>Ga0101944_10006757_pt1 | contig 11953 bp, 9 predicted proteins | sample DewCreD2012metaG_FD_75245 | JGI IMG/M metagenome (GOLD analysis project Ga0101944, IMG submission 75245) | Hot spring sediment bacterial and archeal communities from British Columbia, Canada, to study Microbial Dark Matter (Phase II) - Dewar... ... | reverse complement strand
CAGCTCATCGTGCAAGCCGAGACACCGCCCTTCACACTCGACACCCGTTTGCCCGCCGGCGACCCCGGGCCCGGCCAGCTCATCGTGCAAGCCGAGACACCGCCCTTCACGCTCGACACCCGGCTGCCGGCCGGCATCGTTCCCCCCGGCGTCGTTGTGGTGGAATCCGGGCCTTTCACCCTCATCACCCGCCCGGACTACCCCGCAGGCTTTGTATGGAGCCGGTACCTCGACTATCGAGCGGGCACTGTGGGCGGAGCGACCAACGGCAATCCTTTGCTCGATCCATCCGGCAGCCCGGCTTGGATTTACAGTTGGGTGGACCAAAACCAGGCCACGCCGCAGACCCCGTGGTACGCGACCACATCCACCAAGATGGTGTGGTCAACTGCTTGGTTTGGAAGGCCGGAGTTGGCGCGCTGGCAAAGAGGCGCCAACGTGAGTCCTTGCATTGATCGAAATTACCTGATCCAAGCAAACGTGTACAGCTCCCAGCAGCAATACGCGCCGCTGGTGCGCTGGCTCAATCCCGTGGGCCGCACGGATATCGCGGTCGCGGTGACAGGACCGGCGGCAGTGATTTGGGGTTATCAAGCAACCCCTGGGCGAATCGAAGTCGTCATCGGCAAGCGTTCCGGGTTCACCGGCGAGGTGGTCCCGGTCTTTCAGCAGGCATTTGACAAGCCGACTTCAAACACCACTTCCGAGGCAGTCAGTTTTCGGCTCGCGATTCCCTACGTGAGGCTTGCCGCCAATGATGAACTTTTGTTCGCCATGCGCAAGGTGGACCTGTTGGGGTTCGATGAAAACACCGTCCTGGACGATACGCAGACCCGAATCAGACTGCTTGCACCGAAACTTTGGACCGGGCTTGGCGATGGTGTGTCGTGGGGTGACGCCCAGAACTGGCTCGGCAACTCCTTGCCCAGTTCCACAGAGGATGTCATCATCCCGGCCACCAACAGTCCCCACGTCACTGTTGCCGGCCACCGTGTTGCCAACAGCGTCTTCACCGGGGAACCTCTAACCCTGGCACCCGGGAGCAGTCTGACGGTCGCGTGCGACAGTCTCGCCGATGCGCCGGTCACGGCCAGCGGCAGCGTGGCGGCGAAGTCGCCCAGCCCCCAGCCGAGCAGCCGGGGAACGGTGTACGGCAGCGTGATCATGACCGCGGCGCGGGCCAGGTCGGCCGCGATCATCGTGCCCCGCCGACTGAACCGGTCGGCCCACCAGCCCGCCACCGGGCCCAGCACCACGAAGGGGGCGAAGAAGCAGAACGTCATCAGGGCCTGCACGCGCGTGACGTCGGGACGCTCCAGCCCGCCGACGGTGCGCAGCAGGGCCATTTCGCTGAGGTGGTCGCCCAGCGCGCTGATGCCGTACGCGGCCCACAGCAGCACGAAGTTGCGGTTCAGGATGAGCCGTCTCGGCAGGGATGCGTCGGCGGACGGTGCCACACTCATGGACGGGGACTCCACGTCATCCCGCTCCGGCCCGGAGCGGGGGCGCCGGGACTCTACCGCGGCTCCGGCCCCGGCCCAAGCCCGTCGCCGGAACGGGGCGGATGCGGTAGCATGCCCGGCGGGGACGTGGTCGGCCCGCGAGGGAGCGCTGCGCGGCGTGATGCGTGGACGTTGGGAACTGGTCGGCGGGGCGGCGCTGCTGGTGCTGGTGGCGCTCTTCCTGATTCCCTACCTGACCGCGCGCCCGGCCGGGCCGGCCGACGGCACCGCGGGCGGGGCGAACCGGTCCGACTTCGTCCAGCTCCCGGCGGAAACGCCGCGCTACGAGTTTCCGCCCGGTCTGGAAGAGCGCTACCCGGACGCGGCCGGTTTCCTGCGGCAGTTCCTCGAGACCTGCCTGGCGGGGGACTACGCGGCGTACCGACGCCTCGTGGCGCGGCGCGCCGACCCGGAGACTCGGACCCGCTTCGAGCGGATGTTGCAATCGCTGCGCTCCCTCGTCGTGGAGTCGATCCGGACCGTCGAACTGCCCGATGTCGCCGGGCCGGTGTACGTCGTGACGAGCCGCGTGGAGTTCGTTGCGCCCGCCAAGGGGCCGCAGCGGCGCGAAGGCACGCGCCGCGTCGCGATCCTCGTGCTGAACGAAGACGGCGAATGGCGCATGGCCCTCGCGCCGGCGCATCTGCAACCACCCCCCGAGGAGACCCCCGCCGCCGCCCTGCCCGCCGCGACCGCCCCGAGCTACCCATGGCAAGGCGACGGGGACTACTGACCATCCGGCCGATACGACGCGGCCGACTGTGCGGCCCGGTGCTGCTGGCGCTTGCGGCGGCGCCGGTGCTGGCGCAGCCCGCCTCCGCGCCCGTGTGGGACCTCCCGGCCGACGTCCGGGCCCAACTCGCCGCGGTGCCGGATCTCACGATCGGATTCGACGTGCCGGCGTTCTACGCGGTCGTCGCGTTCGTCCGCTCCAGCCCGCGGGCCCCGGGCTTCGCCCAGCCGCCCGTGGCGGTGCGCGACTGGCGCGACCTGGTCGAGCGTCCGAACTCGCTGCGCGGCTGCCCGGTCACCGTCGAGGGCCGGGTGGGGCGGAACAAGGATCCGTGGACGGTGGCCGGAAGGCCGGAGCTCGGCGCACTGTCGCAGCTCGAGCTTGATCGGCCGGATCAGCCGGTCACGATTACGGTGATCTGCACGCAGGATGTGAGCGACATCCCGGCCGGCGCGACGGTCCGCGTGACCGGCTACTTCGTGCTGGCGCGGGAGTACGCCGGGCAGGGCGGACGTACGCAGCGCGGCGCGCTCCTGGTGGCGCCCGGGCCGAGCGAGATCTCGCGGGCCGCGGCCGCGGCCGATGGTCGCGACGTCGGCCGGCAGCTCTGGTGGCTGGGCGGGTGCATCATCGCGGCGCTGCTGGTCGCGTGGATCCTCCTGCGCCGCGCCGCGGCCGGCGGGCGCCGCGACCCGACGCGCCTGCGGGCGGCCCATGCCGCGCCGCTGAACCTCGCGGACGACCTGGCGCGCTGGGCGGGCCACGAGGCCGGCGCCCGGGAGGGTGCCGCCGAACGACCGCCGGAGCCGCCGGACGACCGGGCGTGAGGCGGGCCCCCCGCCGGGACGGCGAACATGCTGATTGACATGCACTGCCACTACACGCTGACGCGGCGAGCCCCGACGAGCCAGCCGCGGTTCAGCTTCGAGCCGGCCGGGACGCCGGGACCGGACGCCCGCCCGAACGACTACGACTCGTGTGTCTCGGACCGGGCCCTGGGACGGCTGGGTTGGCGGCTGGCGCGGTGGTGGTGGCGGTTGCCGGGGCCCGGCCCGGCGCTGGACGCCTGGCTGGAGCAGGAATACGCGCGGCACCTGGGCGCGCCCGGGCCGATCGAGCGGTGCGTGCTGCTGGCGTTCGACGCCGTGCACGCCGACGACGGCACCGTGCCGCCCCTGCCGCGGCGACGAACCGACCTCGGCAGCGACATCTACTCGTCCAACAGCTTCATTCGGGGGCTCTGCCGACGGCACCCCGGGCGCTTCCTGTTCGGCGCGTCGGTCCATCCGTACCGCGCGGATGCCGAGGCGGCGCTGGCCGAGGTGTTCGCCGGCGGCGCGTGCCTGGTCAAGTGGATGCCGCTGCACCAGAACATCGACCCCGACGATCCGCGCACGCGCCGCGCGCTGGCGTGCTGCGCACGGCTCGGGCTGCCGGTGCTGCTGCACTACGGCCCGGAATTCACGCTCACGACGCAGCGTCCGGCATTCGCCGCGCTCGGGCCGCTGCTGGCCGGGCTGGCCGAGTTGCGGCGGGCCGGTGACATGCCGGTCACGATCATCGCGCACGCCGCGACGCCGGTGACGCCGTGGGGCTCCCGCGACGGCTACCGCCGCCTGCTCGCGGCTCTGGCCGGCGAGTTCGCCGCCGCGCCGCTGTACGCGGACGTGTCGGCCCTCGTTACGCTCGGCAAGGCGGGGTTCCTGCGGGCGTTGCTCCGCCGGCCGGACCTGCACCACAAGCTGCTGTTCGGTTCGGACTTCCCCGTGCCGCCGTCGCTCGTGCGGCTCCGCCCGGTGCTCGGCGGCGCGTACCGGGCCGTCGCGGCCGAGCCGGCCTGGCCGCAGCGGGCGGCGCGCGCCTGCCGCGCGGCGGGACTCAGCGAGATCGTGCTCCAGCGGGCCGGGGCGCTGCTGCCGAACGTGGATTACTTCGCGCGGGGGGCCGCGCCGGAGTCTCCCGCACCGCGCGCCGCACCCCCCGGACCGGCTACGCCACGTTGATGAGCCGCCACCGGCCGCAGGCCCGGCGGATGGCCGGCCAGACGAACCGTTCGGCCACGACGTCCCAGCTCATCTGGCCGGCGAGCTCGTAGCCGGAGCGCAGCAGCTTCTGCTGGGCGGCCTCGTCGGCGGGCAGGCGCTTAAGGAGCTGGTCGGCGACCTGGGGCGCGAGTCGGCGCTCGACCTCGCGCCGCTCGGTGGCGTTGAGCGCGAGGGCGTCCTTGATCGTGCGCGGCGGCTCGACCGCGGCGACGTAATCGACCAGCAGGACGTTGGGGGACTTGCGCGCGCCGAGGACCTGCCGGACGAAGCCGGCGCAGCCGCAACTGGTGCTGACCACGCAGATGCCGCCGTAGGTGAGCGGCTCGAGCGGGGAGATGCCGAAGGGTTCGTAAAGGCTCAGACCGAACTCGGCATCGGAGGCCCGCCGCAGGTCGAGGAACTCGACATCGGCCGGCACCCGCCGGCCGGCGCGGGCGCGGTCGAAGCCGAACTGGTTGATGTGCACGGCGCGGATGTTGCGGGCCCGGGCGTTGAAAGCCTGCACGAGCTGGTAGTAGCGCGCCTCGCCCCCGGTCAGGTCCGGACCGCCCTCGCGGTGCGCCAGCGGCCAGTCCCACGCCTCCTCCATGTGCAGGATGTCGCTCAGGGGCCGACGCGGCAGCTCCGTCGAGAGCACCAGCAGCACGGCCCGGCGGCCCTGCTCGACGAGCCGCCGGTCGAGTGCCAGGAGTACGTCGAAATCGCGCCACATCGCCTTGCTTGGCGCCAGCCGCGTGACGTGGGTGAACAGCAGGTCGGGCTGCCAGCCCAGCAGGATCTCGAAATAGCGGTCGAGCCGGGCCCGGGCCGCGCGGCGCTCGGCGAGCGTCGTGACGGCGACCGGCACGCCGTTATACGCCAGCGTGATGTCGGTGTGGTCGAAGTCGCTCGAGAGGAACTGGAGCTCGCGGACCACGTGGTGCCCGACCGCCAGCACGCCGTCGCAGCGGTGCGTCGCCGCGACCAGCGGCCACTTGAAGTAATCGTCCTGCGGACCGAAGACCTGCTCCAGGTACAGCTTGCCGCGCCGCGCCAGCTCCAGCGCGCTGTAGAACATCACGTCGTGGCCGGGGTGCGCCTCCACCAGCCGGCGGACCGGAGCCGTCTCGTGCGCGTGAAAGAGCGTGCGGTAACGGGCCCGGTGCAGCACCTGGAGCGCCAGGGCTGTCGGCACGCCCATGAACTCGTGTGCGAACACCACCGCCGGCGCATCCGCCGTCGCGAGTTGCAGCGCCTCCAGCGCGGCCGCGGCCGGCGCCGCGAGCTGCACGTACTGCTCGAACTCCCAGATATGCTGGTAGCGGTCGGAGGGAATGCGGAAATGCTCCCAGAGCAGCCCCTTCAGCGCGTTGACGCGGTGCAGGTGGATGCCGCGCAGGTCGATCAGCAGGACCTCGCAGATCGTGCGCCGGCCGGAGGGCTCGTCCTCGAGCGGGCGGCGGCCGTACACAATCCGGATGTTGAAGTCCTGCTCGACGCGGCGGAAGGCGTCCGCGTAGGGCCCCCCGTACACCTGGTCGAGTGAGGAGTACTCGACGATGCCCGCCGGTCCGAGACGCTGCGTGTTCTCGGGATAGAACAGCGGGCAGACCAGCACGGTGCGACCGACGCCGTCGCGGTACGCACGGGCGTTGACGAGGCCTTCCAGCACCGTCCCGATGCCGCCGACCTTGTAGACCGCCTCGTGCGTGACGTGGATGGCGTTGAACAACCGGGTCCTTCCCAGCGCTGAACACGGGCCGCAGGGCCGCGCACCGCGGTGGCGGCGCGCGTGCCACGCGCCGCCGCCTGCGGGTTAGCGGCCGGCCGGCGCCGCCGCGCTCTTCTGCTGAAGCGCGTTGAGTTTTTTCTGGAGCCGGCTCTTGCGGCGCGCCGCGGCGTTCCGGTGCAGCGTGCCGCGGTTGGCCTCGCGATCGAGGTGCTGCACAGCGAGCTTGACCGCCTTGGTCGCGTCCTCGACGCTGCCTTTCTGGAGCACTTCGTTGCTGGTCTTCAGCTTGCTCTTCAAGGCCGTGCGGCGCGCGCGGTTCCGGGCGCGGCGCTTGGCGTTCTGCCGAATCCGTTTCTTGGCCGAAAGCGAATGGGCCATGCGATCGTCCTCTTCACAGGTTCGAAACCTTCACGTCAACTCGTCCAGTCGTTTGCGCGCGTCCCCGTCGCGGTAATTGTAATCCTGCCGCAGCAGTTTGCCGTACGTGGCGGCGGCGTCCTCGACGCGGCCCGCGGCCTCGTAGGCCCGCCCGAGCCAGTAGAGCAGCTCCTTGCTCGTATCGTCGGTCAGCTCGTACGCCTCCAGCGCCTCGCGCAGCACCTCCGCGGCCTGCGCGTGGCTGCCCTGCTCGAAGAACGCCCGCCCGATCATGAGCCGGCTGCGGACGCGGTTGCGGGGGTCGGCCTGGGCGGCCTGGAGAATCGGAATGGCCTCGTCGTACTGCCCCGACTCGAACAGGGCGGCGCCGAGCTTGAACTTGAACCGCAGGTCGGTGGGGTACTGCGCGACGCGTTCGCGGTAGATCTCGAGCGCGGTCTGGCGCTGCTCGAGCACCGCGAGGCGGTGCTGCTGCTTGTCTTCTTCACTGCCCGTGCGCCGGGCGCGCTCGGCGAGCTCGCGGGCCTGCCGGGTGAGCTGCCGCAGCCGAATGTCGTCGGCCCGAACCTTCAGGTTGTAGTTGCGGGTCTTCTCGTAGTGCGCCAGGAGCAGCCGCAGGGCCTCGTTCTCGTGGACCGGCTTCTCGGTCTTGACGAGGATGTCGACGAGGGCGCTGAGCTTCTGGGGCGCGTCCGGGCTGGCCTCGTACTCCTTGCGGGCCGCCGCGATCAGCGCTTCGACGCTGGCCTCGGCCTGCTGCGTGCGGTCGGAATCATGCAGCAGCTTCTGCTTCTCGGCGTCCCGCAGCGATTCGCGGAAATCCTCGGCATCCTCGTACTTGCCGCGGGCAATGGTCAGGCGGCCCGCGAGATCGCGTTGCTCGTTCCGCAGGTCCTCGTCGCCGGGCGAGCGCGTCAGAATGTAGTCCAGCGAGTTCACGGCCTGGTCGAGGAACCACGTCTCGAGCGGCCCCTGGCCCCACTCGTTGGCCCGCGCGGCCGCCTCGATGAGCGTGTCGCGGAACGTCTTGAACTTGCCCTTGTCCGGCTTCTTGTCCTTCTTGAGCAGGTCGTAGACGATCGGCGCGATCCATTTGAGCGTCTGGAACAGGCCGGCCTTGCAGGCGTTGCGGAGCACCCCCTCCGCGTAGCCGTAGTGCTGCGGGTCGAGCGCCAGCAAGTACTCCGCGTTGAGCATCGCCTTGCGGTAGTCCTTGCCCGTCATCGAGTGCTTCACCCCCTCCATGAAGCCCGGCTTCTTGCCACCCGCCTGCTGCCGCTGGATCGCCAGCGACCGCAGCGGCATGTGTCCCTCCTCAACCGCTTCCGGCCAGTACCCGAGTCCCGTGATGAAGCACTCGATCGCGTAGTTGTAGTCGCGCTTCTCGCGGCAGTCGGCGGCTTTCTTAAACCACTGGCGGGCGCGCGCCTGGTCGGCCTCGGAGAACTCCGGAGGTCCGGACGGTGGTGCCGTCTTGTTCTTTTCCGCCATGCGTTTCGCCCGCCGCGCTCCCGCGGCCTGCCCGTGGGGGACCGGGCGTGCCCGCGCCCGGCCGGCTCTATTCCGAGTTGGGCAACTATACCACACCGGCGACCGGCCTCGCAACCGACGCACGGGCACCCCCTTGGTCCCCGAATACGAGACACCCCGCGGCCGAGCGATAACTCGGCTGCGGGGTGCGTGCTGGGTATGCGCGGGTCCCGGGCATCCCGCGCCGCCGCGGTCGCCGTCTAGGCGCCGAAGATGCCCGTGATCGACCCGAAGATGGTCTGCAGGAACTGCAGAATCGGGCCAAACACGGAACTCAGGGCGGCCAGCAGAGTGGAAAGGATGTTCATAGCACTCTCCGTTTCCTGAAACGCGCCGCGCTGCGCTGCGGGGCCGAACGTCGGCCGCCGCCGGGCCCGGTGCGACGCACCCCAGACCCGCTCGTCCGACAACGCGTCGGATCGGCCCGCCGTCCGCACCGCCGACCGCAGATTCGCAACCCCGACGGCCCCGCCCGCGCTGCATCTGCGGAATTCGCGGCCCGGTGTCGCGTTGCCCCCTGAGCGCCCGCTGCCCCGCCCGGTTCGCGGCGGCACGGCGTCCGAAACGAGGTGTCTGGTGCTGGTTGAACGAACGCTCGAAGTCCTGAGTGTCCGCGGCGAGCTGCTCGAGCGGGCGGCCGCGTTCCCCGGCCGTACGCGCGAGCGCGTCGTGGCCCTGGCTGAGTCGGAAGAGCTCTTCTACCGCCTCTTCCCGCAGCACAGCCGCGCGCTTCAGCTCATTCGCCTGGCCGGCCAGTTGGCCGGCGCTGGCGGCGACCGCCCCGGTGCCACGCTTCAGCGTGACAGCCGGCTGATGCTCGCGTTGATGGACACGATCCGCCGGGCGCAGGAACAGCGTGACCTCGTCTTGCCGCACCGGCGGCCCGAGGAGCTCGCCTTCACGCTTTGGGCACTGATGTTCGGGACGCGGGCGCTCATGTACACGAGCATCGTCCGTCGGCAGCTGGGCCTGGCCCCGCCCTCCGGAGCGGCGCGCGGCTGCCTCGACCTGCTGCTGGATGCCCTCCAGTGGCGGCCGCTGTCGACGGAGTGGGACTACGCCGCCACGCGGCGCCGTGCGCACGAGCGACTGCTCGCGCGGGAGGCGCCGCGGGCGCGCCAGGCTCCCGGATGATCGGCGGAGCCACGCGGGGCATCGGCCTTTGACTGTCCAACCGCCCAGGTACAGGCCGGGGTGTTCCCGGCAGGTCGAAGCCCGCGCGTCGGGCGCGGGTGGCAACACCCTCGCCCCCGCCGGTCATCCGCGGTCTCTTACCCCCCGGCCCTCGGGTTCCAGACGCGGCGCACCAGCGCCCAGCCGAGCCGCCCGACGACGCCGACGGCCACCAGTCCGAGCTGGATCAGCACGACCTGCGTGCCCGTCAGCTCCAACAGCACGGCGCACCCGGCGAACACCGCGTAGCGCAGCCCGCGGCCGAGCGCATACGCCGCCGCGAACCGCGGCCGCGGGTAGCGTTGCAGGATCGCGAGCCAGCGGACGGCGTCGACCGGGATGGGGATGAAGCCGATCAGCGCCAGGAGCTGGAACGGGGCGCGGTCGAACCAGCGGGCGGCCCAGCCGTAGACCCGCGTGTTGCGCACGCGCCGCCCCCACCCGAAGCGCAGCAGCCACGCCAGCAGGTGGTACTCGTTCAGGTTCGCCATGACCGTGCCGGCCGTGCTGACCGCCGCGACGATGGCCACGCGCAGCGGACCGTTCTCGACGAGCGCGTAGCCCGGAGCCGCCGCGAGGAGGATGATCCACGCGGTCGGCAGCGGCAGGAACACGTTGCACAGCGACAGGTAGAACGCCAGCAGCGCGAGCAGCCAGCCGCGCAGCGCCTGTGGAACCCCGTGATCGAAACGGTCGAGCTGCCACAGCGCGAGCACCGCCAGCGCGGACATCCACAGCACGTAGCCGACGAACCAGGCCCGCGTACCGGGCAGCTCGCGGTCGAGCGCGGCCGGGGTCGCCGCTGCGGCCGGTGCGTAGGGCAGCGGGGCCGTGTCCGACGCGCGGGTGACGGGGGGATCAGTCAACGAAGCGTCCGTCGCGCATGTGCAGGACGCGGTCGGCGCGGACCGCGAGCTGCTCGTTGTGGGTGATCATGACGATGGTCTGGCCGTCGGCGTGCAGGCCGGCGAGCAGCGTCAGGACGGCGTCGGCGTTGGCCGAGTCGAGGTTGCCGGTCGGCTCATCGGCGAGCAGCAGGGCCGGGCGGGCGACGACGGCGCGGGCCAGGGCGACGCGCTGCTGCTGGCCGACCGACAGCTGCCGCGGCTTCTTGGCGGCGTGCGCGGCCAGCCCCATGCGCTCCAGCAACGCCGGCACGACGCCGTCCGCGGCCGCGCCGCGCAGCCGCAGCGGCAGCGCGACGTTCCGCGCGACGGAGATCGTCGGCAGCAGGTTGAAGCGCTGGAACACGAAGCCCAGCGCCTCGCGCCGCAGGCGGGTGCGCTCGGCGTCGCCGCAACCGAGCGTCTCGCGGCCCGCGACGCGGACGCGCGCCGCCCGCGTGGGCGCGAGCATCAGGCCGAGGATGTTCAGGAGCGTGGTCTTGCCGCAGCCGGACGGGCCCATGATGACGACGAACTCGCCGCGACGCACGCGCAGATCGAGCCCGCGCAGCACGACCAGGTCGCTGTCGCCTGAGCGATAGACTTTGCTCAGGTTCCGCGCGCGGAGCGACAGATGGGGCTCTGCCTTCATAGGGTCCTTCGCACGGCCCGCCCGCCGGCGATTTCAGCCGCCGGCCGGAAAACCGTAGGCCGCATCTTCTTTGATTCGACTTTCCGCCGCTCGGTTGCCGCACCTTCGTGAGATGTCGGCTTGGCATCCAAGCACAGACGACGGCCTTTCTCCACCGTCCCCTGGCACTAATAGTTGAATTGCAGTTGGAATCGAATCAGGTTTCCTGCCTGACTCTTGTACGGTTCGGACCCCGTTGCGACAGACGAAGTCCGATCGGTCCAGGAATAGGACGCCGTGAGTTCCAGATTGGAATTGATCTGGAGCTCCGCCCCGATTTCGAGCTCGCGCACGCGGTGGCTGGGCGCATTCGGCTCATGTTTTCTGCCGCCGAGATATTCTTGATATCGAATGAAGGGCCAGACGCTCAGACAATAGGCCGGGCACTTGTAGTTATACATCGCCTGGATATAGCCCCCATACAAGGGCCGCGTGCTGATCGAACGGCGGTCCTCGCTCAGCCTCGGCCCATGCCCAAACGTGTACTCGCCTTGAAGGCCAAACGGCTGTGGATAGATCACGAAGTAGGCCCCCACTCGTTCGTCAAGAAAGGTATTCGGTCCCCTTGGTGTAATGGCAGCCCCACCCCCTTCCGGCACGATCGCCGTCTTCGAGATCACAAATTTGCCATGGTAGGCACTGGCGCCCAGCTCGACAATTTGTCCATTGGAAAATTCAAACGGGTATGCTGCTCGCACGATCACGTGCTTATTATCGTTCAGTTCCACCTGATTGGCGGTCTGGCCGTTATAGACACCCACTCCCAACATGCCGTAATCGCCAGATCCCTTGAGGCCGCTCTCGACCAATTTCCGAAACAGAGCCCGGACATGGGTGGGGGCATAATACAGGAAGAAACCGAAGTCCCGTTCATTGAGCACCCCGCTGTTCAGCGCATCATTCCGATCGAGGGCCAGACGATTTTGGCTCGACTGCATGTTTTCGAATCCATAGGGGACCTTGGATTGGCCCGCACGAATACGCCACTCCTTGTCTTCGGTGAGAAAAATGTCAGCATACCAGTCTCGAAGCTGAACCACATGGCCCGCTCCGCTTACGCTGGACGCAAAGTCCGGCTGGAGATAGATAAACAACCGGTCATGCGGCTGGCCGCTGAAAATCAAACGGGCGCGACGCAGGAAGAACCCGTTATTATCCCCGATGGACCGGTCCCCTTGATTGCTCACCAGGGCGCCGTTTGGTTGCCCTAACCGATTCCATCGGATTTGCGTATAGCCTCGGACACTGATCTTCTCGTACCATTTTGCCGTCACGGGCGTATCGCCGGCACTGCGACTTTCCTCCA
>Ga0101944_10006756_pt1 | contig 11955 bp, 14 predicted proteins | sample DewCreD2012metaG_FD_75245 | JGI IMG/M metagenome (GOLD analysis project Ga0101944, IMG submission 75245) | Hot spring sediment bacterial and archeal communities from British Columbia, Canada, to study Microbial Dark Matter (Phase II) - Dewar... ... | reverse complement strand
ACTGTAGCTGCCCGATTCTCGGTAATATGCATATCGTAAGCCGGCACCTTTCCCAGGTAAGCAGTTTGAAAACATCCATCAAAATTGCTTCTGGCTCCCAGAATCGCATTTACCCACGGGATCGCAGAGCTTTCGACCCAGGCACAATGCTGACCAACTGATGGCCAATAAGTACTGACCAGATAATGATCGCAGGAGAACGTTGGTATCATGCCCATTTCCATGTATGGTTTGAGATTTTCCAGGCATTTCCGATGGTATTCAGGATCACTGCTGGGGAGCACTCCACAACGCTCCCAGCCATCCATCACAAAGGAAGGAGCAGTGGCTTTATCTGAAAACGTAGGGACCTTAAATCTTTCTCCTTTCCTGGCTAATTCAGCGACCTCTTCAGGTTTAACATCATACTCCGGTACCCAAGAAGGACCAGGATGCATATCAACCGTTCCATCCAGATCAACCAGCCTTTCTGCTCCAGCTGCCTCACCATAAGCAACGAGAAACTGCATGCATCTCTGAGCTATTTCTCCTTTTTCCCCATCCAAAATCCGTTTTTCTTCATCGGTCAAGAACATATTTACTTCCCCGTAGCTTATTTGCAAAACTTTTATTATTTTACAAAACGACTATGATACACCATTGTAAAATACCGATGGCTTTTAACCTCAACCTCATTTACCCGGTGAAATTATTTCGAAATTCATTACATTTCTCGGATTAAATCCCTTGTCTTTTTCAAAGTAAGGCTCTCTGGTGCCATCCTTGCCCGCAAGCATTATTTCAATCTGAATTATCGGTCGGTCAACCCTGGTAATCTCGAGTGGACAATGGGGCAAACCGGGTGGCAAATGCACTATCGTTGGTCGAGTGAAGACGTATTTCTCCATCTCTTTTCCCATATAAAATACTACTTCTGCCCCAAAATCCTCCGGATCGTCAGGGTTTCCCCCATACCATGCAAGGAACTCGTGAAAATTATGCGTATGGCAGGGATTATCCCCTTTAAAAGGTTTTCTGACAAATTGATGTCCGATTTGAAAATCATATCCCAATTGTTGATAGCCAATCATCAAACCATCAAAAACCACGCTGTTATCTGACTTTAAGGTGAGCCGTAGATGAGGTGGATTGTGAATATACTGGTCATATTTGCCGCTCATTTTTACCTCCCGAGAATGCTGAATTTTTAAATTTTCAACATATTTTATTTCTTATGAAATTGAAATATCTCCTTTGTAAAATTTATAAGGTTACATAACCGTCCCCCCGGACACATGAAACACCTGACCAGTAACCCAGCTTGTTACATCTGAAGCTAGAAAAACTGTTGCATTAGCTATATCTGCAGGAGTACCAAGTCTGCCCAATGGTATTGCTTTTGAAATCCATTCCTGCCTTGCCTTCAATTGCTCCGGAGTTGGCTTGGGCATACCTTCCCTCAAAACTGCTCCAAAATTGGTGGCAGCCGGTCCGGGAGCAACACAATTGACCCTTATACCCGACTTTGCCTCTGCTGTGGCCAGTTGCTTGGTGAATAAATCAATCGCAATCTTTGAAATTGCGTACATCCCTACTCCCATTGAATATTGATGTGTACTGCCAGAACCGATATTAACGATCACACCATACTTCTGTTTTCTCATATGGGGAAGAACCGCCTGAGTAACATACATTGTCCCAAATAGATTCAGGTTGATCTGCTTTGCCCAGATCTCACCATCTTGCTGGTCAAGAGGAACATTATCCTTATGCAAAATTGCTCCAGCCACATTGCACAATATATCTATTTTACCGTAGGTGCTTATTACTTTATCAACCATTGCAAAAACTTCAGATTTGTTGGTAATGTCTGCTTTTACCGCGATGGATTTGCAACCCAGATTTTTGATTTCTTCAGCTGTTTTCTCCACATCTACAAGATTGATATCGGTGACTGGAACTGCATCGCAACCCTCTTTCGCAAATAAAAGAGCAATTGCCTTGCCAAAACCAACCTGGCTGCCTGCACCTGTTACAAGTGCCACCTTACCCTGAAATCCCAGATCCATTTTACCTCCTTTCACGTAAATGCCCGTTAAAAAGATTTTATATAAGGATAGCAGATTTCATCCAGTTACTCCAGTAAAAAAATTATCGGGAAAAATTTGTTTTGCCTATTATATAACCCTGTATGATGCGAAACAAGCTCAAGGATTCAAGCTGATTAGGGGAGGACATTGTCTGAGAATGACCTGAATTTTAAGTGGCTAATGAAACTTTACTTATAAAAGAAATACTTGTTGATTATTTGCATATTTATCTTTTAATTGCATAATCAGCATATGCATTTTTTTCGTGGGTTCCTGTACCGATCCTCTCAGTTTCCAGCTTCTCATATTCTTTAATAATTTGCTGCTGTTTTTCTTCTGAGATATGCATTTCTGCCAGAGGATAAAGCAAGTTATTTTCTTTATATATATGATTTCTTATTAATCCAGCATAATTCCGGGCGTTTTCAACGAATTTCTGGATGTACGCCTGGTTACCTCTCTTCAGTTGCTCAATCGATTCTCTCATGTTTCTGACGTAAAACCTGCCCATATCATGTTCTTGAAGCATCACTCCAGCTGGACCGCCCTCTTTCTGGATACCGGCTTCTTCAATCGCCACAAACAGGATATCTTCTTCTTTGCCATGGTAGTATTTATCAGTAAAGATTGTAATAAAATTGATAATTTGCTCCAGATCATTGAAATCAACTACACTGCCTGTTTTCAAATTTTTGATAATAATTTCGATAATATCCAGCATCTGTTTAATTACTTCATGTTCTTCTCGCAATGAATCCGTCAATTTCATCGCATTACTCCGTTTGTTCAATAAATTCTTTCAATGCCACAGCATTATTATGATTCCTGTTTTTAGCACCAAAAAGTAAGGTGACGTTGCCGGATTTCAGCTTTTCCCTGATTATTTTTATCTGAGAACTTTTGTTCTCTAATTCATGATAATATTTTTGCTTGAACTCTTCCCATTTCTGATCATCATGTCAAAACCATCTTCTCAATTCATGGCTGGGAGCCACTTCTCTCAGCCACAAATCAACTCCAGCTGCATTTTTCGTGATATTTCTTGGCCAAATCCGGTCAACAAGTATCCGAATACCGTCTTCCTCAGTTAGTTCATCATAAACTCTTTTTACCTTTAACATTTTCCCTGCTCATATACAATAACGATTTATTTCATTTTCATTATATTTCATAAATAATATTTCTATAATTTTAGAAAAAATTGGGGGATTACATTTGAGTAATGAATTCCAGGATGATATAATCCGCCTCAGATTGGATGGAGATTCACCATGACATACGTAACCGCTATGCTTTTAACAATACCCCTTATCCTGATTGAGCTTGGATTGATGGTATTTGCTCTGTATGATCTGGTCAGGAGAAAAAAAGTTAAAGGCGGTAACAAATGGTTATGGGGTATTTTGATAGTGCTCATAAACCTGATCGGTCCGATCCTTTATCTGGTTCTGGGACGCGAGGAGGAATCTGGCTAAATTGAATATTATTGTTTGCCAGGGCTTATCTAAAAAATATGGTAAAATTCTGGCGCTGGATAATCTCGATCTTGAGATAGAAAAAGGTACTTTATTCGGTTTTCTCGGCCCCAACGGCGCTGGCAAAACCACCGCGCTCCGCATAATGGTGGGACTTAGCCAGGCGACTGGCGGAAAAGCCTGGATTTGCGGAGAAGAAGTCAAACTAAACTCAAGCAGATTACAAAAGCATATTGGTTACCTTCCTGAAGAGCCAGCATTTTACTCATGGATGACCGGGAGAGAATTTCTTTATTTTACAGGAAGGCTCTTCCAGATACCTTTCGCAGAAATCAAAAGCAGAGCTGATATACTTCTGGAATTGGTTGGATTAACCGAAGCAGGTAAAAGAAGAATAGGCAGTTATTCCAGGGGTATGAAACAGCGCCTGGGAATTGCTCAGGCATTGATAAACCAGCCTGAAGTTTTACTTCTCGACGAGCCGTGTTCCGCACTTGATCCTGTTGGCAGGCTGGAGGTACTGGAGACTCTTTCAAAATTAAAAGAACATACCACTATCATCATGTCCAGCCATATTCTGAGCGATATCGAAAGAGTCTGTGATGAAGTTGCCATCTTAAATAAAGGCCGGCTGATCGTGAAATCCCGTATCGAGGAACTGCGCCAGCGGTATGCCCAACCGCTTTTTGAGCTTGAATTTGACCAGATAAACGATTCGATCAGGCATGATATCCAGAAAATTCCCTGTGTAAAGCAGATTTTTGAATCTAAGAGGGGCGATATTCCGATTTTAAGAATTCGGGTTGAAAATCCTGTCCTGGATAGGAAAGCTCTCCTTGAGGCAATCGTTGCTAGTAATATGCCTCTCAGGAGATATGAAATGCTATTACCTAATCTGGAAGAGGTTTTCGTCAGTCTGGTTGGCAATCAGCAGGAGAAAAGCTAGAATTGCACTATTTTGTTTTGCTTTCTAAAGAAATAAAAGAAAATTTTAGAACCTATAAATTCTTAATTGTAGTTGCTGTATTGCTTGTGTTCGGTATTGGAACACCGCTGATGATTAAATTTTTACCAGAAATTCTTATACTCTCTGGCGAGGAAATACCGATCACCTTACCTGCGCTTGGTGCAAAGGATGCGATTCAAAGTTACATCAGCAATTTAAGCCAGGTGGGTCTTCTACTCGTGGTGTTGATTTCGATGGGTGCTGTGGCTCAAGAGCGGGAGCGACGCACTGCAGCAATGATACTCAGCAAATCAGCCGGTCCTGGCGCTTTTATTCTGGCTAAAATGACCGCCATTAGTATTATGATCATCGCTGGATTACTGCTCGGTGCTATTGGTTTCTATTTTTATACTTCGATTCTTCTGGGTCCGGTTGATCCGGTGAAATTCACCTTTGTAAACCTGCTTTCCATGTATTATCTGCTTTTTTGCCTTAGTGTAACCCTGATGTTCAGCAGCCTTTTCAAAAGTCAATTGGCTGCTGCAGGGCTATCTCTGCTGATTTTGATTGGATTAGCCGCTTTGTCCGGAATTCCCGCTTTAAGTAAATTCGTACCAGGCGCTCTGATGGGCTGGGCAACAAATCTTATCAATGGTGGTAACGAAGGTACGACTCAAGCTCTGATAACTTGCGGGGTTCTGATGTTACTGTCTCTTTTAGCCGGCTGGCAGGTTTTAAAACGGACAGAGATCTAAACATATTTTACGATCACAGCCGTTTAGATTTGCTCAATTTTGCAGCCATTAAAATGGCTGCAATCATACTTTCTGCACTGGCGATCCCTTTACCCGCTATATCGAAAGCTGTGCCATGGTCAACGGATGTACGGATAAAAGGCAAGCCTAAAGCAACGCTGATGCTATTTTCAAAGCCGTAGACCTTTACGGCAATGTGTCCCTGATCATGATACATCGCCAGTACAACATCGAATTCACCTTTAATCGCCCTGTTAAAAACTGTATCTGCTGGAAATGGCCCCGTGGCATCAATATTACATTCGCGAGCATCCTTAATTGCTGGAGATATCTCGCGTATTTCCTCATCTCCCAGAATTCCCCCTTCACCTGCATGGGGATTTAAAGCCGCTACTGCGATCGACGGTTTTTGAATACCCCACCCGACAAATGAATTGTGAATCAATTTTAACCGGTTAAAGATTCGCTCCCTCACAACCTGATCAAGAGCTTTCTTCAATGAATAGTGAGTAGTTAAATGAACTACCCGAAGTGTTCCGCTGACCAGCATGGTAGCATACTCTCTGGCCCCTGTATATTTTGCCAGAAGTTCCATGTGCCCAAGTTCTCCAAAGCCAGCCAGAGTTGTAGATTCTTTATTGATTGGTGCGGTAACCAGAGCATCCACTTCGCCAGACATAGCCATTTCACAGGCTTTCAATACGTATTCTACTGCTGCCTTGCCGCAAGATTTACAAATCTGCCCGATTGAAACCTCGTATGGATGAATGTTGTGTAAATCCAAAAGGTCAAGCGTACCAGATTCACATTTAATATCGGCTATTTCTTTGATTGAATTCAGCTTAAAGGAGACACCCAGCGTATTCAGACTTTCCTCGATTATCCTTTGATCACCAATCACAAGAGGGCATGAAATCTGATATATTTCTTCATTTTTCAGAGCTTTCAATACAATTTCGGGACCTATCCCGGCGGGATCTCCCATTGTAATAGCAAGAATTGGATTATTCTTCATTGTCTTTAGCCTAAAAAATTATAACATATAAAAACACAAAAGGAAGGTTAACCCTTCCTTTTGCATTGCTAAATAATCCTTAAAATAGAGATTAATCTTCAGCTTTCATGAGCATGGGCTACTTCAAGCTTTCCACACCTGATGCAGTAACGATACAGGGAACCAATCCAGATATGCTTCGTAATTAAACAAATTATATACTTAAAAACCCACATACCTCTCTCCTTCCCAGCCTTGTATTTTTATTATAACGTAAAAACTGAATCAGTCTATACAGGAAATACCGTATTTTAGTCCCAATTTTGCTTGACTTTGGTAATAATGATTACGTATTAATGTTACAGATAGAGCCAGATAATCTTGTTTGTATGTTTCTATTTTTTATAACGTAATAGTGCTCAGAAAGTTAGTATCAATTGTCTTCTTTGATCTTTTTTAGCACCCATGCCAGGCTTTTTCCAAAATTCCAGGCAGTTTTGAGACCTTCTTCATCGCGGGAAACTTCGCCTTTTTCACGCCCGAAAGCCATATTCCAATAGGTTGAACCTGGTTCAATCATTCCAAGAATATGAAACCAGAAATCAAGCTCCGCAATCGTAAAGTTTTGCCCAGCTCTGCGGGCCACCACGAGTGGACCACCTACCTTATTCCTGAAGGCTCCTCCAGCATGTCTTGAAATATATCCAACTCTCTCCATCAATGCTTTTAGCAATGCGGTACATGAGCCATAGTACACCGGAGTAGCTAGAATAATGCCATCAGCCTGTTTCATTTTTTCATATACAGGCATAAGATCGTCTTGAATTGAACAACGCTCTTCTTCAATACATAACATACAGGCATTGCACGGTTTTATTTCCTTTCCTGCCAGACTGATCAATTCTGTCTGAATTCCCTCTTCAGCAATTGCCCTGAGGGTATGAGAACACAGGTATTCAGTATTTCCATTTTTTCGAGGGCTACCGGAAATAGCAACAACTTTCACTTTAAACCTCCTGAGTAACTTCTGGCTATATTTTGTTCAATTCAACTGATCTTCTCCAGACGGGCAAAGCTCTGGAGCAGTTTTTTCAATCCGACACCGGTAAAAGCAACAACTACCTCGCAATCATCTCCCCTGGGCACGGAACTCACCACCACACCTTCTCCAAACTGACTATGACGGACTTTATCGCCAGACTTCAATTCGGGCAGTGAAGCGAGAGGAATATTTTTAGAAGCGTTTACCCGTTCTGTCACAACCCCCATACCGATTTTGCTTTCCTCTGCCCGCCAGATTTCTCCACCCGTCACCAATTCCCTGGGAATATCCTGCAAAAATCTAGAAGGCTTATTGACCGTGCTTCTTCCCATTAAATTTCTTCTAAAAGCGTGAACCAGATAAACTTTGCGTCTGGCTCTCGTTATCCCGACATAACAGAGCCTGCGTTCTTCCTCCATCTGGTATGGATCGTCCAGAGATTTGAAATGGGGCAACAATCCCTCTTCAACTCCAACAATAAATACCACTCCAAATTCAAGCCCTTTAGCTTGATGTAAAGTAATCAGAGTTACTTTGTCATCTGATTCTTTAAAATTATCTACATCTGAAACCAGAGCAACATTTTCCAGAAATGCAGTTAATCCTTCCTGGGGAGGTAGCACGTTAAATTCTTCGGCTACCGTACGTAACTCGAGAACGTTATCCCAGCGTTCGTCACCATTGTCTCCATTCAGCACATAATCGCGATATCCGGACCTGGTGACTAAAAAATCGAAAAAATCCAGTAATTTTAGTTCTTTGCTTTTCTCAATCAATTCTCTGAGTAATGTTCCAAAACTACCCAGTGTTCTGGCGACTCTGGGACTGAAGGGAAGTTTTGAAAGATCAGCTTCCGAATCCGCTAATCGTTGCAAAGCCTCATAATGCGATATTCTCTGAGAATTAGCCCAGCTAGCCAGTTCATCCAGGCTGTGTTGTCCGATCCCCCTACCAGGTATGTTGATGATCCTCATCAGACTGATACTGTCAAGGGGATTCTGGATTATTCGTAGATAGGCAACAATATCTTTTATCTCTTTTCTTTCATAGAAACGTGTTCCAGCAATCAATTTGTAAGGTAGCCCATAGCGGATAAATGCCTCTTCAATCACACGCGATTGAGCATTCGTACGATACATCACCGCACAATCGCCTGCTTTTGCCTCACCGCTGTCAATCAACCGTTCTATCTCTCTCACAACAAACTGGGCTTCTTCCTGTTCTGTATAAGCTTCCATTAACGTAACAGGATCGCCCTCCTCATTCTCCGTCCAGAGGTTTTTCGGCTTTCTTTGCTGATTAGCCCGAATAACGCAGGAGGCGGTATCCAGTATGCGTTTTGTTGAGCGATAGTTTTGCTCCAGAGTGATTACTCTGGCATCCGGAAAATCCTTTTCAAAATTCAGTATGTTTCTCACGTCTGCAAAACGCCACGAATATATTGATTGATCTGGGTCGCCAACCGCGCAGATGTTACGGTATTTTCCTCCAATTAATTTGATAAATTCATACTGGACATTATTAGTATCCTGAAATTCATCTACCATGACATGGACATATCTATCCTGATATTTGTCCAGTACTTCCGGACTTTTCTTGAATAGCATTACAGCAGTCATCAACAAATCGTCAAAATCCAGAGCCTGACTCTGTGCAAGCAATTCCTGATAACGCTGATAAACCCGCCCTACAACCTCATCAAAATAGCTTCTGCTCCCGTTCAAAAAAAATTCAGAGCCCTGCAGTCTGCTTTTAGCTGCGCTGATAGCCGAAAGAATAGCTCTAGGTACATATTTCTTAGGATCGAGGTTTAATTCCTGTAGGCTTCTTTTAATCAAATTAGCCTGATCTTCCTCATCGTAGATAATAAATCCTGGCTGAACGCCAATTGCTTTTCCATCTCTGCGAAGTATCTTTGCACAGATAGCATGAAACGTGCCAATCGTTAGATTCTCCACTGAAGAGGCAAGCATGGTATTTAGCCGGTCCTGCATTTCTCTGGCAGCCTTATTGGTAAAAGTAACTGCCATAATCCGAGAAGGGCTTATCCCGCACGTCTTTATCAGGTAGGCAATACGGTGTGTAATAACTCTGGTTTTACCACTGCCAGGACCAGCAAGTATCAAAACAGGACCTTCAATAGCTTCTACCGCTTTTCTCTGAGCGGGGTTTAAATGGGAAAATATATCCATAAAATCACTGCCCTGTTGCAGGTTGAGGTAATAATTAAAGATTTAATGCTTTGAGCTTATTTTTATTCTTAACGCTTTGGCCAGATTGAATTATATCCTTCGTTGGAAAGGAAAAGACCTACATCTACAAACGCTTTATCCTTGTAACATTCTTTTTGAACCAGCGCGGCTAACTCTTCGTAAGAATTGATTTGTTGCCCGTCAACAGCTACCTTGATATTGCTACTACCTTCCTTCGTCCAGAAATAAGCCAGATAATCTTTTGCTTCTTCCAGGCTTAATTCCATTTGCTGGACTGTAGCACTGCCAAAAAATTTTTTTATTCTCAGGCGGGGCAAACCAGACATCTTACCACTCCTTTATTTTGTACAAAGTTATTATAAAAGAGTCCCCTTGTGATATCAACCAGATTCACGAATCAAGCCAGCCCTATGTTTAGTTTAGGGAGGACATCTAGCACAAATCGAACGGAATAAGGATGTTGAAAGGTATCTATCACCCCTATCTGGAAGCAAAGTAACTATGATACCATGGCTCATTCCTTTCGCGAGCCTCAAAGCACCTGCTACAGCCGCACCACTTGACATCCCGACAAATAGTCCTTCCCTGGTAGCCAGCATTCTGGCAGTCTCGAAGGCTTCCTCATCACCCATGGTGATTTTATCATCCAGCAGGTCAGGGTTATAAATTGGCGGCTTCATGGCTTCGGTCATATTTTTTAAACCCTGAATCGTATGACCAATAGTCGGTTCAACTCCGACCACCCTGACTCCAGGTTTTTTCTCATGCAAATACTTACTCACACCCATCAGAGTACCTGTAGTACCCATGCCCGCGACAAAAATATCAACTTCTCCGCCGGTTTGTTTATAAATCTCTGGACCAGTTGTCATATAATGCGCAAGCACATTGGCTTCGTTACTGAACTGATCTGGCAAGTAATATTTGTCAGGCTCATTTTTTACAAATTCTCGGGCCCGCCTTATTGCTCCATCAGTACCTTCTTTAGCCGGGGTAAGAATAATATCAGCTCCAAAAGCCTCCAGAATCCGGCGTCGCTCTACGCTTACACATTCTGGCATGAAAAGTTTAACACGGTATCCTTTGACAGCCCCGATCATAGCCAGTGCAATTCCCATGTTACCAGAGGTAGCTTCAACGATGGCTTTATCTCTGGTTAACTCACCTGTGTTTTCTGCTTTCTGAATCATGAACAGGGCTGCTCGATCTTTAACCGATCCTCCTGGATTACTGCCTTCTACTTTGGCATAAATGGTTACTCCATGGTTTGGATTCAAATTAACCAGTTTGACCAGGGGAGTATTCCCAATAGCTTCCAGTAATCCCGTGCCTAGCCCCATGATCGTTTTCATTTTTATACCTTCTGAAATCTACCTTCTATTTGTTTAGTTTACGTTATTGATCTCCCCCGGTCAAGAAAACATTAAGTTCTTTACGATTAAGGGCCGGAGTTAGGAACACGCAAAATAAGAACCTGGCGTTCAAATAAAAAACCTCATGACCTCAAATCTGGATACCTTTGAGTCTGTTTAAATTTACAATACGGGCAGAACATGTCTTTCCACAGGTCTTTTTTGTTTGGATACATCGGGTTTTCTTTTTCCAGGTACTTTGTAATTAATGTGAGTCTGTTACATGCCGGACAAATTTCGTAATGCAGACTCAAATCCTCATCAAACCTGTTCATTTCACACCTCCCAATCAATCTTTTAGTCCCTGCCCGAAATAATCCTCAGACCGTTGAATATACTTTAGTTAAAGTATATTCTCAAGTCAAGAAGTAAATTATGATTAACCTACATGGGAATTATTGATTATAAGCATCCATTGCAGGCAGGTACACTAAAAGCTATTATTAAAATAACCCTGAATTTAATTAACTAAAGCCCGGAATAAAGCAATGAAGATATTTAAATTCATTATTTCTATTCTGATTATTGCGGTTATCCTTGGTGCAGTCTTTCAATATTACCAGAATCAGCAAAATGCTCCACCTGAAACACCAGATCTAAATTATCTGGAGGTCAAATTTTTTGATCTTGGGCAGGCTGATTGCACATTGATACGTAACGGAACCCAAACCATGTTGATTGATGCAGGTACCAACCAGACTTCATCAAAGCTGGTTGGCATTCTTAAAAATTTGGGAATTTCCAGTATTAATGTATTAATCGGCACGCATCCGCATGAAGATCATATCGGAGGAATGGATGCAGTAATCAAGCAATTTAAAATTGATTCCATTTACATGCCTGATGTCGTCACAACCACTGAGACTTTTTCTGACGTCCTTGAAGCTATTGAAGCAAAAGGGCTTAAAATCAGCCATCCTGAGGCAGGTACAGCTTTTGAGCTTGGTTCTGCTCGTTTTGATTTTCTTGCCCCGAACAGTACACATTATGAAGATATTAATAATTATTCAATTGTCATAAAATTAGTATTTGGTAAGAACTCTTTCCTT
>Ga0101944_10006755_pt1 | contig 11959 bp, 6 predicted proteins | sample DewCreD2012metaG_FD_75245 | JGI IMG/M metagenome (GOLD analysis project Ga0101944, IMG submission 75245) | Hot spring sediment bacterial and archeal communities from British Columbia, Canada, to study Microbial Dark Matter (Phase II) - Dewar... ... | reverse complement strand
ATCAGCTGGTTGATCGTCGGCATCCCGTTCCTCTCGTCGCGCCGGCGCCCGGCCCTCAACGACACTCGACACAAACGACGCCGCGAGCCACGGCGTCAGCCGCGCTCGCGCGCCCGAACCTTCCGACCCCGACCTCGGCCGCCCCTGGGGGCAGCGGCACCGGAGCCGCTCGCATCGCATTCCCGCCGCCCCTCGAGGCTCGGGGGCGGCAAGGCCGCGGAACCTAGCCCCGCCCCCCCACCCCGTCAAGCGTGGCCGGCGCGGCAGGCGCCCGCAGACCTGGCCACGTCATGGCGCATGGCGCGGGCCGGGGCGGGGAGGGCCGTGCCCGCCCCGCTACGCGGCAGCCGCCCCTTCGCCGGTGAGCGCGGGGGTCTCGGCGGTGACGGCGCGGCCCTTGTCGCGCTGCGCGGCGAGCGCCTTCAGCCGCATCATCACGTTGCCCGTGCCGGCCGGGATCAGCCGCCCGACGATCACGTTCTCCTTCAGCCCCGCCAGCGTGTCGACCTTGCCGGCCACCGCCGCCTCGGTCAGCACCCGCGTCGTCTCCTGGAAGGAAGCGGCCGAGATGAATGAGCGTGTCTGGAGCGAGGCCTTGGTGATGCCGAGCAGCACGGGCTTGCCCTGCGCGGGCTCGCCCGACGGCGGCAGCTTGGCGTTCTCCTCGTCCATCTCGACACGGTCGACCTGCTCACCGACCAGAAGCGTGGTGTCGCCCGAGTGGGTGATTTCCACCTTCTGCAGCATCTGGCGCACAATCGTCTCGATGTGCTTGTCGTTGATCTTGACGCCTTGCAGTCGATAGACTTCCTGGATCTCGGCAACCAGATATTCGGCTAGTGCCTCGACGCCCAGGATCTCGAGTATGTCATGCGGATCTGGGCTTCCGTCGATGATATTGTCGCCTTTCTGGACGCGGTCACCTTCCTGCACGGTGATGTGCCGACCCTTGGGGATCAGATATTCAACCGGCTCACTGCCATCGTCGGGCCGCAGGATGATGCGCTTCTTGGCCTTATAGTCCTTGCCGAACTCGATTCGGCCGGCGACTGCGGCGATGACCGCATTATCCTTGGGCTTGCGCGCTTCAAACAGCTCGGCGACGCGCGGCAGACCACCGGTGATGTCGCGCGTCTTGGCCGAGGCGCGCGGCACGCGGGCGATGACGTCGCCGGCGTGGACCATTTCGCCGTCTGCCACCGACAGCACCGCCGAGGGGGGCAGAAAATAGCGCGCTGCCTCGCCCGAGGTCTCGTCGAGCAGGGTGATGCGCGGCCGCAGGTCGGTCTTGTCGCGCGAGGAGGTGGGCCGGTATTCGCTCACCACCTTGTTGCCGATGCCGGTCGCCTCGTCGATCTCCTCGGTCAGCGTCACTCCCTCGATCAGGTCCTGGAACTTGGCCTGGCCCGAGACTTCGGTGATGATCGGCGTGGTATAGGGGTCCCACTCGGCGATGCGCTCGCCCTTCTGGACGATAGCGCCGTCGCCATGCGTCAGCCGGGCGCCGAAGGGAATGCGGTGCGACGAGCGCTCGCGACCTTCGGCGTCGACCAGTACCAGCTCAGCCGAGCGTCCGAGCACGACCGTGCGGCCCTTGGCGTCGGTGATGGTCGGCATGTTGCGCAGCTGGATGGTGCCATCGACGATGGCCTCGAGCGAGGATTGCTCGGAGACCTGCGCGGCGCCGCCGATGTGGAAGGTCCGCATCGTGAGCTGCGTGCCCGGCTCGCCAATCGACTGGGCGGCGATGACGCCCACTGCCTCGCCCATGTTGACCGGCGTCCCGCGCGCCAGGTCGCGGCCATAGCAGGCCGCGCACACGCCGCCCTGCGTCTCGCACACCAGCGGCGAGCGGATCCGGACCGACTGGATGGCAGCGCGGTCGATTGCCGCGACGTCGCGCTCGTCGAGCAACGACCCCGCGGCCAGCAGCAACTCTCCGGTCTTGGGATCGATGATGTCCTCGGCGATGGTCCGGCCAAGGATGCGCTCGGCCAGCGACACGATGGTATTGCCGCCGTCGACGATCGCGCGCATCTCAAGCGCACGGTCGGTCCCGCAATCCTCCTCCATCACGACGCAGTCCTGGCTCACGTCGACCAGACGACGCGTCAGATAGCCCGAATTGGCGGTCTTGAGCGCGGTATCAGCCAGCCCCTTGCGCGCGCCGTGGGTGGAGTTGAAATACTCCAGCACGGTCAGGCCTTCCTTGAAATTCGAGATGATCGGCGTCTCGATGATCTCGCCCGACGGTTTGGCCATCAGGCCGCGCATGCCGGCGAGCTGCTTCATCTGCGCCTGGCTGCCGCGCGCGCCCGAATGCGCCATCATGTAGATGGAGTTGACCGGGACGCCGGCGTCGGCGCGACCCGAGGCCGAGATGTGGCGCATCATCGCCTCGGCCACCTTGTCGCCGCAGCGTGACCAGGCGTCGACCACCTTGTTGTACTTCTCGCCCTGGGTGATGAGCCCGTCCTGATACTGCTGTTCGAAGTCCTTGACGACGGCGCGGGCTTCTTCGACCAGCGCCACCTTCTCGGGCGGGATCAGCATGTCGTCCTTGCCGAAGCTGATACCTGCGAGAAAGGCGTGGCGAAAGCCCAGCGCCATGATGGCGTCGGCAAACAGCACCGTCTCCTTCTGCCCGGTGTGGCGATAGACGGCGTCGATGACGTCGCCAATGTCCTTCTTGGTGAGCAGGCGGTTGACGAGGTCGAAGGGCACCCGCACATGCTTCGGCAGCGCCTCGCCCAGGATCATGCGCCCTGGAGTCGTCTCGAAGCGCTTCATGACGGTAGCGCCCGACTCGTCGACCTGCGCGATGCGCGCCCTGATGCGCGCGTGTAGCGTCACCGCGCCCGAATCGAGCGCGTGGCGCACTTCGGCCATGTCGGCAAAGGCCATGCCCTCGCCCGGCTCCCCGGCGCGCTCCATCGACAGGTAATAGATGCCCAGCACCATGTCCTGCGACGGTGTGATGATCGGCTTGCCGCTGGCGGGCGAGAGGATGTTGTTGGTGGACATCATCAGCACACGCGCCTCAAGCTGCGCTTCGAGGCTGAGCGGCACGTGCACGGCCATCTGGTCGCCGTCGAAGTCGGCGTTGAAGGCGGCGCAAACCAACGGGTGCAGCTGAATCGCTTTGCCTTCAATCAGGACCGGCTCGAATGCCTGGATGCCCAGCCGGTGAAGCGTGGGCGCGCGGTTGAGCAGCACAGGGTGCTCGCGGATCACCTCGTCGAGGATGTCCCAGACTTCGCGCCGCTCCTTCTCCACCCACTTCTTGGCCTGCTTCAAGGTCATCGACAGTCCCTTGGCGTCGAGGCGCGAGTAGATGAACGGTTTGAACAGCTCGAGCGCCATCTTCTTGGGCAGCCCGCACTGGTGCAGCTTGAGCTCGGGGCCCGTCACAATGACCGAGCGGCCCGAATAGTCGACGCGCTTGCCCAGCAGATTCTGCCGGAAGCGGCCCTGCTTGCCCTTGAGCATGTCCGAGAGCGACTTGAGTGGCCGCTTGTTCGCCCCGGTAATGGTGCGTCCGCGTCGGCCATTGTCGAACAGCGCGTCAACCGACTCCTGCAGCATGCGCTTCTCGTTGCGCACGATGATGTCGGGCGCGCGCAGCTCGATCAGCCGCTTGAGCCGGTTGTTTCGGTTGATGACACGGCGGTAAAGGTCATTGAGATCCGAGGTCGCGAAGCGGCCGCCGTCGAGCGGCACCAGCGGCCGCAGGTCGGGCGGAATGACCGGCACGACGGTCAGCACCATCCACTCGGGGCGGTTGCCGCTCTCAAGGAAGCTCTCGATCACCTTCATGCGCTTGATGATCTTCTTGGGCTTCAGCTCGGACTTGGTGACCGCCAGCTCCTCACGCAGCGCCACCATCTCGCCCTCGAGGTCGAGCGTCTCGAGCATCTCGCGGATCGCTTCGGCGCCGATGCCGGCGCGGAAGGCGTCCTCACCATGCTCTTCCTGCGCCTCGTGCAGCTCGTCCTCGGTCAGCAGCTGACGCGCACTGAGCGGCGTCATGCCCGGGTCGAGCACGATGTAATTCTCGAAATATAGAACCTTTTCTAGGTCCTTGAGCGTCATGTCGAGAATCATGCCAATGCGGCTGGGCAACGACTTCAGAAACCAGATGTGCGCAACCGGCGCCGCCAGCTCGATATGGCCCATACGCTCGCGGCGGACCTTGGAAATGGTAACCTCAACGCCGCACTTTTCGCACACGATGCCCTTATACTTCATGCGCTTGTACTTGCCGCACAGGCACTCATAGTCCTTGATTGGACCGAAGATGCGCGCGCAGAACAGGCCGTCGCGTTCGGGCTTGAACGTGCGATAGTTTATCGTCTCGGGCTTCTTGATCTCGCCGAAGCTCCACGAGCGGATGCGCTCGGGGGAAGCTAGCCCGATCTTGATGCGGTCGAACGTTTCCGGCTTTGCGGCCGGCTGGAAGAAGTTCATTAGTTCGCTCGCCATCGCGTCCTCCTTGTCGGCCGCACCGGGCGGCCAGTGCGGGGCAGGCCGCCGGCCGGGCCCCGCGCATTCATCCGTGTCCTGTCCCGCCGGTCGGCCTATTCGGCCGCCGCCGGCACTTCCTCGCCGCTCTGCAGGTCGACGTTGAGGCCAAGGCTGCGCATTTCCTTGACCAGCACGTTGAAGCTCTCAGGCACGCCCGCCTCGAACGTGTCGTCGCCCTTGACGATCGCCTCATAGACCTTGGTCCGGCCGACGACATCGTCCGACTTCACCGTCAGCATTTCCTGGAGCGTATAGGCCGCGCCATAGGCCTGCAGCGCCCACACCTCCATCTCGCCGAAGCGCTGGCCACCGAACTGCGCCTTGCCGCCCAGCGGCTGTTGCGTCACGAGGCTGTAGGGCCCGATCGACCGGGCGTGGATCTTGTCGTCCACCAGGTGATGCAGCTTGAGCATGTAGATATAGCCCACCGTCACCTTGCGGTCGAACGGCTCGCCGGTGCGTCCGTCGAACAGGTCGACCTGGCCCGAGCTGTCGAGACCCGCCAGGTCAAGCATCTTCGCGACATCGGCTTCCTTGGCGCCGTCGAAGACCGGGGTGGCCACCGGCACGCCCGGCTCAAGGCTCTCGGCAAAGCGGACGAGATCCTCGTCGCTCATCGCCTCCGCGCCTGCCTGCACGCCGTAAATTCCGGACAGCAGCGCGCGCAGCCGCCCCAGATCACCCCCGGCCTCCTCGACGGCGGCCCGGTTCCGGGCCCTGATCCCCTCGAGCAGCCCGGCCACCTTGCGGCCGAGGCCGCGCGCGGCCCAGCCCAGGTGCGTCTCGAAGATCTGGCCGACGTTCATCCGGCTCGGCACGCCCAGCGGGTTCAGAACCAGGTCGACGGCCGTTCCGTCCTCGAGGAAGGGCATGTCCTCCTGCGGCAGGATCCGCGAGATGACCCCCTTGTTGCCGTGGCGGCCGGCCATCTTGTCGCCCGGCTGCAGCTTGCGCTTAACCGCCACGAACACCTTGACCATCTTGAGAACGCCCGGCGGAAGCTCGTCGCCGCGCTGCAGCTTCTCGCGCCGGTCGTCGAGCTTCTCGGTGACCCCGCGGTTCGCCTCGTCCCACTGCGCCCTCGTCGCCTCGAGCCCGGCCTGCACCGCGTCGTCGGCGACCGCGAACTTCCACCAGTCGCGCCGCGGATGCTCGTCGAGCAGCGCCTCGTCGATCAGCGCACCCTTCTTGACCCCCTTGGGGCCCGAAACGATCGTCTGGCCGACCAGCATGTCCCTGAGAGTCGCATAGGTCGCGCGGTCGATGATCGCGCGCTCGTCGGCGGCGTCCTTCTCGAGCCGGTCGATCTCCTCGCGCTCGATCGCCAGCGCCCGCTCGTCCTTGTCGATGCCATGGCGGTTGAACACCCGCACCTCGACCACCGTGCCCGACACACCCGGCGGCAGCCGGAGCGAGCTGTCGCGCACGTCGCTCGCCTTCTCGCCGAAGATCGCGCGCAGCAGCTTCTCCTCGGGCGTCATGGGCGACTCGCCCTTGGGCGTGATCTTGCCGACCAGGATGTCGCCCGGCTCGACCTCGGCGCCAATGTAGACGATGCCCGCCTCGTCGAGGTTCCTGAGTGCTTCCTCGCCAACGTTCGGGATATCGCGGGTGATGTCCTCGGGCCCAAGCTTTGTGTCGCGGGCCATCACCTCGAATTCCTCGATGTGGATCGAGGTGAAGATGTCTTCCTTCACGATCCGCTCGGAGATCAGGATCGAGTCCTCGAAGTTGTAGCCGTTCCAGGGCATGAAGGCGACCAGCGCGTTACGGCCCAGCGCCAGCTCGCCGAACTGGGTGGAGGGACCGTCGGCGATGATGTCGCCCTTGCCCACCATGTCGCCCACCGTCACCAGCGGGCGCTGGTTGATGCAGGTGTTCTGGTTCGAGCGCTGGAACTTCTGCAGCCGGTAGATGTCGACCGGCGAGGTGCCGGGCGCGACATCCTCGGTCGCGCGGATGACGATCCGCCCCGCGTCCACCTGGTCGACGATTCCCGTGCGGCGCGCCGCGATCGCGGCACCCGAATCGCGCGCGACGGTGGCTTCCATGCCGGTACCGACGAAGGGCGCCTCGGCGCGAACCAGCGGCACCGCCTGGCGCTGCATGTTCGAGCCCATCAGCGCGCGGTTGGCGTCGTCATTCTCGAGGAAGGGGATGAGCGAGGCCGCGACCGACACCAGCTGCTTGGGGCTGACGTCCTGCATGGTGATGTCCTCGCGACGGGCCATCAGGAACTCGCCGCCCTTGCGCGCCGACACCAGCTCGTCGGCGAAGCTGCCGTCGGCGTTCAGCGGCACATTGGCTTGTGCGATCGTCTCGCGCGCCTCGTCCATTGCCGACAGGTAGACGACCTCGTCGCTCACCCGGCCGTCGATCACGCGGCGGTAGGGGGTCTCGATGAAGCCGTACTTGTTCACCCGGCTGTAGGTGGCAAGGCTGTTGATGAGCCCGATGTTCGGGCCTTCGGGCGTCTCGATCGGGCAGATCCGGCCATAGTGGGTCGGGTGCACGTCGCGCACCTCGAAGCCGGCGCGCTCGCGGGTCAGCCCCCCCGGCCCCAGCGCCGACACGCGGCGCTTGTGCGTCACTTCGGACAGGGGATTGGTCTGGTCCATGAACTGCGACAGCTGCGAGGAACCGAAGAATTCCTTGACCGCGGCGACCGCGGGCTTCGCATTGATGAGGTCGTTGGGCATCACGACGCTCACGTCCACCGAGCTCATCCGCTCCTTGACCGCGCGCTCCATGCGCAGGAGCCCGACGCGGTAGCTGTTCTCGAGCAGTTCGCCCACCGAGCGCACGCGCCGGTTGCCGAGATTGTCGATATCGTCGATCTCGCCCTTGCCGTCCTTCAGGTCGACGAGCGTCTTGATGACCGCCACGATGTCCTCGCGGCGCAGCGTGGTGAGATCGTCGGGCGCATCGAGGCCCAGGCGCTTGTTCATCTTGACCCGGCCGACCGCGGAGAGATCGTAGCGCTCGGGATCGAAGAACAGGCCATGGAACAGCGCATCGGCCGTCTCGCGCGTCGGCGGCTCGCCGGGGCGCATCACGCGATAGATGTCGGCGAGTGCCTGATCGCGCGTGTTGTCGGCGCCGCTCGCCTTGTCGGCCTGCAGCGTCTTCTGGATCCACGGGCCCGTGGTCACGCCGTCGATGTCGAGCAGGTCGACATGGTCGAGCCCCGCCTTCAGCAGCGCTTCCAGCACTTCGGCCGTGATCTCGTCGCCGGCCTCGACATGGATCGCCCCCGTCGCTTCGTCGATGAGATCGAAGGCGGAAAAGCGGCCGAGGATTTCCGTCTCGGGTACCAGGATCGCCCTCACCCCGTCGGTGTGCGCCTTCTTGGCAGCGCGGGGCGTCACCTTGGTACCGGCGGCGAACACGACTTCCCCGGTGTCGGCATTGATGACGTCGAACTCGGGCTTGGCGCCGCGCCAGGCTTCCCACACAAAGGGCAGGCGCCAGGCGCCGCTCTTCGAATCGCGTTCCCAGCGGACGCGGTTGTAGAAGCCGGCCAGGATCTCCTCGGCATTCATGCCGAGCGCGAACAGCAGGGTCGTGACCGGCAGCTTGCGCTTGCGGTCGATGCGGACATTCACGATGTCCTTGGCGTCGAACTCGAAATCGAGCCAGGAGCCGCGGTAGGGAATGACCCGGGCGGCGAACAGATATTTGCCCGAGGCGTGCGTCTTGCCGCGGTCGTGATCGAAGAAGACGCCGGGGCTGCGGTGCATCTGCGACACGATGACCCGCTCGGTGCCATTCACGATGAACGTCCCGTTGGGCGTCATCAGCGGCATGTCGCCCATGTAGACGTCCTGCTCCTTGATATCGACAACCGACTTGATCTGGGTGTCGGCGTCGATCTCGAAGACGATCAGGCGCAGCGTGACGCGCATCGGCGCGGCGAAGGTCATGCCGCGCTGGCGGCACTCGTCGATGTCATACTTGGGCGGCTCCAGCTCGTACTGGACGAAGTCCAGCTCGGCGGTGCCGGCGAAGTCGCGGATGGGAAAAACCGAGCGCAGCGTCTTCTCGAGCCCCGAGACATAGCCGATCGAGGGATCGGAGCGCAGGAACTGCTCGTAGCTCTCGCGCTGCACCTCGATCAGGTTGGGCATCTCGACCACCTCGGTCGCGGAGCCGAAGCGCTTGCGGATGCGGCGCGTGGGCCAGAAGAGCTGGGTGGGCGCGGTAGTGGAAAGCGGGGCCGCCTTGGTCGCCATGGGTGCGTCGGTTCCTGTCTGCAATCGTGTGGTTGCCAAGCGAATCACGCGCGCCAAGCACCAGGGCAGCGAATCGGTTCTCGCTTCCCGGCGCCATATTTCGCAAGCCAGTCCATACGTTTGCTGCGCGGGCACGAAACGCGCAACCTGTCCCGAACTGAAGCGAAGAGGAAAGAGCTAGGTGCCGCGCCCTGCCCTGTCAACCGATGAGCCGCGCGACAGGCCCGGCACCCGACAGAAAAGACGGCGCGGCAGAGCCGCGCCGTCGGGCCCGCGGGGTGGCAGGACGCGCCCGCCACCCGAAAGGCCGGCCGCAGTTCCGGCATGCCTGCGGATCAGCGGTTCCCGCTGACCCGCAGCCGCCGTCACTTGATCTCGACCGTCGCGCCGGCTTCTTCCAGCTGCTTCTTGATCTTCTCGGCCTCGTCCTTGTTGATGCCTTCCTTGACCGCCTTGGGCGCGCTCTCGACGAGCGTCTTCGCCTCCGTCAGGCCAAGGCCGGTGATCGCCCGGACTTCCTTGATCACGTTGATCTTCTTGCCGCCGTCGCCGGTCAGGATCACGTCGAACTCGGTCTTCTCCTCGGCCGCAGGCGCAGCCGCCGCCGCCGCGCCCGGGGCGGCCGCAACCGCCACCGCCGCTGCCGCCGAGACACCCCACTTCTCTTCGAGCGCCTTGGCGAGTTCCGCCGCCTCGAGGATGGTCAGCGCCGAGAGGTCCTCGACGAGCTTTGCAATATCAGCCATTTCCTAGTCCTTCCTTAGAGTTTGTTTCAGGCGGCCTGGCTGTCGCCATAAGCCGCGAACACCCGCGCCAGCTTGGACGCAGGCGCATTCGCCAGCTGTGCCAGCTTGGTCGCCGGCGCCTGGATAAGGCCCACCAGCTTCGCGCGCAGCTCGTCGAGCGACGGGAGTTCGGCGAGCGCCTTCACCCCGTTCGCATCGAGCAGCGTCCCCGGCATCGCGCCGCCAACGATCTCGAACTTCTCGTTCGACTTGGCGAACTCGACGGCGATCTTCGCCGCCGCCACCGGGTCGCTCGAGGTGGCCAGACCCACCGGACCCACCAGCAGCTCGCCGATGTCCTGGTAGGGCGTGCCTTCAAGCGCGATGCGGGCAAGCCGGTTCTTCGTCACCTTGAACTGGGCGCCCGCGCCGCGCATCCGGCTGCGCAGGTCGGAAACCTGTGCCACCGTCAGCCCATGGTTGCGGGTGATGACCACAACCTGGGTAGACCCGAAGGTCTTCGCGAGATGGGCGACCAGGTCCTTCTTCTGGTTCCGATCCATGCTCACTCCATTGCCATGGCGGCAGGAAAGTCCCGCCACCGGTTCAAGAGCCCTGGGATACCTGGACAACCGGGCCACCCACGGCCCGCCCGAAAGAAACCTGTGCCGTCCGAAGCCACTTGGGCCTCGGGACCGGTCATGCCCCCCGCCATCGCACGGCCGGAAAGGCTGTTTCTCGTCTCCTGCGGGCCCTGTCGGCTTAAGGGGCCCAAGCCCCACCCGCAATCTCGGACGGTCGTCCCCCTTGCGGAGGAAATCGAACAGCGCGCTTAGCGGCCCCGCAGCCAATGTCAAGCCGGCACAGCCGAAGCCCCAGGCCTCAGTCGCAACAGCAGCAGTCCGAGCTGGCGACCGATCCGGTTCAACCGACGGACCTCACTGGCGTCGGCTAACAGATCAGGAAAGGCCGGGGATCAAGCAAGGAGGAGGCCGTGGTCGCCCCCGGCCTCCTCTCTTCCGTCCAGCCGAATGTTCAGGCCCCGACCGTTGCCGGGTCGACCTTCACGCCCTTGCCCATGGTGGACGAGAGCGCGATCTTCTCGACATACTTGCCCTTGGCACCCGAGGGCTTGGCCTTGATCAGCGCATCCATGAAGGCGGCGAGATTGGCCTTCAGATCCTCAGGCGAAAAGCTCGCCTTGCCGAGGCGACCGTGGATGATCCCGGCCTGGACGATCTCGAGGAGATCTTCCGCGCCGACGACATCCGCCCCGGCTTCCCGGGCCTCATCGGCCTTCGGGCCCCGGGCGAACACGCCCACGCGCACCGTCTTGCCGGTGCCCTTGGGCAGCGTGACGACGCCGCGCACCATCTGGTCGGCATGGCGGGGATCGACGTTCAGGTTCACCGCGACCTCGATCGTCTCGTCGAACTTCGCGGTCGCGTTCGCCTTCACCAGCGCAAGCGCCTCGTCGACGGGATAGAGCGTCAGCGGCTCGACCGTGCCCGCCAGGGCCTTCGCCTTCCTGGTCAGCTTTGCCATGGCTTCAGCCCTCCACCACTTCAAGGCCCATCGACCGGGCCGAGCCTTCGATGGTGCGCATCGCCATGTCGACGTCGTTGGCGTTCAGATCCTTCATCTTGGTCTCGGCGATCTCGCGCAGCTGCGCGCGCGTCACCTTGCCGACCGTGCCGCGCCCCGGCGTCTTGGATCCCGACTTGAGGCCGGCCGCCTTCTTCAGGAAATAGGTCGCCGGCGGCGACTTGGTGATGAAGGTGAAGCTCTTGTCGGCATAGACGGTGATCACGGTCGGGATCGGCATGCCCTTCTCGAGGTTCGCCGTCGCCGCGTTGAACGCCTTGCAGAACTCCATGATGTTGACTTGCCGCTGGCCCAGCGCGGGGCCGATAGGCGGACTGGGCGTGGCGCTGCCGGCAGGCACCTGCAGCTTCACATAGCCCGTGATCTTCTTGGCCATCTGTTCCTCTCTTCCCGGGCCGGCCCGGTTGCCCGGGAGACCCGCCGACGAGCGATCGTGTGGTCCAGACGGCGCGGGGCGCCGGCCCCTTGCCTCCCAGGCGCTCGGCCCCGTGGCAAGCGGCGCAGTGCCGCTGGTAGAGCTCGGCGCTATCGTCTTGCGCGCTCTGGGACGGGGCCGCGCAGAGCCAGGAAAGCACCAAGGTGGTGAAAGCGAGGGCAGGGGCTCGGTTCATAAGAAATGACGGTTCTCGGACTCCTGGATGGAGAAAGCGGCTCAGCGCAGCCCTTGCCGGCGGGTGGTCCGGGAGTAGGCCATGACCTGGAGTCGTTCGCCGCCGGCCTGAAGCCCGATCTCTTCGTCCGTGAGATAGCAGGCTGGATCTTCCTGCCAGGGATCGCCGGTGAGCTGCCAGGCGCGCACGCGGGTATTGCCTCCGCACACGTCCAGATAGGTGCAGGCGCCGCAGCGCCCCTTCACGGGGCGCGGGCGGCGCT
>Ga0101944_10006754_pt1 | contig 11960 bp, 15 predicted proteins | sample DewCreD2012metaG_FD_75245 | JGI IMG/M metagenome (GOLD analysis project Ga0101944, IMG submission 75245) | Hot spring sediment bacterial and archeal communities from British Columbia, Canada, to study Microbial Dark Matter (Phase II) - Dewar... ... | reverse complement strand
CTTTTCAAAGCCGCGCAGATATAGGGCGAAGCGGCTTTTCTCGCAGGTAAGATCGCTGACGCGGATGTTGCGGACCACCGGCAGGAAATCGCCGCGCGCTCCCTCTTCGTAATAGAAATCCACGTGAATGACGGCGTCCGCCACCTGGCCGATGTGGACCTTACGCATATACACGTTCTCCACCACGCCCCCGCGCACGGCATTCGTCTTGATGCGCAGCGCTCGGTCGAGGTGGGGGCTGTCCATGCGGCAGTCCTCGGCGAATACGTTCCGCACGCTCCCGGACATTTCGCTTCCGATGGTGACGCCGCCGTGGCCGTCCTTCATCTGGCAGCCGCGGATCACAATGTTCTCTGAGGGAACGTTAATCCGCCTCCCGTCGCGGTTGCGCCCGGACTTGATGGCGATGCAGTCGTCGCCGGTGTCGAAGCGGCATCCCTCGATCAGGACGTCATGGCAGGATTCGGGGTTGCAGCCGTCGTTGTTCGGACCGTGGCTGTGGATGTCGACGTTGCGCACGGTGACGTTGCGGCACAATACCGGATGGATCTCCCACATGGGAGAGTTCACAATCGTTACGCCTTCGATAAGTACGTTCCGGCATTGATAGGTCTGGATGAACTGCGGGCGCAAATAAGAGCCGTCGCCGAACTGGCGCTCCTGGACCGGCGCGTCTCGCTCGGCCATTTCGATGAGCCGCCGCCGCGCTGCCTCCTGGTTGGGATCCCCCTTCTTCCAGCCGCAGTTGGTGCGCCCCTTCCAGGGCCACCAGTGCGAGCAATCCGCCTGCCCATCGAGCGTGCCACGCCCGGTGATGGCGATGTTGTCCTGCCGGTAAGCGTAAATGAACGCCGAGTAACCCATGCATTCCATGCCCTCCCAGCGGGTGTAAACCGCTGGCAGGTAAGCTTTCGGTTCACGGGAGAACAGAATAGTGGCGCCCTCGGCCAAGTGGAGGTTGACCCCCGATTGCAGGTGGATGGCGCCGCTCATAAACCGTCCGGCGGGCACTAGCACCCGCCCGCCGCCTGCGCGGGCGCACTCGGCGATGGCCTTGCGGAATGCGGCTGTGCAATCGGCCACTCCGTCCGGTTTGGCGCCGAAACGGGTTACTGAAAACTCGCGGTCCGGAAACTTGGGCGGGCGGATACGCTGCATGATGGCGGCCGCCTCTTGCCACGGATCGGCAGCGGGTTGGGCAGCCCGGAGCCAAGGAGCCAACGCCGCGGCGGACGAGCGAAGGAAGTCTCTGCGAGTATTCACAACCGGCATGCTACGCCCTTACCTCCTCGAAAGATATTCAGTCTTAGGATACACGTCTTACGACCATTCGACGGCCGTCAAGTTTCCTAAAAAGCGATCGGGCGCGCCCGATAAGCACCATGCGGGAGCGCAATCATTTCCCGAGGAGCGGAAGATGGAGATCAGTTCAGTTCAAATGGCTGCAAACTACGCGGCGGCGGCGCCAGCGCCGGAGCGGGTTTCCGAACAGCGGGAACTCATCCGGGCGGTTCATGCTCTCAACGCCACAGACCTTTTCGGAGAAAACCGCGAGCTGTCGTTCGCGATGGACCGTGACACCAAGCGCCCGGTGATTCGCATTGTGGACCGGGATACGAGGGAAGTCATTCAGCAGATCCCTCCGGAATACGCCTTGCGCCTGGCCGAAGACCTTTTCGGAAGATGATTTGGATTCGGCTATGGTCCGGAGCATCTCGGCCGATACGGCCAAAAGAGAGCGCAAGACATGTTCACTCAACGAGCTTACTCGAACAACCTGGAAGTGGAAGTGTACTCGGCTAGCCCTTTGGAACTGACCCGCCTGCTGTACAGGGGGGCGATCGAAGCCATCGAGACGGCCAGGTCGTGTCTGGCAAGAGGCGACATTGAAGCGCGCGGACGGGCTATCAACCGCGGTTCGGCCATCGTGCTCGAATTGGGCGCCTCATTGAATACGGACGCCGGAGGGGAAGTGGCCGCGTCTTTGGCTCAGATCTATGAGTATGTGCACCGGCTGTTGGTCAGGGCGCACCTGGAACAGCGCCCCGAACCGCTCGAAGAAGCGCAGATGCTGCTGCGTACGCTGCTCGAAGGCTGGGAGGCGTGCCCGGATACCGCCGCCCCAGGCGCGCAGCCGGATTCCGAAATCACCGATTTTACGCCCCACTTGGCAGCCCAAGAGTACGGGCAGTTGAGCTACCGCTACTGACGCTCGAGCTGGCGTAGTATCAGGCCCGCTAACCCAAGCCCGCCCTGCGCAGCCATGACTTCGGCCATCCGTTGCTCGGCCATTTCCATAACAGTGGCCGTGATTTCGTCGGCATCTTCCCCCGCCGCCTCCCGCGCCTGCCGCAGCATTTGGGCGATGAGCAAGGCTTCAAACTGTTGAGCGGACTCGCGGACCCGTTGCCGGGAATCCGCCCCCGGCGGTCCCGCTTCACGCAAACCGAACGAATCCCCGGAAACGCTCACCGGGATGCTCATATGACCTCCAATTCAGCGTCCAAAGCGCCCGCTGCTCTCAATGCCTGCAAGACGGCGATGATGTCCCGGGGCGTCGACCCAATCCCGGTGAGCCCGCGGACCAAATCCTCCACGGAGGCGCCGGGGCTGAGCTGCACGCTCCTGGCTTTCTCTTCCTTGGCATCCACTTCGGTCTTAGGAATTACCTTCGTTTGACCGCCCGCGAGCGGCGCGGGCTGCGACACCCGCAGTTCCGTCAGAATCTCAACGGTCAAGGCGCCGTGCAGGATCGATACCGGCGCGATACGCACGTCCTTGCCCATCACGATGCTTCCCGTGCGCTCATTCACCACCACTTTCAGTCTCCGGTCGGCGTCGAGCGTTAGGGACTCGATCTCAGCCACAAATTCCACGGGCCGCGAGGCGTACGCGCCGGGCAAGCGGACGCTCACCACCGCGGCGTTCTCAGCCCTTGCGGGCGCCGGCTCGTCCGGAAAGCGCCGGTTGATGCACTCGGCTACCCGCGCCGCGGTGGTGAAATCGGCCCTCGAGAGTTGCAGCCGTAGCGTGCCGCCGCCGAAGGGGGAAGGCGGCGCGCGCTCGATAATCGCGCCTGCGGGAATGCGGCCAGCCGTGGGATGGTTCACCGATTGCGAATTCCCGCCCCGCGCCGCCGCGAACCCTCCCGTCACGACCGATCCTTGCGCCACCGCGTACACTTGCCCGTCCGCTCCTTTAAGGGGGCAAATGAGCAACAACCCGCCTTGCAAGTTGGTCGCGTCGCCGATAGCCGCCACCGTCACGTCAACCCGCGCGCCGGGTTGAGCAAAAGGAGGCAATGTGGCCGTCACCATGACCGCCGCCGTGTTGCGCACCAGCATCGCTGATGGAGTGACTGAGACGCCCATGCGCTCGAGCATGTTGGCCAGACTCTGGGCGGAGAATACAGTCTGCCTTTTGTCCCCCGTGCCGTTCAAGCCGACCACCAAACCGTAACCGATGAGCGGGTTATCGCGCGCACCCTCGAGGGCCACAAGCTCTTTCATCCGGACCGGCGCCGGCATTCCAATTGCAGCTGCGGCCAGAAGCAACATTACTTGAACGGCTATCCACATAGGCTTCTAAAGGGGCAGAATTCCCAGCAGCAGTCGATACAGAATGAAAGGACGCCGCACGGCGTCGCCCACCACGCCCTTGCCGTTGACCCGGATTTCGAGATACGCCAGCCGGTCCGACCGCACTTGGTTGCCCGGCTGGATGTCAGCCGGCCGCGCCAATCCTCGCACGGTGACCCACTGCTGCTCGGAATTGACTTGCACCAGCTTGCTGCCTTCTAACACCAGATTGCCGTCTGGCAAAACTTCCACGACTCGGGCCGACAGCGTCGTGCTCAACATGGTTTCGCGGCTGGTCTGCCCTTGACCCTGTAATTGCGCCTCCCCGGAACCCTTGGCCAGATTGGCGAGCGCCCCGGCGGAACTCGGTTTGCCTAGGAACGATCCGACCGAATAATTCAGGTCGGATTTGCGCGAACTGTTCGTTGAGCCCTTGGCCACGGCCGAAGCGCGGTCCGCCACCACGATGGTGACGATATCGCCCGCCCGGCGCGCCCGCAGGTCGCCGGTCAAATCGGCGAACATGGCCGAAGGCGAGTACAGCGAGCCGGGCGCAGCGGTCGCCTCGGCAGGTTTCGGCTCCCGGGCGGCGTGGCGGTACTCATCGAGCGGACTGAGCGCGCGCGGCCGCTCGGCCGCTTGGACGGTCACAACGAGCCAGGCGCTTGCCAGCGCTGTAAGGCTAAGTTTCATTCGTCCTCCCTGAGGTTCGGACCACAACTCTGTTAGCGCCCTCCACCACAGCGCGAAAACGGCGCCCATTCGCCGGATTGCGCACCAGCACTGTCTCGCCCACTCTGGCTGAGCTTTCCGCCGGCGCGCTGAAACGCAAGCGCGCGCCGCCGCTTTCCACCGTCACGTCGACGGTCGAGCCGCGAGCCACCGCTTCGGGCAAAGTGAGCAAGGATGCGTAGAGCGCCTCGCCTTGCCGGATGCGCCGCCGGGGTACGAGACCTATGGCTTGGGAGGGTTCGGTGAGATAGCGCCCTGCGGCTGCCGCAGGTCTCCTTTCGATCCGGAGTTGAGGAGCCTCGATGGGACGGCCGGCGGGCAGGTCCTCGGCGGCCACCACGAACGCGGTTTCTTCGCGTAGACGGACCTTGATCCACACCGGCAGGCTCCGGGCGCCGCCATAGCGCCAGCGCCCCCGCCATAGCAATTCCCGTCCGGAGGCGGCGGCGAGCCCGCTCGCATGCAACTCCAGTTCGCCTGCCGGAACCAGGCAATCGCAAATGGCCACCACTTCGGCGGCGACTCCGGCGGCGGCTATGGCGCGCTCCACGGCGGCGCGCTCGATCGGCGCCACGGCCCGCTTCACGCACAGATTCATGGTTTCGACTTCCGGCAAGCCCGCGCGCCGAGCGGCGGAGCGGATCTCCTCGCGCGTGAGGATGCGTTCTACCCCGGGCGCCGGAACGTACCCGAGGCGCACATCCTGTCGAGCTTGCCGCACCGCGGGAATCAATTCCACCAGATGGGATAGCCGGATCTCGTCGTCTGCGATGGAAAGGCAGGGGCCGGCCGCCAGAACGGACGGCCCCAGAGCAGGGAGGAGAAGGCAAAACCATTTCATCGCGTAATGTTGTTGACCTGCTGGTACATCTCGTCGGCTGCGCGGACCACCTTGGAATTGGCTTCGTAAGCGCGCTGGCTGACGATCATGCTGATGAATTCCTCGACCACGCTGACGTTGGACTGCTCGGTGTAGCCCTGCAACAGCGTCCCGATGCCCTCCTGTCCGCCGGGGTTGCCGACCGTCGGCTCGCCCGAAGCGTCCGTGGGCGTATAGAGGTTGCGCCCGATCGAATTCAGCCCCGCCGGATTGGCGAAATTGGCGAGTTGAATCTGTCCGGCCAGTTGCGTCCCGGTTTGCCCGGGCAGCGAATAACTGACCGTGCCGTCGGCGGCGATGGTGATGGACTGCGCCTCTGGCGGAAGCGTAATCTGAGGCTCGATCAGGTCCCCATCGGCGGTTACGATGTTGCCATCGCGGTCCAGATGGAAAGAACCGGCGCGCGAGTAGGCCATTTCGCCGTTGGAGCGGCGGATTTGGAAGAATCCCTTGCCTTGAATCACCAGATCCAGCGGGTTGCCGGTGGCGGCGAAGTCCCCCTGGCGGAAAATGATTTCATTCGCCACCGGCCTGGTGCCGAGCCCGAGTTGCAGGCCCGACGGAACCAGGGATTGCGAGCCCGCCGCCGCCCCGGGTTGAACCAGATTCTGATACAGCAGGTCCTGGAATTGCGTCCGGCGCGCCTTGAATCCAATCGTGCCGGCGTTGGCCAGGTTGTGCGCGATGTTGTCGATGTTCATTTGTTGCGCGGTCATTCCGCTGCCGGCGCTATACAGTGCGCGAATCATGGCGTGACTTTCCTCCTTATGCGGCCGTTTTGGCCACTTCTTCCACCGCGCGGCGGTTCATCTCCCCGCCCAACTGAATGGCGCGGTGCAGCATTTCGAACTGCCGCATGACCGTGATCATGCGGACCGCTGTTTCGGCTGGCCCGACATTGGAAGCTTCCAGATGCCCCTGCCGGATTTCTCCCTCCGCGTCGTGCGGCTGCGCGCCCGGGTCGGCAAGTTGAAAGTAGCCGGCGTCCCGCTTTTCCAAACTGGCGGTGGAGGCGAAGTCGGCCAGCCTCAGTTGCGCCACTTCCACGCCGTTCTGCCGCACGGAGCCCCGGGCGTCCACCTCGAAAGGCAGCCCCGGATCCAGACGGATCCTTCGCCCATCGCGTCCGAGAACGGGCAGCCCGTCGTGCGAAGTGAGTTCGCCTGCGGGCGTAAGTTTCAGACTGCCGTTGCGCGTGTACAATGGCCCTTGCGGCCCGGCAACGGCGAAGAAGCCGCGCCCGGAAATCGCCAGATCCAGAGGATTGCCGGTCGCGGTGAGCGTGCCCTGCCGGAAATCCGTCCACAGTCTTTCGACCAGCGGCATCCGCCCGGCGGATGCGGCGGGCGCCATATAAAGGTTGTAAAACTCACGATCGCCTTTGAAGCCGGCCGTCGCGGCATTGGCCAGGTTGTTGGCGATCATGTCCAGGGCCTCTTGCCTGGCCCTCATGCCGCTGGCGGCCATCGCTGTGAGCGGATCCATCTTGCCTCCGCAGGAAGCTGTGCAATTTCGTTACCGGGAGCAGCGGTCAGCAAAATCTCTCATATTCGAGAAAATGCCGCCGATGAGTGTTTCAGTCTGGGAATGACGCGCGACAAAGAGTGGTCATTTTGGAACAACTGACGATTTTGTGACGCGGTACGGCTGCTTAAAACGAAGAGAGATCGGGAAGAGACCTTTTGGCCATTGACCTGCACTGCCCAAGGACGTGACGAGCGTCCTTGTTCCCTGGATCACATTCCCGCCAGCGGTTCCCGAGGCTCTGTGCGCTTCAATCGCGCCATGCGGATGCGAAGCGGAGACGGAGGACTCACGCCTGTTCCGCTGTCTGCTAGAGTGCGGACTGAGCGGCGCGGCTCCGACTCCCGAAGAGATCGCAGAACCAGTGGAAGCCGCACAGCCGGCGCCGCCGCAATGCATCTCCCCCGAGCTTCCTTCTTCTCAGCACGAAGTGACCGGCGGGGCGCGGTTGGCGGCGCTCCCAGCAAGTGAGCAGATAGCCGGCTCCCGGACCTCACGGCCGCAGACTGTGATCTCCTCGGAGGTGTTCGAAGCGCACGAGGGCATTTCGGCGGAGCGTCCGACGTTTCGCAGGAGCTTGGCGGAGTTGCCTGATAAAGAAGAAGAGGGATCCCAGCAGGAGGAAGCTCGCCCGGAAGCTTCACAAAATGTGGCGGCGACGGCGACAGTCGTCGAATTCATTCCCTTGCCGGAAGTCCCGGACCCGCCTCTGTCCGAGCAGTCCCTCTGGGAGGCGAAAGCTCACCGGATGGCTCCTGCGGCAGAACCGGTTCAGGCTCCTCCACCTGCGCCGCAGGACCCGAACCTGGCGTTCAGGTTGCTGCTGCGGCCTCAGGAGCCGCAGCAGACCAGCGAAGCGGCGCCACACTTGCCGCCTGAGGACAATCCGCCGGCCACTGCGGCGCATGCGGCGCTCCGCCAAAGTGCCGTTCCCGAACACACTGAAACGCGGCACGCGGCGCCTCGGCAGATAACGCCCAAGAGGCCAGAGATGCGGTCAAATTCCGGAACGCCGGACATTTTAAAAGACGCAATCCCGGATTCCAAGCCTGCCGCTACGGCTGGAACCTCGAAAGCGGCGGGCTCCGAGGCGGGGGATGCCGTGCGGGCTCCACTCGAAGAACTGAGGGTTCTTGACTCACGGCGGGCCACCGGCGAGAGCGGAGGCGGTCCTCTGCCGGAGCAGCGCGGCGCTCCCCAGGACCCGCAGCCGCGCCCGCACGGGGTGGACGTAGCGCGGGAAAGCGGCGCTCCACCGAAAGATGAGCGCGGACCGGCTTTGCCGCCGCCCGCCGTGAACCGGGAATCGCGGTTCGAGGACCGCGCGGCGCCGCCGGCGGCTGCCCGGCAAGTGTTCGTGCGGGTAGACCGTGCCGGGGCGCGGCCGGTGGACATCGGCTTGGCGGAAAAAGCCGGCCGCGTGGAGGTGTCGGTTCGCAGCGCCGACGCCGGTTTGAACCGCGCACTCCGCGAGGACTTGGGCGATCTTGTGGGGCGGCTGCGCCAGGAAGGCTTCGAAGCCGCCGGTTGGGCCTCCCGGGAGGTTTCTGGGGCAGAGCGAACGCAATGGGCGGCGAACGAGCGCGGCGCGGCAGAGGAGAGGGAAAGCGCGCCCCAACGCTTCGATCAGCCGGAAGAGCAGCGGCACAGAAAGCGTGCTGCCCAGCCTTGGTTGGAAGCCTGGGACGCAGAAAGCGAAAGGCAAGGAGGCAAGCGGTGACGGCATCGGGAGTAACGGCGGCGGATTCATCCGCCGGGACGGCGGCGGTGGCTGGCCCCTCAGCCTCCAACGCCACGCTCAGCAAAGACAGTTTCCTGCGCCTGTTGGTGGCGCAAATCAAGAATCAGAACCCGCTGAACCCGGCCGACGGGGTGCAGTTTCTGACGCAGCTTGCGCAATTCAGCGAATTGGAGCAACTTCTCTCGATTCGCGAGGACGTCGGCGCGATCCGGAAAGCCGCCGCTTCTCAGTCCGCTCCCGCGGACCCACAGGCGGCGAAGAAATCGGACTAGGGAGGATCCATGTTCACATCTTTTTCAACAGCCTTATCGGCTTTGGGGGCACACTCCACCGCGGTGGATGTGGTTGGCAACAATCTGGCCAATCTCAACACTCCCGGCTTCAAAGCCAGCACGGTGTCGTTTTACGACCTGGTTACGCAATCGCTCGGAGCGGGCTTGGGCGAGACCCAAGTGGGTTTCGGCGTAGGGCGGCCGGTGACCCTGCGGCAGTTTTCGCAGGGCGCGATTCAATCGAGTTCGGGCACTTTGGACGCCGCCATCCAAGGCGACGGCTTCCTCGTGATTCGGGACCAAACCGGGGCTACGCTGTACACGCGTGGCGGAAACCTTCAAGTGGACAAATCCGGCAACCTGCTCACCGCGACGGGCAATAAAGTGCAAGGGTGGACCGTGGGGCCAGACGGAACGATGAACACCTCCGGCGCCGTGGGCGACATCGTGATTCCGGTCGGAACGTTGAAGCAACCCAAGCCCAGCACCGAGTTTTCCTTTGATTTGAACCTCAACGCGGCGGCGCCGGACGGCGAAAAATTCCTGGCTTCGATCGAGGTCTTCGATTCGCTGGGCACCTCGCACGAAGTGACGGTGGTCTTTGAGAAGACCGCCGCCAACGAATGGAACTACTCGATTTCGATTCCCGACGCCGACCTGGCCTCGGGCACGGTGACGCCTGTCACAGGAACGCTGAAGTTCGACTCGAAAGGACAGCTCGACTCCAGCACCGCGGAGCCGGGCAAGCTCGCGGTGGACAACCTGAAGAGCGGCGCTGATAAGTTGGAACTCTCCTGGTCGCTCTTTCAGAACTCGAAGCCGCGCCTGACGCAGTTCGCCCAGCCGTCGGCCATCTCCGCCAATGCGCAGGACGGCTATCCGGCGGCGCAACTGGTGCGCGTGGGTTTGGCCGACGGGGGCAAGGTTCTGGCGCAGTACTCCAACGGGCAACAGACCGTGGTGGGGCAACTGGCGATGGCCTCGATTCGCAATCCGGAGTCGCTCATCGCCGTAGGCAACAACAATTTCCAACTGAGCGCGCGGTCGGCGCTTCCGGCCATCGGATTGCCGGGAACGGGCGGCCGCGGCGTAATCCTGGGCGGCGCCATCGAGTACTCGAACGTGGACATCGCCCGCGAGTTCACCAACCTGATCGTGCTCCAGCGTGGCTACCAGGCGAACTCGCGCGTGGTGACGGCGGTGGATGAACTGAGCCAGGAGACGATCAACCTGAAGCGGTAAGGGGGAGATGGCTGCGGTGGAGGCAAATCCGCACTTGGCAGACTTGCCGCTCGATGTGTCGGTGGAGTTGGACCGCAAGGTGATGACGGTGCGGGAAATTCTTGAGATCGACCAGGGTTCGGTGATCAAGATGAACCGCTCGGCGGGAGAGAATATCGACATTCTGGTCGGCGGGGCGCTGATGGGTTTCGGCGAGATCGTGATCATCGAAGACATGATGGGCGTACGCATTACAGATTTTCAGGGAGACGACTGATGGAATTGTGGACGCGTTTGGCGGTGGCTTGCGGCGCGGCAGCGATCGTAGCGGCTCTGCTGTGGGCTTTGCGGCGCAGGCATCACGTTTCGTTCCGTCTCGCCAGCGCAGGAGGCGGGCGCGGGCGGGCCCTCTCACGGGAGGAGCGCGTGCTATTGACTCCGCATCACAGCGTGCACCTCGTCCGCGTGGGCGCGCGCGCCCTGATCGTGGCGGCTTTCACCGGCGGTTGCGCGGTGCTCGACGCCTGCTCCTGGGAAGAATTGCAGGGCGGCGGGAAGGAAGGCGGACGATGAGGGCGCCGCTGTACACGGTCTGCTGGTTACTCGCCGGTGCGGCTCACGCGGCGGCTGCGCCGAAAGGAGGCGGCACGCTGTTCGGCGTGCCCCTTACCGGAGACGGCGGCATGAGCGCGCCGATGCAGATCTTGCTGCTGTTGACCGCGCTCACGCTGCTGCCTGCGGTGGTGGTTTCGGTCACTCCTTTCCTGCGGATCACGATTGTGTTGCACTTCTTGCGGCAGGCGCTCGGCACGCAATCGGCGCCCTCCAACCAGGTGCTGATCGGCTTGTCTCTGTTCCTGACCTTGCTCATCATGCAGCCGGTGACGGGGGAAATCTACCAGAGGGCCTGGCAGCCGCTTGAGCGGCAGGAGATCCCGGCTCCGGAGGCATGGGACCGCGCGGCGCAGCCTCTGAAGACGTTTCTCCTGCGTTTCGCGCGGGAGAAGGACATCAGACTGATGGTGGAAATCGCCCGCGCTCCGGCGCCCCGTACGCCGTCGGACCTGGACCTCCGCATCCTGGTGCCGGCTTATATTCTGTCGGAGCTGCGGACGGGCTTCCAAATCGGAGCGGTGCTGTACCTGCCGTTCCTGATCATCGACCTGGTTGTGGCCTCGGTGACGCTTTCGGTAGGCATGGTGCAGTTGCCGCCGGTCATGCTCTCGGCGCCGTTCAAGATTTTGCTGTTTGTGCTTGTCGACGGCTGGAACCTGGTGGTGGGTTCGCTGGTGAAGAGCTTCTATTGAGGTGCATGTATGAACGCGCAAGTCGCTGTCGATCTGCTGCGGCAGGCGATGCTGACGACCTTCTGGATTGGGCTGCCGCTTTTGGCCATCGGCTTTGCGGCGGGGGCGCTGATCAGCATCCTTCAGGTGGTCACCTCGATGCAGGATTCGGCGTTTGCGACGGCGCCGCGGCTGGCGGCTTTCCTGGCGGGGACGCTTTTGCTGCTGCCTTGGATGCTCGGCAAGCTCATCACGTACACCACGGCGCTATTGGGAGATTTCAGCCGCTATGCCCGTTGACGCGGCTGCGTGGACGGAATTGGCCTGCGGCTTCGTGGCTGCGCTCAGCCGGGTGGGAATCATGGTATTGTTCATCCCCGTTCCGGGATTGAAAAGCGGTCCCGATCTGGCGCGGTTGGTGCTGGCGGTGTGTCTGGCGCTCTGTCTGGCTCCGGTCTGGCCTGCGGCGCCCGCAGGCGGGTGGAGCCCGGGTGCAATGGCGGTGGCGGCGCTGGCCGACGCCGCCTATGGCGCCGGATGCGGGCTGGCTGCGGCTTTCCTGCTGGAGAGCTTCTTGATTGCCGCGCAACTGATCGGGCTGCCCGCCGGGTTCTCCTTCGCGTCGACCTTTGACCCGAGCAGCCACGCCGACTCTCCGGTGTTGCAGGTGTTGCTGCAAATCACGGCCGGACTGTTGTTTTTCGCCGCGGGCATGCACCACGAGAC
>Ga0101944_10006753_pt1 | contig 11961 bp, 8 predicted proteins | sample DewCreD2012metaG_FD_75245 | JGI IMG/M metagenome (GOLD analysis project Ga0101944, IMG submission 75245) | Hot spring sediment bacterial and archeal communities from British Columbia, Canada, to study Microbial Dark Matter (Phase II) - Dewar... ... | reverse complement strand
CCTCGATCACATTGCGCATCCGCCGGCTCGATCTGCCTTCGGACTGGATGGTGAGCGTGCGTCCCCAGCGGATGACGCTGGCAGCCGGGGAGGCAACCACGGTCACGGCGCGGATTGGCGCCGGCATGGCGGCGCCGCAGGGCATCCGGCCGCGTGTGGCCATCGAGGCATGGGCCGAGGGGATGCTGCTGGGCGGCGTGGCCATCGATACCGTCGTTCCCAAACGGGTTCCGGACCTGATTTCGCATCTGCTGGGTCGGACCGTGTTGCCGGATTCGGATCTCGAGAGCGCCGACGTCAACGGAGACGGGCTGCTGAACCTGGCCGACCTGATCCTGTTCTTGACGCGCAACCCGTAACGGCCGCATGGTCCGGCGCGTTGGCGGATAACACTTGACGGGGGACATTGCGAATGAGCGCACAGCACAAGGTTCGCTGGGGAATCATTGCGGCAGGCGGGATTGCCGGCAAAGTGGCGCCATCGATTGCCGCGGGCGAGGGAGGCGAGTTGGTCGCCATCGCTTCCCGAAACCTCGACAAGGCGCAGGCGTTTGCGAAGGACAAAAAAATCCCGCGCGCCTATGGCGCTTATGAGGCGCTGCTGGCGGACCGGGAGGTGGACGCGGTCTATATCACGACGCCCAATTCGCGGCACCATGACGACGTGCTGGCCGCGGCGCGGGCGGGCAAGCACATCCTGTGCGAAAAGCCCATGGCGGCGACGGCGCGCGAGGTCGAGTCGATGTTCGACGCCACGTCGCGCGCCGGCGTGGTGATGATGGAGGCGTTCATGTATCGCTGCCATCCCTTGGCGCAGACGATTCTCAAAACGGTGCGGGACGGCGCGATCGGCCGCGTGCAGATGATTCACTCGACCTTTGGTTTTCGGCTGGGCCAGGGACATGAAGACAACATCCGCCTCCGCCGGGAGTTGCAGGGCGGGGGGTTGATGGACGTGGGCTGTTACTGCCTGAACTTCGCGCGGGCCCTCGCCGGCGCCGAGCCGGATCGGCTTGCGGCCAGCGCGCAGATCGGCGCCTCGGGCGTCGATGAGTGGATGAGCGCCTCGCTGGGATTTCCCAACGGAGCGACCGCGACGATCATCTGCGCCGTGCAATGCCAGACCGGGGCGGTCACGCAGGTCTGGGGCGATCAGGGGATGCTCGAGGTGAACAATCCGTGGTGGGGGGGCGAGCCGGAGGCGCGCTTTCAACTGAAACGGGTGGGCGAGAAACAGGCGCAGCCGGTCGTCGTGGCGGCGGACCGCAAACATTACCAATATCAGATCGAGGCGATGAACGCGGCAATCCTGCGCGGGGCGGCGCTGCCGCTGACGCGCGAGGACGCGGTGGGCAACGCGCGGGCGATCGAGGCGCTGCGGCGGGCGGTGGGTCTGAGTTGACAGGGGCTGGCGGCGGTGGACGGTTTCAAACAAAACTATTCCCAGATCTCGGCAGTCAATCCGTTATTTCGCTGGAATTCGCGCAAGTTATACGTGACAAGCACAAGATCGCGGGCCAGCGCAATAGCCGCAATGCACAGGTCGTTCGGGCCGATGGGAGTTCCTTTCCACTCAAGACTGGAACGAATGTTACCATAAGCCTCTGCCGCGCTGTCATCAAAGGACACGGAAGGAAGGCCTCCAAAGAAAAACCTCAAACGGCTGCAATTCTCGCCGGGTCGTCCGCTCTTGAGCGCCCCGTACCACAGCTCGGCCTTAACTATCGAACACAGCCCAACCTCCCCCTCACGGATTTGGCGCAGTCGAGAAACCAGGCGTTCCGAGCGTTGATTCAGAAACTGGATGCAGACATTTGTGTCGAGAAGGTATTTCATACCAATTGGGGCCTAGACTCACAGTTTCCTTGATCGCCTCTCGCTATGGGCGCATCGGATAAGCACCCCGCAGACCTCTCAATGAAGTCATGCCACCGGATTTCGGAGGATTCTGACGAAGGAAAGATGGAGTGAGAGGGATGCCCAAACGCCTTAATAACGTCGTATAGTAGATCAACATATTCGTCCGGGACACGTTCAATTTCTTCCTTGATAAGACTTTTGGTGATCATTTCATTGGCCCCCAAATGTCGCTGACGGCAGTATATCGCCACCCTTCCCGGCTGCCTGTCAAGGGCTTCCCGGCGCTCGTGCGCCTGCAAGGGCCCCCAAGTCTTGAAATGGGGCGTATCCTGGCCATACAGGTTCAGGCGCGGGACAAGACTTGACGGGCAGCGGTCCTTATAGTTAGATTGTCACGGAAGTCTACGAGACGCGATGGAATTCTGAAAAGGACTGCCATGCTACGTGAGACCCGATATCTGTATCAACGACTGAGCGTCACGACGGATTTGGCGCTGTGCGTTGCCGCATTCTTCGTAGCGTTGTGGATTCGCAACGGCCCGTTGACAGAAATGACGCGGGGATGGATCGCGCCGTCGTCGCTGCCGTATCTGTGGCCGTTGCTGTATCTGTTTCCTCCGCTGGCGGTATTGTTCTGGTTCGCGAATGACGTATATCGCCTGGAGCGCGTCTTCCAGCGGCGGGCGCTGGTATGGTCGTTGGGCATCGGGCTGATCGAGGCCGTCGGCGCTCTGATTCTGTTGCGGTTTTTCTTCAGCCGGGCTTCCACCGATCCCTACACAGGGGCGGTGATCCGCGACAGCCGCGGGCAGATTCTGCTGGTATGCCTAGTGGCGGGGGCGTTGGCTTGGGCGCGCGCGGAGCTGGCGCGCGTGTGGCTGACGTGGCGGCGCCGGCGCGGGCTTGCGGCGGCCAACGTGTTGATTGTCGGCAGCGGCGAGAATCTGCGGAGCTTCCTCGACGCGGTGATGGCGCATCCGCTGTGGGGTTTTCGAATCGAGGGCCTGGTCAGTGACCATCCCTCTCTGTCCAAGGCCGAGCGGGTTCTGGGGCATCCGGTCGTGGCGACGGCGGACGAACTGGGGGCGTATATCGAGTTGAGGCCGGTGGATGAGGTGATTTTCGTTCCCGGCCGAACGCCCTTGGACAAGCTGGCCCCGTTGCTGCGCGAATGCGAGACGATGGGCGTGCGGACGCGGTTGTCGCTGAATTTCTTTTCGCGCCAGATTCACCGGACCGAGTTGGACAGCTTCGATCAGATTCCGGTGATCACGTATAACACGATTCCGGAAATGAACATGCGGCTGCTGGCCAAATCGGTGGCGGACCGTTTGGTGTCGGCGTTGGCGCTGGTGATTCTCAGCCCCCTGATGACGGTCATCGCGCTGGCGATCCGGCGGGGAGGTCCGGCCGGGGCGCCGGTTTTTTTCCGTCAGCGGCGGGTGGGCCGCAATGGGCGGTTGTTCACGCTGTATAAGTTCCGTTCGATGGTTCCGGACGCGGAACGGCGCGTGGAGGAGTTGCGCGCGCACAGCGACGTGGACGGGCCGCGGTTCAAGATGAGGGACGATCCGCGCGTGACGCCGGTGGGACGATGGCTGCGACGCTGGAGCCTGGACGAGTTGCCGCAGTTGTGGAACGTGCTCAAGGGCGACATGAGCCTGATCGGACCGCGCCCCCCGCTGCCCGAGGAGGTGGCGCAATACACCCGGGCGCAGCGGCGGCGGTTGTCGATGAAGCCGGGGATGACGTGCCTGTGGGCCGTGCGCGGGCGTGATCAGCTGGATTGGGAGGAATGGATGCGGGCGGACCTGGAATACATTGACACGTGGTCGCTGTGGCTGGACGTGCGGATTGCGCTGAGGACGATATGGGCGGTGTTGCGGGGGAAAAACGCTTATTGAATGGTTGTAAAGGGCTGACAATAATATATTACAAAAATGGACACAGACGGACACGGACGCACATCGGCGAACGCAATCGAACAGGAGGAGGTTATTTCTGCGATGTCCAGTTCCGCCGCCACATCACCGAATCCCTGTTTTTCTGTTTATGACGCGACTGCCGATTTAATGAACTTCTAACTTTGGGCTCATCATGGGCGAATGGGGCTTTTTCACGATGTCGCCCTGCCACGGGTCAAAGCCTTTAGGCGTCCCGGGCAGGTAACATACTTTCGCTTCATGCCAAAGGAGACTTTCCCATGATGCGTCGTCACACCGGTTTCACCCTGATCGAGTTGTTGATCGTCATCGCGATCATCGCCATCCTGGCCCTGATCGCCATCCCGAACTTCCTGGAAGCGCAGACGCGCGCGAAGGTGTCCCGCTCACAGTCGGACATCCGCACGCAGGGCATCGCCATGGAAGCCTATTTTGTGGACTACAACAGCTACACCCGCGACAGCGACTCGTCGCTGGACTGCAAAGACGTGGACCCGGGCCCGGGCTTTACGTGCCCGTCGATGGACCGCACGCACCCGGACTGGGGCAAGTTTGCCAATGGCGCGCTGTGCCTGACGACGCCGATCGCCTACATCACCAGCCTGTTGAGCGACCCCTTCGTGACGCAGGTCAAGGCCGAGGGCGCCGGCGCGATGGGCTATCGTATCGCTTCGGGGACGTGGTCGTATGCCAATGACGCCAACAATCAAGCCGGCACGACGCCTATCAACACCGGCGACCATCAGGGCTCGCACGAAGTGTTCGCCCAGGTTGGCGCCCGCCCCTGTTTCGCTATCATCGGCGTCGGCCCGGACGGCGCCCGCGCCCGCATGGGTTACAAGTGCTTCCCCTATGTCCGCATCGGCAAGACGGCCAGCCAGGACAACTGCACGGACACCGGCCCGACGACGGCTCTGATCAAAGGTGGCCAGCCGGGTTGCTGGATGGAATACGATCCGACCAACGGCACTTTGAGCATCGGCGACATTTATCGCTTTGGCGGTGATGCGGGCAACTCCGGTCACTGGATGCTCAACGGCAAAGTCCTGGGACAGCGGGTCGGCGACGGAACGATCTCCTGGTAAGTTCCGCCTTCGGCCATCGGAAGAACGCCGGACGGCCCGGCGCGCGCCCGCAAAAGCGTGCGCCGGGCTGTTTTTTTATTACCCGTAATAAGAGCCTGAGCCAAAAGTTGAAAATCTCGTTTAGAATCACCGCCATTTCGCCCGTCCCGGGCTGCGCAGCAACGGCTCTTGATCATTATTTCTGTCTTTTCGCACAGGTTCCAGAAGAGATGCGCTTCCAAGGCGGCGTCGCGCAACCGCCCTTGCCGCCGCAGTCCAAATCGCTGGCGCGCGTCTGACAGGCCAGACTTCAATCCTGCAGACGGATCGCGCGCCCATCGGGTCTCGAACAAAAGGGTATGATCGCGCTCTTTTCGTGAACAGCCCCTTTTGTCTCACTCAGCCCGCCGGGCGCGCTCGATGGCGCTTCTCAAGACGTCCTGGCCGCCTGAAATGACAACGCCACGCCTGGCCCGCGTCAGGCCGGTGAAGAGGATTTCGCGCGACAGCAGAGGCTGAGCCGGATCGGGCGGAAGGATCATCCACACGTGATCGTATTCGGAGCCCTGGCTTTTGTGCACGGTCGTGGCGAACGCGGTTTCGAAGGGGGGCAGCGCTTCGAGAGCAAAGGCGCGCGGGCCTTCGGGCCGCGGGAACACGGCGCGATAAGCGCCATCGCAGCCACGCAGGACCACGCCCACCTGTCCGTTGAACAATCCGGCGTCGTAGTCGTTGCGGACTATCATGATAATCTGTCCGGCGAAAAGCGGCCCGCGGGAAACGGGGTCCAGATGCGGCCGGAGGAAACGGGAGATCGCGGCATTGATGGCGCCGGCGCCGAAAGGGCCTTCCCGGAGAATCGTGAGCGCCCGCGCGCGGTTGAGGCCGTTAACAATGGCCTCGCAGGATTGCCGGGCAATGGGGGAATCAATAGCGGACGAAGGCGCCAGGGCTTCGCGAACCAGATGGCGCCAGGGGCGCTCCCCCGACATGGGAGCGCGCAGATACTGCGCCTCCGCCCAGGAAGCGGCCATCAGAGCGATGGCGGCTGGCAGGGAAGGGGAAGCGTCCGGCGCGGCTTCTTCGAGAGCCGGACGCGGAGGCGGACTTTCGAGTCGAAGCCACCGGACCTCCCCGGCCGAGGACCAGTCGACATCGGCGCGCAGGGTGCCGGATTCGTCCTTTGTCCAGTTCATCGACAGCGTGCGGGGTTCAAGCCATTCCACGGCCGATAGATCACCGGCGTTGACCAGAGCGGCCAAAGATTGAATGTCGGGCGCCGAACGGTAGTTGCGGCTGAGAAGGACAAAGCGATCACGCATGGCGAACGCCGTCGCGGCCGGTTGCGCAGATATTTCGCCGGCCGCCGTGATTTCCGCAGGAGGACAGCCCTCGGGCCAGACCCGCGACAAGGCTTCGACGGCGGCCGGACTGAAGCCGGGCTCCCAGCCGGCCCCGACCAGACGGCGAAACGGAGCGCCCGCCTCGACCGGGGGCAACTGGTCGCGGTCGCCGATGAGAATGAGGCGGGCGTCCGGGGGCGTCGCGTCAAGCAGGGCGGCCATCAACGTGGCGTCGATCATGGACGTCTCGTCCACGATTAACGCGCGAATGGGCAACGGGCGTGAAGCCGTGTGAAAGAAGTTGTTACGCGAAGGCCGGAACTGAAGGATGCGATGAATGGTGGCCGGCTCGATGGCCATCAGCGCTTCATCCTCCGGGCCGAGGGGGCCGGCGGAGTTCAAGCTCAATCGGATGGAATCCTGGATGCGCTGGGCGGCCAGACCGGTGGGAGCGGCCATGCGGATGTCTCCGGGACGCCAGCCCAGCCGTGAGAGGCATCGCAGAAGGCAGACGATGACGGATGTCTTCCCGACGCCCGGTCCGCCCGAAATGATCAGAAAATCGCTGAGCAAGGCCAGAGCGACGGCGGCGATCTGACCGGCGTTGAACTGAAGGGGATCGCCCTGGGCGTTGCGGATGGGCTTGAGGACAAGGACCTCGTTCAGGGCCGTTCGAATCCGGCCCAGATCACCGTCCGCCGGCTTCAGGGCGGGCCTGCTGAGAAGCGCGTCGAGACGCTGGCCGAGGCGGCGGGCGGCGCGCCAGTATTTTTGGAAATACAGGCGGGGGACGCCGTCCTCCACCTGAAGGATGACCGGGACACAGGCGTTGGGATCGCGTGAAATGAAGGCGTCGAACCGGCCCCTCTCGAGGGCTTCGAGCAGAAGTTCCGGAGACGGGCCGGGTTCCTCTTCGGTGGGAGGGAGAAAGGATTCAAGGCATCGTCGCACGCGGAGCGCCTCGAGGGGGAGCGACAGATGGCCTTCGCGCAGGGCAAGGAAAAGGCAGGTCAGAAGGGCGGCGGCCCCCGCGTCGCCGGGACAGCCGGCGGCCTCGAGGACGTCGCGAACGGTCAGCGCATCGGCCTCGGACAGGCCGGCCCGTTCCATGGCCCACAGACAGGCTTCCGGCGCACCCAGGGCGCGCAGATCCTGAAGTTGGTTTGGCCGGAGTTCAGGCACGGCAGACAATCGCTCCGGGGCGTGCGGCCCGTCGAGTCTTTATGGCCGCGGCGTGTCTGGCTTTTGAGCGATGACGACAAGGGACAGCCCCGGCAGCGGCAGCAATGGCTCAATCCGGCTCAGCAGGGGGACGCACAGGTCGAACAGCTTGATCATGACGCGTCCCATCGCGTCGCGCTGAAGGACGCGCGAATTTAACCACCAGCCCAGGACCGCCAGGCTGTTGAAGTTGCGCATGGAGGCCACCTCGTAGCCGCATCGGCGCAGCAGCTGGGCCAGCGGCCGCCGTTCGTAGCGACGGTGATGCCCGAGGCGCTTGTCATAGGAGCCATACAGGCTGGGGTATTGGGGGACCAGCAGGATGAGCTTCCCGCCCGGGCGCAGCAGGCGGGCGATGCGGTTGAGAGCCGCTTCGTCGTTTTCAATGTGTTCGAGGACGTTGAGACAGACGACGCTGTCGTAGTTTCCGGGTTGGAGGGCGTCAAAGTCCCCGTCGCGGTTGAGATCGAGTTGGGCGACGCGGACCAGGTCATTGTCACGGAACGCGTCGCGCAGCATTTTTACGTATTGGGGATCGACGTCGGTGACGGTGAGCAGTTCGCGCTTGGGCAGCAGACGGCTGATATTGCCGATGCCGGCGCCGATTTCGAGGTTTCGGGCGCCAAGGCTGGACTCAATCACGCGGACCATCCACCGGTTGAACCGGTGCGCGCGCGACAGGTCGGCCAGAATCTGGTGTCCGTAGCGTTCGTCGTAACAGTCGTCAATGATCCAATACTTGAGGATGGTCTTGAGGGCCGAGAAGCCGTCCTTCCAGTTGATTTTCTTGCCCTCGGCATAGGTGCGGCCATGATAGCTGATGGGGACTTCATAAACGACGCATCCCCGCTTGGCGACCTTGGCGGTGATTTCCGGCTCGATGCCGAAACGGTTGGAACGCAGCGGGATGGTCTTGAGTATATCGGCGCGGAAGACCTTGTAGCAGGTCTCCATGTCCGTCAGGTTCAGCCCCGTGAACCAGTTGGATAGAAACGTCAGGAAGCGGTTTCCCAAGGCGTGGTGATAGTTCAGGACGCGCCGCTCGGGACTGGCGGCGAAGCGCGACCCATAGACGACGTCGGCGCGGCCCTCGAGAATGGGATTGAGAAGGATGGGATATTCCTCGGGATCGTATTCGAGATCGGCGTCCTGGAAGATGGCGTATTGCCCGCGCATCTCGGCGATGGCGCGGCGGATTGCGGCGCCCTTGCCCTGATTGCGCTCCTGGCGGAAGGCCCGGATGACATCGGGATGCTGTTCGGCCAGGGCGCGCACGAGGTCGCTGGTGCCATCCTTGGAGCAGTCGTCCACCAGGACGATTTCGCGGCGCAGTCCGCCCGGCAGCGGCGCCGCCATGACGCGCTCCACAAGGCGGCGCAAGTAAGCGCGCTCATTATAGACAGGAATGAGGATCGAGACCAGGCCATCGTGGCCTGTCTTCGCCGGATCGCTCATGTTGCTGGAAAGGCCGTGAGATGTTTGGCGAAATGCGCGGACAAAACTCCGGCGTATTCATCCGGATGGGCAAGCAGCGTGGTCTTCAGAAGGTTCGCCGTTTCAGGACAGGCGAGGCAGGAACCATAGGTGATGTGCAGAACCTGACGGGCATCATCTTGCCCCAGATAGACGGTTTCGAGGTCCGCATCGGCGACAGACTCGGGACGTAAGACTCGGGCCACGTTCGTCGTCGTGTGATAGGTCGCCGTGTCCTCGGCAAAGCGTTCGAGGGCCAGCGCGACGATGCGGCGCATTCCGGGCGGGTCGTGCCGCGCCACCAGACGCAAGGCTTCAAGGAACGACGTTCCGGCGGTCTTGAGATGAATGAGACCCGGCGCCTCTTCGGCCAGAATGGGATAGATGGCGAACTTGTCGGAGCCGGAGTGGACGGAAATCTTGTAATGGCCGAGGGCGCGCGCGAGGGCGGCGTGCTTTTTCAGGTGGGCGCGGAAGGCCGCCTTGTCGCCAATGTAGTTGATGGCCTTCTGAAAGTCGCCGACGAAGCGAATCGCCAGACTGGTCAACCGCACGCCGCGCAACAACAACTCGCGGACGATGAGCGCGTGAGCGATGGGCGTGGTCGGCGTCGCCGTTTCATCGACGCTCATCTCGAAGTCAAAGTGGCCCGGTCCGCGATATGCCGCCTGCGCGGCCCGATACAGGCGTTCGGTGTGGGCGACGGCGCGCGCATAAGTGGCGATGGCGCGGCGGCGTTCAAGAGGATCGTCGCCTCCGGCGAGCGCCGCGATACGCGCGTCCAATGGCTCCTTGAGCCAACGGTCCCGGACGGCGGGCGTCTCATCGGCCAGCGCCTGCTCCACGGCGCCGTCGAGTTCCCGGCCCGTCATGGCGGCGGCGCGGTCATTGACGAAAGCGCTGGGATCGGCGGTGAAGAAGGTGAAGCCGGCGGCAGCGGCGGCGCGGACATCGTCTTCGGTCTTCAAGTGATCGGCGTCGGCGCCCCACGGCTCGCGATAATCCGCGCGGGCGACGGCGAGGGTGGCGGAGTCCAGGACTTCCTGATGGGTCTGATGGGTGCGGGCCAGTTCGCGAACTGATTGCTGAGCGAAGACGGCGCGAACGCCGGCGGGGGCGTGTTCGCGCATGGCGCGAATGTGGCCTGCCGTGGCCACCCCCAGCCGGTCGCCCAAACCAATGGACGGCGCGAGACCGAGAGGACGCGGCCGCGCCCATTGGTTTTCGCGGCGCAGGCGGTCGGCCAGAGCATGGTCAATTGTATCAGCAAACAGGGAGACTTTCATTATTGCTCCGGACGCTTTTCGTCGGCTTGGATGAGGTCATTCCATGATTTCTGCCCGGCGCTTTGAAGCGGATCGGCGTGGGGCGAGGGTCCGGCTTCCATCTCGATTTTGACCGCGCCGGTTTTTGCGTCCTCGGGTGCGGGATGGCGCGGCGCGGTTTGATAGCAGGCGAAATCCGCAGGCAGCCGGCTTTCGGAGATGACGGCGACGCCACGCAGCAGGTAGCGGTCGGTCCATCCCTGCGTCGGCGTTATGAGCCATCTCGGGGTATAGGGGTCCCGAATCCAGCCGCGGGTCTGGCGCGTGATGAGTTGGACGCCATAGACGGCCTCGGCGCCGGCGCGCGAGGCGGCCTTGCGCAGTTGGGCCAGTTGGCGCTCGCGCATCTCGACGGTGGCGGTTGTTGCGCTGAACGAGTCGATCGTGGCGAGGACCTTGTATCCGGTTTCAGGGACGGGCTCGACAAAGCACGCCACCGCGTTTTCCGGAACGATGCGTGGATAGTGGCGGCGCGTCTGGCGTTGAAGCGAATAGGAGGCGCAGGACCCGACGCCGCACAGGCACATTATGGCTACGGCGCAGACGCGCAGGGCGCCGGAGCGGAACCGTCGAATCGATCGGATTTCAGACACGGGCCACACCCTCCCGTCTGGAGCGCGGCGTTGCGCGCTTGTTTTTCGACAACCTAACGGGCGCCCCGGCGGCGTGTCAACGGGGAAGCCAAGCGCCAGCGGTCATTCTTGCGTCTGAGCGAACTTTCGGGCGCGCTCAACGAGGGCGGGCGCCCACCACGGCTCGCCGAGGGCATGCAGGTGTGTGTAGCAGGCGAAGGCGTGCTGGTGGACCAATCCGTCGCGTCCGCCACAGAAGCCGGTCCCGCGTTCGAGTCGCAGGACAAACCGGATGTCGGCCTCGCTCCAATCCACGGGTTTGGAGTAGTGAAACTCGTGGCCCTTGAAACGGCGCCCGGCCGGCGCGAAGGGATGTCCGGATTCGACGGCCGCCTCGACGTATCCATGGCCCTGGGGGCGGCGCTCGACAAGGAATGAAACGGGGAACAGGCCGGCCATGTCGTGGGCGCCGTCCCGGCTGATGATGCGGCGGCCCAGATACATCAATCCTCCGCACTCGGCATAGATGGGCAGGCCGCGTTCGGCGGCTTGGCGGACCGCGTGGCGCAAGGTGGCATTGGCCGACAATGCGCCGGCGCTTTCTTCGGGGAAGCCGCCGCCGATGTATAGCGCGCCGAGGCCGGCCGGCAGGACATGGTCGCGCAGAGCGTCGATGGGAACGAGCGCGGCGCCGCAGCGTTCGAGGGCTTCGAGGTTTTCGGGATAATAGAAGTGAAAGGCGGCGTCGCAGAAATAGCCGATGCGAACGGGGGGCGACGGCCGCGACAGGGTGATGGGCCGATGGGGGGGGCCGGAATTCGCCGGTCCGGCGTTTTCAGGCCCAAAGTTTTCAGATATGGATGCGGCGCTGGGGACCGAGCCGTCAGGATGCATGTGCCGGGAATGGGCGAGTCGCCAGAGGGCTTCGAGGTCGAGGTGTCTGGCGGCGACGTTGGCCGCCGAAACGATGGCTTCGCGGGCGCGCGGATTCTCCTGCGGAGGAAGCAGGCCGAGATGGCGCTCGGAAAAGGCGGGGGCGTCCAGACGGGGAACAATGCCGAGGACGGGCAGGCCGGTGGCGAGTTCGACGGCGGCGCGGGCGACGCGCTGTTGTCGGGCGGTGGCCATGTAGTTGAGGATGAAGCCAGCGACGCGCAGGG
>Ga0101944_10006752_pt1 | contig 11966 bp, 10 predicted proteins | sample DewCreD2012metaG_FD_75245 | JGI IMG/M metagenome (GOLD analysis project Ga0101944, IMG submission 75245) | Hot spring sediment bacterial and archeal communities from British Columbia, Canada, to study Microbial Dark Matter (Phase II) - Dewar... ... | reverse complement strand
AGTAACTATCGCCCTGACATTATTTGTATGTAATGATGAACCTGCCAATGAATGCATTACATCCGGTTTTTCAAAATACGCTTCATCTTTTTGTACATTCCGCCTATCTGCAATGACCCTTTCTGTACTCTTTTGTACTTCCTGCCCCACTTCATGTTTTTTTTCTTTAATATCATTCACCTGCATTGTGGCAGCATTATTATTCGGTTCTTTTGTAACATTATCTTTTTGGGTGTATGCCGCATCCATGGCTTCGTTATTTTGGACTGTGTCCTTCAATATTGAAATAAACGATAGCTCCGGCTCAGTATTCTTTGTATTGTGTGCAACCTGTGCCTTAAATTCAAAATCCAAAAATGTGTTGAAAATCCTATCATTTTTATCGCCTGTTTTGATTGTTGCATCTTGCCTTAACGCCATATCAACAATTACGCTTTTATTTTTATCAGACCAATTTATAACATGCTTATATCCATTAATATCTGATATTCCACGACTCTTTAACTCTTGAGCAAATTCTCTTTTTAATTCCTCTAATTGCTCTTTTTGGATTTTGCTTAATCTGATTTTCCCTTCATCGAGCATATTTGACGTATAAAAAATCATATCTGCGACTTCGTCTCTTGTATATGGCTTGGTATTGCTTAGATATTCTTTTAGTATACCTTTTGCTTGTAATCTTTCAATGAATTGATATGACCAGTGATCCATAGGAACACTGATCGGTGTAGCTGATATATTAGATGTGAAAATAATGACAATAAAAAACAGTATTATGGGTATATAAGTTTTCATTTTTGAAATACTCTTTTATAAGATTGTTTCGATTAGTATTTTAGTTTTATAGATAACTGAATTGAGTTTTGTGATAAATCCTTGCCTAATTGCCATGATTGTTTTTGCTTATGTTTTGGTGGAAGTTTGGCTTCTTCATTTTGTTTATTTTTTATTAATATATAACTATATCCAACATTGATTGTAGAATCCTGAAATATCCTGTATTCAAAAGCTAATGATACTTCATGCCTTTTTTCTGTAATGCCCTCAAGGAAACGCTTTTCCAATCCTTTAGATGTAAAATAATCATAAAAACTGCTTCCTATTTCCCCTGTTCTTATTCTATTATATGAAAGTTTAGCCGTAAAATTATCTGTAATATAATTATTTGCCTCAAAAAGCAAATCATCAGAATTTGACCCCATCCAATGCCCTAATGGGATACCAAAATGCGAGTAAGTCTGATTAATGTTTTTGTGGGAGTATGCCCAAGGTTCTACACGAGCATACTCAATACGAAAATCAGAATCTCTAAACTTAAATGGGTCAGTTATTAAAATACCACCGAGAATCGACCAAGAATTTGGCGAATATGTGAAAAAACTTTCCTCCGGGTGAAAGTCATTCAGGAACAACGCTGAATAAAACCTTGTATCTGGTATTAGGCATAAATCAAGGTCAAGTGCCATTGTATTATTACCAACCTGCCCAAGATAGTCCTCTGCCATCTGATATGGCATAACAGGATTTAATAAGGAAATATGAATTTTATCATAGATATATGCTTCCTGCCAGCCGATACAAACACCATTTATGGGATAATATTCTAATCTATGTGCAAAAAGGTATTTTTTATCAAGTTTCGAGTCATCTTTACTATTTTCATCTCTAAGGAAACCCATCATATTTGTTAATTTCATCTTCCAGAATTCTATCGGAAACCTTATCAAGTCAAATGCAGGATCAATGGCTGATAACTCTACTACACCATGATAGCCCGGTCCCCATAATACCGTGTCTTTGCCGATTTGTAAATTTGTCCACTTCAACCCGAAAATTATATAGGCATTGGACATGGCATTCCAAGGGTATCTATCGGCGTCAATATAAGGATGCCATATTGATAATGGTTTTGTATTATAAGATGCTCTTGTATCATTGTAAAAGAAAAAGCTATCTCCAAAGTTTGCTTGTGATGCAACTTGCAAAGTGCTTAATGTAGAATGAGAGTCTTCTGTTCCTCTTTTTATTTCTGCGTCTTGGTTATAGCCTATTTGCACAACAAATCTTTTTTGCTTATCTCTCCAATTAATAAAACTTTTATATTCAGGTATATCTAATATACCAAGTCTTGTTAATTCATCATTAAATTCGCTTTTTAGTAGTTCTAACTGTTTTTTTTCTGTATTTGTAAGATTTATTTCTCCGCTATCTAGTGATTTTGAGATTTTAAAGATCATCTCAGCGACTTCGTCACGAGAATATGGCTTGATATTGCTTAGATATTCCCTAAGAATTCCTTTTGTCTGAAATCTCTCAATGAATTGATAAGACCAATGCTCTAAAGGGACAGTAATCGGAGATGATATAATATATTGTGGTAAAAAGAATATTATGAAGAATAATATAAGAAAATAGATTTTAACGTGGGAATGTATCATTTAAGTATAATATTTCATGAATAGGTTTCATTGATCTTCTGTAGCTTGAGCTTTTGCTTTGTTATAATTCTCAATAGTCCCGATGTCTTGCCATTCACAATCAAGGTAATAAGTCTCAACTTTTCGTCCTTGTTGGATGAGTGTTTGTATTAAATCGGGCATATCGTAATATTGATTCTTTGGAATAATATCAAGTGCAGATGGCGAAACAATATAAATTCCAGCGTTAATAAGAAATTCCACATCTGGTTTTTCTTTAATGGATAGCAAATTGCCATTATTCATATCTAAAACGCCATAAGGCACTTTCATTGAAAATCTTTTTGTTGCTATTGTTAATTCAGCAGAATTGCCCAAATGTGCCTTATACATATCATTAAAATTTAAATCAGTGAGTAGATCGCCATTCATTGTAAGGAATGGTTCATCATCGAGCAAATGTTCAACGAGTTTTATAGGTCCTGCTGTCCCACATGGTTCATCATCTTCAAAGTATGTGATTTTGACATTAAGGTTACTTCCATCGTGAAAATATGCCTTGATACTTTCTGCTTTATATTTTACATTTAGAATAATATCTACAAAGCCATGTTCTCTTAATCTTTCAATTATAATTTCAAGAATTGGTTTTTTTCCAATAGGTAAAAGTGGTTTTGGGATTTTATCCGTTAAAGGTCTTAATCTTGTTCCCCTGCCACCAGCGATTATAACAGCTTTCATAAAAAATTTCCCTTTAATATTATCTGTTATCCATATGTTCGGCAAACCATTCAATAGTCATATTTAACCCATCATCTAAAGAAACTTTTGGTTGCCATCCGATTAATTCTTTTGCTTTTGATGTATCAGCCACCATTTTATCTATGTTCTGATCTTGCAAACGTATCCTAGTTGCATCAAAAAGGACTTCCACTTCCCTACCAATTAAGTTGATTATTTTATCTGCTAGATCACCTATTGAGATACCATTTCCTGATCCCAGATTTACTGCTTCACCAGATAATTTAGAGTTTTCTGATGACCTTATTATACCATTAATAACATCATCTACATATATAAAATCTCTTATTGCGTGCATATCACCAAGAAGTATTGTTGTTTCGTTCAATGCCTGACCAATAATCGTAGGTATAATTGCTCTCGGTGATTGTATGGGTCCATAAGCATTAAATAATCTTATTATTGTTGTTGACATTCCGTAAAGATGATTAAATCCCTCAACAAGTTTTTCCGCGCCTATATCACAACCAGTGTTTGGAGAAAATGCCCTAAGAATACAAGACTCGTTAATAATTTCATCTTTTACATTTCCATAGACTTCTGCAGTTGATATATGGATCAGTTTTTTTACTTTGCTATTTTTTGCTGAATTAAGCACATTATAAGTGCCAATAAGAGTTCCCTCCAAATAACCTCTTATATTAATCGGATTAGATGGTATCGAATCCAAAATGCCAAAATGAAAAACTATATCAATATCTTTGGTTACATAATCAACAATGTCAGGATTTGTAAGATTACCAAAAATAATCTGAATGTTATTTCTAATATATGCAGGCAGTCTCTCAAGTCCACCCATAGAACCTTGATAATCATTTCTTATGAGAACCTTTACTTTACTACCTAGCTTAACAAGCTGTTCTGTCAGATGAATTGCCACAAAGTGATCAGCACCTGTTATCAATACTTTCTCATTTCGCCATCCCATTTCTAACCCCTTTATACATTATAGCTGTCAATTTTATATCTATCAAGAAAATTTGAAAACCAATTAATAGTTCTTGCCAATCCCTCATCAAGCGATATTTGTGGTTCCCAATCCATAAGCTCTTTTGCTTTTGAATAATCTGCTATAAGTTTTAAAACCTCACTTGCAGGAGGTCTGATTCTTTGATCATCGGTTTCTATTTCTAGTTGTTTTCCCATTATGGACATTATCTTATATACAAGTTCACCAATAGAAACATCTTTTCCTGTTCCAACGTTTATTACCTCGCCTATTGTGTTTGGCGATTCTGAGATTTTGATAAAGCCATTCACAGTATCATCAACATAGTTAAAATCACGTGTTGGATGTAGTGAACCTAGCTTTATTTTATTAAATTTCAAAGCTTGTGTTATTATAGTTGGTATAACAGCCCTAGCCGATTGTCTAGGCCCATAAGTATTAAAAGGTCTAAGTATAGAAACGGGCAAATTGTAGGATAAATAGAAACTCTCTGCAAGCTTATCTGCCCCTATTTTGCTTGCAGAATAAGGTGATTGTCCTTGTAGTGGGTGATTTTCATCAATTGGCGAATATAAGGCTGTTCCATAAACTTCGCTTGATGATGTCTGTATTATTCTCTCAACCTCATAATCTCTGGCAGAAGTTAATATATTTAATGTCCCAACAATGTTAGTCTCAACAGCATCTCTAGGATTAATATAGGAATATGGAATAGCAATACTTGCCCCAAGATGAAGAACAATCTGTTTATTTTTTACTGCTGATCTTACTGATTCTGGGTCTCGGAGTTCGCCCATTATAACTTCTATCTCTTGCTGAATATCTTTTGACAAAATTTCCAGCAAGCCCCTGTTATTTCTGGAATTATATCTAACAAAAGCAAAGGTTTTAGCACCTAGACTAACTAATTTTTCTACTAAATGACTGCCAATAAATCCCCCTGCGCCAGTTACCAAAACCTTTTTGCCTTTCCAATCCATCAATTTTCCTCCTTAGCCAATATTTTTTTTTCCTCTATTTTACCATTTGTTTTATTCATTAAATCTTTTTGCATTTTTATTATATCATTGGCTTTTTCTTTGACTTTCGAACCTGATAATTTCTTACTTATGTATGATAATATAAGATGACTAGGCATAAAAACAAGCAATAATGTTGCAATAAAAATCTTTATGTCAAGGATAAAATTCCTATGTTCTGCATACCATAATTCTAACTCAACCTTATGTGGAATAATCACTCTCTTAAAGAACGCTTCGGCAATTTCTTTATCATTTGGTAGTAGCATTTCTTCATTATAAAAATATAAAGAGCCTAAGCCAGTAATACCGGGTTTCATAGTATATATTTTTTTTGCGAAGTTTTGCTTATATATTGATAATTCTTTTTTTGGTAATGGTCTTGGACCAACAAAACTCATATCACCTTTTAAGACATTTATCAATTGTGGAATTTCATTAATCTTTGTTTTGCGTAGAATCGCACCAACCTTTGTAACTCTTGAATCGTTTGGATGGATTAATGTGCCTCCGATTATATGCGCGTTCTCAACCATTGTTGCAAATTTGATAAGCTTAAAGGGCTTGTGATTTTTTCCAATCCTTTCTTGAATAAAGAAAACTTTGCTTCCAGAAAGTATGTTTAGTATTGGAATAAATATAAATATCGGTAAAGCTATAATAATACCAAAGAACGACAAAATTAAATCAAAAATTCTTTTTATTACCATTTTAGGTATATTTATCCTTTTATCTCATTGATGGCGTCAACAAATCTATTGAGGTCTTCATCAGTTAATTCTACATGGCTTGGAATGTTGATGCCAATATTATATAATTTATCTGATAATTCCATTTTATAAGTCTGAAAATTTCTATAGGGCTTAAGATTATGTAGTGGAATAAAAAAGGGTCTAGCCTGAATATTTTTTTTATTTAGATAATCTATGACTTCTTTTCTGTTTTTCCCAAAGCTTTCATCTATCAGAAGCCATGAAAGCCAGTAGTTACTAAAAGCCCATTCTTTTTCACAACATACTTTCAGACCTGCTATTTTATTTAGATGATTTTGATAGAATTCAGCAATATGACGTTTGATAGCTATGAATTCATCTAGTCTTTCCAGTTGAGCTAACCCTAAAGCTGCCTGAATATTCGTTAGTCTATAATTATATCCTACTTCATCATGTATATATTCAATTTTATCGCATCTTGCTTGCGTTGTCAGATGTCTGACTTTATCAGCGATATATTTGTTATTTGTAACAACCATACCGCCTCCACCAGTAGTTATTATCTTATTTCCATTAAAACTAAAAGCAGAAACATCACTGAGTTTGCCAATCATTTTGCCTTTATATTTTGCGCCCAAAGCCTCTGTGGCATCTTCCAAAATGAATAGATTATACTTTTGAGCAACTTCAATTAGTGTATCCATATCTACTGGATGACCGTATAAATGAACTGGCAAAATCCCTTTGACTATTCTACCTGTAGATTTATTAACTAGACTATTATTTGAATAGTTACATTCTTTTTCGATAAAATCTATTGTTTTTTCAACATCCATGCAGAGAGTATCATTATCCACATCCATAAAAACAGGATATGCACCACAATATCTTATCACATTTGACGATGCGATAAAAGTTAATGATGGAGTAATCACCTCCTCGTCAGGCTGAAGCCCAAGAACTATGAGTGAGATATGCAGTGCAGATGTTCCATTAGTTACAGGAATAGCGTATTCCGCGCCAATATATTCAGCGAATTTTTTTTCGATCTGCTCAACAAATTCTCCTGCGGATGAAACCCAACCCTTATCAAGACATTCCTTAACATATTTCCACTCATTGCCAGATATTACTGGTTCGGAAAGTGGTAGGCGTTTATTCATTTTATCCTCTATTATTCATTTATTTTAATTTAATTCTTTTATATATACATTAGACACATCAGAACCATGAATGTATATATTTGAACAAAATCGGAAACCAACTTTTTCATAAAACCTGTTTGCGCGGGAATTTTCTGCACCTACTATAACCTTAATTTTGCGTATATTTCTCCTTTTACATTCATCAAACATAGTTTCAATGAGCCTTTGTGCAATACCAGTTCCTTTTGCATTTTGATTTACTGCAATAGATAGAAGCTCCGTTTCTGTGATTTCAATACTGTCATTTTCCTTTTTTTTGTTTTTTTTAAATGGATAAATAGCAGATTCTATAACTTTTTTCATTATTAAAGGTCTAAATAGATTAAATATTAAGATAAAAAAAACTCTTAAGCCATACTTTATAAAAAATTCTTTATAGAATTTACTTGTATTAAAACTTACTGCGATAAATCCAACAACTAAAAAGCGATCATTTTCCGCAACAATACAGCAGGTATTCGATGATGATATAATTGCTTTATAAAGCAACTTAAGAAATTTTAAACCAAGTTGTGACAAAAAGCCACCATTAATTTCTTGTTTATGAATATTGGCACACGACTCAGCATCCTGATTAATCGCCATTCTTATTATATAGTTTTCTGATTGGTTTATCATTTAGTATTAATTTAGATATTTAATTATGTGAGAAATATCAATTGTCATCACTTTAAGCAATTATCAATTAATTTTTGGGCAAGTATCTTAATATCATGGTATTTTTCTACATATTTACGACCATTTTTTCCCATTATAGCTCTTTCGTTAGTATCCATTTTATATAGTTTAATTACAGAATTAGCCAATGCTTGAGGATCATTTGGAGGAACCAAAATTCCGCATTTTGCTTCGTCAATAATATTATTTCCAGGATTACATGACATTATAATTGGTTTTCCTGCAGCGAGATAGTCAAATATCTTATTTGAGCTAATGCCATATTTCGTAAAAAGCTCTGCATCCAAAAGAATATGTAAAAAGGCATCAAATTTTGTAAGATATATAGGAACATCGGATTTTGGTATTGGATTTTTAAATGAAATGTTATTTATATCTAATTGCTTGGCGCGTTCTATTAGCCTTTGTTTTTCTGCACCATCTCCAACAAGTTCAAATTGAATTTCACTATATCCATCATCCTGAATATTTCTAGCAGCATCAATTAAAACATCAAGAGCATTTGCCTGACCATGCGCCCCGAGATATAATATCCTAAATTTTTGATCTGTCTTAGTTTTACTTTTATAATCTCCATTGAATTTTGACAAATCAACACCGTTTGGTATCCAGACAATTTTGTCATCAGACACACCAAGTTTAGTTATATAATCACTAGCAGAGGGTAGCAATGTTATAATTTTTTCTGCCCTTTTATATAAGAATTTTTCGAGAGCATACATAGCTTTTGTAAATATGCTCTTTTCGCTTAATGCTCCCATGTCAACCAATGTTTGAGGCCATAGATCACGGACTTCCATTAAGAATCTTGCTTTATGATATTTGGCAAGATAATATGCAGAAAGGACAGCAAATAAATGCACACTAGAACCAATAATCACATCTGGTTGAGTTATATTCAATTTCTTGGCTTTTCGACCAACAAAATAAGAACGAAACGAATAACTCAACATATTTATTATTCGTCGCCAATTATTGCCATTGTATTTCATTGTCTTAATCCATAAAAATCTCACTCCGTTAACATATTCTACCTTAAAGCTTTCTTTTCCAGAAAGCTTTAGTTCCTCATGTTTTGAATAGTGGAAACTTGATGCAAAAATCGTTACATCATAGCCCTTGCTAACGAGTTCCTTGCCGAGATCGTAATGACGAGAACCACCCGGCATGTCTGGTGTAACTGCGTAATGATTAAGTATCCATATAGATTTTGGCATTTATTAATTCCTATATAGTGACTTATTTTACATTCAGGATATCTGAATAAATTTTAATTAGTTTTTCAGATTCTTTTTGCCAACTGTATTTCTCCAAAACAGCTTTCCGACCATTTTCTCCCATTTCATTCATAAGTTCTGGTCTTTCTAACAGGTATTCAATTGCTTCGGCAATTGCTTTCGGATTCATTGGGTCAACTGTAATCCCACATTTGTTTCCCTCAACAATTTGCTTCCAAAGTGGAAAGTCAGATGCTATAATCGGTAATCCTGCGGACATATATTCAAACAGCTTGTTGGGCATCGAATCTATATGATTTGGCACTGGATGAAACATCGCAAGCCCAACATGGGCAGATAATAAATGAGAAAATACCTCAGTGTATGGAACATAACTTAATTCTATTTTATCAAATTCCGCTAAAGATCGAATCTGTGTTTCAAAATCTCGATCACTAAACTTGCCCAAAAGTTTTAGCTTAACATGTAATCTATCGTTTATATGACCAATTGATTCAGCAATTTCTCTTATGCCCCGAATTCTTGCCAAACCACCTGCATATATTATTGTATATTCACCTTTTGATTTTTGACAACCAAACTCATTATTTCCATTTTCTATAATTGGATAATTATGTAATACAATATTTTTTATATTGCCAAACCTTTTACTAATATGGTCTGTCGCTGTAATTATATAATTGAATTTCTGTGAACTTTTTTTCTCAAGCCAATCAAATAGATTCGAGACGGTTGTCCTAATTAAAGATGGCAACCAATCCTTCGTATATATTGATGCCTGATAATCTTCATGAACATCATATATCACTTTTTTGCCCAAAAATTTTAGTATTAATCCAATTGGTATCAACTCAGGATCATGAAAATGGTATACAACCGCATTTTGATTTAAAGCAAGCCTAAATGCACGAAAAGTTTGTGCTATCATTCGTTGAAAACGATTTTTTGGCATCGACAAACCAATTATATTCACTTTGTCTTTAATTTCATTCTTATCATGCCTTGCAATAAGAGTAACTTTATACCCAGCATCCGCTAATGACCTTGCCTGCTTATAAAATATCCGAACATCAAGAGCAGAATGAACTGATGAAAGGATAACAACATCCGGTTTAGAAGCTGTATTCATGATTCTCCGCTAATATTATCTTTGGGGTGGACATAAAATTCTATATCGTATTTTATCTCTAGCTGCATGAAGTCTGCATGTTAGTTTATCAAAACACAATTTCCATTTTTTTGCTTGCTGTGATAAAATTTCGCTTTCAAATATATCAGATAAAAATGTTATTTGTGCTATATGTAACAAATGATATGATGTGGTTGCTGAATTGCGAACTCCATTAATTTGAGATAAATCATAAGCAGACCAATAACCTAGATCCCAAAGTTTACAACATTCTTCCAATGTCTTCTTACATTCGATTATTAGGTTCTGTAAAATGGATTCCGATGAACATAATTTATCCAAATCCGTTAATCCTATAACAGCATATAAGAATCCATTTAATTCATGTTTGGGATTTTGCGATGGATATTCTTCAAAAAAAAGATTATTTCCATTGATTTTTGAGCAAACACCACCATGATCAATATCTTTTGTAAAGACTTTTATTGCTTTTAGGACAATATCAATATATTTTTGTTCTTTTGTTTTGTAATATGCACGGGATAATAAGCTAATTACTTCACCTTGAGCCATAGCAGATATCCATGGTTTTTTCAAATCTCCCCAATCAAAATTATATTCCCAAACTATACAATCATTACGTTTTTTAGCAATATCTATAAACCAGTTGGCTATTTTAAAGAATAAATTAAGTGATTTTTCATCAGAATTCAAAATATATCTGTTCCAATGAGCAAGCCCATAACTACTAACTCTAGTAGGATTATACTGCAATCCAACACTTTTATAATTTGACATTGGTATTCCATCTTTGTCAATAGGCGAATAATAGGTTAAGCTACGGTTTAAATACCATTCCAAATCAATTGGATAAACGAATTTTTCCTGCCAACCATTAGCAATGTCAAAATCCCTTAAGCCTATTAGATATTTCCATATATCAGTGAGTTCTTTTTTCATATTCTATCCTGATTAACATTATTACCATCTTGCTTTCTTTAAGTTAAATGTTTCATTGATAAAGTTTGCGATATATTTAATTATCCATTTGACAAAGAAATAGCTTATTATCCCGCCTGATAGTATGCTTGTATAAAAGCTTGTCGAAACAAGATAAAGTATATTTGCTAACAACATACATTGAATTGTAACATTACTTACTGTTTTTTCGCCCCTAACAATCATGATTTGTATAAATCCAATCAATATTCCTACATAGAACGAAATAAATAAAACACCCGGAATACCAAAATCAGCATAGAAATTGGCGATAAATGCCGCATTTACATAACCAGTTGTAATCCAACTGCCTCCTGTAACATAATTAAAAACAAGATTTGCTACATTTACATACTCACTTCCCAAGAGCCAAGCAATTTTTCCATTAGATGATCCATATAAAAAATCATGATGTTTGGGAAACAACTCAAAATAATAATATACAGATGAAGATGGAACATAAAACAATCTCCGACCTATCAAAAAAAATACTGAAAATATGCGATCTAAGGAGAATCCTGCACTCCGATTTAAAAAGAGATATACCGCAAAAGGAAAACTTATGATAATAGCTATCATAATTAAGCCTTGTTTTAGAGAAATGCGCCCTTTTTTTACTATATATACACCAAAAGCGACTAATAATAATATTCTGGCAACGGGTGCTTTTGCGGTTGCCAAAGACGCAAAAAACAGACCTGTTATAAGATATGCAAAAAAATAGAGTTTATCCTGAAATTTGCGAGTAGTATGAGCCATAAATAGGCATAATATAATCATGAATGGGTATATAAAGTTCCTTGCATATCCAAAAAGTA
>Ga0101944_10006751_pt1 | contig 11966 bp, 8 predicted proteins | sample DewCreD2012metaG_FD_75245 | JGI IMG/M metagenome (GOLD analysis project Ga0101944, IMG submission 75245) | Hot spring sediment bacterial and archeal communities from British Columbia, Canada, to study Microbial Dark Matter (Phase II) - Dewar... ... | reverse complement strand
ACCCGACCCATTGGCCTTCGATTTCCGCCACCATCCGCATCGCATCCCCCACGGGGCGGCTTTCGCCCAAGTAGTGGGACTGCCCCATCTGCGCGTCGAATCGCTTGCTTTCCGCAGCCCCCAGAACTCGAATCTGTACCGACTTCCCGCTCAGAGGGGACTCCTCTGAACGCCGACCCCGCCCTTCTTGGATGGTTTTCATCCAGGATAGACAAGCAAAAGAACCGGAATTTGTCTACAAGAAAGTTAAACCCTCAAAAACACGCGCTAATGGATTGCCAAAGGAAAAAGCCGTGCGGTGCCGGAACCGAACTGAAAATTGCTCTTGTGTTCCCGTGGCGCCCCTCCTAAGCTCGGAGCCGCCATAGAAAGAATTGTAATAGGGCGCAGGGTCGGTCAACACCACAACGGCGGGGGGGCAGTCATGACAAAAGCTCAGATGGTCAAGGCGCTCGCGGAGCAGTCGGGGTTGGCGCAGGCGCAGGTGGAGGCTTTGCTGGAGCACCTGGCCCGGATGGCGTACGCCGAAGCGAAGAATGGGTTTACGTTGCCGGGGATCGGGAAACTCGTGCTGGTGCAGCGCGCGGCGCGCCAGGGACGCAATCCGGCCACGGGCGAGACCATTCAGATTCCCGCCAAGACGGTCGTGAAATTCCGCGTGTCGAAGGTTTGCAAGGACTCGGTTTTGTCCGCGTGACGGAGCGAGGTTGGGCCAACCGGAAAGCCGCGGGCTGCGGCGGGCGCTCGGTTCGGATTCGCGGCCTTGGTGCAGGGGCGTCCGCCATGGTGCGACGGGTGGGGGCGGGATGGTGGGGTGGCATCGGCGCGGCCGTTGTCGTGGCGGCGGCGGCGGCAAGGCCCGCCTTGACCCCGTCGCAACAGCAACGGCAAATCGCCCAGGCCTTTGCGGACAATTTTCCGGAAGCGCATCTCTCCCGTTTTCCTTTGGACGCCGTGGTGGCCCGGCGGGCGTGGACGAACTACCTGACCACCTTGGATTACGAACGGGTCTTCTTCACGGCTGCCGACATCGAGCGCTTCCGCGAGGCGGAGACAAATCTTTCGGACCGCCTCGCGGCGGGCGACGTGCAGTTCGCTTTCGAGACCTTCGCCGTGTTTCTCGACCGCGTCAGCAACCGTTGCGATTACGTCGCGGAGCTGCTGCGGCAGGGGTTCGACGTGGACGCGCAGGAGACCTACAAGTTCCGGCGCCGCGACGAAGCCTGGCCGGCGGACGAGGCGGAATGGCGGGACCTGTGGCGCCGCAAGATTAAGAACGAGTATGTGCAGCGGCTGGTGGCCAAGGCGTTAACCGCGGCGGTGGCGACGAACGCCACGGCGGCCGCGGCGACGAACGCGGCATCGGCCGGGGGGACGAATGCGGCACCCGCTGCGGCCGAGGAGGAGGAGGAGGAGTCGTTTTCGCGCCGTGAGGCGGCTTTGAGCCCCGAGGAGTTCATCCGCAAACGCTATCAGCAACTGCTGTCGGTGCTGGCCGACAGCGACGCGGAGTGGGTGCTGCAGCGCTATCTGACGGCCTTCGCGCAGGCGTACGATCCGCACTCGGCCTATCTCTCGCCAGCCAGCGTCGAGGATTTCGACATCGAGATGAAGCTGTCGCTGGTGGGCATCGGGGCCCTGTTGCGCTCCGAAGACGGCGCGGCGCTGATCGAACGCATCATTCCCGGCGGTCCGGCCGACCGCGACAAACGCGACAAGCGGCTGCGGCCCGGCGACCGCATCGTAGCCGTGGCGCAGGAGGGGGAGGAGCCGGTGGACGTGCTGCATTGGCCGCTTTACAAAGTGGTCAAACTGATCCGCGGGCCCAAGGGTTCGCGCGTGGTGCTGACCGTCATTCCGGCCTCGGATCCCGGCGGGGGGGTGACGAAGACCGTGGATTTGATTCGCGACGAGGTTAAACTCGAAGAACAAGCTGCGCGGGGGCGTCTCGAAACGGTCAAGGGCACGGAGGGGACGGTGCGCAAGCTGGCGGTGGTCACGCTGCCGGCGTTCTATGCCGACATGAAGGCCGGCGCGGCGCGTTCGACGGAGTACCGCAGCGCCTCGGAGGACGTGCGCCGCCTGCTGGAGGGGCTGAAAAGCCAGGGCGCGGAGGGGGTGCTGCTGGATCTGCGCAACGACGGCGGCGGGTCGTTGCTGGAAGCCATTCGCATGACCGGCCTGTTTATCCGCACCGGGCCGGTGGTGCAGGTGCGCGAAGGCCACAGCATCCGCGTCTTGCGCGACAATGATCCCGGCGTGGCCTTTGACGGGCCGCTGGTGGTGCTGGTGGATCGGCGCAGCGCGTCGGCTTCGGAAATCGTGGCGGGCGCGTTGCAGGACTACGGCCGGGCCATCATCGTGGGCGATTCCAAGACCCACGGCAAGGGCACGGTGCAGAGCGTGCTGGACTTGGCCCGCGAGCCGGCCTACGGCGCGATCAAGGTGACGACCGCCAGCTACTACCGCATCAACGGCGATTCCACGCAGATTCGAGGCATTGCCTCGGACATCGTCGTCCCGTCGCCGTACGATTTCATGGAAGTGGGCGAGGAATTTCTGCCCCACCCGCTGCCCTGGTCGCAGGTGCCGCCGGCGGCCTTCCTGTTCGCGGGCTATCCCAGCGTGCAGCTCGAGGAGTTGCGGAACCGCTCCCTGGCGCGCCGGCGCGCCGACGAACGGTTCGCGGCCTACGACAAACTGCTGCGGCGCGTGCAGGAGATGAGCCGCACCCGCGAGTTGCCGCTGAATCTGGCGGAGCGCCAGCGCACGGCCGCCATGGAGAAGGAGTTGACGGAGCTGGAAGACCGTTTGAATCCCGATCTGCCCGCCGAAAATGGGGAACGCAAGGTGGATTTGGTGCTGGAGGAGAGTTTGCGGATTCTGGCCGACTGGGTTGGCATGCAGAAGCCCGCGACCCCGCTGCCGGAAACCGAAGCCGCCGGCGGGATGCAAATGCTGAGGCAGATTCTCTTCGACTGGCTGGATCGGAAGCTCTAAGCCCAAGTTCGATCTACCGGTTCGACCTTCGAACGTGGGCAAGACGGCCGCCCGGCCGGCGCGAGGCGCGTCGGTGGCGGGCCGCGGGCGGCCGCGGCCTCAGTAGGGGTACACGCTGCCGCCGATGAATTCCCGCAGCAGGGAGTCGCCGGGCACGCAGGAATCGTCGCGCACGCCGCGCAGCGGCTTGAGCACGTCATAGACGCGGTTGGCGCGGATGTGGGCGTCGAGCCGTTTGGGGTCGTCGCGGAAGCGGTTGATGGCGGCGCGGATGTAGCGGAAGAGGCGCGGTTTGAGGAGGGGCAGTTCGTACGGCAGGGCGCTGTTGACGATGTAGTTGGTGTTCTTGATATAGGGAATGATGTGTTTGAGTTCGCTGCGCCGCACGTAGTGCCAGTGGGTCAGGGTTTCCATGGGCTGCTGATTGCGGTGTTGCTTGTCGCGGATCATGCGCCGCAGCAGCCGGTTATCCGCCCAGCGCATGAAGTGGCCGTCCGGCGCGCGCAGTTGGCCGAGGGTTTCGATGTAGAGCCGGAATTTGGCCTCGGCGGGGACGCTGCGCGTCATGTCGTCGTAGAGGCCGTGGAGGCTGTCGATCAGCAGCAGTTCGTTCCTGGCCAGGGACAGTTCGTGGACCTCGAGGGTGCGTTTGCCGGTTTTGAAATCGTAGTGGGGGGTCTTGATCGTGCGGCCTTCCAGGAGTTGGACGAGGTGGCGGTTGATCAGTTGCAGGTCGAGGGCCTGGGGGGTTTCGTAGTCGTAGTCGCCGAATTCGTCGCGCGGGTGCTGGTCCAGGTCGAAGAAATAGTGGTCGATGTTGATGGCGCGGAAGCCGATGCCGGCGCGCTGCAGGACCTCGCTGACCTTGATGGTGGTGGTGGTTTTGCCGGAGGAGGAGGGGCCGGCGACGATGACGATGCGGATGCGCTCGCGGTCTTCCAGAATGCGGGCGGCGGCGTCGCGGACTTCCTCGGCGTAGCGCCGGTCGGATTCGCGCACCAGTTCGGGGAAGCGGCCGCGGGCGATGAGGCGGTTGATGCCGGCGACCGAATCGCAGCCGTGGTCCATGTTCCAGCGCAGGACTTCGTAGATTTTCTTGTAAGGAATGTTGTCGGTGACTTCGAAGGCGTATTGGCGGGCGGCGCGGGCCATGGCGCGCTGGTGGCGGTAGATGATGTAGGCGCGGGCGAGCTCGGTGAGGCGGTTTTCCATCAGGACGCTTTCGACGACGTCCTGGATGTCCTCGACGGTGGGGCGCTGGGGTTCGGAGTAGGCGGCCTGGAGCGCGGCTTCGACCTTGGCGGCGAGGCGTTCGGCCAGGGGGCGGTCGGCGCGGCCCAGGGCGGCGGTGGCTTTCAGAATGGCGTTGGCGATGCGTTCGCGGTCGTAGGCGACGATGGTGCCGTCGCGCTTGACGATGCGGCGTAGAGCGGTAGATGATGGCATGATTCGAAGCCTACCGGCGGCGAGTCGGAAGTAAATCAAAAATTTGAGCGAACCGCGGGCGGCGCCGGAGCGTTGTTCGGAGCAGTCAACCACGGGCGGCGTCGGGGAGCGCGGCCGCCAAACTTTGGCAAGAGGGAGAACGAGGATGAAGACTCGGCGGGCAGGGACGGCGGGGGTGGCGGCGTTGGCTGCGCTGACGGCGGGGGCGGGCCGGGGCGTGGAGACCAATCCGCCGCCGCCGGCGGCGGTGGGGGAGATCGTGGTCACGGCCAGTCGCACGCAGAACCCCGCGGCGGACGTGGCGGCGAGCGTAGAGGTGATCGATCGGCGCCGGCTCGAGGCCACGGGGGCCAAGAGCGTGGACGAAGCGTTTCGCCACCTGGCGGGCATTGATCTGCAGGGCAGCGGCGTGCCGGGCGCGATGGTGCGCCTGAACGCGCGGGGACTGACGCCGGGCTATCAAAGCGAGCGGATTCTGACGCTGGTGGACGGGCGGCGGATCAACGATCCGTATCAGGGCAACGTGGAATTCGCGCAGTTGCCGGCGGACAACGTCGAGCGCATCGAGCTGTTGCGCGGCCCGGCTTCGGCGCTCTACGGTTCGAATGCGGAAGGCGGCGTGATCAACATCGTGACGCGCCGCGGCCGGCCGGAACCGGCAACCGAACTGAAGGCGGCCGCGGGGGATTTCGGCACCCAGCTCTACCGGGTGAGCCACGGCTGGAAGAGCGGGGCCCTGGACTACTTCGCGACCGCGGGCTACACGGCCAGCGAGGGCTATCTGGACACGGCCGACGGCCGCGACCAGGACTGGGCGGCGCAGAACTACACGGCCAACGCGGGCTGGGACTTCGGCGACGGCGCCGAGCTGCGGGCCTATGGCGGCGACTACGAGGGCCGCGGCACGGACGCCAACAGCGAACGCGAGTCGCACAAAGATTACGCGCAGGCCGAATATCGCCGCTGGTGGGACAGTCCGCGTGAGCCGCAGTTGCTGCTGCGGGCGTACCGCAACGGCGAGCGGCAAATCTACGATTGGACTTATCCGGGCCGCGGCCTGTACCGCCAACAGACGCTGGCCGCCGAGGCGCAGCATTCGCTGTGGCTGCGGGACGGCCAGCGCCTGACCTCCGGCGCGGAGGCGCGCGAGGAAAGCGTGGACATTTCCGAAGTCACGGGCCCGATTGACGAGGCCACGGCGGTGTACGCGGCCTACGTGCAAGACGAGCTCGCGCTGGGGGCGGCCTGGCGTTTGACGGTGGGGCTGCGGCACGACTACGACGCCGACTATGGCGGAGAGTGGAGCCCGCGGGCCGGCCTGCTGTGGCGCGCGCTGCCGGCGGCCGAGGTGTACGCGGGCTACAACCGGGCCCACCGCGCGCCGGGGTTGTCGGATCGGTTCGTGAACGTCGAGTACAACGGCTTCCGCTTCCTGGGCAATCCGGACTTGCAGCCCGAAACGCTGGACGCCTTCGAACTGGGGCTGCGCGCGCGGCCGGCAGAGGGCTGGGAACTGAATGCCGCCGCGTTCTGGAACGAACTGCGCGAAGCGTTCGACTTCATGCTGGACGCCGACGGCGTTTTTCGCAACCGCAACGCCACGCGCATCCGCGCGGCGGGCGCGGAGGCCGAGACGCGCTATCGGCTCGGCGCCGCATGGTGGACCTTCGCGAACTACACGTTCACCGACGGCTCCTACGAGGAGTTTGAGGCCAACCCGGCGGTGGAGGGCAACCGGCTGGCCTATCTGGCGCGGCACAAGGCCGCGGCGGGGATCGAATACCGGCCGGCGAGCGGCTGGCTGGCGGCGTTGAGCGCCCGCTACAACGGGTCGCGCTACGGCGACGCCCAGAACACGGCGGAGCGCAAACTGGGGGACTACGCCACGGCGGACGCGCACGGCCGCGCGCCGCTGGCCAAGGGCGCGACGCTGACGCTGGACGTGCAGAACCTGTTCGACCGCCGCTACCAGGAACTGCCTGGCCTGGACCAGTGCGGCCGGTTCGTCATGGCCGGCGTGGAATGGGCCTTTTGAAGCGGAGGGCAACAAACATGAGCGAGCGTGTGGTGCGGTATCGGGAAATCAAGCCGGCGGCGGCCTGCCGCTACGACGGCGTGGCGCTGGGCGAGGTGATGTTGCGGCTGGACCCGGGCGACATGCCGGCGGCGCGGGCCACGCAGATGCGCGTGTTTCAAGGCGGCGGCGAGACCAATGTGGCCTGCGGCCTGGCCCATACCTTCGGTCTGCGCGCGGCGGTGTTGACGGCGCTGGTGGACGACGAGATCGGCCGCAACATCCGCAACCAACTGCGCGCCGCCGGCGTGGACGCGAGCCGCATCCTCTGGTTCAACACGGCCAACGACGGGACGCGCTTTTCGACCGACGGCAAGGGCACGCTGATGAACGGCGTGAACTTCACCTACAACGGCAAGGGCGTTCTGCCCTCGGCCACCTGCTACTATCGGGCCCACACGGCGGCGCGGGAACTGCGCGCCGGCGACATTGACTGGGCGGAGCTCTTCGGCCGCGCCGGCGTGCGGGTGTTCAACACCGGCGGCATTTTCAGCCTGATCTCGCCGACCTCGGCCGAGCTGGCGCTGGAGGGGGCGCGGGCCGCCGCCGCGCACGGCACGTTCGTGGCCGCCGACCTGAACTACCGCTCCAAGGTGGAGCCGGACAAGGAGCGGGCCCGGGCCGGCAACCGGCGCCTGGCGCCGCACATCGGCTTTCTGGTGGGCAACGACAGCGATCTGCACGACGCCCTGGGCTACGAGACGGCGGCGCGCAAGGGGGCGGATTTCGAGGAGTGGCTGGAGGCCTACAGCGCCACCGTGCGCCGCGTGGCGCGGGACTATCCGAACTTGAGCCTGATCGGCACGCAGTGGCGGGGCGCCAAGAACGCGGACTGCATCGACTGGGGCGCGGTGCTCTACGACGTGGACGCGGATCGGTTCCACACGGCGCCGCTGCGGCGGGACGTGCCGATTCTGGATCGGACCGGGGGCGGCGATTCCTTCGCGGCCGGGGTGCTGGCCGCGCTGCTCAAGGGGCGGGACGCGGCGACGGCTGTGCAGTGGGGCGCGGCGCACGGGATTCTGGTGCAGGAGACGCCGGGGGACATCACGATGGTGGAAGAAGCCGCGGTGCTGGCCGAGGTCAAGCGGGCCGCGAGCGGCGGCGGGGTGAAGGCCGTGCGCTAGCGCGGCCGAGGGGGGAGCAGGCGAGTCCATGAGCGAGACGGAAGCGGCGCCGGTCCTGGCGTCCGCGGCGGTGACGGAGTGGCTGCGGGCCGCGTTTCGCGCGGCCCTGGGCGGCGGCGCGGGGCTGGAGGCCGTGGAGGCGGTCGCCACGGCCAACCCGGCGTTCGGCGATGTTCAGTGCAATGCGGCCATGAGCCTGGGCAAGGCGCTGGGGCGGCCGCCGCGCGCGGTGGCCGAGGCGGCGCTGCGGGCGGCGGGGGAGCATGCGGCGGTGGCCCGGGCCGAGGTGGCGGGCCCGGGCTTCATCAACGTGACCTTGCGCGACGAGTGGCTGGCCGCGCACGTGGAGCAATTGGCGCGGGCGCCGCGCTTCGGCGCGCCGGCGGTGGGACGGGGGCGGACGGTGGTGCTGGACTACGGCTCGCCCAACATCACGAAGCCGCTGCACATCGGGCACCTGCGCTCGCACAACATCGGCAGCGCGCTGGACCGTCTGCACCGCTTTCTGGGCTGGCGCGTGATTGCGGACAATCATCTGGGCGACTGGGGCACGCAGTTCGGCATCACCATCATGGGCTATCGGCATTTCGGGGATGCGCGGGCCATGGCCGAGCGGCCGCTGGAGGAGCTCGAGCGGGTGTACGTGCTGAGCCACGCCAAAGGCGAACAGGACGCGGCGTGGAAGGAGCAGTGCCGCCGCGAGCTGGTCAAGCTGCAGAACGGCGATGCGGAGAATCTGGCCTTGTGGAGCGAGTTCGTGCGGTTGAGCGTGCAGGAGTTGGAGCGGCTATACGCGCGGCTGGGGATTCGCTACGACACGGTGCGCGGGGAGAGTTACTACCGCGACCGGCTGGCGGCCACGGTGGAGCGGCTGGAACGGCTGGGGCTGGCGCGGGAGAGCGAAGGGGCCTGCGTGGTGTTTCTGGACGAGGAGCAACTGCCGCCCTGCATCGTGCGCAAGCGGGACGGCGGCTACAACTACGCCACGAGCGATCTGGCCACGCTGGACAGCCGCCTGGCGGAATACCGGCCCGAGGCGATCGTGTATGTGACCGACGAGCGCCAGCAACTGCACTTCCGGCAGGTGTTCGCGATCGCCCGCCGCCTGGGCTGCACGGTGCGGCTGGAGCACGTCTGGTTCGGGCTGATGCGGCTGCCGGAAGGCACGATCAAGACGCGCGAAGGCAACGCCATCCGGCTGGAGACGCTGCTGGACGAAGCGGAAAGCCGGGCCCTGGCCGTGGTGCGGCAGAGCAGCCCGCAGATGGCGGAGGAGGAGCAGCGGGCCGTGGCGCGCGCGGTGGGGATCGGGGCGGTGAAGTACCTCGACTTGAGCACGAATCCGCAGAGCCTGGTCACGTTCACTTGGGAGAAGGCGCTGGCGCTGGACGGCAATTCGGGGCCGTATCTGCAATACGCTTTTGCGCGGATCGACAGCGTGCGGGACAAGTACGCGGAGCGTTTTCCGGGCCGCGATCCCGAGGCCGCGCCGCTGCGGTTCACGACGCCCGTGGAGCGGGAGCTGGGCTTGAAGCTGGCGCGCTTCCCGGAGGCGCTTCAACGCGCGGCCGAGCTGTACAAGCCCAATCTGATCGCGGACTTTCTGTACGACCTGGCGCAGACCTACAGCCGGTTCTATCAGAATGTGCCGTTTTTGAAGGCCGAGGAGGGCGTGCGCGAGAGCCGGGTGCGGCTGTGCGGGATGGTGGCGCGCGCGCTGGGGCTGGGGCTGGAGCTGCTGGGCCTGGAGACGCCGCGGCGGATTTGAGCGGCCGTCCGGAGGAAGGGGGGCGGCATGGCGTTGTTGCACTGCGGTTTCTTTTCGAGCACCCTGGGGGTGCAGACGGCGATGGACGTCATTCTGCCGCAAGGCGGGCCGACGGCGCGGCCGCCGCGCCGCGGCTGGCCGTGCCTGTGGTTGCTGCACGGGCTTTCGGACGATCAGACCATCTGGCAGCGGCGGACAGCGATCGAGCGCTACGTGGAGCCGTTGAACCTGGCGGTGGTGATGCCGGCGGCGCAGCGCAGCTTCTACACGGACATGGCGCACGGGTATCGCTACTGGACGTTCATCGCCGAGGAACTTCCGGCGGTGGCGCGGAACCTGTTCCGGCTTTCGGACCGGCGCGAGGACAACTTCGTGGCCGGGCTGTCCATGGGCGGCTACGGGGCCTTCAAGCTGGCGCTGCGCCATCCCGAACGTTTTGCCGCGGCGGCCAGTCTCTCGGGCGCCCTGGACATGGCGCGGCGGGTGCGCGGGGCCGGGCCCGACGATCCGGACATCCCGCTGGTCTTCGGGGCCGGTCGGGACATCGCGGGCACGGAGGAGGATTTGTTCCACTGCGCCGCGCGGCTGGCCCGGCGCCGCGGGCCGCGGCCGGCGTTGTATCAGTGGTGCGGCACGGAGGATTTTCTGTACGCCGACAACGCGCGCTTTCGGGATCACGCCCGGGCGCTGGGTCTGCCGCTGACCTACGAGGAGGGGCCGGGCAGCCACGAATGGGGGGCCTGGGACGCGGGCATTCAGCACGTGCTGGCGTGGCTGCCCCGGCCCGGCGCGCGGCGCCGGCGTTGAGCCAGCCCGCTGGCGTCGCTCCGGGTTCCGCGCCAGGCGCCGCGCCTCACGAAGCGCCTCCCGCCGCGCGGTTCGGCGGCCATGAGGCGGCATGCTTGGCGCAGGCGCTCATGTTCGAGAATGACATTGCGGCCAGACTCCGCGGTGGGCAACGAAATTCGTGAAACTCCGAAAACTAGTTGCACGGCGTCGGTTTTCCGTGTAGATATCGCGCGAAATTGCTGCCAAGCAAGGTTGGCAACGGAAGGGAAAGGAGACAGCGTATGGCGGGAATGACGAAGAGTCAGGTGGTCGGCGGCGTGGCGGAGGCGGCGGGGATTTCGAAGGCGCAGGCGAAGCTGGCGCTCGACGCGCTGGTGCAACTTGCGTACAAGGGCGCCAAGGACGGATTCATGATTCCGGGCCTGGGCAAGCTGATCAAGGTGAAGCGGAAAGCGCGCATGGGGCGCAATCCGGCGACTGGCGAGCAGATTTCAATTCCGGCGAAGACGGTCTTGAAGTTCCGCATCGCCAAAGCCGCGAAGGATGCGGTGTTGGGCAAGAAGTAACGCGGACCGCAGACGAGGAGGGCAGCCGCGGCGCCATCGGCGTCGCGGCTGTTTTCTTTTTGGGGCGCGAGGCGGGGGGGCGCACCGGCCCTCAGTCGGCGGCGGGCGCCGGGGCGGGTCCGACGCGCTCCAGGACCAGGCCGGTGCGGGAGGGCAGGTAGGCCAGGAAGCGATGGACGACGGCGTCGCCTTCGACGTTCGGGCGCGTGAAATAGCGTTGGCCGGGCTGAAGGCGCGCAAAACCGCCGAAGCGTTCTTCGTCCGTGTCGAGGCGCAGCACGTATTCGCCGGGCGGGGCGGGGATGCCGTAGTTTTCGAACGAGCGCGCGGGGTGGAAGTTGAAGACGAGCACCAGGCGGCCGCGGGCGAAGGCGAAGACCTTGTCGTCGTTGTGAAGATGCAGCAGGCGGGGGCGGCCGAGGTCGCGGGCGGCGGCGGGCGCCACGAGGCGCAGCATTTCCCGGTCGAAGTCGGCCAGGAAGTGGTATTTGAGGTTCGGATCGTCGCGCAGCGACCATTGGCGCCGCGCGTAGTGGTAGGACCAGTTGTTGCCGGGCCGCGGGAAATCGACCCATTCCGGGTGTCCGAACTCGTTCCCCAGGAAATTGAGGTAGCCGTGGCCGGCGGTGGCCAGCGTGGCCAGGCGGGCCAGCTTGTGCAAGGCCATGCCGCGATCGACGAGGATGTTGCGGTCGGCGGCGCGCATGTGGGTGTACATGTCCTGATCGATCAGCGAAAAGATCAGGGTTTTGCCGCCGACCAGAGCCTGATCGTGGCACTCGACGTAGCTGACCGTCTGTTCGTCCTCGCGGCGATTGGTCAATTCGTGCCACAGCCAGCCCATGTTCCAGTCTTCGTCGCGCACGTCGCGCACGAGTTTGAACCAGCAATCGGGGACGCCCATGGCCAGGCGGTAGTCGAAGCCGCAGCCGTTCTGTTCCACGGGCGCGGCGAGCCCGGGCATGCCGCTGACGTCCTCGGCGATCGTCAGCGCCTGGGGGCGGACGGCGTGGATGACCTGGTTGGCGAGGGTGAGATAGACCAGGGCGTCGTCGTCCACGGCGCCGTCGAAGTAGCGGTCGTAGCTGGTGAAGGGCGGGCCGAGGCCGTGATGGAGGTAGAGCATGCTGGTGACGCCGTCGAAGCGGAAGCCGTCCACGCGGTATTCGTCGAGCCAGAAGCGGCAGTTCGAGAGC
>Ga0101944_10006750_pt1 | contig 11967 bp, 10 predicted proteins | sample DewCreD2012metaG_FD_75245 | JGI IMG/M metagenome (GOLD analysis project Ga0101944, IMG submission 75245) | Hot spring sediment bacterial and archeal communities from British Columbia, Canada, to study Microbial Dark Matter (Phase II) - Dewar... ... | reverse complement strand
GCCCGGAATGCGGGCAGGGGACCGTGCGCGGCACTTGCGCGGCGCACAACCAGCCCTTGCGCTGCGCTTCCAGAGGGAAGTCAACGTCAACACGTGGTGCCTCGATCGCTAGAGCGTCCGCAACCCGACCAGCCGCCTGTTCCGACAACGCGGCCAGCCCTGTACGTCCACGCGGCTCCAGACCAGACCCCGCCAACGGATGGGAATGCCTCCATCGTAACCACCCGGTTCCAGGAAAACAACGATTTGGCACGCCGCGGACCCCGGAGAGTCGGCCGGCACAACCGCTCCGACCGCCCGCCTTCCCCCTGGAAGGTGGGGTGGGCACTGCCGGCGGCCCATGTGGCCACGCCCCGTGCGCAGCGCGGTCCTACAGCGACAGCGGCTCGCCGGCCAGTTGCCGCTCGTGGCGGGTCAGTTCGTACATCGCCTGGATCAGCGCGATGTCGCAGGGACGCTGGGGCACCTGCCGGCGGGCGAACATCCGCTGCTGCGTCGCGAGCATCACCTCCGGTGGCAGTTCGGTCACCTGCCCGAAGAGGCGGGCATAGTTGACGAAGCTCGGCACATTGGTGGTCACGAATCCGTAGAGCATCGAGCAGCAGCCGATCGTTTTGCCGGTGAAAATGCCGGTGTTGATCGCCGATTTGGCGTAGTCTCCCATGATGCAGCCGATGAACTGCATGCCGGTGGGCACCTGCTGCCCGCGGTATTCCATCTTCACCGAGCCGTAGGTGTTTTTCAGATCGCTGTTGGAAGTGCCCGCGCCGAGGTTGATCCAGCTTCCCAGGTAGCTATGACCGAGGAACCCGTGGTGTTGTTTGTTGGTGTACGGTTCGACGATCGAGGCTTCGATTTCGCCGCCGATCTTCGTGGTGTGCCCCAGGGCCACAGCATCTTTGATGGCTGCATGCTCGATGACCCGCGCTTGGGGCCCCAGATAGGCCGGTCCGCGGAGGAAACAGTGCGGGCCGACGCTGGCCTGGCGGTCGAGGAGCACCGGCCCCTGGCGGGTGTCGGTCACGCAGTAGGCACCGAGCTGGGCATCCGCAGCGGCAAAGACGCCGTCGGCGATCTCGCGGAATGTCCCGTGCGCCAGCCGCCAGGCCAGATTCTCGTTGAGGATCGCCAGGTGCTGCTGGACGACCTCGTGCGGCCACTGGAACACACCGAGTCGGCTGTCCGCGCGGGGCAACGTGTCGAGCAAGGCGTGACGGGCGTAGTGCGCCCAGTGCTCTGCCACGGCATCGGGCGGCGGTGCTGGACCCTCCTCGGCGATGTAGGCGGCAGCCAGCGTCCGGTCGCAGACCACTGCGGAAGTCCGGCCGGCCGCCACGAGCCTCCGCAGGGCCTGGTAGTGCGTGTGCGACGGCACCAGGCGGGCGTTGACCACCAGCAGCGGCGTGTGCGGCGCAGGTGGGCCTGGCTCGATCTCCGGAAAGTCGAGCTGCTGCAGCATCTGCAAGTGCGGACGCACTGCGCCTCGCAGGGTGCCTCCCACCTCGTCGCGCAATTGCACCAGCCAGTCGATCAGCCGCAGACTGCCGCAACCGATGGCATAGGCCGGCCGGCCCACGGTGATCGGGAATAGCTCGCTGACATGTTCATCTTCGAAGACCACGATCTGCATGGCACCGCCCTCCTGGAAGCGGGCCCCGGCCGGTACGCTGGCGGCGTCGCCTCGCGCCTGGGTATGGCGCCGAGGGAGTTCAGCGGTCCTGATAGACGCGCGTGCTTTCCTCCCGGGCCACGGGCGTGGGCCATTCGTCGCTGGCAAGCAGGACGCGCACGAGATGATCGCCCGGCTGGCGCCCCTGGACCTGCACGCGGTAGATCACCTCTTCCTGGGGCAGCAGGCGGGGCAGCGGCTCGAAGACCACTTGGGTCGCATCGCCACTGGCCCGCGTCGGCCCATCGCCGCTGAGGGCCGCCATGCCCGGCGGCATCTGCACGTGGATGCGGACATTCGTCGCGGCCTTGGTCCCCACATTCGTCACCCGGATCTCGTACGTCGTCTCGCTGCCGACTTCAATGACCTCGTCCAGATCCTTGACCGCGTGCAAAAGTTCCGCCGCCTGTTCGACCTGCACCACCTGCTCCTGCACGGCGGTCAGTCCCAACTCGGCCCGCCCCTCGACTTTCAGCCGCTGCTCCCCGGGCTCCGTCGGCAGCGTGGTCAGCTTCACCACGCCTGCCTTGGCCGGCGGCAACTCCGCCAGGCTCCAGTACACGGCGTGGTCGGCCGGGTCGTACTGGCCGTGCGCGTCGGCCTGGACAAACTTCATCCCCCGCGGCAGGAAGGCGACGAGCTCCACATCCTGGGCGGGAGCGGTGCCCGGATTGGCCACTTGCAAGGTATAGGTCGCTTGCCGCGCAAGGAAGCGCCGCCGTGGGCCGTCCACCGCGACCGCAAGCTGCGGAGCGATCACTTCCAGTTGCAGGCGGTGTTCCGCATGCAGATTCCCATCGCCCACGACCCGGATCGTGTTCTCGATGCGGCCCGGCCGTTCCGCCCGCAACACCAGCTCCAGATGCCTGGACTCGCCCGGCCGCAGCACCCCCACCTCGTATTCCAGTTGCGAGCCGGCCACATGCGACAGCCCCTCCGGGACATCCTCTTCGATCCGCACCCCCGTCGCCGGGCCCGTCCCAGGATTCGACACCGTAATACCCATGGTCAGCGACTGCCCGATCAGAACCTTGGGCGGTGCCGTATGTTCGACGGCCAGCAGGGGCCGGGTGCAGATCGAGCGGCTGCTGGCCACAGCCGCGTACTGCACGACCGCCGTGCTGCCGATCTCCCCTTCCTGCTGCGGCATCAGGTGCAAGGTGATCGAAACCTCATCATGAGGTTGCAGCGTACCCAGACGCCAGACGAGCTCTCCCTGCGGCCCCTGCTGCGGCGGCGGACGAGCGTCTACAAGCTGCGTGCCGGCTGGCACCCGATCGGTCACCACGACATCCCAAGCCGGGACCTGCCCCACGCAGTGCACGCGCAACTGCACCACGGCTAGTTTGCCCACTTGCATTTCTTCCGGCGCCATTTTCTCGACCAGCACCACCGGCTGCTGCGGTCCCTCCCAGTTCCGCTGGCCGGGGGTCGCCGCTGCCACAGCCGCGGCAAGCTCGGCGGCAGCCCTCGGCGCTGCAGACACAGGCGGGGTCACGGAAGCGGGGAGCATGGCCGGCGGAGCCTCCCACGGTCCCGGCTGCGCGGGAACAGTCGGCGATGGGACGCCCGGTGCGGGTAGCGGCATAGCCGGCCCAGATACTATGCCAGGCGGTGGGGGGCTGGGGAGTTCCGAAGGTTGAGCGGCGCTGGAGGGCCAGGCGGCCTCGGTGGGCACAGCCACAGCCGCCTGGTCGTTCAGCCCCGAGCCGGATGTTCCTGCAGGAATGCCAGGAGGAATGTCGGGAATGCCAGGAGGAATGTACGGTGCCGACGAGACCGCGCTGGTGACATCGGCCTGTGGCGGTGCCGGCATGGGTGCGTTTTCCGCTGCCACTGGTGTTACAGCACCCCCCTCCGCAACTGCCGCATCCGAGGACACTTGGTCAGGCGGAACGGCGGCAATGCGTACCGCTGGCAGCTCCCGGGGAGGAGCCGAGGGCACATTGGTACCTGGCGGCGGCACCTGAGACGGAGCGCCACCACCGCCCCCCAGCGGATCGTCGCTGCGAGGGAGGTAGGCGGAAGCGGCATGCGGGTCCGAGGAAACTGGTGACGCTTCGTCCGTGATGGTGACTGCGTGACCGGTATGAGACGCACTGACGGACCCCTCCCACGCCCCTCCCGGACGGCTGCTCCCATCGGGCGCTAGTGGCGTTGCCGCCTCCGTGGACGTGCCGATCGCTACTTGTCGCGTCGGACCGCCAGGCTTGGCAGGTCGCCCGATCGGCAGGGCATACCACACCGCCCCGCCCAGGGCTAGGACAGTCCCGATCCCTACCAGCACGCGGACCTGCATGGCCCGGCGCACGAAGGGCCCTAGTGCCCGTTTCAGCAAACGGCAGCCCTCGATGAGTCGACGCATGGTCGCACTCCAGCCCGCTCTTGCGGGCACCCGCATGGCCGGCAATCTACCAGGGCGGGTGCATACCAAACCTCCGGATTGCCGCAAAGAGCAGTCTACCTGTTGATGCTGCGAGCAGCCGGCCCTGGCTCGCGGACGGTCTGCCTTTGCAGGAACGATCGGGCGGCAGGCGTCGACGGCCGGCTGGCCAGGGACGGGGGCATTCAATAAAAAATTGCCAGTTGCTGTGGAAAAATGAAGAGCCATCGTTTCTACTAGGAGCACATCCGGGCGCAAGCCATGCGTGCAGCCGGCCTGGCGCGCTTGGCCCGCCATCCTTCGTTCATGATCGGGAGCCTTGACTATGGCGAAGACAGCAGCGGCGAAAGTGACGGTGCAGAAGGTGGATGTTTGGACGGGCGAGATTCGCGACGAAGTCGGCGGGCTGGATGCCGTGCTTGCTCCGCTGGCGGAAGCAGGTGCCGACTTGACGTTTCTGGTGGCGCGGCGGCAGCCGGAAAAACCGGGGACAGGCGTCGTGTTCCTCGGCGGCCTGCGTGGGGCCAAACAAATGGCGGCGGCCCAGAAAGCGGGCCTGGTCAAGGATGCCAATCTGGCGGCGCTGCATCTGGAGGCGACGAACAAGCCGGGGCTAGCGCATCAGGTCGCGCAGAAGCTGGCCGCGGCGCAGATCAACCTGCGGGGCATGGTGGCCTTTGCGCTGGGCAACAAGTGCGTGATGAAACTGGCGTTCGACTCGGCGGCCGATCGCGATAAGGCGGCCAAACTGCTCCGCAAATAGCCGCAGCATCGAGCAAGATGGGCAGCGGCAACGTCCCGTTCACATGGCCGAAGGCACTGCGCTGGCCGGGCGCTTCGGCATGCCGGGGGTGAATGCGGCCTCGAGGGCTCGCGTGGCGCTCGTCGTGTCGCTGTGCGCCGCGCGAGGATGAGCGATTGCCTTTGGGCGGACCAGCCTTGGCGACCGGGCCTAAACCTGTGGAAGGTCGCCGGCGGGTGCGACTGTGCGGCTGCGCTGCTGGTACATGTCGTACAGGTGGAACAGGGCTTCGCGGAGGTTGCCGTTTCCAGCCGCTAGCGCGGCGGCCAGCTCGCTCTCGGAAAACGGCGCAGCGGATGCGCCCGACGAGGCTGTCAGATCGTGGTGGACCGTGGCCCACAAATGGTCCACCACGCGGCGGAGCGTGGCCAGGTCCGGCGCGGTCGTCCACAGCGGCGGCAAGCCCACGTCCCGATGAGCTGTCACCACCAGCCCGCTGGCGTTGCGGCGGCACCATGCCTTGACTCGCCAGCGCCACATCCAGCCGAGCTGCTCATAGCCGTCGATCGCCACGATCTGCGTGCCCTCGGGCGGCGGCCACGCCGGCGGGCGGCGGTCCCCCGGGTGCAGCGTCAGACTCGCGACATGGGTGCCGGCCTTCGTCAACTCGGCGATGACCTGTGCCAGCAGGGTCGATTTCCCGCTGCCATGCGGCCCGACGATCTGTCCCCAGTGGCCCTGGGCGGCAAACTGCGTCAGAAGCTGTGCCAGCGACCGTCCCTCGGGGAACAGGAACGGCATAGCTCCCGGGCGGATGTAGCGTGTCGCAAAGGGATTGGTCATGGGCAGGACGGAAGCCCGGGTCGGGACGCGCAGCCGGGTTGGCCCGGCTAGTGCCCTAAAATCCTTCGAGGCTGGACTCGCGATGACGATCGACCGCGACTTCGGAGGGCGTCTTGGGGTCTAAATGGTCGGTGCAAAGCGGCGGGCTGGGCACGCAGCCGAGCGTGAACGGCTGCTCGACCACGTATTCCCGTCCGCGTCGCAGGAACAGTCGCAGCCGCACGCACCACTCGATCGACAGGATCGCACCTTGGTAGCTCAGCGGGCTGTTGGGCAGGCGCGTCCTCAGCCGCCGCAGCGGGCGCAGATCGCCATTTTCCGCATCCGACGGCAGCCGCCGCTCGAAAAAATGCACCCCCAGGTCTTCCTCTCCCTTGCCGACGGTGTGCCACAGCACGGACGCTTCGACCGCCTGGATGTCGGCCGGATCGACCGCGTCGATCTGGTATTCGCACACCAGCTCTTCGCCGACCCCGAAACACCGCCGCGGTCCCACCAGCGACAAGCTCAGCAGCGGCTCGATCATGCCCGCAGCCCCGCGATCAGAGAGGGATCGGTCCACTCCCGTCCAGCCCGGCTAGCCGACGGCCCCGTGGCCGCCTGCTTGGTGGCGGGACCAGGGTAGACGACCACGGGAAAGCCCCGTTCAAAAGCCGGCCAGCGCGGAGGCTGCCCGCACACCACGACGCTCCAGCGGATCGCGTTGTGCTCCGACTGGAACGAGTGCATCGCCAGCGGAGGCACCATGAGCCGGCAGTGCTGGACCCACGGCGTGTGCGCCTCCAGCACCAGATCCCGTCCTTCCCACACCAGATCGCGCCACACCGCGCGCCGCTCGATGCGGATGTCGGTCCCCTGCGTGAACGTCGCTTCTTCCTCGCACACCAGCCAGATCTGCAGCCGCTGGAGCGTCCCCGGACCGTGCTGGCAGACCACCAGCTCATACGTCTGCCCGGGCACCAGCGGCAGGTCGCTGATCTCCACAGTCGTCCGCCCCGCGCCGCTGTGCAGCAGCACCAGCCGCAGCAAGGCGCGGATCGACCAGAAACCGACCCCCCAGAACGGCACCAGCAAGATCGTCCAGACCCAAGCCGGGCGGCCGGCCAGGTGCCCTCGGATCACCGACACCGTGAGCAGGCAGACCACGGCGTTCCACAACATGGCGAATAGCGCTGCGGCCAGAAGCTGCCACCCTGGCGACTGGGCCGGCGGCAAGCGATAGGCCAGGATCGTCCCCGGGCTGTTCGTCAACCCTTCCAGGGGAGGCAGCGTGGGGTAGTCGCGTGGCCAGGGGACCGTCTGGGCGAGCAGTTCGATCTCCGCGGCCCGACGTGCCAGGGCGCTGCGGCGTTCCTGAGAGGTGCCAACCCGCACGACCACCCAGATCAGACCGCCGCCCCCCAGAACGCACGTCGAAACCCCGAGCAATACCAAGAGCCACCAGCCGACCCCCAGGCTGAGCTGCGCCGGGTCAGGGTCGACGAGCTGTGCGGTGATCAGCACCGAGAGCAGGAGCGTCCCGACAAAAAACAGCGCTCCGCAGAACGCCACCTCTCCCGCGACTCCCACTAGAGGGGAGCCGGTTCGCCGCTGGCCGCGTTTCTTCTCCACAAATCGAAACCAGCGCGCCACGCCTGATGGCTCCCAAGGGAACGAAGGGCCGGCTGCGACCACGGCCTCCCAGGCCACGAAAAAGCCCAAGCTGCACTCATCATACGGAATGCAGGCTGGCAGACCAACCCGATCCCCCTCTTTCTTTCCAACACCGACCAGACGAATATGCCCCTGGACCAAGGCACCTTGGAACGCGGGGCGTGCATCCCGCGCTGGCTTGTCCGGAGGCTGGGACGATGGCGGTCCGTCGAGGCTGGGTGGAAATCTCCACGTTCGCGATCCTGATCGCCGGTGCGATGGTACCGTGGCTGCACGGCGGCGATTGGCCACAAATCCTCGGCCCCTCCCGCAATGGGCAGGCCGAAGGGGAAAAGCTCGCGGCGACCTGGCCGGCCGCCGGACCGCCGCAGCGATGGCGCGTGCCGCTAGGCAGCGGCTATGCCGGGGTCGCCGTGGTCGGCCGCAAGGTGGTCGCGTTTCATCGGGTCGGCGAGCTGGAGCGGGTCGAATGCCTTGAGGCAGCAACGGGGCGGTCGCTCTGGCAAGCCGACTTTCCCGCCACATACCGAGGCGGTATCGACCCCGACACCGGCCCGCGGTGCGTGCCGCTCGTCCTCCAGGACACGGTCTATGCCTTCGGCGCGGCCGGCGACCTGTATGCCGTGGACCTGACCACGGGTCGCCCGCGCTGGCAGCGGAGTCTTTATGCTGATTACCAGGCCGACGAAGGGTATTTTGGGGCGGGAAGTACGCCGTTGCACGTGGCCGGGCGACTCCTGGTCAATGTGGGGGGAAAAGGCGCGGGGTTGGTGGCCCTCGACCCCGCCAGCGGGCGGACGCTCTGGAAAGTGACCGACGAGGCGGCCAGTTACGCATCCCCCACCGTGTATGCCAGCCCCAAGGGCCCGGCGGCTCTGTTCGTCACGCGCCTAAACTGCCTGTGGGTCGAGCCGGACACCGGTCAGGTGCATCTTCTGTTCCCTTTTGGCCAGCGCGGGCCGACCGTCAACGCCGCCACTCCGCTGGTGTTCGGCGGCCGGTTGTTCGTAACGGCCAGTTACGGCGTCGGGGCCGTGTCTGCTAGGCTGGATCGCGGTCAAGCACAAATTGACTGGAAAAAAGATGACGTGCTTTCGAGCCAATATGCCACCCCGGTGGAGCACCAGGGCCTACTGTTTGGCATTCACGGTCGGGAAGACGTGGGCGTGGCGGAACTGCGGTGCGTCGAGGCAGCCACCGGGAACGTCCGCTGGCGCGTGCCGGGCCATGGCGTGGCCCACCTGATCGTTGCGGGCAACCACCTGGTGATCCAGAAAGTGGATGGATGGCTGGCCCTGGCGGAGGCCAATGGGACGGCCTACCGCGAACTGGCCAAAGCGCGGATCACCCGCGAGCCGACACGCGCCTTGCCTGCCCTCGCCGATGGTCGCTTGTATGTGCGGACAGGCAGCGGCGGCGGAGAGCTGATCTGTCTAAATCTGTCGGAGCGGCAGGATTGACGACTTGCCTGCGTTTGCTCGGAGCCTCCGAGCAGCCAGCATCTGCCGCGAAGGGGCAGCACGCCGCCCAGCGTGACACAGCCGCCCAGGCTCAGATGCCCCGCGAAGCGAGGCGTCCAGCGCACGCGGGAAACGTGCATCAGGCTCCTTTTTCCGCCAGGGAAGGAGCCGAGATCGGGGTCGGTGATGGTTCAGCGCTCGACCCGGGCGTCGCCTCACTCGATGGCTGCGCTGGCGGTTCGACGGGCGCAGGCTGTTCGGCGGACGCGGCCGTCGGTGCGGCCGGGGCAGGTGCCGTAGCGGCGGTACGAGCGGCCGCTTCCGCCGCAGCGGCCTCGGCCGCAGCCTCCGCTTTGCGCCGCTGTCGTTCTTCCTCCGCCGCCTTCTCTGCCCGTTCAGCCAGCTCTTCGGCCTGCGCGACGATATGATCGACCTGCTCCTGGGTGAGATTGCCCATCTCCATCAGGGCATCCGGCTCGATCACCGACAAATCGTCATACGACAAATAGCCTTGCTCCACCAGTCGCTGGGCCAGCTCTTCCGTCATGCCGTCGATCTGCATGAAGCCGCTGACCGCGCGGTCGATCTGCTGCTCCAGCTCCTCGTTGGTCATGATCTCGATGTCCCAGCCGCAGAGCTTGCTGGCCAGCCGCACATTTTGCCCCTTGCGGCCAATGGCCAGCGAAAGCTGGTCGTCTCGCACCAGCACGATCGCCCGGCCGATCATATCGCACAAGAGCACTTGATCCACTTCCGCCGGCTGCAACGCCGCGCGGATCAGCGTCTCCGGATCGTCGCTCCAGCGCACGATGTCGATCCGCTCGCCCGCCAGTTCGTCGACGATGTTCTTGATCCGGTTGCCGCGGACGCCCACGCACGCCCCCACGCAGTCCACCCGCTGGTCGCTGCTGTACACAGCCACCTTGCTGCGGTGGCCCGGCTCGCGAGCGATCGCCTTGATCGTGATGACCCCGTCCGCGATCTCGGGAATCTCCTGCTCGAACAGCCGCTGCACGAGCTGCGGACGGGTCCGGCTGAGGACGATCTTCACCCGGCTGCCCTGCGGCTTGACCTCGAAAATCACGGCCCGCACCCGCTCGTTGGGATGGTGCGTCTCACCGGGAATCTGCTCGCTCCGCGGCAGAATCGCCTCGATGCTGCCGAGCGAGACGATCGTGGCCGGCCCCTCGTTGCGGGTCACCACGCCTGTCACCAGCGCCCCGATCTGATCGCCGTATTCACGCAACAAAGCGTCCCGCTCCGCCTCGCGGATCTTCTGGATGATCACCTGTTTGGCGGTCTGAGCCCCGATCCGGCCGCTGATCTCCGCCTGATCCATCGGCTGGCCGTTGTGCGTCCCCGAGACTTCGCCCGTCTGGCGGTCGATATGCACGGTGATCTCGGCGTTTTCGCCATAATGCTTCTTGGCCGCCGTCACCAGCGCCGTCTCGATCGCCTGGAAAACGATCTCCTTGTCGATGTTCTTCTCGCGGTGCAGCGAGTCGACAATCCGCAACATGTCCGCGGGATTCATGATCGAGCCCTCATGCCTGCGAGGGAAAGACAGAAACGCCGGGCCACGCCGACCCCGCGCCGACCGGCTCGCCGCCCGCGTCCAGACGCCGACCGCTGACCGGATCAAACCATTGCACCTCGTCCAGTTCCAGATGCAGCGCGACCCGCTGCCCTCGCTGGGGTCGCTCCGCGCCTGCCTTGGGGTCCCAGAGGCCCACGACCTCCGCGCAAGGTTCTTGCGCCGCGGGCAGCCGACAATGCACCAGGACGCTGCGCCCCGCCGTTTCCACCTCGCGAACCCAACCTTCCAGACCGCCTCGGCCCACGGTCAGGCTCTCCGGACGGAAGCCGCAAACCCGCTCGACGGGGCCGGAGACCGCAACCCCCATCAGAGGGAGTTGCCAGCCAGCCGCCTCGAACACCACCCCATCTTGGCGATTTGCCAGGCGCCCAGACAGGAAGTTCATTCCCTCCAGACCAAACAGGCTGGCGATCGTCCTATCCGCAGGTTTTTGGTAGACCTCTTCCGGTGGGGCCATCTGTCGAACCCGACCGTGATCCAGCACGATCAGCCGGTCGCCCAGCAGCAGCGCCTCGTCGGCATCGTGCGTCACATAGAGCACCGGGATATTCAGTCGGGGTTTTAGCGCCTTCAGTTCGTGCCGCAACAGCCGCCGCAGCGGGGCATCCAAACTGGAAAAGGGCTCATCCAGAAGCAGCACGGCCGGCCGACGCACCAGTGCCCTGCCAAGCGCCACCCGCTGCTGCTGCCCACCCGAAAGTTCTTCGGGAAATTTCCTTAACATCGGGGCCAATCCCAGCATGTCGGCCATGTCACAGACCCGGGCCTGGATCTGGGCGGCGCTGAGTCGCTCGGACCGTCGGCCGCCATACCGCAAGCCGAATGCAAGGTTGTCCTCCACCGTCAGATGGGGGTACAGGGCTACGTCTTGAAAGACCAGCGAGACGTCCCTTTGGTGGGGGGGAAGGTGCGTGATGTCCCGGCCCCCGAGGACGATCGTCCCAGTGGTCGGCTGTTCCAGCCCGGCAATCAGGCGTAGCAGCGTGGTCTTGCCACTGCCACTGGGGCCGAGCACGACTGTCAGCTCGCCTGCGCAGACCTCGAACGCGACACCGTCAAGAGCGACGGTCCCGTCGGCAAAGCGTTTCGATAGGTCGCGGACGAACAGATCGGACATCGATTCGACGAAAAATTGCCCCCAGCAACAAAAAAACGCGATCCACCCTTTCGAGCAGCTCGCGCTAGGTTCGCTCGAAAACTTCTTGCAAGGGAAGGACTTACAGTCTTAGCCTTGCTTTGAAAAAAAGCATATCGGTCCGCGACAGCAGCGTCAAGTCGGACCCGCGTGAAAACAGGACCTGCCGGAGAGGCGAACTTTCTATTTTCCAGGCCGGTTTTCTGCTGGCTTTGCCAACGGATGTTACGGGCCGGGAGAGAGCTAAGATCACCCCTCAGCTAGCAGCACCCGCTCGACGAAGCGGGTATCGACCAGCCCCTCGACGAATGCGGAATGGCTGAGAATCCGCTTGTGGAAGGGGGCGGTCGTCTTGATGCCCTCGATCCGCAGTTCGTCCAAGGCTCGCTGCATCGTAGCGATTGCTTCCGCCCGAGTCGCCCGGTGCACGATCAGTTTCCCGATCATCGAGTCGTAATAGGGCGGGACGGTGTACCCGGCATGCA
>Ga0101944_10006749_pt1 | contig 11970 bp, 5 predicted proteins | sample DewCreD2012metaG_FD_75245 | JGI IMG/M metagenome (GOLD analysis project Ga0101944, IMG submission 75245) | Hot spring sediment bacterial and archeal communities from British Columbia, Canada, to study Microbial Dark Matter (Phase II) - Dewar... ... | reverse complement strand
CGGGCGGGCGACATGAACTTGCCGAGCGCCCCGTGCGGGCGGGCGTTGCTTTCCGCCGGGCTGGGAAGCCCGGCTCCACGTCAGCCAAGGATTGCCGACGCTACCACCGCACACATATGAAACGGACTTGCAAGAAAGGGAGATGCGCCCCGGCGGGCGCGGTGGCGCAGCGGCGTCTCGACAAGGTGGCGGCGGGTGCTAGCCTTGCGGGGATGCGAGTCTTGTTGTTTTGCCTGTTCCCGCTGGCCGCGTGGACGGCGGCGGCCCATTCCACCAACACTGCGGAAACCGCCGACCGCGCCGCCGGCATCAGCAGCGCGTCGGTGCCCGCCGTCAAGGGGACCAATGACCCGGTGGAGGTGGAATTCCGGGAGTTGATGCTGGCGGATGACGCGGCGATGGACGAGGTGGACCAGTGGATCCGCGAGAATGAAAAGTTCAAGGAACACGGGGCAGGGACGGCGGACGAGGCGTTGAACGCGCGCATCCAGCGGCGGTTCGCGCCGGTGCGGCGGGGTTATGAGGCGTTCCTCCAGCAGCATCCGAACCACGGGCGGGCGCGGCTGGCTTACGCGAGTTTCCTCCAGGAGAGCGGGGACGAGGCGGCGGCGCTCGAGCAGATGTTGAAGGCCAAGGAAGTCGAGCCGGGCAACCCGGCGGTGTGGAACAATCTGGCCAACCACTACGGCCACCGCAGCCCGGTGACGAACGCGTTCACCCATTACGAAAAGGCCATCGAACTCGATCCGAAGGAGCCGGTTTATTACCAGAATTTCGGGACCACGGTGTTCCTGTTCCGCAAGGACGCGATGGCGCATTACGGCCTGAATGAGCAGCAGGTCTTCGACAAGGCGTTGACGCTCTACTCGAACGCGGTGGCGCTCGACCCGGGGAACTTCCTGCTGGCGACGGACGTGGCCATGACTTTTTACGGCATCAAGCCGCCGCGCTTCGACGAGGCGATCGCGGCGTGGGAGCGGGCGCGGGCGCTGGCGGCGGACGACCTGCAGCGCGAGGGGGTGGAGATTCACCTGGCGCGGACGAAGCTGCAGGCGGGCCGCCTGGCCGAGGCGCGGGCGCATCTGGACCACGTCAAGCGGGAGGAGCTGCAGGAATTGAAGCGGCGGGTGCTGCGCAATGTGGAGCAGAAGGAAAACCCCGCGCCGACGGAGGCGGTCCCGCCAGCCGCCGCGGCGCCGCCCGAATAGCCCGGCCAGCGCCGCCACCATCGTTGTTGCCCCGTCCCGCCGCGTCCCGCTAACTTCCCCGTCCGCATGGCCAGTTCGGCGACCATCTCCCGCGCGCAGCTCGTTTATGGGCTGTGCCTGCCGCTGGCCGCCTTGATTGGCTTTTTTTTGGCGGACCCGCTGCGGTTCAGTTCGCTGGCGGTGTTGTGCCTGATCGCGGGGGTGCTGCTCTGGCCGCTGTTCATCAAGTGGTATCATCCGCTGCTGGTGGCCAGTTTCGGCTCGGTGTTCATGCTGGGTTTTTTGCCGGGAAATCTGCCGCTCTGGTATGCCGTGGCAGCGGCCGCCTTCGGGGCAGTGGTGGTGAATCGCTGCCTGGACGCGCGGGTGCGGTTGGTGCCGCCGGGCGGGGTGGCATGGGCCTTGATGGCGATCGCGGGGGTGACCGTGCTGACGATGGTGCTGCGGGGCGGGGCGGGCCTCGGTTCGCTCGGCGGCAGTTCGATGGGCGGGAAGAAATACATCACCATCCTGCTGGCGGTCGCCGCGTATTTCGTGCTGGTCAGCAAGGCGGTGCCGCCGGGAAAAGGGCTGCTGTTCATGGGGCTGCTGACGCTTTCGGGTCTGACGGGGTTGTTGAGCCATGTGGCGTATTCCAGCGGCCAGCACTGGCTGTTCAAGGTGGTGGACCCCGGCCCGGCGTGGGGGCAGGCGGCGATGGAGTGGGACGTGCAGGGCCAGGTGCTGTTCCGCAGCACGCCGGTGATGAACGCGGCCAACGCCATCCTCGGCTTTCTGACGGCGTGGATCGGCGTGCGCGGGATTCTGAACCTGCGGCGGCCGTGGGGATTCCTGATCGCCGCCGCGTGTCTGGCCGTGGGCACCCTCGGCGGGTTCCGGATTTTTCTGGTCAGCGCAGGTTTGTTTCTCGGGATTTTGTTTGTGATCGAGGGGCTGCACCGGACCCGGTATATGGCGCTGGCGGCGTTGCTGGGCCTGGTGGGGCTGGGGCTGGTGGCGACGATGAGCGAGCGGCTGCCGCGTTCGGTGCAACGGACGATCAGCTTCCTGCCCGTGCGGGTGGATCCGGTGGTGCGACAGGAGGCGCAAGGTTCGATCCAATGGCGGATGGAAATGTGGCAGGCGCTGCGGAAGGAGATTCCGGCCTACCTGTTGTTGGGCAAAGGCTACGCGATTGATCCCTCCGCCCTGGAATTTTCGGCCTTCAACGCGCAGCGGGGTTACGCCATGCAGGCCGAATGGGCCGTGCTGGCGGGTGAATACCACAACGGGCCGTTGAGCGTGTTGATTCCATTGGGGCTGGGCGGGGTGCTGACCTTTGGGTGGTTTCTCGCCGCGTCGGTTCGGAGGCTGTGGGGTTTCTGTCAGCGGTGCGAACCCGGTTTGTTGCAGATCAACCGCGTGCTGTTGGCAATGTTTCTGGCGAAAATCATTCTGTTCACAGTCTTCTTCGGCTCGCTGTATTCCGAGCTGGTGGGATTTGTCTGCATCATCGGGCTGGCGGAAAGCCTGAACCCGCCGCGGGAGCCGGTCGAGGAAGCGCCGGCGGCGTGGCCGACAGGGCTGTGGGAAGGAGGTCGCGCATGAGCTCGATGCCGGTCGCGATGCGGTCGCTGCTGATTTACCTGGTCTGCCTGCCGCTGGCCTTGTTCCTGGGCTATCAGCTCACCAATCCGTTGACCTACGAGGCGGTGTTCACGGTGGGCATCGTGCTCGGGGTGTTGTTGCTGCCGGTGCTGCTCAAGTGGCACCGGCCCATCCTTGTGTTTTCGATGGGGGCGGCGATGGTGGTGTTTTTCCTGCCGGGCCGCCCGAAGCTGGGCCTGGTCATGGTGGCCGTCAGTTTGACGATTTCGATTCTCCAGCGGACCATTCAGCCCAACTTCCGTTTCCTCCGGGTGCCCGAGATGACCTGGCCGCTGCTGGCGGTGCTGGCGGTGGTGTTCTACACCATGCTGCTGCGCGGCGGGTTTGGGCTGTCCTTCTTGGGCGGGCAGACGGCGGGGGGCAGCCGCTACCTGATGCTGATTCTCGGGGTCCTGAGCTTTTTCGCGTTGACGGCGCAGGCGATTCCGCGCGAGCGGGTGAAGACCTACATTGGATTGTATTTCCTGAGCGGTCTGACGGCTGCCGTGGGCGATTTTTTTGCGTTGGTTCCAGGTGTGGCCCGACCGATTTTCCTGCTCTTCCCCCCCTCCGGCCATACAATGGCTGGTGAGTTTGAGTTTGGCACAACGCGGCTGTTCGGCATCACGCTCATGGCGGCGGCGGCGTTCCGCTACATGCTGGCGCGCTACGGAGTTTCCGGGTTGATGGTGACCGGAGGTCGTCTGCGGCTGCTTGTGTTCTTTGGGATTACGGCGTTGTCCCTGGTGGGCGGTTCGCGGCTGACGCTGCTGGGCGCGCTGCTGCTGTTCGCCGTGCTGTTTTATTTGGAGGGGTTGCACCGGACGCGGCTGCTGGTTCCCGTGCTGGCGGCCGGCGCTTTGCTGGCGGTCATGACGGTGGCCTTCCTGCCCCGGATGCCGTTCACCGTCCAGCGCACCCTGGCCTTTTTGCCCGTGCCCATTGATCCCGCCGCCAAACTTTCGGCGTCCGCCTCGTCCGAATGGCGGCTGGACATGTGGCGCAACCTGCTGCCCGAAGTCCCGCGGCATCTGTTGCTGGGCCGCGGCCTCGCGGTGTCGGACGCCGACCTGCAAATGCTGACCAATGAAACGCTGGCCGTGCGCACGCCCGACCAGTGGTTGTGGGCGGCCATCACGGGTGATTTCCACAACGGGCCGCTGTCGGTGGTGTTGACCTTCGGCATCTGGGGGTTGATCGCCTTTGTCTGGCTGCAAGTGGCGGGGTTGCGGGTGCTGTATTTGAATTACAAGAATGGCGCGCCGGAATTGCGAACATTGAACACCTTCCTGTTTGCCCAGTATATCGTGCAAATCGTGGTGTTCTGGTTCGTCTTTGGCTCCATGTATTCCGAAACCATCATTTTCGCTTCCTTGGTCGGATTTGGCGTGGCGGCCAATGGCGGGGTGTGTCGTCAGCCGGCCAGCGCTCCGACCCCGGCCTCCGCCCCGGCCACCCCGACCCCGCTGCCCCGACCGGTGCGCCCGCGTCCGCCGGGGCGGCCCCCGGTGGGGCTGCCCCTGCCCGTGCGCCGCTGACCCGCGCGCCCCGACCTTTTCCGGCATGGACTGGACCATTTTGACCCCCAGCCGCAACCAGTTGTCGTGGCTCCGGCTGTGCCGGGCCTCGGTTGCGGATCAAACGGGCGTAACCGTTCAGCATGTGGTGCAGGACGCGCAATCCACGGACGGCACGGTGGAATGGCTGCGCACCCAGCCCGACGTGGAGGCCCACATCGAAGCTGACGATGGCATGTATGACGCGTTGAACCGGGGGTTCGCCCGGGCACAAGGTGAACTGGTGGCGTGGTTGAACTGTGACGAACAATACCTGCCCAACGTGCTGGCCCGGGTGGCGGAATACTTCAAAGCGCATCCCGGCGTGGACATGGTGTTCGGCGACATCATCATGGTGGACGAGCGCGGCAAATACCTCTGGCACCGAAAGGTGCAGGTGCCGCGCCTGTATCACACGTTGTCCTGCCACCTTTCAACGTTGTCGTGCGCGATGTTTTTCCGGCGACGGCTCATCGGGCCGGGTGGGTTTCATTTTGACACCTCCTACCGCATCGTGGGCGATGCGGAATGGATGACGCGGCTTTTGCGGGCGGGCGTCAAAATGGCGGCGCTGGGCGAATTCACCTCCGTTTTCACGCAAACCGGCCAGAATTTGAGCCGGGACGCGCGGGCGGCGGCGGAACAGGCCCGGCTGGCGGCCACCGCGCCGGGATGGGCGCGGGCGGCCAGGCCGCTGTGGATACTGCGCCATCGGCTGGCGCGCTGGGCAGCGGGGGCGTATCGGCAGGGACCATTTGCCTTTCAGTTGCACACGCTGGAACAGCTCGGGGAGCGGGTGGAACGGCAGGTTGCGGTGCCGCGTTTCCGTCCGGTTGCCAGAATGCCCAAGTGCCATTAGAGTCCGGCCCGTTCCAAAAGAGTAACCCAATGCTGCACTTTTTCCGCGCTGTTCTCCTGCTTGCCTTGCGGGGTGGCTGCCAGTCCAGAGCCGCTGGGTCGGCTCTTGGCCCTTGATATTGTGATTTGTAACCTTCCAACCCTCTGCCGTTTTCTCGATCCCATGAACCTGTCACCTCTCGCTCGTAGCGGCACGCTGCTTACCGTTTGCACGATATTGTCCCTCCTGCGGGACACGGCATCCGGCCAGAACCTGCTTCCCAACTCCTCGTTTGAAACCGGCTTGGGGGCTGCTCCGCCTGGCTGGCTGTTGTCGTTGCCCGGCGGCGGCGCCTGGGTTTCCAATAATGCCTACGGTGGCAACAGTTCATTGTTGGTCAACGGTGTCAACGGCCAGTTTGTCTATTGGGCGCACCAAAGCCTCGCCGTCCAGCCCGGTGGTGCCTACCTGTGCCGACTGCGCGCCCTGCAAAGCAACAACGTCTCGGGTTACATGATCGCGGGCTTTTCCTCCGTATCCTATGATCTGTTGCGACCGGGTTCGTTGTGGTCGGTGTGGACGTCCAGCACCTTCCCCGCCTGGCTGCCGACCGCCGGGGCAACGCCAAGCTTCCGATTCGGCCTTTTCGATGCGCAGGGCGGCGCATGGTATGACGACGTGGAGGTGTTTCCGTTGCAATTGCACCGTAAGATGGTGGGGAATTATGCCCTGGGAGCGGGGGAAAGTCTTTTTGCGGGGCGCTACACGAACCGGACGGTGTTCGAACTGCCTTCCGGCAACTACACGCCTTACATTGTGGCCGCAAACACCACGTTCAACAGCTTCAAGTGGTATTTGCAAAATGGTCAGTTTGTGGCCTACCGCCACGTGCTGCCCGGCACTTTCTTCACCAGTGCCGAGGTCAAGGCCACCATACAGAATTACAACGGCATCACCAGCAAGAGCCTGCGAATTGAGGCGAGCACCAACGGTTCCATTTGGACGCTTGTGGGTGAAATGGACGGGGCCACCACCAACCAGTTTATTGTGCCGGCCGCGCTTCTGCCGACCGCCGAACTCCACCTTCGGTTCTCGACCACCAACGCCCTGCAATTTGGTTTCACCGGCTACACCCTTACGGCCAGCGTGGCGGACACCAACACAGCAGGCCAGGGCGAGTCTTATTACCTGGGTCAGGTCTTGGCCAACACCAACATCTGGCTCAATGACCTTGCCTCCACCCCCGAAGGTCAACAAGCCACTGTGGCCATCGTCAACACCAATGCCACGCCCGCCACCTATGCCGTCGTGGGGCGCAGCATATTTTCCAAAACCTCCCGCGAGCGGCGCACCTACACGACGGTGAATCCGGGCGAGACGAATTTCGCGACAGTCATTTTCCCGACCTCCAGCTTTGGGGAGAACGATGCCGTGTTATCCGTTGAAGACACGAACGGCGTGGCCCTGATGCAAAGCACCTTTTCGTTCAAGGGCAGCATCATCAGCGACGACAGCTACGGCGAGACCCTGGTGGACGCCCCGGATTTCCACATCTGGTGGTGTGACGGCACCTACCGCGTGGGGGCCAACCGCCTGCCCCCGGCGGCGACCAATGCGGCCGCCACGGTGGCCGTCGCGCGCAACGAATATGAGCCAATCCAGATCGTGTTACGGCCCAAGACCGTCCTGAGCAATGTGACCGCATCCATCACAGACTTTGTTTCAACCACCAATCCGGCGGTGCGGGTGGCCGCCACCAACGTGACAATTGAAATTGCGGGCTATGTTCCCATCAAGGAGCTGGACCCGCGAGACACGTTAAGCGTGCTGGGATTGCATGCCGACCCGCTGGAGCCGATCGCGGCACCATTGACCGCCGCCGCCGGCACCAATCTCTCATTTTTTGTTACGGTTTACGTTCCCCGTGATTCCGCCGCCGGGGAATACGCCGCCACCTTTGCGGTGCAACATGCCGCCGGCAGTTTCTCCGTGCCGGTCAAATTGCGCGTGTTTAATTTTACGCTGCCGGGACACACGGAACAGCGGAATGCCGCTGGACTTTATGAACAGGAGCACTGGTATGGGTTCAACTGGGCCACCCCTGAGCAGATGGCTCAGGTTTGGGAGTTGAACATGCTCAATCTCGCGAAGCACCGTATCAGCCCGTATTACCCGCAGAGCTTCGCCCGCATTCAATACACCTACCACCCCGCCACCGACTCCTTTACTTACAATTTCGATGCCTTCGACGCCGCCATGGACCGGTATATCGAGGAATACAATTTCAACAGTTTTCGCGATCTGCATGTCACTGCCGCGCTCCCGCCCATCCCGGGCGTGGCGCAATACAACGCCCAGAAGACTGCCATCACGCCAGAATACCGCCGTCTTTACATCAAGCTCATGCAGCCCATTTTCCAGCATTTCCGCGAGCGCGGCTGGATGGGCATTGCCTACTCGCAGTGGATTGACGAGCCGACGACCAACCAGACGCCGCTGGTGCGGCAGGGCATGGACATGATTCAGGAGGCCGCCCCGGACCAGCCCCGGCTGCTGGCCAGCCTATATTCCCCCGATCCAAACTTGTTCGGCTACATTGACGAGTGGGTTCCGAACTGGGACTTTGGACTGCAAACACAGTTCATCGCCCCCCTTCAAGCGGCGGGCGACCGCGTCTGGTATTACGTGGCCACCGTTCCGAAGACTCCCTGGCCCAACAACTTCGTGGACCAGCCAGCCATTGGTCCGCGGATTCGCCAGTGGTATGCGGAAAAGCAAGGCTTCGTAGGCGAGGATTATTGGACGGTGAACTGGTGGGCGGACAACAATCCTTGGGAGAACCCTATGACGCGCGGCGGATCAGCGTCCGACGGTTACTTCAAACTGGGAAACGGGGATGGGGTCATGATTTATCCGCCCGCAAAATCTCTCCCCACCAACACGGCCGTGGTTTTGCCGCCGGTCAACTCGATTCGAATGGCAACGTCGCGTGATGGCTACGAAGACCGCGAGTATTTCATGCACCTCAAGCGGTTGCTTTCCAATTCGATTCCCGTTCTTGGGGAAAGCCACCCGGCCATCCTTGAAGCCCAAGATGCCATCGCGGATGCCCTCGACCCTCTGCCTTGGACACCTCTCAATCCCTATGAAGCGGCGACGTTGTTCGCAGCGCGCCAACGGGTGGCCGAAGCGATCGAGGCGCTCGAAACCGGGGCACCGCGATTTGCCAAATCACCCTGGTCCAAGGTGGTCAGGGAGGATGCCGCGCAAACCCTGCGCGTCGAAGCCATCGGTTGGCCGCCGCCGCAAATCCAGTGGCAGCATCAGGGCACCAACCTCCCCGGGGCCATCGGGCCGCGGCTTTCCCTCACGAACATCACCCCGGCCATGGCGGGCGAATACCGCGCCATCGCGTGGAATGCGCAGGGCAGCGTCACCAGCGCCGTCGGACGCCTCACCGTGCTGGTCACCAACATGCCGCCCGTCGTCATCACCCACCCCAAAACCTTGACCCGCACCAACGGCGCGCGGGCCGTCTTCGGCGCGGGCGTGTCCAGCCTCACCCCGTTGACCTATCAATGGCTGCACAACGGCGTCCCGTTGCCCGCCGCCACCAACGTCACCGTGGTGGTCAGCAACATCAGTCTGGCAAACGCCGGTTCCTACGCGCTCGTCGCCAGCAACGCCTTTGGCGTCGCCACCAGTTCCCCGGCCCTGTTGCAGTTGGATTTGCCGGGCGGCGGCACTCCGCCCGCCATCACCGGTCAACCGACCAACCAGTCGGTCCTTGCGGGCGCCAGCGCCGCTTTCGCCGTCACCGCCACGGGCAGCGCCCCGCTCACTTACCAGTGGTTCTTCAACACCACCAATCCGGTGGGCGGGAACGTGAACCCGCTCGTGCTCCCGAATGTCCAGCCGGGCCAGGCGGGTCAGTATCGCGTGGTGGTGGCCAACGCGGCGGGCAGCGTCACCAGCGCGGTGGCCACGCTCACGGTGGAACTGGTCGCGCCGGTCATCACGACACCGCCCACCAACCTCACGGTCGTGCAAGGGCAGGGCGCGCAGTTCACAGTGGCCGCCACCGGCTCGTTGCCGCTGGCGTTCCAATGGTTCTTCAACGAAACCAACCTGCTCGCCGGGGCGACCGGCACCACGTTGTCCCTCACGAATGTCCAGCCCGCGCAGGTCGGCAATTATGTGGTCCGCATCACGAACTTCGTCGGCGCGGTCACCAGTGCGCCCGCGCTGCTGCAAATCGCCGGGCTGCCGCATTACACCAACGAGCCGCCGGGACTGGCGGTGGCGTGGCAGGACTCGGCACTGGTGCTCACCCTTCCGCCGGACAACCGTGCCCGCACCATTCAAGTTTCCACCAACCTGCTGGACTGGGAGGCGTTCACCAACGCCGGCCCCAGTGCCGTGTTTGTCACGGTGCCGGTGGCGGTCACCAACCTGCCGGGCCGCTTCTTCCGGGTCTTTGTTGTGCCATGAATGCCCCATCCACCAACCGTGCCCTCCGCCGTGGTTTGTCAGCCGCCTGTGCCTGGCTGGTGGCGGGTTGGGGCGTGTGGTCGGCTCCCGCGCAGAATCTCGCGCCCAATCCCTCCTTCGAGGCGGGCGTCACCAGTCCCGAGCCGTGGACGCCGTTCGGGTCGGGTGCCTGGGAAAATTTCGGACGGTCCGGCAACCGTTGTGTCTCCGTGCCGGGTGAAAAGTGGGTGACGCGTGGGTGGTCGGCGCCGTTGAACATTCCGGTGCAGCAGGGTTACTGGGTCCGCTTCTGGGCCAGCGCGTCAAACGCGCTGACCGGTTACATTTACGGCGGCATTTCAACCGCGAGCCGGGATTTCCGGCGCGCCAGCCAGCGGTGGTCGGATTTCGCCTACGCCGCCTGGGTGCCGCCGGGGGAGCCGCCGCAGTTCCGCGCCGTTTCCTCGGACACCATCGGCCCGATTTATTTTGACGACGCCGAGGTGCTGCCCCTGGTGGAGGTGCGGCGGCAGGTGGGCGGCTACGAACTGGGCGAGGGCGAGAGTCTCCGGGAGGGCACTTATCGCTTTCAAGCACCCTTCGCCTCCTTCGGCGGCAACTGCGCGCGTCCCCTGCACGCGGCCAACACGCCGTTCAACACCTACCGCTGGTATTTCAACCCCGGCTCCGTGGTGATCTACCGCCATGAGCTTGCCGGGCAGCCGTTCTCCAACGCCGTCGTCGGCTTTCAAATCCAGAACTACAACAACCTCGCCAACACCACCCTCCTCGTCGAGGCGGGCACCGACGGGACCAACTGGTCGCCCGTCGGTTCGGTGGCGCAATTCACCGCCGGCAGTTTTCCGGTTCCCGCTGAATTGCTGCCCGCGCCGGTGCTGTTTGTCCGCCTGCGCAGCACCAACGCCGGCCAGTTTTCGCTGTCCGGCTACTCCTTCACCGCCCAGGTGCCCGACAGCGCGACCGAGGTCGCCGGCGAAACCCATTATTTCGGCCGCCTGCATCCGGGCGACGAGGTGAGGGTGGTGGACGTTTCCGTGACCAGCACCGGGCGGGTGGCCACGCTGGCCGTGCCCAATCCCACCGCCAGCCCGCGCCTGTTCACGGCTGAGGCAGTGACGACGCTGCTGTCGCTGGACCGTGCGCGCCTGGTTCAAACCACCGTGCCGCCGTTCGCCACCAACTTCGTCGCCTTGCCCCTGCCCACCGCCGGCGCGGGCGAAAACACGACCGTCCTCACCGTCCGCGACGGCACGAGCACGAACGTGGTCTTCCAGCAGATTCACCGTTTTACCGTGCATTTCCTCGCGGACGACAGCTTTGGCGAGCGCCTGCCCGCGCCGCCGGAGTGCGCGGTCTGGACATGTTCCGGCGATTACAAGGTGGGTCGCACGCGCGGGCTGCCCGTGGCCACCAACACCGCCGTCCGCCTCACCCTCGCGCGCAACGAATATGAACCCTTCCAACTGGTCCTGCGCCCGCCCGCCACGCTCAGCAATGTCTGGGTCAGCCTGGGCGACTTCGTTTCCGTCACCAATCCCGCCGTCGGCTTCAGCGCCACGAATGTCACCATTGACCGCGTCGAATATGTGCCCGTGTCCATCCCCGACCCTGGCAACTTTGCCGCCGCGCTGGGGGATCATCCCGACCCGCTGCCGCCCCTGACCGCGCCGTTCACCGCGCCCGGCGGCACGAACAGCCCGCTGTGGTTCACCGTATATGCGCCCAAAGACATTCCCGCCGGCGAATACGCCGCCACCATCACCGTGCAGCACGCCGGCGGCAGCTTCACCGTGCCGCTCGTGGTCCGGGTGTTTGATTTCGCCCTGACCGACGTCAGCCACACGCGCACCGCCTACGGCCTGATGCCGCCAGAGGACTGGCACGGCCTGCAATGGGCCACGCCGGAGCAGGTCCGGCAGGTGTGGGACTTATACCTCCGCAACATGGCGCGGCACCGGGCCAGTCCCTACTACCCGCAGCTTTATTCGCCGGTGCAATACACCTATGACGCGGGCACGGATACTTTCACCCACCACTTCGGCCCCTTCAGCGCCGTGATGGACGAATACCTCGAGGAATACCATTTCAACAGCTTCCGGGACCTGAGCTTCTACACCGGTCTGCCGGCCATTCCGGGGGTGGACCCCCTCGCGCCGGGCGGGCTGGCGCTCAACCCTGAATACCGCCGGCTTTACCCCAGGCTGATGCAGCCGGTCTTTCAACATTTCCGCGAGCGGGGCTGGATGGGCAC
>Ga0101944_10006747_pt1 | contig 11973 bp, 9 predicted proteins | sample DewCreD2012metaG_FD_75245 | JGI IMG/M metagenome (GOLD analysis project Ga0101944, IMG submission 75245) | Hot spring sediment bacterial and archeal communities from British Columbia, Canada, to study Microbial Dark Matter (Phase II) - Dewar... ... | reverse complement strand
TGGGCGTTGCGCAAAACCTGCTGGTGGAACGGAATCGTCGTTTTGACGCCTTCGATGATAAACTCGGGGAGGGCGCGTTGCATGCGCCGGATCGCATTCCTGGCGCCTGCCAGCGTCGCCAGGGGCTTTTCCCGCGTGCCCGGGGCGGCGTCATCGCCCTCCGGCGAGACCCAAATTGTGGCTGCGGTGCAAAGAAGGGGCGCCAAAAGACAAAGACACCCCGCTACCCCAACGCTTCGACTCTTCACCATTCTCTACCCTGACGGGTAGTCTACCTGACCTGGGGTCCGCTAATCCGGACGGGCGGCTGGGCGCCGCCTCAGGCATGTTTCTCGAAGTGAAAATGCCTGTGTTTCCGGAACAACGGAGCGGCCAGCCCCCACACCATCAGGAAAACAAAAATGGAACCGATCAACAGGTCCACCGAAGGGCCCGACCATTGCTCGGGCAAACGCGCCATGCCGAGAGTCAGCGCGGCGGCTACGCTCAGCACGTGCCAATACCACGCCCGCGCGTGAAACTTATACAGGAGTTCCAGCGCCAGAAAAACGGCGCAGGAATAGGCGAGAACAACCCAGGCGGGATGCATAGCACGCCTCCCACCTCAAATATACACCCGAAATCAGGCGCCGGGAATGTGGCGGACGGTCACGCCGGCTTCGCGGAACAAGACTTCGACCATGCCGAAGTGCTCGTTGTAATACTCGCTCGAGTATTGCTTCATGCGTTCGCCGGAAATGGCCACGGTCGAAATGCCGGCCTGGACGATCGCCCGCGCGCAGTCCATACAGGGCATGATCTCCACATAGATCGTGCAGCCTTCGAGCGGCGTGCCGCAACGGGCGGCGTTGCAGATGGCGTTCCGCTCGGCGTGTTCAATCCACAGGTATTTCATCGGGCGCTCTAACCGCTCCGGAACGTCGTCGCGGATGCCGCGCGGGAAGCTGTTGTACCCGGTCGACCGGATCTCATGCGCCGGTCCCACAATCACGCAGCCCACTTGCGTATTCGGGTCTTTACTCCGCGTGGCCACCATGCGGCAGATGCCAAGATAATATTGGTCCCAATTTGGGATTTGTCTCATGCCCCAAGTCCTTTTTGGTTAGCGTAGCGCATTGCGGAGCGCTTTGATCTGAGATACCAAAGGAATTTACCCCAACATGCCACAGACTGTTGGCGGTCGTTCGAAACCCGCGCTGAGCGGCAGGCGTCCTTTATGGGGAAAATGGACGGTGCTCCGCAGCTCAGGCTGTTGGTGGTTTTGGGTTCCCTCCCCGCACTCCTTTGCGGGCAGCGCACGACTTTCGGATTCATTGGCGGCGTCAATCTCACGCGGGACTTTCCCATCACCCGGCAGACTTATGTGGACCCGAACTACCCGCAGGGATTGACAGCTTTCGACCTGTACTCGGACACACGCAGCGCGATCGCAGGGGTGTCCGCCGAGGTCGCCTTAGTGGGCGGGCTGTCGCTCCAAGCCAACGCCTTGCGCCGGTCAATGGCCCTCCGGCGCCGCTTTGTCTTCCCACAAGGCGCCATTCAAGATGACGGACGCCTGGCGGTGGTTACGTGGCAATGGCCGGTCTTGGTGAAGTACAGCCTCCCTCTTAAAGGCTCAGCCAAACCGTTCCTGGAAGCCGGTCCCTCGTTTCGAACCCGTCACGACCCTGTGCCGGCCGAACCTTCCCAGTTGGGATTCACCGCGGGCGCCGGAGCCGAGTTTCGTTGGGGGCGTCTTGTCTTGTCTCCCGGCTGGCGGTACACCCGGTGGCAGTACGACGGTGACTTTCCCCGCATCGCCACCAAACGGGATCAAGTCGAATTCCTCACTGTCATTGGCTGCGTCACGTCGGTGCCGTCATGGAAAGTGGGCGGCAAGAAGCTGCGCTTCGGGCTGGTTGGCGGAACGCCCTTTACCGCCGGGCTGAGGCAAGCGGACAACCAGCTCCAGGGGTACGTCGTAGGGCTTGCCGCCGAATGGGACCTGCGCCCGCGCCTGTCATTGGAATCGAACGCGTTGTACCGTCCGTTGCGCGTTGGGGGCGATCCCTCGCTTGAATTCACGGTCCTCACATGGCAGTTTCCAGTTCTCGCCAAGTGGCGCTTGAAACCCGGCGCAGCGGTTCAACCTGTGCTTGAGGCAGGGCCTTCATTCCGGTCCTCTGGGAATCGCAACGGTTACCATCCCTCGCGGCTCGGCATCACCGTGGGAGGTGGCATCGAGACGTTCTACAAGACCCTGAAGGTGGGTCCGGTGCTGCGGTATACCCGCTGGTCCGAGGACCAGGGTCAGCGGGGCTCGTTTCGATGGTTTCTATTCAACCGCACCGCTCCCAACCAGGTTGAACTGCTCGTCTCGTTCACTTTCTAGGGCGCACCGCATGCGTTGCTATCATGTGAATTGCTGAACGTCCTGTTCACCATCCAGACCATGGAGGGACCGGCGGGCGGGTCCCTTTATGTGAGAGACTTCGCGCGCGAGTTGGCGCGGCAGGGTCACAGCCCAAGCGTGTACTGCCGCCGCTTGGGGCCTCCCGCGGACGAACTTCTCAGCGCGGGCATTCCCGTGCTCGACTCCATCGACAGACTGACGAAACCAGACATCATCCACGGCAATTCGCCGATAGAAACCGTGGCGGCGATGCTCCGGTTCCACCAAACTCCGGGGCTCTTCGTGTGCCACGGATGGGGACCGGACGCCATCGCTCCGCGCCTGCCCGGAATTGTTCGTTACCTCGCCGTGAGCGAGCACGCCCGGGATGCGCTGATATCGTTGTTCGGCATCCCTGAAGGGGCGGTCGTTTTGCACCAAAACCCCGTGGATCTGGAACGATTCCCGCAGCGGGATCCTTTGCCTGCGGCGCCGAAACGGGCGCTCGTATTCAGCAACACGCTGACAGAGCTAAACCATCTGGCGGCGATCCAGGAAGCTTGCGCCGAAGCGGGTCTGCGGGTGGACACGATCGGCTTGGGCGTGGGAACGGCTCGTTACGATCCGGAGCGCATTCTGGGCGGCTACGATGTGGTGTTCGCCAAGGGGCGCGCGGCGTTGGAAGCTCTGGCGACAGGTTGCGCGGTCATTCTCGCCGACGTCTCCGGATTCGGGGAAATGGTCACCACCGGCAACTACGAGTTGCTCAGGCTGCGGAATTTCGGCCTGCGAACTTTTCTATTGCCGCCGGTGAAAGAGACGGTCCTCAACCAGTTGAAGCGCTACGATCCCGAAGATGCGGCAAAGGTGACCACGCGCGTGCGGCGGTCGGAAGGGCTTTACGCCGCCGCTCAAACCCTGGTTGAGATTTACCAGACGGCGATACAAGAGTTCCGTCGGAGTTCCCCTCCGGACTGGGACTCCGTCCGGATCGCTACGGCCCGGTTTCTGGACCAAATCGCTCCTACCAGCAACACCTTCCATCTTGCCCAGCAGCTTGCGCCGGTTGAGCGGCGCGCCATCCGCGCGGAGGTCAGGTTGCGGCTTCTTCGTGAGACTTTAAATCCGGATCCGCTTTCGCATGAGACGCTGTCCCGTATCGGCGTCCGGCTCGTCAGTTGTCCGCGCGTCACAGCGGCAGGCGAGCCTTTTGAGGCTACTGTCGAAGTGGAGAACGGAACGGAGGCGGTGCTGGCAAGCTTCGGAGATTATCCTCTTTGCCTCTCTTACCACTGGCTCGGACTGGATGGCGAGATGCGATGGCACGAGGGCGTTCGCAGCGAAATCTATCCGCCGTTGCCGCCGGGGCGGAGATTCCATTACAACATGCGCGTCGAGGCGCCCTCCGAAGCAGGCGAATACCTGTTGCGGCTAACGCTTGTGCAGGAGCACGTCGCATGGTTGGACAGTTTGGGCGTTTACGCCGACACTCCTTGTGAGGTTGTCGGAAGCGCCGCCTAAAAGCCCGCGCCAAGCCTGCGCGCCAGAACGGGGGGCAAGCCGGCGGCCAGAATCTTCTTCTGCGCTCCTTCGACATCGTAATTCGTTCGCCGGTAACGGACCGTCTTCTCGTGACTCGAATAGATACAGAACGCCGCCCGGGGGTCGGCGTCGCGGGGCTGTCCAACCGAACCAGGGTTGATGAGGAAGAATTCGCTTCCGGAAAGATCGAGCGCCGCCTCGCTATCGGAATTCGACACTTTCGGGATCGGGCGGGTGGCGCTGCGGAAGAGCCTGAAGCCGCCCTGCCAGTGAGTGTGGCCGAAGAAGGAAAGCTGAGCCGTGAGGTGCGGCTCGCAGGCGCGCACGGCTTCGATGTTGAGCAGATAATCGTCTTCGTCCTGTGGCGCTCCGTGGAAGAGCATGAAGCCGTCCACCATCTGTGGTCCGGCGGGAAGGTTCCGCAGATACCGAAGCTGTTTTTCCGACAGCGCATTCCGGTTCCAGACAGCGGAAGCGCTCGCCACGGGATTAAACCACTCCAGGTCTTCCTTCCGGAACATGGCGCGGTCGTGATTGCCGCGGATGCAGTAACTGACGTGGGTCTGGGCCCAGTCGACCACCGCGCCGGGATCGGCCCCGTAGCCGACGAGGTCGCCGCAGCACAAGATGCGGTCATATTCGCCCTCTGCCGCCTCGAGCACCGCTTCCAGCGCTTCCAGGTTGGAGTGAATATCGCTGAGAATCAGGTAGCGCACAATCGAACTAATGATATCTCCGGCGGGGCTCCGATGCGCGCCGGAACTCCCACGGTGCCGATGCCGCGGCTCACGTAAATGCTGCGCGGGCCCTCCCGGTACAACCCGTAAACATAGGGCGTGAAGAAGCGGGAGAGGGACAAATGCTGATCCAGAATCTCAACGGTGATCTGCCCTCCGTGAGTGTGCCCGGCCAGAGTGAGATCGAAGCCTTTGGACGCCGCCGTGGGGAAAACGTCGGGATTGTGGGACAGGAGGACGTTGAAGGCGGCTGGCGCCACAAGGCGCTCAGCTCCCGTAAGGTAAGGGCGGCGCATGCGTTGATAGTCGACGCCCGCAAGGTTCAATTCGGCGGCGCCAAAACGCAATCGAACGGCCGCTCCGCGCAGGAACCGGACGCCCAGCCGCGCGCCTTCCCGGTCTGCGAAATCCGTAGCGCGGGCGTAAATCTCGTGATTCCCCAAGCAGCCGAAAACGCCTGCTTCCGCCCGCAGGCGCGACAACTCCAGCAGGCAATCCTGCAAGTTGTCGGAAGCCGTGGTGATCATGTCGCCTGTGACCACCGCCACGTGGGCCTTGGCTTCGTTCGCCATAGCGACCGCTCGGGCCACGTCACGCCGGCTCAGAAACGGGCTGCAATGGATATCGGTCAGTTGCACGATGCAAATTCCGTCCAAATCCTCAGGCAGTCCCCGGACCGGCAGGTCGACCTCGCGCACGGTCAGGCCGTTGCGGGCCACATAAACACCGTAACCGGTCGCGGTGAGAGGCGCCGCCACCACCACTCCTTTCGCCGCCAATAGCAGCCGCCTTCGCTCCGGGTGGAATTTGGGCTTGGGAATCCTGCGCCACACGAACCACAGCAAAAAAACTCCCAGCGAGCAAATGCCCCAGGCCACGCCCGCGCCGCGCATCCAGAAATACCAATCCCAGCCCGGCATTGCGGCAGCGACAACAGGCAATCCCAGGATGTAACTGGCCAGCGTCCAGGCGCACGCGCACCACATGATGACGCGGGCCGCGGCCGTGCGCACCCAACGCGCAAAACTCCAGTGGACCGCGAGCACGATAAGGCACGCGAACAAAACCGGGAGATGCCGCCAGATCGGGTCGGCCATACTGATGGTCTTTCTCTCATTCTACCTTGCCTCCTCTGCATGCTACCGTCATGGTTATGACGGCTCGATTTTGTCTGGCAGCGATTGCTTTGGCCTGCACCCTGGGCGCCGAAACGCGTCTCTTGCGCTTTCCGGATATTCATGGGGATAAGGTGGTCTTCACGTATGGCGGTGATTTGTGGTCCGCGCCGGTTTCCGGAGGGAACGCCGTGCGGCTCACCGCTCATCCAGGGTTGGAGCTCTTCGCCAAGTTTTCGCCCGACGGGCACTGGATCGCATTTACCGGACAGTATGACGGCGACGAGCAAGTTTATGTCATGCCCGCCGCTGGCGGCGTGCCGAAACAACTCACGTTTTACCCCGCACGCGGGCCTCTGCCTGACCGGTGGGGCTATGACAATCAAGTTTACGGCTGGACTCCTGACGGCGAATATGTGATCTTTCGCTCGCTGCGCGACGCATGGACCATGACCGATTGCCGCCTTTACAGGGTGCCGGTCAAGGGAGGCTTGCCCGAAGCCTTGCCCATGCCCGTTTCCGGCGCGGGCGATCTGTCCCCGGACGGAAAGAAGATCGTCTACTCGCCCCTGTTCCGCGACTTCCGCGCCTGGAAGCGGTATCAGGGCGGCTGGGCTCAGAACCTCTACATCTTCGACCTTGGCGCCAAAGAGTTACAGCCTGTCTCCCACTCGCCTCGCACCGAGCGCGACCCGATGTGGATCGGAGACAAAATTTACTTTGCCAGCGACCGCACCGGGAAATTAAATCTTTACGAATTCGACCCGGCTTCCAAGCGCACGCGCCAGCTTACGAATTACACGGACTGGGACGTTCGCTGGCCAAGCCGGGGCGACAAGTCACAGATCGTATATGAGCTGGATGGGCAATTGTGGGTGCTGGACGTAAAAGCCGGCGCCAAGCCACGAAAGATTTCGATCACTGTTCCGACCGACGGACTCTCCTCCCGCCCGTCGCAGATTCCTGCGGCGGGTCAGATTGAAGGCTACGGTTTGAGCCCCAAAGGTGAACGCGCCTTGTTCGTAGCGCGCGGCGACGTCTTCACCGCGCCCATCGAAAAAGGCGCCGTCCGCAACCTGACCCGTTCCTCCGGAGTGCATGACAAAGCCGCGGCGTGGTCGCCCGACGGGCGGCAGATCGTCTTCATCTCGGACCGCACCGGCGAGGAGGAGCTTTATCTCATGAACCAAGACGGCTCCGGGTCTGTTGAGCAACTGACGCGCGGCGGCAAAGCCATGCGCTACCGCCCGGTGTGGTCGCCAGATGGCAAGCGCATCGCCTTCAGCGACAAGGACGGCAAGCTCTACGTCTTGAAACTGGAAGACAAATCCGTCATTGAGGTGGACGACGAGCCGCGGGGACAGTTGCTCGATTACACGTGGGCGCCCGATAGCCAGTGGATCGCCTATAGCCGCACGGGCGGCGCGGTGCGGCGCCGCTCCATCCACATTTGGAGCGCAGCGGAAAACAAGAGCCGGCGCATTTTCGATTCCCTGTGGGACACCAGTTCGCCCGTTTGGGATCCAGAGGGCAATCTGCTGTATTACTTCAGCGAGCGCGAATTCGCGCCGCTGGTCAGCAACATTGAGTGGAATTACGCCGGAACCCGCAACCGGGGCATCTTCGCTCTCGCTCTGCGCAAAGACGTGAAAAACCCCTTCGCCCCGGAAAGCGACGAAGTGACGATCGAGCAGAAGGACAAGAAGAAAGAGGAGGAAAAGAAGAGCGGTCCTCCGGCGGTCAAGATCGATTTCGACGGATTAGCCTCTCGCGCCATCCGCGTTCCGATCGCCCCGGGGAACTACATGAGCCTGAACGCGAACAAGGGTCACCTGCTATACATACGCGGCGGATCTTTCTACTATGGGCGTGACAGCGACGCCAAGCCGGCTCTGGTTATCTTCGCCTTGAAGGACCGCAAAGAGAGCGTGCTCGCCGAAGATCTCACTGGCTACGCCCTCTCCGAGGACGGCAATAAGGTTTTGGTAAGGCAGGCGCAGAGCTTCCAGCTTATGGACGCCAAGCCCGGCGCGACGGCAAAGAAGAACGTGTCCACCGCCGACTTGGTGGTCGACCGGGTTCCCCGGCAGGAGTGGATGCAGATCTTCAACGAGGTATGGAGGCGCTACCGGGACTTCTTTTATGTGAAGAACATGCACGGTTACGACTGGGAGAAGCTGCGCGTGCAGTACGCTCCTTGGCTCGAATACGTCGAGCACCGGGCGGACTTGAATTACGTCATCAGCGAAATGATCGGCGAGCTCAACGTCGGGCATGCGTACATCGCCGGCGGCGACCTAAACTTGCCGCAACGCCCCAGAGTGGCGCTCCCCGGCGCCCGTTTCGAGTTGGATGCCGCCTCCGGACGCTATCGCATCGCCAAGATCTTCGCCGGTCATAACGAGGAAGCGGTCTACCGCTCGCCGCTCACCGAAGTGGGCGTGGACGCCCGGGTAGGCGATTATGTTCTGGCTATCGATGGCGTCGATCTCCCGGCTAATGTAAATCCCTACAGCCTCTTGCGCGGCAAAGCGGACCGCCCGGTGAAACTTACGCTCAACAGTTCCCCGGACGCGCAGGGCGCCCGCGAGATCACATTCCAACCCATTACCTCCGAGTCAGACCTGATTTACCTGGAAATGGTCACGCGCAACCGCCAGAGAGTTGAGTCGATGACCGGCGGCAAGGTTGGATACCTGCACATTCCTAATATGGGCGCGGAGGGAATCCGCGAGTTCATCAAGTATTTCTACGGGCAGTTGGACAAGGAGGGCTTGGTGATTGACGTCCGGTCCAACGGAGGCGGCAACGTGTCGCAGATGCTGATCGAGCGGCTGCGGCGGGTGCTGCTGGCGACCGGCTTCGCGCGCACCAGCGACTTTGCCACCACGTATCCCGGTACTGTTTTTCACGGGCACATGGTGTGCTTGCTGAATGAGACTTCGGCTTCCGACGGCGACATTTTCCCCGCCATGTTCCGCAAGGCGGGCTTAGGTCCGCTAATCGGCAAACGTTCCTGGGGCGGCGTGGTCGGCATTACGAACCGCGGCAATCTGATCGACGGCGGACAGGTCAACGTTCCGGAATTCGGCTTTGCCAGCGCCGAGGGCGAGTGGATCATCGAGGGCCACGGCGTGGATCCGGACATCGTCGTGGAGAACGATCCGAAATCCGTGATCGAAGGCCGCGACCCCCAACTCGAGCGCGGCGTCGCGGAGGTTTTGAAGCGCATCCAAGCGGCTCCGAAACGCCTGCCTCAACGCCCGCCGGATCCAGACAAGAGCAAGTAGGCTGTTACGATGCGCGCAGGAACCCGCCCAGAGTCTCTTGGCCAGGGCTCCGGCGCCGGACGCGCAGGAGGGAGGACTTCGCAAGGCTGCGCGGGCCGCGCGAGCGGTTGCACACCGCGCCGCAAACCCGCTAGCCTAGAATCAGCCGCCGCGGTGAGGTGCGAGAGTGGTTGAATCGGGCGGTCTCGAAAACCGTTGTACCCTTACGGGTACCGTGGGTTCGAATCCCACCCTCACCGCCATGTTGGTTTAATCCTTTCTGTTGCAAGCACTTAGCAAAACCGGGACAGGAATACAATGCCCCGTTTTTAGCTGCCAGTAAATGATCGCCAGACGAAGGATTCCGCCGGGTGAACTGGCTACGGGAGCCCGCGCATCTCATTGGTCTTGAGGGGTGCGAAAAGGGGTAGTGTGTTCCTGTCCCCGTTCGCCCCTAAACGCTTGGGGTGAGTTTTCCTGCGGCTTCTTCCTGCCTGAGGACGTCGCGGGTTAGAAAATAGCGGTAGCCGGCGAGCAGGAGGGCGCCGGCGGCTACGAACAGAATGGAAATGCCGGCGAAGACGCCGGCAAGCCCGAAATCGCGCTTCAATGCCCCGGCGACGAGCACGCCGAGACCTCCAGCGAAGCAAGCCGCGAGATTCATGAAGCCGATGGCGGTGCTGCGCAGGCGGGGTTCCACCACGTCGCACAGAACGGGGTTTTCGTTCGACTGTCCTACGCCGCGAAGCACTGAGAACACGAAGACGCTGAGGCTGGCGGTCACGAATCCGGGCGTGGTCAGGAACAGCAAAAGGAACGGCGCCGCGCAAAGGTAACTGAGACTTTGGAGCAGCATGCGGTTGCGGGTTTCGCGCATCGCCAACCGGTCGGACCAATAACCGCCGCCGGCAATGCCCATCGTCGTTGACGCCTGCACCATGAAGGTGCCCACAAATCCGGAAGCGGCAAGATTCCAGCCGTAGGTTTCGCGGTAAAACAGCGGCAGCCAGTTCAGGAAAATCCAAATTCCCACGCCCGCCAGCATCGCCTTGGCCAGGAGAATCAAGTACGAAGGAATCGCCGCCAATCGCTTGAGGCTGGCCCAGACCGGCGCGGCGCTCCGGGCTCGCAGCGCGGCGCCGGGCGCGTCCCGCAGGATGAACGCCGCCGCGCCCGCCATCAGGATTCCCGCGGCGCCCAACACCACAAATCCCGGTCTCCACCCGAAATGATCCGCCAAATAACCCGCCACCGTACCACCCAACACCACTCCGAGATTAAGCCCCACCGAATGCACCGCCATCGCCGTGCCGCGCGACTGCGGCGCGTGATGGTCGGCGAGTAGCGCCGTGGCGGCGGGCAGGTACAAGCTCTCGGTGACCCCCAGCAGAATGCGCGCCGCCACCAACTGCGCGAAGTTCTGTGCGAAGCCGGTGAGGGCGCAAACCAGACTCCACGAGGCGAGGCTGAAGACCACCAGGCGGCTGCGCGATACCCGGTCCGCCAGAAAGCCGGCCAGCGGCGAACACGCGGCGTAACTCCACAAGAACACCGAGCCCAGCGTGCCCAATTGCACATCGGTCAGGCCCAAGTCCGACCGCAGCGGGGCAAACACGGCGGACAATGCCGCGCGGTCAGCGTAATTGATCGCCGCCGCGAAGGCGAGCATCCCGGCAACCGCCCATTTGCGGTCCAAGGTCATGGCAAGAGCCCGGCGCCTCGGCATGGCTGAGCCACAAAGACGCTGTCCGGCGCCGGCGGCCGCGACGCATAGAAAGAACGGAGAAGATACTCTACCAGAGATGGCGCGCGCTGCGCCGTCGACAGCGCCACCACGCAGCCTCCGAAACCCGCCCCGGTCAGGCGCGCGCCTCCGGCGCCGCCCTCCAGGCAGCATGACACCAACTCGTCCAGTTCCCGGCAACTCACGCGCAAGTCGTCGCGGAGACTCTCATGCGACGCCACCATCAGCCTTCCGAATGCGGCGAATTCACCCGCTCGCATGGCTGCCACCGCCTTTTCCACTCTCACGGCTTCGGTTATGGTGTGGCGGAACGGACCGCGAAGGTCTTCCGGCAAACTCGCCGCCGCGGCAAGCGCTCCGTCAGGTTCCGTCGCCACGAGCTCAGGGTAGGTCCGCTCCCCCGCGACGCGCCGCAGGGCTTCGTGTGAGTAACGGCGGCGAGAGTTGTATTGCTCCCGGGCGCCGGCAGCCTTGGCCGCCTCTACCAGGCTATTGGCAACCACGAACACCCAATCCGGCGGCATAGGAACAGGCGTGGCGGCAAAAGGCGTGAAGTCGATTTTCAACGCGCATCCAGCCCTGGCGCATAGGCACACGGTTTGGTCCATGCCTCCCCCCTGCGTGCCCACATATCGTTCTCCGTCTGCCATCCATCCCGCGAGTTCGGCAGGATCCCAGGCTATGGAGTTGGATTCGAGCAGAACGAGCGCGCAAGCCACTACCAACGCTGAAGAGGAGCTGAGTCCCGCGGCTAGCGGAATGTCGCCTTGGACCAGCATGTCCGCGCCGGTCAGCGCCGGGTAACGGGCCAGAAGCTCCTGAGCCGCCGCCTTGGCGTAGTTTCCCCAATCTCCTGCGCCGTAGGGAGGAACGGGCGAGAAGAGTTCGAAGGTGCGCGGCTCAAACCCCGAAACGCTCTCCAGACGCACGGTGCGGTCCCGGCGCGCGCGGAAGGCGATCCGAATCTCTCGCTGAATCGCCATAGGAAAGACCGGCAGCCCGTGATAATCGGTGTGCTCGCCAATGAGGTTCACGCGCCCGGGAGCACGGATGACGCCCAGGGGCGCCGCGCCGAATCTCTGCTCGAAGCTCCGCCTGAGAGACTCGCTCATTGCAAAGGTCCGATCCCTTCCGCCCGCATGAACTCACGGATGCGCGCCACCTGAGTTTCATCCGGGACTTCGCTGAGTTGGGC
>Ga0101944_10006746_pt1 | contig 11974 bp, 10 predicted proteins | sample DewCreD2012metaG_FD_75245 | JGI IMG/M metagenome (GOLD analysis project Ga0101944, IMG submission 75245) | Hot spring sediment bacterial and archeal communities from British Columbia, Canada, to study Microbial Dark Matter (Phase II) - Dewar... ... | reverse complement strand
CTTGCGGGTTCCGCCGAAGCACCCACCGAAGTACGCGGCATCCTGGAAGGGGTCTCTCCCGGAGGGGAACTCCTCATCCGTGCTGAAGGGGAACGCCAGAGCAGAGCCTTCATTACCGGCGAACTGGATGTGTACAGCAAGCCCTAGGAGCCTTTCGGACTTGTGTATTTTAATCCCCAAAGCCCTTTTTGGGGATTAAAAACCCCGATTAACTAGGCTCCTTTGGCAGTTTGCAAGGTAAAAATCGCAGATTCCTGCGATTTTTATTATTAGAAACGGACAAGCCCGACAAACTGCTAGAGCCTAGTCAGCCCTGCCTTTTTTTGTATTAGGTTCGAATTTTTCTGAGCCGATGAACATGTCGATTTTCGTTCCCTCTTCTGTTCGGCTCACTTCGGCATGTTTTATCTGCCATCCTATCAACCCTAATCGTGATGTCCCGAGCACGTCCGTTCCGGCCATACTGCCGTAATATTCGGCCAATTCCGGCCTGTATACGGGGTTCAGATATTTTTCAACTCTTTGCAGCTCCTCTGCATCCCGTAGAATGTTATCCAGTACAACCAGATGCAGACCATCGGTTTCCTGGTGCAGGGAAATAACGAGCCTGGAAGGTTCTGACTCAAGCATATACTTAGAAACTTCTGACATGAGTTGGGTTATTATTTCCTTGTGTTTCATACACACCTCACTTATTTTGTTTCCCTATTAGATTTTATCCACTCTGACAGGGCAAGCATCAGGGTTGCCACAAGTCCACCGGAAAATCCGTTGTTGTATAAATCTAGGCCACCATGCCATGAAGCGGTTCTATCGACAAGTAGTAAATGTAAAAAACCGGCGATAAATCCTGGAATTATACCCATTTCGCCCCCTATAGGCGCTAAGGTGGTACCAAATAAAAGGGCCAGCACAGGAACCGGGGCTGTCAGGGATTTTCCGAATAAAAGGGTCGCTGTTATCACCCCTGCTACTACGGGCCAGGTATTTCGCAGGTGTTTACCAAAGGTAGCAAATCCAATGACGGTAAAAAGCCCCCCAAGGGTAGGCCCATTAAAATCTGCCCCAATAAGCCAGAGATACAGACTTCCCAGCAATCCCAGCACCCCCGCATTAATAAGCGATGCGGCGGTGGATGCATTATCCATAAAGTTGGTCGGCAAACGACCGGGCAGTTTTTGAATTTTCAAAAAATTATTCACATTATTTTTAATGGTATCCATAGAAATCCCTATTAGGATAAGCATGAGAGAGATAACCGGCACGAGAAGCATCAGGAGGGGGGATGGAACCGTATTCCATATAATTGCGGTTGAAATATCCAATTGGAATGCTACAAGGATGGAGGCAAGAAAAAGTCCCAAGAACCCACAGGCAAAACCCACATTATACAGGCTAAAGCCTTCGTGGAGTCGCAACATCGCCATAGCAATGGGCGGCAGAAGAATCCCAGTTACAATACCCGCAAGGCTACCCGCAACCAAAGCAAATGGTCCAGGCAACCCTGAATGGGCCATAATAAAACTAACCAAGGGCCCCAAGGCTGTACCAAAAAGTGCAATAAGCAGGTAGCTTTTCAATTCTTTTCTGGCAATCTTTGCAGAAATAAAGACACCAAATACAATCGGTACCGCATTTAGTATGGTTTTACCGAACAAGCTAAACCCGATTATAGTAAATACCGCTGCAAAGGTAGGCCCTGAAATACTCACCTTTGCTAGTTTGATGACCAACAATGAAAATAGCCCCATGAGCCCCGCATTAACCAACGCCGCTCCCGTACCGCCAATTACTGTAAAATCACTTAAAAGCCGGCCATGGTGTTTTTGAATATTGATAAATCCTTCGAACAAATGCGCAGGGGATGTCGAAAAGAAACCAGCGAGCATCAATCCAAGGGATATAAAAAGCAATAGGACCATGAGAGGCGTATCATTTTTATTCGGCACTGGAACCTCCTGTTGATACTTAGCAGTATCGCACATAGTTGAAATTCTTTCAAAACGCCCACAAAATTGCCCGCGCATAAAAAATGCAACAGGGGGCTGTCTACATCTTCCCTTTCCAGTACTCGTCCAGGATAGGAGCTTTGTCTGTAAGTAACAGAGGGTGTCTGGGGAAACTACGGGGACTAAGGGGACCCCGTAGCTTCCCCTGACAGGACCCTCAATACATTAAAAAAGCTCCTATCCTGGACAATTTATATTATTGCGCCGAGTTAAAAAATATGTTCCAATTAACATTATGAAAACGAAGTATGTGCTCTACTTTTTTTTAGTGCTTATGGCGGGTCTCATCATTACGGCCCTGCTCTTCCCTGCATTGCTCACAAAGCTGTTACAGCAGCCGAATTTGTATCCCCATATCCTCTTTATACATATTCTGGCTACCACCCTCTTTTTTGCTAATGCCGTGGTGGGGATGTTCTGGGAACGGCAAAGCCTGCGTTCCGGGAAAAAAGAAGTAATTCTGCATACCTATGCCACCGTATCCTGGCTCGATGCCCACCTATCCTCACCGCTCATCATCCTTTCGGTACTTTCCGGTATTTCCCTCAGCATGATGATGGGTGACCTCTGGCAGATTGGGTGGCTTTCATCAAGCTTTATCCTGTTCATACTTTCGGGGCTTATCTGGATCGTCAGCGACATACCAACCCAATACCGGCTTAAGCGGCTTCTAGCCGAACTTAATCCGTCCGAGGAGACACTCCCCGATGCGCTTATCCGCCTCTATACAATACGCTGGTGGATTGGCCTGGCTGGGGTAGTACCACTCCTTATCGTCTTTATATTGATGGTATACAAGCCGGATTTTCCAGCCCTCTCGGCTCTGTTTAAGTTTTAACTACCCTTACATGTAAAACTGTATTATCATAATAATTATGAACATAATAAGGCGGTGTGTTGATGAACGGGTATATTGAACGGGATGTGATTATAGTTGGCGGGGGAATTGCGGGGCTTACAGCAGCCCTTACCCTGGCACATAAGGGCAAAAAAGTCCTGTTACTGGAAAAGAATGAGCACGCCGGTGGATTGATGAATTCCTTTGTCCGGGATGGCTTTCGGTTCGAAGGCGGAGCCCGGGCACTGGTGAATGCGGGCCTGGTAAAGTCCCTGATTAAGGAATTTGCCCTCGATGTAGAGATTCTGCCCAATCCCGTTACCCTGGGAATAGAAGACAAACTACTGCCCATTCAAGGCGAAGAAAGCCTACAGGCCTATGCGGCCCTGCTTAAGGAATTGTATCCCGACAGTGTGGATGCAGTAGACCGAATCATAGATGCCATTCATGCAATCATAGAGGACATGAAGGTACTCTACGGGGTAGACAGTCCCCTCTTTGCAGAAAAAAAGCGAAATCTGTTTGTCATGTTGCCCGCCGTAGCAGCCTGGATGTTCAAATTTTTTAGAACTATCTACCGCATATCCAAAATGGATACTCCCTTCGAGGACTATCTGGCAGCCATGAGTGCCAACCAATCTTTGAATGATATTATTGGCCAGCACTTTTTTAAGAAGACACCGGTCTTTTTTGCACTAAGCTATTTTGCCCTTTATAACGATTATGTATATCCCAAGGGAGGTGTTGGGGCTCTCATCAATAGGATGACCGAAAAAATTATTGCATTGGGTGGTGAACTGCGTTTTGGCACCGAAATTGTTCAGGTCGATCCGGTTCGGCATATCCTTGTGGATGCATCGGGGGCTGAATACGGCTATAAAAAACTAATCTGGGCGGCGGACCTGAAAACCCTGTACCAGATAAGCGGCGAACCAGCCCAAAGGGCATATAAAAAGCCATCTTTCAGTGAACAAAAGGAAAAGATCCTTCATCAAAAAGGAGCAGAATCGGTCTTTACCCTCTTTTTAGCAATAGATGTGCCTCCCGAAGCTTTTAAGGCTATTGCAAGCGGCCATATGTTTTATACCCCTGACCGCAAGGGGCTCGGTGACCTGCATGGGCTAGAATTGAAAAGCATGCTGGCCCATTGGGATGAACTGCAGAAGGACCAGTTCTATGATTGGTTTCATCGGTTCTGCAGATACAATACATTCGAAATTTCCCTGCCGGTGATCCGGGATCCCGATGCGGCACCTCAGGGTAAAACGGGTATTATTATCAGCCTTCTCTTTGACTATGAGCTTACAAAGAAGATTTTTGATGCTGGCTGGTATGAAGAATTCAAAGCGCGTTTTGAATCTGAAATCATCAACACCCTGGCAGAAAGCCTGTACAGGGATCTGCCAATACGGGAAAAGATACTCTTCCGTTTCTCCGCTTCACCCTTAAGCATTTATTCCCAGGTAAAGAGTTCCGAGGGCTCAATCGTGGGCTGGTCCTTTGAGGGGGAAATCCCCGTTACGGCAAGCATGTTCCGCATGGGGGACAGCGTCAACACTGCCTTCCCCGACATCTATGCCGCCGGGAAGTGGGTCTACAGCCCCGCCGGAGGCCCCACCGCCATCATGACCGGCCGCATCGCCGCCTCCAAATGCCTGAAAAGGCGATAAAGCCCGGTACTAAAGTAACAGAGGGTGTCAGGGAAAACTACGGGGACTAAGGGGACCCCACCCCACCTTTTGCAAGATTGCCCGCACTTAAAAAATGCACCGGGGGTGTCCAGGAAACTTATGGGGGATGATGGGGGTCCCTTCTTCCCCGGCATTAGTGTCGTCCAGGATAGGAGCTTTGTATAAAAATAACAGAGGGTGTCAGGGGAAACTACGGGGACTCAGGGGCCCCCGTAGTTTCCTCTGACAGGACCCTTAATAAATTTAGAAAGCTCCTATCCTGGACAGCGCGAGCAATCTTGCAGAGACCCCTTGCCGTTTACCCCTCCAATCACTACTATAAACCCACTATGCTTGATTATCGATTCATTAAGGACAACCTGGAAGCGGTTAAAGAAAACATTAAAAACCGCAATATGAAAGCAGACGCCGACAAGGTGGTCATGCTCTTTGATAAACGGAACGAGCTTGTTACCAGGCTCCAGAACCTGCAACAACAGCGCAATGCCAATGCGGTGGCCATGAAGGGAAAAATGGATGCAGACACCCGGAACCGGCTCATCGAAGAGGGCAAAAAGCTTAAGGAAGACATTGCCGCCGCTGAAGCGGAACTGGAACAGATAGAAAAGGAACTGGACACCGAGGGCCGCCGGATCCCCAATATGGCCCATCCTTCTGCGCCTATCGGCAAAGAAGACAAGGATAACCTGGAAGTTAAACGGGTGGGAAATCCCACGACCTTTGCTTTTGAGCCCAAAGACCATGTTCAGCTGGGGCAGGAACTAGATATCATCGATTTTGATTCCGCCACCAAGGTTACGGGCACCAAATTCTATTATCTTAAGAATGAAGGGGTCTTCCTTGAGCTGGGCCTTATCCGCTATGCCCTGGATATTCTGCAGAAAAAAGGTTTTACCCCCTTTATAACCCCGGACCTTGCCAAGGAAGAAATCCTTGAAGGTATCGGTTTTAATCCCCGAGGTGCTGAATCGAACGTATACACCGTAGAAGGGGAAGGAACCTGCCTCGTTGGAACCGCCGAAATTACCCTGGGGGGCTACTATTCGGGAACCATCCTGAGCAAGGACAAGCTCCCCCTGCGGATGGCGGGCCTTTCCCACTGTTTCAGGCGAGAAGCGGGTGCCGCGGGTCAGTTTTCCAAGGGGCTATACCGGGTCCACCAGTTTACCAAGGTCGAGATGTTCGCCTATTGTCTCCCCGAAGAGTCGGACGCCCTCCACGAAGAACTGCGCTCCATAGAGGAAGAAATATTCTCTGGCCTCGAAATTCCCTTCCGGGTGGTGGATACCTGCACCGGCGACCTGGGAGCCCCTGCATATCGAAAGTGGGATCTGGAAGCCTGGATGCCAGGCCGGAACGGCGGCGAATGGGGAGAAGTAACATCAACCTCGAACTGTACCGATTACCAGGCCCGGCGGCTTAACATAAAATTCAAAGATGAAGATGGTAAAAACAAATATGTCCATATGCTGAATGGCACCGCCATTGCCATCAGCCGCGGAATTATCGCCATTCTGGAGAATTTCCAGCAAGCCGACGGTTCGGTTCGCCTGCCAAAGGCTCTGGTCCCCTACTGCGGCTTCGAAGTCATCAAGAAAAAGCAGTAAGGAGCAGGCGGTGAACATTGTCTGTCTAGACCTGGAAGGGGTGTTGGTCCCCGAAATTTGGATTGCCTTCGCAGAAGCTTCCGGGATTCCGGAGCTTCGCAGGACCACCAGGGATGAACCGGATTACGATAAGTTGATGAAATTCCGCCTCGCCCTGCTTAAGGAGCGGGGACTCAAGATTCGGGACATTCAGTCGGTAATTAATACGATGGTTCCTCTGGACGGAGCTTGGGACTTTCTCCACAAGCTCCGATCCCAGACCCAGGTGATCATCCTTTCAGACACCTTTGAGGAATTTGCCCGGCCCCTCATGGCTAAACTGGACTACCCTACACTCTTTTGCAACAACCTGGTCATCGCTGAAGACGGCACCGTTACAGACTACCGGCTCAGACAAAAAGAGGGCAAAATGCAAGCCGTGCGGGCCCTTAAATCCATCAATATGGAAGTATTCGCCGCAGGAGATTCCTTTAACGACCTGGCCATGATACGGGAAGCCGATGAGGGCTGTCTTTTCAGGGCCCCTGAAGGTATCCGTTCGAGCTGTTCAGACCTGGACTGCATTGATAGCTACCAGGACCTGCTGGGCAGGATCGAACGGTTCCTTAAGAAGTCCGAAGGCTCCCGGTAACAACTTAAGACCGGTCAATAAGGCGGCGGAGCACCGTGTCGTTCTGCCGCCAGTCTGAAGCGACCTTAACCCGCAGGTCCAGCTCTACCTTCCAATCAAAAATACGGTTCAACTCCTTCTGAGCACTCTGCCGTATGGTCTTGATCATCTCGCCGCCCTTACCTACCACAATGCCCTTCTGGGACTCCCGCTCCACGAGAATAAAGGCTCGAACCCAGAGGCGGCGGCCCTCATCTTTAAGCTCCGTATCGGCTACTTCCACATAAATTGAATGGGGCAGTTCTTCCCGCAGATTGTTAATTGCCTTTTCCCGAATAATTTCTGCGATCCGGAACTGAACATCCTGGTCCGTATAGGTATCCTCAGGATAAAGCCGGGGTCCTGCAGGGGCAAGGGAAAAAAGCAATTGTAATAGTTCCTCAACTCCGGTGCTATGCTTCGCGGAAATTTCCCGCTGACGCTCCTTTGGGATACCGGGAAGTTTTTCCTGCAAAAAACTATAGACACCTGCCGTATCGGCCCGTTTGTCATCAATCTTATTAAGGGCAACCACAGTCCGGTCCGGATAGGCCCGGCTGTACTGGACCGCATGAGCCAATTCTTCTTCTTCCTTGCCCATTGGACGGGATGCATCGATAAGGTACAGCACCAGTTCCGATTCTTCCAAGGCCCGGTCTGCCAGCTCTACCAATTTCCGATTAAGTTTTTTTTCAGAGATATGCCGCCCCGGAGTATCCACAAACACAAGCTGGCCCTCCTCCCGGTTCACGATACCCCGGATAGTATTGCGGGTTGTTTGGGGCACTGCACTTACAATCGACACCTTCTGGCCGCAGAGGGTGTTGATAAGAGTCGATTTTCCTGCCGAAGGCCGGCCAACCACTGCCACAAAGGCTGATTTTTCTGCCATATGAAATCCTTTTCTCAATTATGATAATATATTCATCTATCCGCAAGCATTCTTCTTGCCAATGAACCAAGTATGCCACTATATTAAATATAGTATAAATTTAACATCCCTATCCAAGAGGAGAACTCCCCATGTATAGTGCTCTGCCTACTGAATTACTGCACTATTTTCTTTATTTTAGCTTAACAGCCTTCATCGGCTGGATATTGGAATCTACCTATCGTTCTATTACTGAAAAGCATTTTGCTAATGCGGGCTTCCTTTCTGGTCCCTTTGTGCCAATTTATGGATTCGGCGCCCTGATTATTGCGCTTATCGGGCAATCTTTAGCTAATTTACCTCCGGTCCTGTTCTGGTCGGCCCTCATTCTTTCCCCTACAGTTTTGGAATACCTGGCGGCGGTAATTCTGGAAGGCTACTTTGGGCTTACCCTCTGGGATTACAGACATGAGTTTTTAAACCTCCAGGGCCGCATTTGTTTAAAGTTTTCCGTTTTTTGGGCCATCCTTGTCCTCTTTGCACACCAAATTCTGGAGCCCTGGGCTTTTGCCAGAATAGCCGCTCTAGGCCCCTATATGGCCCATTTTTTATCCGGCGCACTCATGATGTATTTTATTATAGATACGATCCACTCAATCCGGGCGGTATTCAACTTTAAGGTTGTTCTGGAAGACCTGCAGAAACTTCTTGAATCGGGGGGAAAATTTATCACCAGCTTTGACCTGGTGTCTAATGCACTGGGAACCGCAGAAGGCTTAAAACAGAAACTGCCCCTGGAATTAAAGCGTCTTTTAAAACCTATCAGGGCGTTTCCAGTCCTCAAGGATGAGCTTAAAAAACGGTTCACCGTATTCCCTGAATGGATTCGGGAACAGCTGGAGAAACGGATGGGGAAATAAGCTGTTGTTCCACCAGGTTCCGGCCGCCTTTTTTGGCTGCATAGAGGGCGCTATCCGCAGCCTGTATAAGAACAGAGCACAGACATGGAACATCCGGATTTTCCGGTATGGAAAGGCTTGTCCATCCGAGGCTCACAGTAATGGGGATCCGCTTGCCATTAAAAATAAAGTCTGCGGTTTCTACATTGCTCCGGATCCGTTCGCACAGCATGGATTCATAGCCCGTATTGTAGGGAATAAGGGCGAATTCTTCACCCCCATAGCGGGCAATTATATCCCTATCCCGAAGGCTGGATACCAGTATTTCAGAAAGTTTCTGCAAGACCATATCCCCCGCCTGGTGACCATAGGTGTCGTTCACCGCCTTAAAATGGTCTATGTCCAACATCACCAGGGAAACCGCAGGCCGAGTCATAACAGAACGGTCTAAGAGTTCCAAAAAGGTCCCATGATTTAAAAGCCCCGTGAGGCTGTCCCGTTGGGCCGTGTCTTTTAAAAATAACTCCCGTTCCGACACTATTCTCTGCATCTTATTAAAGCTCTCTATAAGAAGACCTATTTCACCATCCGCCTGAACTGTAATATTATGGTTATAATTGCTGGCAGCCATGTCATTCACCGCCTGAACAAGGCTTGCTATAGGCCGGTACACCTGGGAAGTCATCCAATAGGAAAGCAAGAGGGATACCAGCAGGGCTATAATGCCTAAGAGCACGACAAAAACCTGTACTTTTTGCAGGGGTCCAAGGAGCAACTCCGGCGCAACTACCACTAGGATAGCAACCTGCAGGCTGTCCATCCAAAAATAAGCACTATGAATCCTGCCATACAGCCGGGATTCCAGGTCGATATGGCCCTTTCCGTTCTGTTTTATAAGGGCACAATGTTCTGGGGTAATAAGGACCCCATCGGTGGCCTGGGATGTATACAGGGTTCGGCCTTCAGAATCGAGGAGGTATGTAGATCCAAGCCCATTTTCTGTAAAGATCGAAAAGTTTTTTAAAAAAGAGTCAAAGGTGATATACAGGGCAAGGACATAGTTTTCACCTTCGCTACTCGTAATGCGCCGTGAAAGCGCTAGGGTAAGGGCCCCTGTTTTCTTATTAGCAAAAAAGCCGCCCCCTCCTTCTCCCTGTGCAAGGGCGGACTGAAAATAGGCTCGGTCTGCTAAATTATAGGCACCGCTATAGGCAGACATTGCACGGGTATTTACGATATTCCCTTTGGAATCAAGTACCACGAGGTCAGCAACCTCAGGATAGGCAGTTAAAATTCGGGCGATAAGGGCTGTAGTGGCATTGCTTCCAAGCTCTTCCTTACTCTTTTGTTCCAGCATCAGGGAAATGGCTTTTAAGGTAGACCGCTGGCCCCCATACCAGCCCTTTAAGCTCTGTTCCAGTTGATCCCGGTATACATTTGCCAGATGCTCCTGCTGATTTTCCAATTCTTTAATAGTTTGCATTCCCACCTGATAAAAGAGCAATCCGAGGATTACTGCAAAATAAAGGGAATGCATAATGAACTGCTGGCGGAACATCCGCGAACGAAGCAAGGATCCCATAAGGATTACCCTTGTTTAGGCCGCAAAATGTGTTCCCCGGTCTTTACATACACCAGGGTTTCCGGAGGTACCGATTCGGTAACCCATACATTACCCCCAATCACAGAACCCCGGCCAATGACCGTTTTGCCGCCTAAAATCGTGGCCCCGGAATAAATCGTTACATCATCTTCTATGGTGGGGTGCCGCTTGGTGTCGGCTTCATCTTTTTTCAATGAAAGAGCTCCCAGGGTAACACCCTGGTATATTTTTACATTTTTGCCGATTACCGTGGTTTCACCAATAACAACCCCCGTACCATGATCGATAAAAAAGGATTCTCCAATGGTAGCCCCCGGGTGAATATCGATACCGGTACGGCCATGAACAATTTCACTCATCATCCGGGGAATAAGGGGAACTTCTCTTATCCAAAAATAATGGGCTAATCGATGAACCGCAATGGCCTGGAGGCCTGGATAAGCAACAATGACTTCCTCAATGCTTTTAGCAGCCGGATCACCCCGGTAGGCTGCAGCCACATCGAGGCTTAAAATCCTCCGGATTTCGGGAAGCTGGGCAAAAAAATCTTCTACGATCAGTTCTGCCATGGTCCTGCAGCCGACACCTTCACAGGAAAAGCTGTTCGTTCTGCAGGAAAAGGACAGGCTTTTTTCTATTTCATTACTCAGTTTCCGGGCGGTCCGATAGACCCGTTCTGCGGTAGTAAGCTGAAGGCTTTCCTGGTCGGGAAGTTCACTTTCCCGAAAACCGGGGAAAATAATAGCATCCAGATTGGCCAGTATATCCTCTATGCTTTCCCGGCTGGGTAAATTTGGCCCGTTACAATGGTTAATGAGGCCAAAATCTTCATATGATGCAACCAGGGCTTTTACACTTTCTGTTAATCGTTCCACGGAGTATACGTTCCTTAATATCTACATTATATCCATTTTTATCAAAAATGAAAGAACCCGGCAACACTTTAAACACAACAAAAGCGTTAAATGGGATTGCAGGGTCATGAGTCTCCTTAAGCCTCTGACACCGGCCCTGTTTTTTCGATCTGCAGCCCCCGGCGGCGTTGCAGATGGGCCATAAGCCCCTCACTGAAGAAAGTATCTATAGCCTTTCTATTGATTAAAGCATGCTGTTCGCCCACCGATATAAGATGTTTTGCCCGGGCAAAATCTAAGGGTGTCGCAGGGTCTTCCGGGTGAAGTGTTAGGGTAGCCCGGTCTGCATCGCCCCGCTGAATGTGGGAAATGGCTACCTCCAGGGCGCGGTACACCACCTGAGGACCGGTCTGCAAATTATTGCTTTTCGCAAGCAAAAAGGCTCCTACATCCACCGCCAGAATCCGGGAATAACCAAGATCCCTGGCGATATACACGGGGAGATTGTTCACCAGGCCGCCATCGACCAGATGTTGCCCTATTTCTACCAAAGGATCAAAAAAAGCAGGAAAGGCCATGGAGGCCCGCATGGCCCGGGCGAGAGAACCAGAAGCGAGGACTACCTCCAATCCGGTTATCAGATCCACCGCATTGCATCGGAACGGAATAGGAAGGCTTTCTATGGTTTTATGATCGGTTAATGATGCGAGGTATTCCAAAATTCGGTTTCCCGAATCGATACCCGGTTTGGTGGCAAAGCGGCTGATCATTTGCCCCGTTTCCACAAGTCGGCCCATGGGGCCGGACAGGTGAAATCGGGAGGTATCGAGAAAACGGCGGATATCAAATTGATGAACCGCAATGGCTTCCAGTTCTTCCGCGGAGTAGCCGCAGGCATACAGTCCCCCAACTATAGCCCCCATGGAGGTTCCCACAATGAGCCCTGGCTTGGG
>Ga0101944_10006745_pt1 | contig 11975 bp, 5 predicted proteins | sample DewCreD2012metaG_FD_75245 | JGI IMG/M metagenome (GOLD analysis project Ga0101944, IMG submission 75245) | Hot spring sediment bacterial and archeal communities from British Columbia, Canada, to study Microbial Dark Matter (Phase II) - Dewar... ... | reverse complement strand
CCCGCCATGGCCGGCATCAATCACCACAGAAGTAATTTTCACGGAAGGAACATCTCCGGCCCTAAGCGTAAAAAAAAATAATAAAATAACCCCCACGCATTTTAGCCTCTTCCAATGCAGCATTGATATTTTTTCTTTAGTTTTGTCGGGATATACAGACAAAAATATAACAAAAGTTGCATAAAACAGCATTGATCTCTTTTATTCTTATTTTTTCTGCTTGCTGTACCCATCTTTTTGCACAGCAACAGGAAGAAAAATCTATTCATGACTCTGTTTCTCCGCTCTCATCTGCTGAAATTCTCCGGCAACCCATCAAAAAAGATTCCATCCCTCAGGATTCCGTTGCGATCAAAAAAAAAAATAAGGTTTCTCCCTTCACTCAGCCGGTTAAGTATACCGCCAGAGACTCGATGCAATTCGATTTAAAAGGGAAAAAAGTTTATTTATGGGGACAGGCTCAGATCGATTACCAGGACATTACACTGAAAGCCGATTATATCGTATTTAACATGTCGGACAACACTGTTTTCGCCAGCGGATGGTACAACGATTCGGCAAAAACCATTACGGGAAGACCGGTGTTCAAGCAAAAAAATGAAACATTCGAAGCGGAGGAACTCACTTATAATTTTAAAACAAAAAAAGGCTACATCACTCAGATTAAAACGGAACAGGATGGCGGATACCTTCACAGTGAAATTACCAAACGCAATGCCAACGGAGAAGTGAATATGCGGCATGGAAAATTCACCACCTGCGATCTGGATCATCCGCATTTCTATCTGGCTCTCTCAAAAGCCAAGGTGATTCCCGAAGACAAGATTGTATCCGGCCCTGCTTACATGGTGGTGGGAGATGTCCCGCTTCCCATTGGCATCCCTTTTGGATTTTTTCCACACACCAGCAAAAATTCAAAATCAGGTTTTTTAATCCCCGCTTACGGCGAAGACAAAATCAGAGGATTCAAATTACAAAACGGAGGCTTCTACTGGGCCATCAACGACTATGCCGATGCCGTCATCACCGGCGACATTTACACCAGAGGGTCTTATGGTCTGCAGGTTGCTTCGAACTATAAATACCGTTACCATTTCAGCGGACGCGCCAGTGCCGGCTATTACCACAATATCTATAACGATTCGACAAAAAAGAATGATTATGTCATTCAGTGGTCGCATGTACAGGATGCCAAAGCCAATCCTTTCAGCACTTTCAATGCCAGTGTCAACATGTCTTCGTCCACATTCGACAGGCAAAACGCCATGTACAACCCGGCAGGACGGGTAACCAACACCAAAACATCCAGCATCATGTATTCGCACCGCTGGCCGTCGCTTCCCCTGAACATGAGCATGGGCATGCGGCATTCACAAAACAACATTACCAGGGATGTTACCATGGACCTGCCCTCCTTCAGTCTTAACAGCACCACCATTTATCCTTTCCGCCGGAAAAACATGACAGGAAAAATGCGCTGGTACGAAAACATTCAGACGCTGTATTCCTCTTCATTTGAAAACACAGTGATCACAAAAGATTCTCTATTATTTACCCGTCATGCCTTTGACAGTCTGAACACGGGATTCCGCCACTCCATTCCGGTGAGCACAAACATCAAAATAGGAAATTTCTTTAACATCACCCCTTCCATCAATTACACAGGAATGATTTACACCAAGTACATCCGTAAACTATACAACATCAATGCCATTGACACCCTTACCAACACCCATCTGCAAACCATCAGCCGCGACACGCTTGCTTACATTCACGGCTGGGCACCGTCCATTGGTTTTACCTGCAACCCGAAAATATACGGCATGTATCAGTTCCGCCGTTCCAGAATAAAAGCCATCCGGCATGTGATGTCTCCCACGGCAAGTTTTACTTACACCCCCGACATGAAAGGACTAACGCCTGATTACTACCGTTCCTATATTGATTACAGCCAACGCGATCCCGCTGACAGCACAAAGCACAGGGAAGTGTTTTATTCCATGTTCGAAAAAGGACGGTACGGCACCCCCACGGCCAGGGGACGAACGGGAACTCTTGCCCTTAGTTTGCGTAATACCCTCGAAATGAAAATCCTGTCAAAGACCGACACGGGCGTCACCACCAAAAAAGTTCCCATTCTCGAAAATTTTGATTTCAACACAGCCTATAATCCTTATGCTGAAAAAGGCACACGTAAATGGAGCAACATCAACATGAATGCCGGTACCCGTTTGTTTGAAGGCAAATACAACATCCGGATGACTGCTCTTTTCAATCCCTACCAGTATGTAAAGCACGAAAAGCTCAATGCAGCCATGATAAAAAATCCGGCTGACCGGTATTTTTACAAGGACACCATTACCTTCATGTATGAATTACCGGGACATCCGCTGGCCCGCATGACCAACCTTACCCTGTCCATAGGCACTTCCTGGCGGTCGGCAGAAAAAGGAAAAAAGAAAGAAGGGGAAAAGAGCCAGCCCTCGCCGGGGACCATCGACCCGGTGACTGGGTTACCCACCAGCGGATATGTGGACTTTGACATTCCCTGGTCGCTGAATCTGAATTACGACTTTTCCTACAGCCGGCCTTATGAAACCACAAGACTTACCCAGACCATCCGCGTATCAGGAGATTTTAGTTTAACAAAAAAATGGAAAACCACCTTCAGCAGTGGTTACGATATGGTAAACAAGAAATTATCGGCCACCACATTTACCGTAATCCGCGATTTGCATTGCTGGGAAATGCGATTTACCTGTGTTCCCTTTGGTCCATCCCAAATGTATCTCTTTTCCATTAATGTAAAAGCAGCCATGCTTCGCGACCTGAAATATGACAAGAGGCAATCGTGGTATGACACAATGTATTAATCAAAAAAAGAAAAAATTATTTCCGGGATGGTAAGCATATTTTTTATTTTTTTATATTTGCAACCCCTATACCCGAATGGCGGAACTGGTAGACGCGCTAGTTTCAGGGACTAGTGTCCGAAAGGATATGCAGGTTCGAGTCCTGTTTCGGGTACTTTTTTGGAGGTTTGCCCAGGTGGTGGAATTGGTAGACACACTACTTTGAGGGGGTAGCGGGAGCAATCCTGTAGGAGTTCGAATCTCCTCCTGGGCACCAAAACAAAAAACTTCTTTCTTGATTTGCTCAGAAAATCAATTATTTAGAAAATAACCTCTCTTCGTTTCTTTACTTCCCCTTGATCCGTTGCATTGTTTTTGTTTGTCTTTTTCCGGAGAAAAATCTCCGGGTTAATTTATTTTTCTTTTCATCAATTTAATTCCACAAACAATAAAAATTTGTTTTTTCCGTAATAAAATAATAATTTAGCTAAATCGTTTCAGCATATAATATGACGAAGAAAACCACACTGATTGACATTGCAAAAAAATTAAATGTGTCAAAAACCCTTGTGTCGCTGGTTCTGAACGGAAAAGGGAAACAATACCGGATCAACCCGGAAACATCCGGGAAAGTGCTGGCACTGGCAAAAAAATTGAACTACAAGCCGAATCAGATGGCGCGGGGACTGCGAACCGGCAAAAGCAAAACCATCGGATTGATTGTATCGGACATTTCCAACCCGCTGTTTGCTTCCTTATGCCGTCACATTGAAGACCTTGCCGAAAGCAATGATTATCATGTGGTGATGGCTTCTTCTGATGAAAATCCCCGCCGTTTACGTACCGCCATTGAAACCATGCTGTCGAAAAACATGGATGGATTTGTCATTGTCCCCACTGAACGCAGTCTCGCCTCATTGCAGTTTCTTGCTTCCCGAAAAAAACCTTTTGTATGCATCGACCGTACCCCTGAGAAGAACCGGTACAGCTATGTGACTTCTGACAATTACAAAGGGGCTTTCAACGGGGTTCAAAAGTTGATTGAAAAAGGATACCGGAAAATAGCCTTTGCAGGTTTATCCAATCATCTTTCCAATCACAACGAAAGATTCAGAGGATACATGGATGCCCTAAAATACAATCATCTGGAGGCAGATCCCGGATTGATTGTCCGGATGCCTTTTCATTCGCTGAAAAAAGAAATGAGGTCGGCCATGAAAGCCCTGCTCCTCCAACATCCGGACGCCCTGTTTTTTGCCAACAACACCCTGGCCATCGAAGGACTGACTGTTCTTCACGAGTCATCCCTCTTTCTTCCCGTATGCACTTTTGACAACGACCCTTCTTTTTTCTTTTATCAGGGCAGCATGGTTGTCATTGAACAGTCTTTCCGGAAAATGGCTGAAGAGGCCATGAACATGCTGAACGAAAAAATTAAAAAACTTTCTTCCACAGAGAAACAAATAACAATAGAAACCACATATCGTGAAATTCATTAAAAAAACCTATGCTATGAAAAAAGATCTTTTTCTACTGGCAGGGATGATGCTCATTCCTTTGATGGCTGTAAAAGCACAAACTGAAAATGATCTGCTGCAGCTGTGCAGAATTCAGGAAGGAGTAAAATCCAGGCATGTAAGCAGCCATGACACCACCGGCGGAAATGCCGACCGGTGGCAAATCAAAAAAGGACAAACTGCTGTGATCTTCAATGTCAGGGGGGCAGGTATCATTACCCGTATATGGATTACCATTGCTCCCACCCACGAACAACTTTCGCGGAACGACATTGTTATACGCATGTACTGGGACAACAACCCGGAACCTTCCGTACACTCACCCATTGGACCTTTTTTCGGACAAGGATGGGATGAAAGTTACCATTTTATCTCTCTTCCCCTGGCTGCCTCACCCAGAAAGGGGAATGCAATGGTTTCTTATTTTGCCATGCCTTTTTCAAACGGAGCAAAAATTGAAATTGAAAACCAGGCCGACAGGGACATTGAGGCTTTTTATTTCAACATCGATTATCTTGAACTCAAACAACTGCCGGCCGGGATAGGACGTTTTCACGCATGGTACAATTACGAACTCACCGAAGCCAATCCGGACGGAGAAAATGAATGGGGAATACTTGGCGAACAAGGGAAAAACAAGGATGGAAAAAACAATTACCTGATTGCCGACATACAGGGGAAAGGACAGCTGGTGGGCGTAAATTATTATGTGAATTCTCCCTCGCCCATGTGGTATGGCGAAGGAGACGAAATGGTATTTATTGACGGGGAGAAACTTCCGTCTATGATTGGCACAGGAACTGAAGACTTCTTTAACTGTTCCTGGAGCCCCGATGAAATCTACATGCATCCTTATTTTGGTTATGCCCGGGTAAATGATAAAGAAACAGGATGGCTTGGCCGTACCCATTGTTACCGTTTCTTTATCAACGATCCGGTTCACTTCAGTAAATCGTGCCGGTTCACCATTGAGCATGGGCACAACAACTGCCTTACCCTTGAACTTTCGACCGTTGCCTACTGGTATCAGGACAAAGCCTCAAAAGTTCCTCCCATTCCCGGAGTAAAGGAACGCAAACCCATGCCCGAAATCGGAGTGGTTCAGATTCATAAATGGCGCGATGAATGGAGAAAAGCCCATGGAAACAAACCAACATTATGGGGAAACGAATAACAATAATCCAATAAAAAAGAAGAACTATGAAAAAGATTTTGTTTTTTTTCATCCTGTGCCTCTGCTCCTATGCAAGAGCACAGCAGAATGACACGATTTACCTCATCGTCCAGGGCGATGACATCGGGTCATCACAGGCAGCCAACATGGGATGCATAGAGGCTTATCAGAAAGGCATCCTCACCGTCACAGAATTGATGGTACCCTGCCCATGGTTTCTGCAAGCCGCCCGTTTGCTCAATGAAAATCCCGGGCTCGACGTTGGCATCCACCTGGTCCTCACCAGTGAATGGAGTGAATACAAATGGCGTCCTTTAACCTGCTGCCCTTCTTTAACCGACAGCAACGGATATTTTTATCCCATGGTATGGCAACGCAACGACATGCCCGGAGGCACGGCTTTGCACGATGCTCCATGGAAATACGAAGAAGTGGAAAAAGAACTTCGCGCCCAGATTGAACTGGCATTGAAACATGTGCCACATATTACTCATCTCTCGGGACACATGGGATGGAGCAGCATCGATCCTGAACTTGAAAAACTCCGGAAAAAATTAGCCCATGAATACGGCCTGGAAATAAATCCTCACAACTACCCAATCCGGGGATTAGATGGATTCGGTAAAGCGAATACGCTCAAGGAACGGATTAAAATATTCAATGAAAACCTTGAAAAACTCACTCCGGAAATCTACCGCTTTGTGGACCACCCTGCCCTTAACACGCCCGAAATGCGCAGTATTTACCACCCGGGATATACCCATGTAGCCGAAGACAGGGACATGGTCACCAAGGTACTGACACATCCCTCCGTGAAAAAAACCATAAAGAAAAAGAAGATTAAACTCATCGGATACAAAGACCTTGCAAACATTAAACTTTAATCCGGAGAGAAACTTTTATTTTACGATGAAAAAAATAAAATCTTTCACCTCATGAAAAAACTTGTTTATACAATTTTTGTGATTGCGTGCATGTCATGCGCACAAAAGAAAACACCCGAGGCCTTTGTGTACAAAGGTGAATACCTGCGATCTGTTTACTTTCCGGTAGGGGGCATTGCCACAGGCAACATTACTGTGGGAGGACGTGGCAACATTGCCGAAATGGAAATATTCAACGCCCCTAACAAATACAAAACACCGGAAATGTATAACATGATATGGGTAAAACCCAAAGGGAAAAAAGCTTTACTGAAAGTGCTGGAACGTAAAATGGAACCTTTTACCGGAGGATTCGGAGTATGGCATGCGCCACAGTTCTCAGGCTTTTCCCGGTTTGATGAAGTGATTTTCCGCGGAGAATTTCCTTTTGCAAAAGTTGCTTACCTTGACGGGGATGTTCCGCTGAAAATTGAACTGGAAACCTTCAGCCCCTTTATTCCTCTTGACGTCAACAACAGTTCCTTTCCGGCTGCTGTATTTCACTGGAACGTCACAAACACTTCTTCCGAAGAAGTGGAAATGTCGCTGGTCTTTCATATGAAAAATCCCCTGAAAGGGAAAAACAAAGAAGGATATTTTACTGAAGGAAATGTAAATGCTTACCTCCGCAACGACCTGTACCAGGGCATTCATTTTTTCTCAAAAAACATTTCCGCTGATTCAGCTGAATATGGAGAACTCGTATATGTAACTACAGATCCGGTCATTGAAGTACAAACCAGTTGGTACAACGGGGGATGGTGGGATGCTTACCACATTATTACCGACGACATCATGGACGATGGCCATATCAAAATCAAAAAAGACACTGCCGTCAAAACCAGAGAAGCCAATGACAACAGTCAGTTTGCCACCATCCTGGTTCATGCATCACTCAAGCCGGGAGAAAACAAGAAAATTCCGATGTATCTGTGCTGGTATGTTCCTAACCGGAAATCGATTCCTGTGGGAGAACAAGGGAAAAAAATCTTTCTTTTCAAAAATTATTACACCACCCTGTTTAAGAGTGCCACTGATGTTGCCTCGCATCTTATCAGCCACATAGACAGTTTATCCCAGGCCACACGGCGTTTTCACGACATCCTCTTTTCTTCCACTTACCCTTCGTATGTGATTGATGCAGTAAGTTCACAGGCAGCATCACTGGTAACAAATCTGGTTGTCCATGATGCCAATGGCAATTTTTACGGATACGAAGGATTGAGCGACCAGAGCGGATGTTGCCCGGGCACATGCACCCATGTGTGGAATTACGAACAAACCCTTGCTTTTCTTTTCCCTTCACTGGAACGGCGAATGAGAGAAATTGCTTTTCTGTATGATACGTGGGACAATGGTTTCCAGTCTTTCCGGACTCTTTTCCCCCCGCATGGAGAATTATGGCAGTTTCATCCTGCAGCCGACGGCCAGATGGGAAACATTATGAGAGTATACCGCGAATGGAAACTTTCAGGAGATAATGAATGGCTGAAAAAGATGTGGCCTAAAACAAAACTTGCCCTTGAATTTGCATGGAAAGGCACAGGAAGTGTCCCCGCTGAAAAAAAATGGATGACCGATAATCAGCCACGACCATGGGATGCCGACAAAGACGGTGTCATGGAAGGGCTTCAGCACAACACCTACGACATTGAATTTTACGGGCCCAATCCCATGATCACTTCCCTGTATCTTGGCGCACTGAAAGCCTGCGCAGAAATGGCTACTGCTATGGGCGAACAGGAAACAGCCAAAGAATACCTGACCCTTTACGAAAGCGGGAAAAGATATTGTGACGAAAAATTATGGAATGGGCGTTATTATTTCCAGCAGGTAAAAATAGCCCCGGGACTTCCCGTTCCCGATCTTTCCCCGAAGGAATGCATGAAAAACTGCACCTGCAAAGGAAAAGAAAATATAAAAGAAACCTGCGGCCTTTCTCATGGCGACAGTCTTCCAAAATACCAGTATGGTGAGGGATGCCTGGCCGACCAGCTCCTCGGGCAGTATCTGGCTTTTGTGACAGGACTTGGGTATCTCCTTGATGCCGGTCATGTAAACAAAGCCTTGCAATCAATTTTTGACAACAACTTTATGACTTCCTTTAAGAACTTCAATAACGTACAACGGGTATATGCCCTTAACGATGAAGCAGGCTTGCTGTTGTGTACCTGGCCTGAAGGAAAGAAACGTCCTTTATTGCCTTTCCCTTATTCTGACGAAGTATGGACAGGCATAGAATACCAGGTAGCAGCTTCATTAATTTATGCAGGAATGGTCAACGAGGGTCTTGCCATAGTCAAAGCTGTGCGTGACCGTTACAACGGGAAAAACCGGAATCCATGGGACGAAATAGAATGTGGACATCACTACGCAAGGGCAATGGCAAGCTTGGCTGTTTTACTTGCCCTATCGGGATATTCCTATGACGGAGTGGCTCATCATCTTCAGTTCAATCCTGCCATCAATAAAACAAATTTCAGTACGTTCTGGTCTACTGCCTCAGCGTGGGGACAATACAAGCAAAATGAAAAAGAAATTAGCCTTGTTGTGGATCATGGCAAACTCATCCTTTCATCCATTGGTGTTCCCGGAAAAGTGAGTCATTGTTTTCTTCATCAAAAAGAAATTGGTATTGCACTGAAAGAAGGACGGATTGTTTTCGATAAAAAGACAGAAATAAATAAAGGAGAGGTCTTGCTTTTGCAACGGTAATTTTTTCAATCAACCCTCAGGCATCACAATGCTGTTCGTGGTCCTGAGGGTTGATTTATCCCAACAATTCATTGAGAGTTTCCTTATCCAATGCCCTGAAAGGATTGTTGGAATTAATGAACATGTCGGCAAGAGCCATTTTCTTTTCCTGCAACAACTGAATTTTTTCTTCGATGGTCTCTTTGCTGATGAAACGGTATACAAATACATTTTTTTCCTGACCAATGCGGTGAGACCGGCTGATGGCCTGGTTTTCCACTGCCGGATTCCACCATGGATCAAGAATAAACACATAATCGGCCGGCGTCAGGTTCAGCCCCACCCCACCGGCTTTCAGCGAAACAAGAAAGAGATGATTGTCGCTGTCGGAATAAAAGCGTTGAATTTCTGCTTTCCGTTCACTTTCGGCCATCTGTCCTGTTAAGCGGGAATATTTCCAGCCCCGTTGCCGGCAATATTGTTCTACCAGGGTCAGATGAATCACATAAAAAGAAAAAATCAAGACCTTATGTCCTCCTTCAATCACACTTTCTATTCTCCGCTGAATCTCATCAAACTTTCCTGAATCGCCGTCATAATCGGGCAGGGCAAGTACCGGATGGTTGGCAAGCAGGCGCAACCGGTTTAATGCTTTCAGGATCTGGAGGGTTGACTTTTCCACTCCTACCTGTTCAATGCTGGCAAGCAAATGATTCCGTATCATGGATTTTTCCACCTCGTATACACTCCGCTGACGGTCGGTCATGCCGCAATACACCACCTGTTCCGATACAGGAGGAAGCTCAGTGGCCACTTCTTCCTTCCTTCGCCTGAGGATAAAAGGATGAATAAGCAGCTGTAACTTGGCCTGTTTCTTTTCGTCCCTGAATTTTTCAAGAGGATTCACATATTCATTCACAAAATAATGATATGAACCAAGCAAGCCTTTGTTAACAAAATTCAGTTGAGCCCATAAATCAGTCAACGAATTTTCAACAGGGGTTCCTGTCAGGACAAATTTATATTCCGACTGAAGTTCAGTGATGGCCTTGTAAGTTTTGGAAAGAGGATTTTTGATGACCTGGCTTTCATCAAGAACAATGCATTTAAATTTAATCTTTGAAAGAATCTCTCTTTCATTTCTTACAATGCCATAAGTAGACAACACAACATCGGCCGAAGGAAATTCGTCAATGTTTCTTATTCGTTGTGTTCCGGTGAACTTATACACTTTCAGTGAAGGAGCAAATTTTTTCAATTCATTTTCCCAGTTGTGCACCAAAGAAACAGGGGTAACCACCAGCGAGGCAACAGAAGGAGCCTGCATGACTTCACAGGAAAGATCAAACAATTTTAACTGGCGTTCTGCCGGAAAATTTTCTTTTCCGGCGGCTGAATTTTCTTCTTTTATTTTCAACAACAAAGCAATGACCTGCACTGTTTTCCCCAACCCCATGTCATCGGCAAGACAGCCCCCAAAATGATAACGGGTCAACTGGTAAAGCCAGTAAAAACCTTCCTGCTGGTAGGGCCGCAACTGGCCATTCAGTCCCTCCGGCAGAGGTACAATTCTTCTTTCAGGATTGAGCAATTCATTTTGTAATTGCTGAAGATTTTTAGAGATCCGCTCATTTTCCAGCGCCTCACTCACAATGTTAAAATGATGCCGCTGAAGAATAATATGATCATTCTCTGCCGCCTCTCCAAGCGTAAGAATTTCTTTGTACTTGACAAACCATTCTTCAGGAAGAATGGCTATCTCATTATTTGGAAGGATATATTCCCTGATTCCCTGCAAAAGACATTTGCGAAGCTTGACAAAAGGAATCTGAAAATCACCAAACACTACCACTGCATGCAGATCAAACCAGTCGATATGATCCTTCAGTTTCATTTCTACTTTTACAGGACCTGTGTAATATTGCCTGAACTCTTCTGCCTTTTCAAATTCAAAACCTTTGTCGATCAAACGGTTTCGGTTAAAATTTACCCAGTTCACCAGTTCATACGTCTGGATGTGAATTTCACTTCCTTTCAGATGAGCCAGTGAAAACCAGTTTTCTACTGCTTCCTGTTCCAAACCCATGTGATGCAAATGGCGGACCATCATCTCCTCCCATTCCCTGTCACGAATAATTTTATAAAACACATATCCTGTCTCTTCGCGAACGAGTTCAGGCCACACCATTTGTTTTTCGACCGGTGTAAAGATTCTGTCGTTGTAGGCAAATTTGAGAGAAAGGACAGGTTCACCTTTCAGGTTTTTTTCAAACGACAAAAGGGCTTTACGGAGGGTAACCACTTCACGGATTTCAAAGCCCGTCACCCTGACCGGATAATGAATAATAGCACTCCGGACAAAAGAATTAAGGTATTCCTCTTCTTTTGTCATGGGAACAGAAATGCTTTCTTTTACAAAAAAAGGAAGCAGTTTTTTTGCATCAATGTCATTTACACAATAAAGCGTATTGTCAAGAATAAGACTGCACGGGTAATTCGTAAGAATCTCGGCCGGATACTTATTTAAAGACAATTCATTGCCATCAGATCGGAGAGAAAGAAAGTATAACAATTCACCGGGCTTTTTGATGAAATTAAACACAGCCACTGCTTTTTCCTTCACGGTTTTTATCCGTTCCTCACCATGAATAAATCTTGAATTTTTATCTTTCCGGTACAAAGGCACCTCATGACGGATGACCAGTTCCAGAATAGCATACATCCGCTTATCGATATAAGGTCTGATCCTTTCGGTGATGAAATCATCTTCTACAGAAGCAAAAAAATCTTTAAGATTTTGCTTTTTAGAAAATAA
>Ga0101944_10006744_pt1 | contig 11976 bp, 8 predicted proteins | sample DewCreD2012metaG_FD_75245 | JGI IMG/M metagenome (GOLD analysis project Ga0101944, IMG submission 75245) | Hot spring sediment bacterial and archeal communities from British Columbia, Canada, to study Microbial Dark Matter (Phase II) - Dewar... ... | reverse complement strand
GGCCATTGATTTGGGGGATGACCTGGCCGCGGTCATCTCCCAATGTGATGTCGTCATCGAGTTTAGTTTTGCCCATGTGACGCCCGGGGTGGCGGCGCTGTGCGCGGCCCGGCACAAGGCCCTGGTCATCGGCACCACCGGCCATTCGGCGGCGGAAAAGGCCGCCATCACGCAAGCCGCCGCCCAAATTCCAATAGTTTGGGCGTCTAATTTCTCCCTGGGGGTCAACACGCTGTTTTGGCTGACGCGGAAGGCGGCGGAAATCCTCGGTCCGGGTTACGATTTGGAAGTGGTGGAAATGCACCATCGGCTTAAAAAAGACGCTCCCAGCGGCACCGCCAGAACACTGGCGGAAATACTGGCGGCGGCGCGGCAGGTGCAACTGGATAAGGAAATACGACATGGGCGGCAGGGATTGGTGGGCGAGAGAACCAGCGGCGAAATTGGCATGCACGCTCTTCGCGGCGGCGATGTGGTGGGGGATCACACCGTTATTTTCGCCACGCCGGGAGAGCGCCTGGAATTGACCCATAAGGCCTCCAACCGCGAGACATTCGCCAATGGCGCCTTGCGCGCCGCCCAATGGATCATGGGCCGGGCGCCGGGCATTTATGACATGCAGGACGTCCTGGGTTTGAAGTGAGCTTGGAATGCCGTCCGACCATCCTTACCCCACTTCGTCCAGCTTGGCGGTGGTCGCGTTGGGAGCCAATCTGGGAAAGGCGGTTGACACCTTGCAACGGGCGGCGGGCTTGTTGCGCCAACAATCCGCCGGCGGCTTCCGGCTATCCTCATTCTACGCCTCCGCGCCGGTGGATTGCCCGCCGGGATCGCCGCCATTTGTCAATGCCGCGGCCGTTTTCCAACCACGGGCAGGGGAAACTCCCGAGTCGCTGCTGGCCTGCCTCCAGCTAATTGAAAAGCGGTTTGGCCGGCGGCCGAAGCAAATCCCCAACGAACCCCGGCCTCTGGACTTGGACTTGATTGCCTTTGGCCGGGAAGTGCGAAGCGCCGCGGAACTTGTGCTGCCGCATCCCCGCGCGCACCAGCGCCGTTTCGTGTTGGCCCCCCTGGCCGAGATCGTCCCGGACTTTATTTTGCCGGGCCAGCAGCTGCCGGTGGCGGCTTTGTTGCAGCGCCTGCCGCCGGGCGGATTGGTCGAACGCCTTAAAGTCGAGCTGAAATAAGGCTAAATTTGTGCTTGCCAGCCCCGCCGCAGCGACTATGTTTGCGCCCGCCTGAGCGCCGCGTGTGCGGACGCTCGATAGAGGCTGAGAAACGAGCAGTAAACGCGTTACCTAACACTTAATCTCCGTTGCCGGAGCAACGTCAGGTTCGTTAGGCAGCGGAGCCTTCGCCGGCCGGTCGGCCGCCTTGGGTTCCCCGACGCAAAAAACATAGACTGAATGGCTACCAACGCCGAATTCGCGGAATTATTGAAGCAATACGATCGGCCCCTGCGCAATGGGGATATTGTCAAAGGCACCATCATCGAGGTTCGTCCCAAGGAGGTCTTGGTGGACATCGGCGGCAAGAGTGAGGGCGTGGTTCCCGCCGCCGAGTTTGAAAATTTCGAGGGGGTGAAGGTGGGCGATGAAATCTCGGTGCTAATCGAGAAACTCGAGGACAAGGAAGGCTACGTCCACATCTCCAAGGAAAAAGCCGAGTTCAAGCAGAACTGGGAAAAGATTTTATCGGTCGCCAACGAAGGCACCACCGTCACCGGCAAGGTGAAGAGCGCCGTCAAGGGCGGTTTGATTGTGAACATCGGCGTCGAGGCCTTTTTGCCCGCCTCGCAAATTGACATCATTCCCCCCCGCAACCTGCCGGCTTTTGTGGGGCAGACCATCGAGTGCAAAGTGGTCAAGGTGAATCAGGAGCGCCAAAACGTGGTCCTGTCGCGCCGCGAGCTGATCGAGCAGGAACGCAGCGAGCGCCGCGCCAAGCTGCTGACGGAAATGCAGCCGGGTGACATCCGCAAGGGCACCGTCAAAAACATCACTGATTTCGGCGCGTTCATTGACCTGAACGGCCTGGACGGCCTGCTGCATATCACCGACATGAGTTGGGGCCGCGTGGGGCATCCCTCCGAGATGCTCAAAGTCGGCCAGGAAATTGATGTGGTGGTGCTGGAAATCAATCGCGAAAAAGAACGCGTCAGCCTGGGGTTGAAACAGAAGCTCCAAAATCCGTGGGAAAACATCGAGCAAAAATACACCGTTGGCCAGCGCGTCAAGGGCAAGGTGGTCAACCTGGTGGCCTATGGGGCGTTTGTCGAGCTGGAGCCGGGCGTCGAGGGGCTGGTGCATGTCACCGAGCTTTCCTGGACCAAGCGCATCGCCAAACCTTCCGACGTGCTCAAGCCGGAGCAGGAAATCGAGGCGGTGGTGCTCGGCATCAACCGCGAGGAACAAAAAATCTCCTTGGGCATCCGCCAGCTCGAGGCCAATCCTTGGGACATGGCCCAGGAGAAATATCCGCCCGGCACCCGCGTCAAGGGCAAAATTCGCAACCTCACCAGCTACGGCGCGTTTGTCGAGCTGGAGGAAGGCATTGACGGCATGATCCACGTGTCCGACATCTCCTGGACCCGCAAGATCAATCATCCGAGCGAGGTCTTGAAGAAAGGCGACGAATTGGAGGCGGTGGTGCTGGAAATTGACAAAGGCAACCAGCGCATCGCCTTGGGCGTCAAGCAAATGTCCACCGATCCTTGGGAAAATATTGACCATTATTACAAGGTGGGCGACCTGGTCAGCGGGCAGGTCACCAAGCTGGCCAGCTTCGGCGCTTTCGTCGGTTTGCAGCACGATATTGACGGCTTGGTGCATATCTCGCAGGTCAGCGAGGAGCGCGTCGAAAAGATCAAAAACGTGCTCAAGGTCGGCCAGGAGGTCACCGCGCGCGTCATCAAGATTGACAAGTCCGACCGCCGGATTGGCCTTTCCATCAAGGCCGCCAACTACTCGCCCGAGCAAATCAAGGCTGAGCAGGCCATTCTGGACCAGCTCAAGCCCGGCGAAGACCTGGTGGCGCTCCAGCACGCCTTTGAAATGGCGGACGAGGAGCGTCGCGAGCAGGACAAGCAATAGCTCCGGCGGCCGCAGGCAAGGTTTGGGACATTGGGCGGGCCCGTTTTCGGGCCCGCCTTTTTTTTCGATCTTCGCCTGGCCGCAAAAAAAACTTTGCAGGCGCCTTCGGTTGGCGTAGGTTTTGCCCGCTGGTGTCCGGTGGTGTAACGGTAGCACAAGAGTCTTTGGAGCTCTTTGTCATGGTTCGAATCCATGCCGGACAGCCAACGGCATTTGTATATTGGCCAAGCGCCAGTCACCACCTATTGTCAACCCCGCATATGAGCAACATCGCACCTGTCAAAAGCGGAACAGCGCTGGCAACGGCGCGCCCGTTCAAAAAATTGCTGGCCGCCAACCGGTCGGAGATCGCCATTCGGATATTCCGCGCCGCAACCGATTTGGGGCTGCGCACGGTGGCGATTTACGCCCAGGAGGACCGCTTTTGCATCCATCGCTTCAAGGCCGATGAGGCCTACCTGGTGGGGCGGGGCAAGGGGCCGGTGGCGGCCTACTTGGACATTGACGGCATTGTGAGCCTGGCGGTTGAGAAAGGGGTGGATGCGCTGCATCCCGGCTACGGATTTTTAAGTGAAAACGCCCAGTTGGCGCGGGCATGCGCGGAAGCGGGGATCACCTTTGTGGGGCCGCGGCCGGAGCTGCTGGACATGATGGGCGACAAAACGGCGGCCCGGCGGCTGGCGGAGAAGATCGGCGTGCCGACCCTGCCGGGCACGGAGGAGCCGGTGGCGGACCGCGAGGCGGCGTTGAAATTGGCGAAGCAAGTGGGTTTTCCCCTGATCATCAAAGCGGCTTTCGGGGGCGGTGGCCGTGGGATGCGGGTGGTGCAGAAGGCGGCGGACCTTGCACGGTTGCTGGACGAGGCGCAGACCGAGGCGGGCCGGGCGTTTGGCAACGCGGCGGTGTTCCTGGAAAAGTATATTCCCCACGCGAAACACCTTGAGGTGCAAATCCTGGGGGATCGCCATGGCAATGTCATGCATCTGCACGAGCGCGATTGCTCGGTGCAGCGGCGCCATCAAAAGGTGGTCGAGGTGGCCCCAAGCTACGGTTTGCCGGAGGGCGTCGTTAACGAATTGTGCGACGCCGCGGCGCGCATGGCCCGCGAGCTGCGATATGACAATGCGGGAACGATTGAATTTCTTTACGACCTGGACCGGCACGAGTGGTTTTTTATCGAGATGAACCCGCGCATCCAGGTGGAGCACACGGTCACCGAGGTGATTACCGGCGTGGACATTGTGCGCGCGCAGATTCTCATCGCCCAGGGACACGCGCTGCATGGCGGGGAGATTGGCCTGCCGCCGCATGACCAGGTTCCCCGCAACGGGTATGCGATTCAATGCCGGATCACGACCGAAGACCCCGAAAACAAATTCATGCCGGATTACGGCAAACTGCTGGCCTACCGCTCGACTGGGGGGTTTGGGGTGCGGCTGGACGGCGGAATGGGCTACGCGGGCGCGGTGATCACCCCGTTTTACGATTCCTTGCTGGTCAAGGTCACCACCTTCGCGCACTCGTGGGATTTGGCCCGTCACCGCATGGAGCGGGCGCTGCGGGAATTTCGCATTCGGGGGGTGAAGACCAACATTCCGTTCCTGGAAAACGTGATCGCCAACGAGACGTTCGCCGCCGGGCAGGCGACAACCATGTTGATAGACAGCACGCCATCGCTCTTCGCCTTCAAGCCGCGGCGGGACCGGGCGACCAAGCTGCTCGCCTACCTGGGGGATGTCATTGTCAACGGCAATCCGCACGCCAAAGGCTGGCAGCCGGCGAAACCCTTCGAGCCGGTGCTGGCGCCGGAATTCGACCACCGGGCCGTCCCGCCGAAAGGGACCCGCGACCTGCTGCGGGAAGTGGGGCCAAAAAAGTTTGCCGAATGGACCCGGTCGCAGAAGCGGTTGCTGGTGACCGACACCACCTTTCGGGACGCACACCAGTCGCTGCTGGCGACGCGCGTGCGGACCTATGACATGGTGGCGTGCGCGAGCGCCATCGCGCACCGGCTGGGACGCCTGGAGGACGGCTTGTTTTCGCTGGAAATGTGGGGCGGGGCGACGTTTGACACGGCCATGCGTTTCCTCCATGAGGACCCCTGGGAGCGGCTGCGCCAGTTGCGGGCGCGCATTCCCAACATCTGTTTTCAGATGCTCTTCCGGGGCGCCAACGCGGTGGGTTACACCAATTACCCGGACAATGTGGTCGCGGGCTTTGTGCGGCACGCCGCGGCCTCCGGCATGGACATTTTCCGGGTGTTTGACTCCTTGAACTACCTGCCCAATTTGCGGGTGGCGATGGAGGCGATCCAGGGAACTCAAGCCGTCTGCGAGGCGGCGATTTGCTACACCGGGGACATCCTGGACGAGCGCCGCGACAAGTACTCGCTGAAGTATTACGTCAAGCTGGCGCGCGAGTTGGAAAAGATGGGAGCGCATTTTTTGGCCATCAAGGACATGGCCGGGTTGTGCCGGCCGATGGCGGCGCGCAAACTGGTCAGGGCCTTGCGGGAGGAGGTGGAGATGCCGATCCACTTTCACACGCATGACACCAGCGGCGTCAATGCGGCGAGTGTCTTGCAGGCGGCGGAAGCGGGGGCGTCGGTGGTGGACCTGGCGCTGGCGGCGATGTCGGGCAGCACCAGCCAGCCCAATCTGAATTCAGTGGTCGCCGCGCTGCAACATTCCCCGCGCGACACCAAATTGGACTTGGGCACGCTGGACGAGCGGTCGGATTATTGGGAAAAGGTGCGGGCGTTTTACGCGCCCTTCGACACCGCGCCGCGCACGGGCAGCGCGGAGGTTTACCTGCATGAAATGCCCGGCGGACAATACACCAACCTGCGGGAGCAGGCCGCCAGCATGGGGGTGGGGCATCGCTGGCCGGAGATCGCCCGCCTCTACGCGGAGGTCAACCAGCTTTTCGGCGACATCGTGAAGGTGACGCCCTCCTCGAAAGTGGTGGGCGACATGACGCTTTTCCTTTTCAGCCGCGGCATGCAACCGGCCGACGTGGTGAACCTGGAGCCGGGGACGACGCCCTTCCCGGAGAGCGTGATAGACATGCTGAAAGGCGGCCTGGGCTGGCCGGATGGCGGCTGGCCGGAGCCGGTTTGGCGGGCCGTGCTGGGCGAGGAGCAATTCCAGGCCGCCCGCGCCCGGTATCGGGCGGACCAAAAGGCGGACGGGCGACGGCGGTCGGCCTTGCCGCCGGCGGACTTGGACAAGTTGCGGTCGGAGTTGTCGGCCAAACTGCGCCGCAGCGCGACCGATGACGACCTTTACTCGCACTTGATGTATCCGCAGGTGTTTGCGGATTTTGAGCGGCAGCGGCTTCTCTACGGGGATTTGAGCGTGCTGCCCACCCCGGCGTATTTTTACGGTCTGCGGATTGGAGAGGAGATCAGCGTGTCCATTGAACCGGGCAAGACCTTGATCATCCGGCTGGTGAATGTAAGCGGGGCGGACAAGGAAGGCCGGCGGACAGTGACGTTCGAGTTGAACGGCATGACCCGGGAAACTTCGGTGGCGGACAAAAGCCTGGGCGGCAAGGTCAAGCCCCGGCTCAAGGCGGATTTGGCCGATCCGTGCCAGGTCGGCGCGCCGATACCCGGCTTGGTGGCGGCCGTGGCGGTTACCGCCGGGCATCGCGTGGCCAAAGGCGACAAGCTGTTGATGATCGAGGCGATGAAGATGCAGACCACCGTTACCGCCCCAGTGGATGGGATTGTGGAGGAAATTCACGTTGCGGTTGGCCAGACGGTGGAAAGCAAAGACTTACTGGTAAAGTTGCGGCCTTGACGCCGCCGCAAACCGCGGCGCCAACTCCACAACCTCGTGGATTTCGAGCGGCGTTTGCGCCATGCGCGACGAGAAACGGTTAAAACCGTTGAGTTGCTTTGTTGTCCGCCAGTCACCCCGCTGAAGCGGGGTGTTAATGAGAGAGGAACTTGCGGAAGCGCGCCAGCGTCATCGTCAGCGATGCCATCCCTTCGGGGTTTGGGGCCTGTTTGGTTGCTGGCCCAAACCGAGTAAGTTGATGTTATTCCTGGCTCAACTGTCGCCGTCGAGCAGGTTGCCGAGCCCGCCGAGAACCGAACCTTCCTCGCGCCGGCTGCCGCCAGCTTTGGGCGAGGCCGCGTAAATGCGGTCAGCCAGGCGGCTTAAAGGCAGGCTTTGCAGCCAGACTCTTCCCGGCCCCCGCAGGGTGGCAAAGAAAAGCCCTTCGCCGCCGAATAAGGCCGTCTTGATCTTGCCGACAAATTGGATGTCGAAATCCACAGTGGGCTGAAAAGCCACCACGCAGCCGGTGTCCACCCGCAGCACTTCGCCGGGGGCGAGCACTTTTTCGTGGAGGGCGCCGCCGGCGTGGACAAAGGCCCAGCCGTCGCCTTGCAATTTCTGCAAGATGAATCCCTCGCCGCCGAAAAGCCCGGCGCCGATCTTGCGCTGGAACGCGATGCCAAGGCTGACCCCTTTGGCGGCACAGAGGAAAGCGTCTTTTTGCGCCCGGAGTTCGCCGCCCAGTTCGGCCAAATGCACGGGAACAATTTTGCCCGGGTAAGGCGCGCCAAAGGCGACTTTGCGCCTGCCTGCGCCCCGGTTTTGAAAGACGGTCATGAAAAGCGATTCCCCGGTCAGCAGGCGCTTTCCGGCCCCCGCCAGGAGATCAAAAAAGCCGCCGCTTTGCTTCGAGCCATCGCCAAAGATGGTCTCCATCTCGATGCCGTCCTCCATGAACATCATGGCGCCGGCTTCGGCGACAGCGGCCTCCATTGGATCCAGTTCGATTTCGACGAACTGCATGTCGTCGCCATAAATTTTGAAGTCAATTTCGTGCATGGCGCGCGGCGGTTCGGGCGAGACCCGGCTTCCGATGATCGGCGGCATGGGCGGTTTGTATTCCATATATTAAATTCCAATTTAGTTTCACGCCAACATAAACCAGTCAGACCTTTCCGTCACTGGAAAAGAAAAATCCACAATTTTTATGCCGCCTCGACACGGAGGCAGGTGGGAAAATCCATCTGATTAGCGGGTTTGGCGGAGTTGACTGGGCTTAGGGGAAGGATTATTTTTGCCCGGATGCAATTGACAATAGAAATTCCAGACGAACTGGCCCATCGGTTGGAACCGGAACAAGGGCGGCTAGCGGCGATTATCGCGCGCGGTTTGCGTCGAAGTTGGTCAGCAACATCGCCCCTGCGACGCGAAGTCATTGCCTTCCTCGCCAGCCAACCGGCGGCGGAAGAAATTCTCAATTTTCGGCCTTCGCCTGGCGCCACCGAGCGTTCGCACGAGTTGCTGGCGCGCCATCGGGAAGGAGTCTTGACTCCTGAAGAACAGGCCGAGTTGGATGAAATGTGTGAAGTGGATCGGTTCGTCTCGCTCATTAAGGCCGAGGTTGTGCGGCAGGCTTCCGCCGCCGCATGAGCCGACAGGACATCCCAGCGTCTGTGCGCATGGCAGTCAGGTCACGCGCGAGTGAGCGCTGCGAGTATTGCGGAGTTCCAGAAATTGGCGCGTTCTTCGCGCCCGAACCGGACCATATCATTGCCCGCCAGCACCGGGGCGAAACAAGGCTCGAAAATCTGGCCTTGGCCTGCTTGCAGTGCAACCGGTGCAAAGGGCCCAACGTCGCCTCAGTGGACCCAATTACCAACGAAATCGTGCGATTGTTTAATCCCCGAACGGATCGGTGGCACGACCATTTCGTTATGGAGAACGGGCAGATCATTCCACTAACTTCCATCGGCCGCGCCACGGCGGCGCTGCGGGACTTTAACCAGCCTGATCGCCAGGAGACGCGCCGAGTTTTACTCGGTCTTCGGAAGGCTCCTTGAACTTGCAGAAAAGCCTATTCTGGTTGGTTACCGGTAAATGACCACCAGATACGCAACCGCCTCGGCGCGGCCGGTGTTGATGATCGCGTGCGGGACATCCGCCCGGTAGCTGGCAGAGTCGCCGGTCGAAAGATTCTCGATGTCCCCGCCCGACTCCACCCGCACCTGGCCTTTCGCGACGGTCAGAAATTCGCGCGTGCCCTCGAAATGGGGGGAGCTGCGCAGGGTGCCGCCGGCCTGGATTTGCACCTCGTAAAACTCCACGTCCTTTTCCAAGTGCAACGGCGATAGCGTCCGCAGCCGAATATCCTTGTCCGAGCGGTAGTGGAAGGCGTGGTCGTTGGCGCGGATGACCGACACCTTGGAGGTGGCGGAAGCTTCCTGTAATAGTTCGCCCAGCTCCATGCCGAACGCCCGGGCGATGCGCTGCGTCACCGCCAGCGTGGGGTTGGCCCGCTCCCGCTCGATCTGGCTGAGCATCGAGCGGCTGACCCTGCTGGCGTTGGCCAGGGTTTCCAGCGACCAACCACGGCCGGCCCGCAGTTCCTTGACCCGCATCCCGAGGTGCCGGTTGATTAATTCCGGGGCCTCCATGCCTTTCCGCGCCTTGGCTGTCATATTCTAATATACTGGAAATAATTCTTGCATATTGGAACCTGTTGGTTAAACTCCCGCCAACAAGCCCGTGAACCGGGCAAAAATGGGGCGGTTTCGCCGTTTTGGCAAACGAATAATGCCGGCGCGCCATCCCGGAAAATAATATGAAAGCACTGGTTAAAAAATACGCCCAACCGGGCCTCTGGCTGGAAGAGGTGCCCGAGCCGGAAGTGGGCTTGAACGACGTTTTGATCCGCGTGGATCGCACCGGCATCTGTGGAACCGATGTCCACATCTATAAATGGGACGAATGGGCGCAAAGGACCATTCCGGTGCCGATGGTGGTGGGGCATGAATTCGTAGGGGAGGTGGTGAAGGTGGGGGGCAATGTGAAGGACTTTTTCCCCGGCGACGTGGTCAGCGCCGAGGGGCATGTGGTGTGCGGGCGCTGTCGGAACTGCCTGGCGGGCCGGCGACACTTGTGCAAGGACACCCTGGGCATTGGGGTCAACCGCACGGGCGCCTTTGCGGAATACATCTCCGTGCCCATGACCAACGTCTGGCACCATCGTCCGGACGTGGATCGGGACGTAGCCGCCATCTTCGATCCTTTTGGCAACGCGGTACACACGGCGCTCTCTTTCCCGGTCTTGGGCGAGGATGTTTTAATCACCGGGGCTGGGCCGATCGGCATCATGGCGACGGCCATCGCGCGACATGCCGGAGCGCGCTTCGTGGTCGTCACCGACATGAATGAATACCGCCTCGATCTGGCGAAGCGGATGGGAGCGACGGTGGCGCTGAACATCAAGCAAGGCACGCTGGCCGCAGTGCAGCAACAACTGGGCATGAAGGAGGGCTTCGACGTGGGCTTGGAAATGTCCGGCAGTCCCGCCGCCTTTCGCGACATGATTGACAACCTGTGTCACGGTGGAAAAATCGCCATGCTGGGCATTCCCCCGGCGGAAATGGCGATTGATTGGAACAAGGTGGTTTTCAACATGCTGACGATCAAAGGCATCTACGGCCGGGAGATGTATGAGACCTGGTATAAGATGTCGGTGATGCTGGAAAGCGGATTGTGCATCAGCCCGGTGATAACCCACCGCTACCACTTCACCGAATTTGAAAAGGGCTTTGCCGCGATGCTCTCCGGCCACTCGGGCAAGGTAATCTTGAACTGGAGGTAAATCGGGCTTTTGACACGCCCCGGCGGGCGGGCGCTGGCGGGCGGCGCGCGCCGAAAGAATCACCGGCTTTTGCGCGTTGCCAAGGAGTATTTTAGCCCGCCAGTTCCTGCCAAAGGTGGGCGCCGAGGGCCATGCCGCGGGCGAAACATTCGAGGTCGAATTTTTCGTTGGGCGAGTGGGGGTTGTCGTCGGGCAGACCCAGGCCAAGGAGCAGGGTGTCCGCGCCGAGGATTTCCTTGAATTCGGTGACAATGGGGATGGAGCCCCCCTCGCGCATCAGCACGGGGCGGCGTCCGAAAGCCGCGCGCAGGGCGCGTTGGGCGGCGGCGGCGCGGGGGTTGTTTAGCGGGAACAGATACGGTTTGCCGCCGTGGCCTTGGGTGACTTCCACCCGCACGCCCGCGGGGGCCAGCTTCAACAAGTGGCGGCGGACAAGCTGCGCGATTTTATCCGGGTCCTGGTTGGGGACGAGGCGGATGGTGATTTTGGCGCTGGCGGCGGCCGGGACGATGGTTTTGCTGCCCTGGCCCTGGTAGCCGCTGGTGAGGCCGTTGACTTCGAGGGTGGGACGGGCGCTGCGCTGTTCGACGGGAGTGAAGCCGGCTTCGCCGAAGAGGGCGGGGACGCCCAGAAACTTTTGGTAGGCGGCGCGCCGAAACGGCACCCGGGCCAACTCGCGCCGCTCGGTGTCGGAGAGGGGCAGGACGTCGTCGTAAAAGCCGGGGACCGTGACGCGGCCCTGCGGATCGTGCAAAACGGCGAGCATCTGACAGAGGGCGACGGCCGGATTGCGCAGCGAGCCTCCGTAGATGCCGGAGTGAAGGTCGCGCGAGGGGCCGGTGACGGTGATTTCCAGGGCGGTGATGCCCCGCAGACCGTAAGTGAGCGCGGGATGCCTTTTGTCGGGCATGCCGGTGTCGGAGACAACCACGCCGTCGCATTTCAGTTCCCGGCGATGAGCGCGCAAAAACGGGGCCAGGTTTTGGGATCCGACTTCCTCCTCGCCTTCGATGACAAAAATCAGGTTGCAGGGCAGGGGAGTGCCGGTTTTCAAGCAGGCCTCGACGGCTTTGAGATGGGCGAGGTGCTGGCCTTTGTTGTCGCTGGCGCCCCGGGCATAGAGGCAGCCATTTTTGAGACGGGGCTTGAAGGGGGGGGAATGCCACAACTCGAACGGCTCGGCCGGTTGCACATCGTAGTGGCCATAGACCAGGAAACACGGCCGGCCCGGCTGCGGGCGGCGGGGTGTGCG
>Ga0101944_10006743_pt1 | contig 11976 bp, 8 predicted proteins | sample DewCreD2012metaG_FD_75245 | JGI IMG/M metagenome (GOLD analysis project Ga0101944, IMG submission 75245) | Hot spring sediment bacterial and archeal communities from British Columbia, Canada, to study Microbial Dark Matter (Phase II) - Dewar... ... | reverse complement strand
AAGTCTGTTGCCACACCCGACATAATGGGGCTTGTTGGGAAGCTTGGGAAGATACTTGGCCCGAGGGGCCTCATGCCGAATCCGAAACTCGGGACTGTCACATTTGATATCGCGAGGACCGTTAAGGAGATTAAGGCAGGTAAGGTTGAATATAAAACTGAAAAGGCGGGAATCGTACATGTCCCGATCGGGAAGGTCTCATTTGATGTGGAGAAGCTTCTCGACAATGCCAGGACAGTCATTCAGTCGATCATAAAAGCGAAACCAGCCACGAGCAAAGGGAAGTACCTGAAGAAAATTGCTGTATCTTCAACGATGGGGCCGGGAGTCGCGATTGACGTTGCATCGCTGGGAAAGGGGGTTTAATCTGAACAGGACAGAGAAAGAACAGGTTATTCAGGAACTCAAGGAAGGGTTTACGAAGGCGAAGGCAATCGTCTTTACCGATTATCGGGGGTTGACTGTTGCCGATCTCTCAGACCTGAGGAGCCTTTTGAGAGAGGGACAATTCGAATACAAGATTGTCAAGAATACTCTCGCAAAGATTGCTTCCGAGGGTACCGCGGTGTCTGCCGCCAGGGACGCCTTCAAGGGACCGGTCGGCATCGCGATCAGCTACGAAGACCCGGTACTAGCCGTGAAGAAGATTCTCGAATACTCAAAGAAAAACGATAAACTGAAAGTCGGTATCGGGCTCATCGAAGGATCCGTCTGTGCAGCTCAGGAGCTGAGGGCGGTTGCCGATCTGCCGCCGAGAAAGGTTCTGCTCGCGACGATGGCGGGAGGGTTCAAATCGCCTCTCAATAAGCTGGGGTGGCTCCTCAATGCGACGCTGAGCAGTTTTGTCAATGCACTGGAAGCACTAAAAAATAAAAAAGGTAGCCAGTAGACGGCAACCAGTAGTCGGGTCGAAAGATAATTTTCCCCCTGTCTACTTCCTGCTCGCTACTATATAACCAAAAGGAGGTTGAAAAAATGGCTGTGACCAAAGAAGAGGTATTCGATTTTATCGACAACATGACGATTCTGGAGATGTCGAAGTTCATAAAGGAGTTCGAAGAAAGGTATGGTGTTACTGCCGCCGCACCGGTCGCGGTGGCTGCTATGCCGGGAGCTGCGGCAGGGGTTGCCGCCCCTGAGGTAGAGGAAAAGAGCAGCTTCGATGTTATCCTCACCGCCGCAGGGGAAAAGAAGATACAGGTGATCAAAGTCGTCAGAGAACTGACCGCCCTCGGACTTAAGGAGGCGAAAGACCTGGTCGACGGAGCACCGAAACCGGTGAAGACCGGTATCTCGAAAGAGGAGGCTGAGTCCATTAAGGCGAAACTCGAAGAACAGGGTGCTACGGTAGAAATAAAATAGAGAAGGAGACGTATGACAAGGGTTCTCAGAAAAAGATTGAACTTTGGAAAAGTTCCCCCTATTCTCGATATCCCTAATCTGATTGAAATACAGAAGAAGTCTTTCGAGAAGTTCCTCCAGAAGGACGTTCTGACGGATAAACGGGAGGAGAGCGGTCTGCAGGCCGCCTTCCTGAGCGTTTTCCCGATTATGGACTACAATGAGACGGCTTCCATCGAGTTTTTGGGGTATATCATTGGTGAGCCGAAATTCACGATCCGCGACTGTCTTCAGAAAAGCATAACGTATGCGGCACCTCTGAAGATCAAGGTGAAGCTGAACTTGTGGGAGATTGAACAGAAGGACACAAAGAGACTGAAGGAATCGCGGGAAGAGGATGTCTACATCGGCGAGATGCCGCTGATGACGGACACGGGAACATTCATCATCAATGGAACCGAACGCGTAGTCGTCAGCCAGCTGCATCGTTCACCGGGAGTTTTTTTCAGCCATGACAAGGGGAAGACCCATGTGAGCGGGCGACTTCTCTATTCCGCGCGCGTCATACCGTCGCGCGGCTCCTGGCTCGACTTCGAATTTGATACCAAGGATATCCTGTATGTGCGCATTGACAGGCGGAGAAAACTACCGGCGACAATCGTCCTGAAGGCACTCGGATATTCGAATGAAGATCTTCTCAAGATTTTTTATCCGATCGAAAAGATCAGCATCAGCGGCAGCAAATTTATCAGAGATGTGAGCGAAGTCCTCATTGGCCTGAAATCTTCCGTTACTGTGCATTCGCCGGAAAAGGAATTGATTCTGAAAGAGGGGAGCAAGATAACCAGAGGCGCCATACGGAAGATGGAGTCATCCGGGATCAAGACTATCCCGATCCTGCGGGAAGAAATCATCGGCAGGATTACCCTGAAGGATATCATAGATCCTGTTACCGGGGAGATCATTTTAGAGGGCAATGAAGTTATTACCGAAGATGCCTTTGACAAGATTCTTGCGCTCAAGATTGATACGCTCAACCTGCTCTTCATCGATAACGTGCATTATCTCCCATCCCTGAGAGATACGCTTCTGACGGATAAAGTCAGCACGCAAGATGAGGCGCTCCTCGAAATTTATAAGAAATTGCGGCCTGGAGAACCGCCGACGTTACCGGCAGCGAGGGATCTTTTCAACGGTCTCTTCTTTGACCCGAAACGATATGATCTTTCCCCAGTTGGCCGCCTGAAACTGAACAAGAGGCTCGAAATTGATGTGCCTCTCGAGACGAGGGTTCTGACTGACAAAGACATCGTGGAAATCGTCAGATATCTCTTCAATCTGCGGACCGGCAGGGGGGAAGTTGATGACATCGACCATCTCGGCAACAGGCGGGTCAGGAGGGTTGGGGAGCTGCTCGAAAATCAGTTCAGAATCGGATTGGTGAGGATGGAGCGCACCATCAAGGAAAAGATGACCCTCACGGAACTTGAGACAGCGATGCCTCATGACCTGATTAACGCAAAGCCTGTCATGGCGGCGTTAAAAGAGTTCTTTGGCTCGAGCCAGTTGAGTCAGTTCATGGACCAGACAAACCCGTTATCCGAAATTACTCATAAGAGGCGGCTCTCCGCTCTTGGCCCTGGAGGGCTGACGCGGGAAAGAGCCGGATTCGAGGTGCGGGACGTCCATCCTACCCATTATGGGAGGATATGTCCCATAGAGACGCCTGAAGGACCGAACATCGGACTCATAACATCTCTCGCATCCTATGCGCGGGTAAATGATTTTGGATTCATCGAAGTTCCCTATCGGAAGGTTGTGCATGGGAAAGTTACAAAAACCATTGAATACCTCTCTGCGATAGACGGAGAGAAATATGTTATTGCGGAGGCGACCTCCCCGCTTGACGAAAAGGGGAATTTGACCGGCGATACGGTTTCGGCCAGGGTCGGCGGTGACTTCAAAATGGTATCTCCCCAGGAGGTCGAGTTTATGGATGTTTCGCCCAAACAGATTGTCGGTGTATCGGCATCTCTCATCCCGTTTCTGGAAAATGACGATGCTAACAGGGCGTTAATGGGATCGAACATGCAGCGTCAGGCTGTTCCTCTGTTGCAGCCGGAGGCCCCCGTCGTAGGAACCGGCGTTGAATTCGTTGCAGCCAGGGATTCGGGAGCGATTGTCCTTGCACAACGTGAAGGAATTGTTGAAAGCGTCGATGCATCGCGGATTGTTGTGAGAACTGCGGAAAAAAGGGGCGGCGTCGATATTTATAATCTCGTGAAGTTCCAGCGATCGAATCAGGCAACCTGCATAAATCAAAAGACCATCGTTGATATCGGAGATACCGTAAAGGCTGGTGACATCCTTGCCGATGGGACCTGCACAGACCAGGGCGAACTCGCCCTTGGAAAGAATGTGCTCGTGGCGTTCATGCCCTGGGGGGGCTACAATTTTGAGGATGCTATTCTTATCAGCGAACGATTGGTGAAGGAGGATATTTATACCTCTGTTCACATCGAGGAATTCAGCGTTGAAGCTCGGGAGACCAAGCTTGGACCCGAAGAGATAACGCGAGATATACCGAACGTGGGAGAAGAGGCCCTGAAAAACCTCGACGAAAGCGGCATCATACGGATTGGTGCCGAAGTGAAACCCGGTGATATCCTGGTGGGCAAAGTGACTCCAAAGGGAGAAACCCAATTAACTCCCGAGGAAAAATTGCTGAGGGCGATTTTCGGCGAGAAGGCGGAAGAGGTGAAAGAAAGCTGCCTCTACGTTCCCCCCGGCATAGAGGGAACGATCGTCGACGTCAGAATATTCTCGCGGAAGGGAACCGAAAAGGACGACCGGGCAAAAAGCATAGAGGAGGAAGATATCCAGAAATTGCGCCGTGACCTCGAAGAAGAGGTCAGAATCGCAAAGGAAGAGAAGTTTCAGAAACTGAGAAGCCTCCTTGTCGGTCGCACGGTTGCTGATGATGTGAAGGATGCAAAGACAAAAGAGATCCTTTGCGCCAAGGGGAAAAAACTTGCAGAGAAACAGCTTGAAAAGGTCAAAGATGAACACCTCATGCGCATCAAGCTTGAGGACAGCGACGGACGGAATCAGCTTGAATCGGCCAATAATGAGTTCAATCACTATATTCGATATCTTGAATTGCGCTACGATGAGATGGTTGACCGGTTAAAGAGAGGTGATGAACTTCCGCCGGGAGTAAACAAGGTCGTGAAGACCTACATCGCGATGAAGCGGAAAATCCAAATAGGGGATAAGATGGCCGGCAGACACGGGAACAAGGGTGTTGTGGCGACGATCATGCCGGAAGAGGATATGCCATATCTTCCGGACGGAACGCCGGTTGACATCGTGCTGAACCCCCTTGGCGTGCCCTCGAGAATGAATGTGGGGCAGGTTCTTGAGACGCACCTCGGATGGGCTGCGAAAGTTCTGGGTATGCAAGTGGCGACTCCTGTTTTTGAGGGGGCAAAAGAGGCCGAGATCAAGGACCTCCTTCAGAAAGCCAACCTGCCGACGTCAGGACAGATCGTTCTCCATGATGGGAGGACCGGCGAGCCGTTTGATAAGCCGGTGACCGTCGGATACATGTATATGATGAAGCTCCATCATCTCGTTGATGATAAGATTCATGCCCGTTCCATTGGCCCCTATTCGCTCGTTACCCAGCAACCGCTGGGGGGGAAGGCTCAGTTTGGCGGCCAGCGCCTTGGGGAGATGGAGGTGTGGGCTCTTGAAGCTTACGGGGCCGCTTATACGCTCCAGGAATTTCTGACGGTCAAGAGCGATGATGTAACCGGGAGAGCTCGGATGTACGAGGCGATCGTCAAAGGTGATGCTACCCTTGAACCGGGCGTGCCGGAATCTTTTCATGTATTGATAAAAGAACTCCAGAGTCTTGGACTCGATGTCGAACTTCTGGAGAAAAAGAGCAAGGGGGAGTAAGTTGACAGAAGATATCTCCGCAATATTTCAGAGGCCGAAAGATCCGACCGATTTCGAGGCCGTTCGAATTCGGCTTGCTTCGCCGGAAAAGATACGGGAGTGGTCGTATGGTGAAGTGAAGAAGCCTGAAACGATTAATTACCGCACATTCAAGCCGGAGAGGGATGGGCTGTTTTGCGCAAAGATATTTGGTCCCATCAAGGACTGGGAATGTATCTGCGGGAAATACAAGAGAATGAAGCACCGAGGGGTCGTCTGCGACAAGTGCGGAGTGGAGGTCATTCAGTCCAAGGTCAGGAGGGAACGCCTCGGACATATCGAGCTTGCCACGCCTGTCGCACATATCTGGTTTCTGAAGGGACTACCGAGCAGAATCGGCACTCTCTTGGACATGACCATGCGGCAGCTTGAAAAGGTGCTCTACTTCGAAAGTTACGTGATCATCGATCCCGGAGACACGCCTTTCAAGGAAAAGGAGCTGTTGAGCGAAGACGATTACAAGAAGAAATCATCGGAGTTTGGCTCACGGTTTAAAGCAGGCATGGGGGCTGAGGCGATTCGCGAGCTTTTGCGTCGGGTCGAACTCGATGCACTTTCTGCTGATCTCAAACTGAAGATCCACGAGGCAGCCTCCATTGGCGTCAAGAAGAAACTCACCAAGCGATTGAAAGTTGTCGATGCCTTCAGAAAGTCCGGGAATAAGCCTGAATGGATGATCATGGATCTGATACCGGTCTTGCCGCCTGACCTCAGACCGCTTGTCCCACTTGAAGGCGGACGTTTTGCCACTTCAGATCTGAACGACCTGTACCGGAGGGTTATCAACAGGAATAACAGATTGAAGAGGTTAATGGAACTGAAAGCCCCGAGCGTCATCATTAAAAATGAAAAGAGAATGCTCCAGGAGGCGGTTGATGCACTCTTCGATAACGGCAGGCGCAGCCGGGTACTGAAAACGACGACCAAGCGGCCATTGAAATCGCTGAGCGACATGATTAAAGGGAAACAGGGCCGTTTCAGACAAAACCTCCTCGGGAAACGAGTCGACTACTCGGGCAGGTCAGTTATCGTCGTTGGGCCGGAACTCAAGCTCCATCAGTGCGGGCTTCCGAAGAGAATGGCGCTTGAGCTCTTTAAGCCCTTTATTTTCAATAAACTTGAGGAAAAGGGGTATGCTACCACCATCAAAGCGGCGAAGAAACTTGTCGAAAAAGAGAATGCCGAAGTCTGGGATGCCCTCGAGGAAGTGATCCGGGAACATCCGGTACTCCTGAACCGGGCTCCCACGCTTCACCGACTCGGCATCCAGGCGTTTGATCCCATTCTTGTGGAAGGCAAGGCTATCAAACTCCATCCGCTTGTCTGCACCGCCTTCAATGCAGACTTCGACGGTGACCAGATGGCTGTGCATATACCCCTGTCCATAGAGGCTCAAATCGAGGCCCGGGTTCTCATGATGTCCGTCAACAATATCCTTTCCCCGGCGAACGGGAAGCCGATTGTCATCCCTACTCAGGACATGGTTCTCGGCATCTATTTTCTCATGAAAGAGAGGAAGGGAGCGAAAGGCGAAGGGAAGGTATTTGCCGATCCCGAGGATGTCAGAATTGCTTATGACGCGGGCATTCTTGATGAACATTCGCGCATTAAGGTGCGGATGAACGGATCGCTCGTCGACACGACGACCGGACGAATTATCCTGAGCGAAATAATGCCGGCCGGCATACCTTTTTCGATGATCAACAAAGATATGACGAAAAAGGAGATCGGGAAATTAATCGAATTCATCTACAAGAAATCCGGCAGGAGGGACACGGTTGTTTTCCTCGACAGTCTCGAGCAAATCGGCTTTAAATACGCCACGAAATCTGGCGTCTCGATATCCATGGTGGATATGCATATCCCGACCACGAAACAGAATCTCATACGGAATGCCGAACAAGAGGTCGGCGAGGTCAGGAAGCAGTATGAGGATGGCCTGATAACCCAGGGTGAGCGGTACAACAAGATCATCGATATTTGGGCGAATGTGACAGAGAAAGTGGCGGAAGAGATGATGAAGGAACTGGGGGCTGAAGACGGGAAAGCACTCTCTGAACAGGAGCTGAAAGAGCGGCGGTCATTCAACAGCATCTTCATGATGGCCGACTCCGGAGCGCGGGGCAGCACTGCCCAGATTCGTCAGCTTGCCGGCATGAGGGGTCTCATGGCAAAGCCTTCCGGTGAAATCATAGAGACTCCGATTAAGGCGAATTTCCGTGAAGGGCTAACTCCTCTCGAGTACTTCATCTCCACCCATGGTGCCAGGAAGGGACTTGCCGATACCGCTCTGAAGACCGCAAATTCGGGATATCTTACCAGGAGGCTGGTTGACGTTGCCCAAGATGTCATCATATCCGAGGATGATTGCGGCACAACGGATGGTATTCTGGTGACATCCCTTGTTGAAGGCGGCGAAATCATTCAACCACTGGAGGAAAGGCTTATCGGGAGGATTGCGGTCGAAGATATCAAGGATCCGATCACAAGGGAGACGATTGTCAAGCGAAACTATGAGATAGATGAAGAAATAACCCAGAAAATCATTGAGGCGGGCATTGACAGGGTGAAAATTCGGTCGGTACTTACCTGCCAATCCAAACACGGTGTTTGCACCCAGTGTTATGGCAGGGATCTGGGAAGGGGTGAAATGGTGGAGAAGGGGGAGTCTGTCGGCATCATAGCCGCGCAGTCGATCGGCGAGCCTGGAACACAGCTCACCATGAGAACCTTCCATATCGGTGGTGCCGCATCGAAAGTTGTTGAGCAGACTATCCTCGAAGCGAAGAATTCGGGAACAATTAAGTTTATCAATATCAGCACCGTCAAGAACCGAGAGGGGCTGTTGGTTGTCATGAACCGGAACGGCAGTATTGCGGTTGTGGATTCAAAAGGCAGAGAAAAAGAGAAATACTCGGTAGTTTACGGTGCGAAGTTGATGGTCAGTAATGGCCAGAAGGTCGAGATGGGACAGAAGCTCGTTGAATGGGATCCCTATTCAACACCGATTCTCACAGAAATCGGAGGGAAGATAGCGCTGGGTGACATGGTCGAAGGGGCAACCATCAAGGAAGAGGTTGATGAGATAACCGGTCTTTCTCACAAAGTGATCATCGATTATCCGGCCCATATGAGGCCTAGAATATCGATCAAGGATGATCAGGGCAGGGTCACCCAGAAAATTCCGGGAACCAACACTCCGGCGCGGTACCTCTTGCCGGCAGGAGCGCATATCCTCGTAGATAAAAACGATATTGTCTATCCCGGAGATATTTTGGCCAAAATACCGAGGGAAACGACGAAAACAAAGGATATTACCGGTGGTTTGCCGAGAGTCGCTGAGCTCTTCGAGGCTCGGCGTCCGAAAGAACAGGCTATCGTTACGGAAATCGATGGGATGGTCGAGTTCAGAGGGGCTCACAAGGGTATGAGAGTCGTCGTCGTGAAGGGAGGCGATGAAACCCGTGAATACCTCATACCAAAAGGCAAGCATGTGGGTGTTCATGAAGGAGATTGGGTGAGAGCCGGTGAACCCCTGATGGATGGAGCAGTCAATCCCCATAATATTCTCGATATTCTCGGCCCACAGGAACTCCAGCGGTATCTTGTCGATGAAGTGCAGAAGGTTTACCGACTGCAGGGAGTCACCATCAATGATAAGCATATCGAGGTGATTGTCAGGCAGATGATGAAAAAGGTCAGGATCGAAGACCCCGGTGATACGAATTTCTTAATCAGTGAGCAGGTAGACAGGAGGATTTTCCAGGAAGAAAACGCCAGGATCAAAGGGGAAGGCGGCAAACCGGCACAGGGCAAATCCCTTCTCCTCGGCATCACAAAGGCATCGCTGACAACGGACAGTTTCGTCTCCGCCGCATCCTTCCAGGAAACAACGCGGGTGCTGACCGAGGCGGCTATCAGCGGCGCGCTGGATGAGTTGAGGGGTCTCAAGGAAAACGTGATTATGGGAAGGATAATTCCTGCGGGGACCGGGATGTCCAGATACCGGAACACGTTTGTAAAGAGGGAGTTTCGGCCTTCACTGCCGGAGCCGGCTCCTGTTATAGACGAATAATAAACCGAAGATAAAGAGATGAAAAGGCGTGAGGACATTGATCCTTCCCTCACGCCTGAAACCGATCAGCATAGCATCAAATTCATAGCCGACGCGATGCTCGGGAGGCTTGCACGGTGGATGCGGTTTCTCGGTTTCGACACCGCATATGTTCCCGGGATAGCCGATCGCGAACTTATCAAAATAGCACGGGAACAGGATCGAGCCGTCTTAACGCGTGACACGCGTTTAGTGAAAATCAAGGCGCTCACGAATTGCCTTTTGATTTCATCGAATGATCCTTTTCAGCAGCTCCTTGAAACGATAAGCAGTTTCAAGCTTACGCGTTTCCATCTGCTCACGAGATGTGTGTCCTGCAACGGGCCCCTTCTCACGATCGGCGACAAGTCGGATGTCCAGGAATCAGTACCTGAATATGTTTTCCTCCACTATGACCGTTTTCGGAAATGTATGGACTGCGGGAGAATTTACTGGGAGGGATCGCATTCCAAGAAGTTCAGGGAAGATATGAGAGGTCTGTTGGGGTAGTTGACAGGAAAGACAATAATAAATAAAATAAATTATTAATATATTATAAAAGGAGATTTGAAGATATGCCGATTTATGAGTATGCATGTAATTCATGCCGAGAGATCTTTGCGCTTCTCCAGTGGCATCCCGATGCAAAAGATACTGTATGTCCGCGGTGCGGCTCGACCGATATCAAGAAATTGGTTTCTCAGTTCAGTTGTTCATCGTCTGCCGATTCAGGATCATCATGCGGAGGGTCCTCTTCGGGATTCAGCGGTGGCGGCTGACGGCCTTCTTTCTGCTGAACGGTTCGTTCCGCCTATATAAAGAATACCTGAATCCAGACCTTCTCGGTCATTTCATCCATGAAGCAGTGCGGCCTTCGCACAATCCCGGGATGTATCTGTTTCCCCTGCCAATTGTGATTCAAATCACCATCTGATATATCACTTTCGTTATTGCATTCATATAATTATATTGAGTATACGGAAAGCTGACCTGATAAGAGTGTAGAGAGGGGGTGCAGCGAATAGTATCTTGGTTTTGATTCTCTTCAGTTGTGGCAGATAGGGGAAATGGTCTCGCTTATAGGACATTGATTTTTTGGATGTGGAAACTCTGATATAGGAGAGTGCTCCGGAACGAGGAGGTAAGATTATGATGAAGTTTTTCTCTACCTGTTTCCTTATTACACTTATCTGTCTCTGCAGCGTGGCAGCCGAAGCCCAGACATATGACTTCATGACTTTGGAACGCCCGGCATCCGAATATATTTCCCCCTATGACCTGAGTGGCAATGTCATAGTGGGAGAATTCGGTGATGCTAACGTTCAACATGGGTTTCTCTATGATGGCATTAACTGGGATACTCTGGATTATCCGGATGCTGTTAGGACTGCTGCCTACGGGATTGATGGTGAAACTATTGTGGGATACTTCATGAGTCCGGATGACAGGATTCGTGGGTTTCTCTATGATGGCGTTAACTGGGATGCTCTGGATTATCCGGGTGCGGCTGACACGTTTGCCCATGGAATCGACGGCCAGAAAATCGTGGGGGCGTACTACGATCAAAACTATAAGGCTCACGGATTTGTGTATGATGGGGCTAATAACAGTTTCAGTCCGTTGGATTATCCGGGTGCGGCTGACACATTTGCCCATGGAATCGACGCCGGAAAAATCGTTGGAGTCTTCTTTGATGAAGGCGGCAATCCTCGCGGTTTTCAGGCAACCCCTCGTTCCGAACAGACTATCATTATCGATGGGTGTGACTCTGGCGTCAAGAATGTCCTCTTGGTGAACGGCTCGCTGATGAGCGACCTTATCTCCCAATGCGCTGCCAATCCAAAGTATCACTGGAAATACGTTATGTGCGTGGTAGGCCTTACGAATTCTTGGAAAAAGGCAGGGCTCATCAGTGATAAGGAAAAATTCGCCATTCAGCGTTGCGCTGCAAGGGCAAATATACCGTATAGCCCATACAAAAAAACATGTGGAAAATACGAGTGGTGTAAAAAGCTCAAGAAATGGTGGGAGAACTACAAAAATCGTTAACGGCAAAACAGAATACGATTACCGAAGCTGCGCGCGGGGAAAGGTGATGTGGCTTGATGCCTTTTCCCGATAATCACCCGCCACCAAGCCTGGGGATAACGGGGCGCGGAGTTAAGTCTTGGTTTCTCCCATCTTATCGAGACAGGCTTTGAGGAGTGCAAACATTTCACCCGATAATTTCTGCAAGCTGTCCATTCTCTTCAGAGCTTTAAGCAAGAGATTGTGCAGATCCTCTTCCTCAACTGAGGCATCGATGAGTTCGAGAGTTCCTTTGACAGCGGTGATATGCTCAGTGAGTTCGTCTGCCATGGCCTGCAGTTTCTCATCTTTTTGCGACATGTCCATCACCTCATCTGCGAGACATCAAACAATGCCCTGTTTGAGAATGTCATGAAGGTGGATCAATCCAAGGGGTCTTCCATCCTCATCCGGCACGATGAGGGCAGTGATCGAATAGCTCTCCATAATTGATAGCGCCTTCGCCGCAAGTT
>Ga0101944_10006742_pt1 | contig 11976 bp, 10 predicted proteins | sample DewCreD2012metaG_FD_75245 | JGI IMG/M metagenome (GOLD analysis project Ga0101944, IMG submission 75245) | Hot spring sediment bacterial and archeal communities from British Columbia, Canada, to study Microbial Dark Matter (Phase II) - Dewar... ... | reverse complement strand
CCTCGGCGCGCAGGCAGCGGCGGACCCGGAGGCGACGCCGCGGCTGCAAGCGCATCTGGCGGCGGGCGGGACGGCAGCGGTCACCCCCGCTTTCCTGCGCCGGGCCGATCCCACCGCCCAACGGTTGGCGGGGGTCGAGGCCGGTCCGGCGGCTAAGCCGGACGAAGTCTCCCGCGTGCAAGTTGGCGCGCGTCACCACGTGCTGCCACGGCCGCTCGAAGTGGATGGCTCGCTGACCGCCCGGGACCGCCCGAGTGCGCCTGGCTGGGACGGTTGCCGGGGGAACGTTGGTCCCGCTGTTGACCGAACAACGCGCGGGCCGGGGCCGGCTGCTGGTGCTCAACCTCCGCACCTTTGACGAAGAGGACCTGCGCGCCGCCGGCGAGTGGTTGCTCAGCCCCAAACCGCTGGGCTGGTCCGAACTGCCGGCGCCCGTGGCCGGCGCGGTGCGCGAAGCGTTGCTGGCGCCGCTGCGCGTCCGGCTCGAGGCGCCCGCCGGTGTGGGGTTGTACCTGTGGGACGAGGCGGCGTGCTTGTACAACTTCCGCGACACCACAGTGCGGGCCCGGTTCAACGGCCGCGCCCTGGAACTGCCGCCGCACGGGCCGTACTGGGTGGAGCGGCCCGGTCCGGCAAAGCGCCCGGCGGCGACCGCTTCAGAGGGTGATTTCCACGGGGCCGGTCGTCGCCGGTGACCAGGCAAACTCGCGCGTGACCGGCGCAGCGGAGCCGACGTGCAGGGTCGCCCGATAGGTGCCGTGGAAGGCGTCCAGCGTGCAGTCGCCCTGAGCGTCCGCGGTCAGTTCAGCACGCGTCCACCAGGTTCCCTTGATGAGCCCGAGCAGCCGTTCATAGACCGGTTTGGGCGACATGTCGCGGCGCACCAGTCCGGCGGCCGCGCCCTGCCAGGCGCCGCGGTCAGAGAAATCCCACCAGGTCAGCGCGGCCGTGGCCGGGTGGGCGAAGACCAGCGTGTAGAAGCGCTCGACGTAGTCGGCCTGGCGGGCCTCGAGTTCGGGAGTGGTTGGGCCCCAGTTTTCGCCGGGGCCGCGGCGGGGACCGCTGACGACGGTGGTCTCGGTGAAGTGCAGCGGGCGGCCAAACCGGGCGAAGGCGTCGCAAACCTCCCAGACGCGGGCCAAGGGCCAGGGGTGGTCGTGCATGTGGCTTTGCAGCCCCACGGCGTCGAACAACGGGCGGCCCTCGGCGTCGCGCAGGGCCTCGAGCAGGGCCCGGTAGGGCGGGTCGAGGCGGTAGTCGTTGACCAGGAGCGTGGCGCCGGGGTGGGCGGTGCGGGCGATTTCCAGCGCGCGGCGGGTGTAGGCCACCGGGCCGAGGCTTTCGCCCCAGCGGGCCATGCGGGTACGGTTGACGCGGTCGGGCAGATGGGTGGCCTCGTTGACCACGTCCCAGAGGTCGAGCCGGCCCTTGAAGCGGGAGATAATCTCGCGCACGCGGCCGTCCGAGAGCCGGGCCAGTTCGGCGTCGTCTTCGGGCAGCCAGCGGGGCGAACCGGCAGGATGGTCCCAGACCAGGGGGTGGCCCTTGCAGAGGATGCCGCGGGGGCGGGCCCATTCCAGCACGCGGTCGGTGTAGTCGTAATTGGGCCGGCCCGGCTCGCGTTCGTAGCTGGCCCAGTAAAAGCCGAGGGTGGCGAAGTTGAGCAGCGCCGCGAAGCGCTCGCGGTAGGCCGTCTCGGCTTCGGGGTCGCCGCAGCGGTCGAACATGAAGAAGTTGCAGCCGAAAAGGAAGGCGTGCCGGAGCTGCTCGATGTGGATGCGCACACCGGCGGCGGGCTGGCCCGCGGCGGTGCGCACGCGCAAGAGGCCGCGGCGGCGGCGGTGGCGGGCGATGCGCTCGTGCGCTTCGGCCGGCAGGTCGGTGTCAGGCCGGGCGGGTGGTTCGCCCGCACGCAAGGCCCGGGGCAGGGTGGCGGCGGTGAGGGTAGCGGTGCGCAGGAAGGCGCGGCGGTTCATGGCGGACAGGCTGCAGAGCGACCCGCGGCCGGTCAATCGGCTCTTTCGGACGGGTGTGGGTTCCCCGTGGCCACGGGGGCCGGTGCGGCGTGCGCGCCGGACGCCTTGGGGGGCACCCTCGCCGGTTCTGGAAACTCGGCGGGTTCCCAGCGCCAGTAGAGCCGGTTGCCCAGCGGGATGAGCACGGCGGCCACCGCGATGCCCGCGAACACGTCCACCGCGTAATGGAACCGGCAGTACACGGTGGACAGGCACAAGAGCACCACCGCAACCAAATGGGTGAAGCGGAGGCGCGGCAGGTAGCGCCACGTAAAGTAGAGGGTGCAAATGGCCACCACCACGTGGCTGCTGGGGAACGCCGCGCCGGGCGGCTCGAACAGGTCGTAAATCAAAGCGATGACGTGGTACATTACACCCCGCACCACCGCCTCGGGGTAGGGATGGGCCGCGCCCAGCGCCAGCCACTCCGTGGGCAAGCGGTAGTTGTCCACTTCCCGGAAGAAAAGCCGCGGCCCGGTGACCGGCAGGAAAATAAAGGCCAGGTAGCAGCAGTAGAACGCGAAACTCACCACCGACACGTAATGGAAGAACTGCCGGCGGTTGCGCAGGAACAACGCCAGACCCACTCCGGCGATCATGATGTAGTACGAGAAGTACGCGCTGTAAAAAAGCTCGCTCGCCCACCGGTACGGCAGGCGGTGCATGAACTCCAAGCTGGGCTGGAACCCGAACAGGCGCTGTTCCAGCTCGACAAACCACACGTCCAGGTACTCGGGCACGAACATCTCGTTGAGCACCCCGGTTTCCCGGTAAAAACCCGTGTAGAGCAGGATGGGGTAAAAGTGGCGCAGCAGGTCCAGCGCGGGGTGGGGCGGCCGGCGGCGCGCGTGGAACCGGATCAGCGCGTGTACCAGGGCCAGCGCCAGGCCATGTAGCGCCAGCAGGAGCGGCACACCCGGCACGCGTTCGTTGTGGAAGACCAGGATGAGCAGCCCCACCAGGGCGATGTACCCTTGGGTGGCGTAATCCACGAACGTGTAGTGTTTCATTGCCGAAGAACCCGCCCGTTTACAACCAGCCCGCCTCGCGGTACCAACGCGCCGTGGCCGCCAAGCCCTCGGCCAGCGGCGTGGCGCACACTTCCCCCAGCCAGCGCCGCAGCCGGCCGGTGTCTGCCACCCAGCCCGGCGCGGTCAACTCGCGGTGCTTGCCGTGGGCCAGCAGCGTGGCCCGCCGGCTCAACCGCGCCCAGCCCGCTGCCAGGCCGCACACCACCGGGAGCAACGCCCGGGGCAGTCGCAGCCGCCGTGGGCGGCATCCCAGCGCCTGCGCGATGGCCGCTGCCAACTCGGCGGCCGTGACCGGCTGCGGCCCGGCTACCTGCACCACCGGTGCTTCCGGAGGCGGGGCGTTCAACGCGCGCCAGACCACTTCCGCCACGTCCGGCGCCCAGACCAGGCTCAACTCTTGGTGGCCGCCGTCGAAGAGCGGGGCCCACCCGTGCGCGGCGGCGCGGAACAGGCGCAAGAACTCGCGGTCGCGCGGGCCGTACACGGCGGCCAGGCGGAGGATGACCAAGTCGCCCGGGGCGAGGACCTCGACCTCGCGTTCCGCGGCCAGCTTGCTGCGCCCATATTCGGAGAGCGGCTGCGGCGGCCGGTCCTCGCGGGCGGGTTGCGCGCGGGTGCCGGGACCGCTGACGGCCAGGCTGGACAGGAGGATCAACCGGCGCCCGGGTCCGGCGCGGCCCAGGGTCTGCACCAGGTTGCGGGTGCCGTGTTGGTTGGCGGCGTAAAGGCCGGCGGGTGTCAGGGCCTTGGTGGCGCCGGCAGCGTGAACCACGTGTGTGACGCCGTCCACGGCGCGGGCCAGGGCCCCGGGGTCTTCGAGGCTGCCGCGGGTGATTTCGCAGGCCGGCAGGTGCGCCTGGATGAAGGTGGTGTTGCTGTGCGCGCGCAACAGCAACCGCGTGGCCACGCCCGCGGTACGCAAACGGTCCAGGACATGACTGCCCACGAACCCATTGGCGCCCGTGAGCAGGACTTTCATGCGCGGACCGTTTTCCCGGGGGCGGCGAGGGGCGTGGAGGCGGTGCGAGCAAGGGGCAGCCGGGGCAGCTTCAGAGCACGCCGAGTTCGCGGCCGACCTTGCCGAGCTTGTCCAGGGCGAAGTCTATTTGGGCGTCCGTGTGGGTGGCCATGAGGCTCAGGCGCAGGAGTTCCTGGCCGGGCGGCACGCCGGGGGAGACCACGGGGTTGACGAAGACGCCCTCCTGTTCGAGGCGCTTGCAGAAGCGGAAGGTGGTCATCAGGTCGCGGACGTACACCGGCAGGATCGGGGTTTGGGAGGCGCCCAGGTCGAAGCCCAGGGAGAGCAGCCCCTGCTTCATGCGCTCGGTGTTTTGCCAGAGCCGTTGGATGCGCTCGGGTTCTTCGCGCATGATTTGAAGCGCGGCCAGAGTGGCGGCGGCGTTGGCGGGGCTCATGCTCGCGCTGAAGATCAGCGCGCTGGAGTGGTGCTTGAGGTAGTCAATCGTGGCCGCGTCCGCGGCGATGAACCCGCCCAGGCTCGCGAGGGATTTGCTGAAGGTGCCCATGATCAGGTGCACCTGGTCGGTCAGGCCGAAGTGGGCGGCCGTGCCATCGCCCCGCGGGCCCAGCACGCCGATGGCATGGGCGTCGTCCACCATCACCACCGCCCGATGCGCGCGGGCCAGGCGGCACAGTTCGGGCAACTGGATGATGTCGCCCTCCATGCTGAAGACGCCGTCCACGACGATGAGTTTGCCGGCGTCGGACTCGATTTGTTGGAGGCGGTTTTCCAGGGCCGCCATGTCCCGGTGGCTGAAGCGCAGGAATTTGCCCGGAGAGAGCAGGCAACCGGCCACGATGCTGGCGTGGTTGCTCTTGTCGGCGAGGATGTACTCGCCGCGGCCGACCAGGGCGCTGATGACGCCGAGATTGACCTGGAAGCCGGTGCTGTAGAGCAGGACGGCTTCCTTGTGGACCAGCTCGGCCAGGGCGCGCTCGAGCTCCAAGTGGATGTCCAGCGTGCCGTTCAAGAAACGCGAGCCGGCGCAGCCGGTGCCGTACTTGGCCACAGCGGCACGGGCCGCTTCCTTGATCTTGGGGTGGTTGGTCAGGCCCAGGTAGCTATTCGAGCCGAGCATCAGCACCTTCTGGCCGTTGATGATGACCTCGGTGTCTTGGGCGGAGGAAATGGTGCGGAAGTAGGGGTACAGCCCCAGGGCCCGGACCTGGGCGGCGCTTTTGAAATTCCGGACCTTGGCCAACAGCGGCAGGTCAGCGGCCGGGCCGGCGGGTTTGCCATCCCGGCCGGGGTGCGGTAGGGGCGGCGGTTGAAGGGGGAAGGCGGCTTCGGGAATGCGCTCGCTTCGGGACAACGCGTCGGCGGCGGGGGAGCCATTGCCGGACTTTTGCGCCGGAAGGGTCTGGGGTTCGCGTTTCATCTGGGGACGCGGTCAGGCCGGCCGGTGGCAGCCGGTTGGCTGCGCCAGCCGGGGGTTGTGATTGTCGGTGGCCCGCGCGCGGTAAACAGCCATTGTGCGGGAGCCATCGTTCCGGTTTGCGCTTGGGGGTGTCAAGGTTGCTTTTGGGCGGGTCAGAGCGGGGCACGGCTCCCCGTTGGCCTCCGAAGGGCGGGGTGTTCCAGGTGTTCCGCCCGCCCGGGCGGCGTGTGCGTGCCGGATTTTGACCGTTTTGTTTTGCCGAAGGTCCGGCAGTGAATTAACAAGGGCGTGCCCGGAAGCGCTGTATGAGCCCTGTGAACCACGCCTCGAGCCCACCCCTCAAGCTGCTGGCCGCCAACCGCAGCGAGATCGCCATCCGCATTTTCCGTGCCGCCACCGAGCTGGGGATGCGCACCATAGCCATCTACGCCCAAGAGGACCGGTTTGGCATCCACCGCTTCAAGGCGGACGAGGCCTACATCGTGGGCGCGGGCAAAGGCCCGGTGGCTGCCTACCTGGACATCGAGGGCATCATCGCCCTGGCGCGCGAAAAGGGGGTCCACTTCATCCATCCCGGCTACGGGTTTCTCTCCGAGAACGCCGACTTCGCCCAGGCCTGTGCCGATGCGGGCATCACGTTTGTCGGGCCCCGGCCGGAGCTGCTCCGGCTCATGGGCGACAAGACGGCGGCCCGCCGGGTGATGCAGGCGGCCGGCGTGCCCGTCGTCCCGGGCAGCGCGGGAGAGGTCGCGGACGTCGAGGAGGCCGGTCGCGTCGCCGACGCCGTCGGCTTCCCGGTGATCCTCAAGGCGGCCGCCGGAGGCGGCGGCATCGGCATGGCGCGCGTGGCGAAGCCGGGGGTGGCCTGCGAGATCGCATCGAGCCGCTTGACGCCCCACTCGTCCACCCAAACGGCCTTGCCGTCCTTCACTTCGAGGATCCGGATGGGAAACTTCGGCACCGGCCCGAAGTTCAGCTTGCCGATGCCCGTCATCGGGTCGGCGCCCACGAACTGGCCGAAGCGGTCCTGCTGCTCGCGGCGGAGTCCCTGCTTGCGCCACGCGGCGAATGTGCTGGCCCGCGGCCCGCCGAACAGGTACGGCACGCGATCCACGCACCGGCCCTTCATGTACCCGACATACCGCTGACGGGGCGTCATGTTCCCCTCTATCGCTGCTGCAGCGAGGCCATCAGCAGCGAGTACGGCTGGAGCAGTTCGCTGTTCTCGTTGCCCTTGAGCGCCTCGCCCAGGGCCTCGACCGCCTTGGCGCGGCTTTCGGCGGCCATCGGCTGGCCGGCCGACGCCTGCACCTGCGCCAGCAGGTTGTACACCAGCCCGCGCGTCACCGGGCCCAGCCACGTGAACCGCTCGCGCTGAATCAGCCGGCTGAGCTGTTCGGCGTGGAACAGGGCGTTGTTGTTGCTGTCGGGCGAGGCGAGCGCCACGACCGCGGCGCTCAGGGCCTCCTGAATCGCCTTGCTGTTCGCCGCCAGATCGACCTGCGCCCCGCAGGCCTGCGCCAGTTGCAGCACGCCGTGGTGGACCTTCAGGTCCTCCGCCCGCTCCAGTTGGATCTGCGCCATGAGCATGTACACCGTGACCAGGCCGCGCTCGGCGCCGGCCTGCGGACTATCATACGCCGCCAGCTGGTCCAGCCGGAGATTCGGCTTGTCCGGCGAGGGATTCGCCTGCGACTTGTCGCTGGCCGCCTTGCTCTGTTGTGCCTTGGCCGCCTGCAGAGCCGTGTTGTAGGCCAGCTCCGCCGCCTTGCACGCAGCCAGGGCCTGGTCCTCGTTCGAGGCAGCCTCGGCCATCAGGGCATTGAGCTGCTCGACTGTCTTGTTCACTTGCTCGGCCACCATCTTGGCCAGGCTGGTCGCCTGCTCCATCGAACCGGCCAGGCCCTGGTTGTACTTGACCAGCGATGCCCGCAGGTTCTGCAGGTTCTTCTTGTCGTCCTGCAACGTCGCCAGCGTCTTCTGCTCGCCCTCGAGGCGGCGCCGGAGGGTCGTCAGGCCCACCTGCGCCTGCCCGCCGACGTACTTGACCCGGGTCAGATCGTCGAGGCTCTCGGGATCGGGCGTGGCGCCCGCCATCGTGCCTTCCTGCAGGGCCTGGGCCGTCGCCTCCGCCTGACGGAGTTTCGCGCTGAGGTCGGAGTAGGCCTTGCGGTACTGCTCGAACGACTCGCTGCTGGTCACGTCGTACCCGGCCTGCTCCACCTGCGCCAGTTGCTGCTGCAGCTGCTGGATCTCGACCCTGGCCTGCTCAAGCTGCTTCTGCGGTTCGGCCATCGCCTGGCGGAGCTGGGCGATCCGCTGCTCGGCCTGGGCGATCTGGCGATCGACCTCCTGCTCGAACTTCGCCACGACTTCGGCAGGCTCCTCGGCAGCCGGCAGACCTTTCAAGCTCGGCGCCGCGGGTTCCGCATCCGCCGGCATTGTGGCCGGGGCCGCACTCGGCGCAGCCGTGGCGGCCTGCGCCGTCGTGAAGGTGATCTCTTTCAGCCGCGAACCGATGGCGCGGGCCTGCGTCGCCGCATCCGTGTACCAGCGATACTCGGCCAGAAGGCGGTTGCGCAGCACGTCTGCCTGCGCCCGGCGGTTGGCCGCCAGGTTCGCCAGCAGCATCGCCTTCTCCGTCTGCAGTCCCGCCAGTACGTAATTGACCCGATGGTGGTCCGAACTGCTCAGGCCCGCGCTGCCGGCCTCGGATATGCTTTTGTTCAGGTCGTTGATCGCCGTGTCGATCTCCGCCAGCAACTTCCGGGCCGGCTGGCCCTGGGCGGTGTACGACTCCTTGAGCCACCCGATCTGCGCGGTCTCGCCGGCCGGCGGCTCGAGCTTCTGAGCCGTGGCCATATCGACCTCGGGCGCCTCGCGCGCCACCTTGTTGTACTGGGCATCACGCGCGGCGAGCAGCTCGCGGAAGGTGCCGGCCAGCTTGCGGGTCGGCCCGAGCAGATCGGCGTTCCTCGCGACTGCCTGGCGAATGCCGTCCTCGTCCGGCTGGACGGCTTCGGCCGGCAGGCCCAGCTGCCTGCGATCTGCCTGGACGGCCCGGTCGGCCGCGCGAGCGATGAGGTTCAACCGGCGGGCGCCCCGGTCGGCTGCCTCATCCAGCGCATTGCGCGCCTCGACCGCGCGAGGCTGAATCGCCGGTACGATGAACACCACCACGATCAGGCCCAGCACCACCGCCGCCGAGACGATAAACGCGCCGAAGTTTTGACGACTCACGCTGGTCTCCCCACATAAGGGTTTCTGTCGCAAATTATCTGGCTGCGTATTATACGACATTTCCTCGAATCAACCACGGGCCGCTACCACAATCCCGGGCCCACGCATTATACTGCCACATAACCAGTTGTGCGCTGTTTACCGGCTGGCGCCCAACGTGTCAACGTCCCTCGAGAAACGGGTATATCGGAGACCCCGCTCATGGCGCTTCCGCAGGATGTGGTTGAGGCAATCGACCGGCAAGTTGACGCCCTTCGCGATTCCCTCGTCGAACAGACCAGCCAACTGGTCCGGATTCCCACCGTCAACCCCTATTCCGGTGACAGTTCAGCCGGCCGGGAGACTGAGGGTCAACGTTACATGGCCGGCCTGCTCCAAAAGATGGGCGCCAAGGTCCGTCAGATCCAGGTGCCCGACGATGTCTTCGCCCGCTGCAACGTCATCGGTCCGACGCCGCGCGACTACAAGGACCGCTTCAACGTCGCCGGCGAGTTCGCCTTTGGCTCCGGCGGCAAGTCCGTGCTGCTCAACTGCCACATGGACACCGTGGGCACCGAAGGCTACCAAGGCAACCCCTACGGGGGCGAAGTCCTGGACGGCAAAATCTTCGGCCGGGGCAGCACGGACAGCAAGGGCAATCTCATGGTCGGCCTGTTCGCGATCGAGGCCCTGCGCCAGGCCGGCGTACCCCTCACCGGCCGGGTGATCCTGGAATCAGTGGTCGACGAAGAGTGCAACGGCAGCGGCGGCGGCACCCTGGCCAACCGCTTGGCGGGCATCAACACTGACGCCTGCATCTGCCTCGACGGAGCGGGCTTGTACCCATGCATCGGCTGCAACGGCGTGGCTACGGCTGCGGTGGACGTCTTCGGCAGGGCGGGTCATGCCGCAACCGGCGCCGTCAACGCCATCGACAAGGCGGTACAGGTCAAACTCTCGATCGACCAGATGGCCCGGCAGCGCGAGGCCATGCAGCCCAAGCAGCTGATGAATCTGGGCATCTTCCGGGCGGGTACCCTGCCGGCCGTCGTGCCGCACCAGGCACACCTCGAGTACAACATCAACTACGCCCTGTCCGAGGCTCAGGCAGCCAAGGATGCAGGCAAGGGCTGGGGCGCCGAATGGGTCCGCCAGCAGTTCGAATTAGCCGTCCAGGCTCCGGCCAAGGATGACCCATGGCTGGCCGAGCATCCTTCCAAGGTATTATGGATAAAGGACTTGTATCCGTTCCTCACCAGCGTTGACCAGCCGATCGTCCAGGCCGCCCGACTGGCCTACCAGACGGTTCTCCGTCAGGACCGGCAGCCCGCCCCAATGGGCGCCTGGTTCGACGGCGCGCACATCGCTATCTATGCGGGCATCCCGACGGTAGGCATGGGTGCCGGCACGATGGCCGCCGCCCACACGAGCCTCGAGCACATCAGCATCGATGACATGGTGGCTGACACGAAGGCAGTGGCGCTGGCGATCTATGCGTTCTTGATGAATGCGGCTTGAAGCAGACTCCAAATAGCCGATATCGGCATTCGAATCCGGTGCTTTGCATTTAACGCACAAGCCGCCTGGAGGCAATTGAGGTCGGGCGATGAGGCTGGATCGTGTTGGCATGGAGGGCTTCAAGTCCATCAGCTCGCTACGACTTGACCTGCGCCCGCTCAATATCCTCATCGGAGGTAACGGCTCCGGCAAGAGCAACTTCCTGAGCCTGTTCCGAATGCCAAACCTACCTGCTACCACTATTTTGGCCGTCCGTCACCGCCAGGCACCTGGCCAGCCGCCTGCGCGATCTATCGGCCGATGATGATCCGCAACCCGCATACTGCTGACCCTTTACAGTCCATTCGCAGCGGGGTGACATCAGGCCCAATCAGGAACAGGTCGCCTGGCCGCAGGAGCCGATCCGCCTCCCGTGACAGACCTCCTACCCGCCGCGCAAAATAGATGGCGCCCGACAATCGTCCATACATGTGAGAAGTCAACATCTGTGAACTATTACGACATGTTGTAATACGACGAGATGCAGCCGCAATGGATGTTGCGGCCGGACCGGCCCGATGGCCGCGGCACAGTCCGGATAAAGATGTGGCACTCGATCAAGCCGATGGAATGGAACTGGAGTGCGTTGCGCCCGTCGGTATCTGCTTGCAGAAAAGGAGACGGCAGATGATGCGTTTGGCGGGGTTGATCGGATGGATCGGCTTGCTGGCGGCGGTTTTCTCGGCTGGCTGCAAGAAAACCAAGACGGTATATGTCGTCCAGCCTCCCCAGCGAGAGGTGGTACGCAAGACCGAGGTGGTAAGGGAACCGGCCCCCGCGCCGGTCGACGAGGCGCCGGCAGAGGAACCTGTGGCGGTCGAACCGGCGCCCGCGCCTGTCGCACCGACGCCGGTGGCGGTCGCGCCCGCGCCGGTGGCACCGGCACCGGTCGTCGTTGCCCCGGCGCCTGCGCCGGCGGTGAGCGTATCGTTCTTCTACGAGCGGCTCGGCCGGTACGGTCGCTGGGTGAGCGTGGCCAGCTACGGCCAGGTCTGGGTGCCCGTCGGTGTCGCCGCAACCTGGCGGCCTTACAGTGTCGGCCATTGGGTCTTCACCGACGAGTACGGCTGGATGTGGGTCTCCGAAGAGCCGTGGGGCTGGGCGACCTATCACTACGGCCGATGGGCCTGGGTCGAGCCGCACGGCTGGGTGTGGGTGCCGGGCACGGTCTGGGGACCGGCGTGGGTGGTATGGCGCAACGGGGGCGGGTACGTCGGCTGGGCGCCGATGCCCCCGGAGGTCGTGGTGGTCGAGCCGCGGCCCACGGTTGACATCGACATCAATCTCAGTGTGAACATCGCCGAGCGGATCCGCCCGGCCCCCTGTTCCAGGCTCGCGAGCAGCCAGGCCTGCTTCATCAGCTCGACGACATTGGGCGAGATCGCCGGCGCCCGACTGTTGCCGGTCTTGAGCCTGTCGAGCACCCGCGTCAGGTCGGCCGCGAATCGTCCGGCATCGACCTCGTAGTGACGGAAGAGGAAGCCGATGTCGCTGTCGGCGGCGTCGGCGAGCTTCAAGAGCCAGTGCTCGATCTCGATGTTGTAGTGCGTGCGCGAGAGGGTCAGGCCGGCGGCCGCCTCCAACTGCCGCCGGCAGTAGTCGTTCAGGCGGCCCACCAGGGCCTTGAGGTCGACCGCTGCCACGTGGTTCCCTCCGCTGCCGTTCCGTTCTGTGCGGCAGGACAGTAGGTTTCTCGCCCGGCGGTTGTCCAGCGCCTGCGCCGCGGCTGCGGCGAGGCGGCGCGATGCAAGGAGG
>Ga0101944_10006741_pt1 | contig 11976 bp, 10 predicted proteins | sample DewCreD2012metaG_FD_75245 | JGI IMG/M metagenome (GOLD analysis project Ga0101944, IMG submission 75245) | Hot spring sediment bacterial and archeal communities from British Columbia, Canada, to study Microbial Dark Matter (Phase II) - Dewar... ... | reverse complement strand
GGGACTTCAGCGTGTACTCGCGGATGTCCGCGCCGTCGATCCGGATGACCCCTGCGGTGGGATCGTAGAAGCGCACGAGCAGCGCCGCCAGGGTGGTCTTGCCGGCGCCGCTCGGCCCCACGACGGCCACCACTTCGCCCTTGTTCACCCGCAGCGTGATGTCCTGCAGCACGGCGCCGTTGGGAGCGTCAGGGTACTGGAAGCTGACATGGTCGTACTCGATCGACTCCCGGAAACCGTCCAGCGTCCGCGCGCCCGGCTTCTCGCTCACCAGCGGGCGGCGGTCGAGATACTCGAAGACGCGCTGGCTGGCGCCGGCGGCCTGCTGGAAGATGTTGTGGATGCCGGCGAGCCGCTTGACGGGCTCGTACAGCAGCAGCAGGGCGGTGACGAAGCTCATGAAATCGCCCGTCGTCATCTGCCCGGCCTTGATCTGCTCCCGCGCGTAGGTGAGCAGGCCCACGATTGTAACGGCGCCGAAAAACTCGATGATGGGCGACGGCAGCCCCTGCATGGCGATGTAGCGGAGGCTGGCCTGGCGGAAGCGCTGGGCGGCGCGCCGGAACTTGGCGCTTTCGATCGGCTCGGCGGTGAAGCTCTTGACCACCGCGTGGCCGCTGAATCCTTCCTGCAGGATCTCGCTCATCTGGGCGGCTTCGTCCTGGGCGCGGCGCGTGCTGCGGCGGATCCGCTTGCCGAGCCGCGCCGTGGGCAGCAGCACGAACGGCAGGACGGTGAGCGAAACGAGCGCCAGCTTCCAGTCGTTCTGCACGAGCACGTAAATCATGCCGGCGGCGGCGAAAACCTGCCGGAACCAGTCCGCCAGCATTTGCGAAACCGCGAGCTGGATTTTCTCGATATCGCTCAGAATCGAGGACATCAGACGGCCCGTGGAGAGCGAGTGGAAGAACGCGTGCTCCTCGCGGATGACTTTGTCGAAGGTCTTCTGGCGCAGGTCCGTCACGGCGCCGAGTCCGGCGTAGCTGATGAGGTAATTTCCGAAATAATCGGCGATGCCTTTGACGAAAAAGACCATCAGGATGGCCACGGCCACCAGCGTCCAGACGTTGTGAATGGGGAAGGGAATCAGCTGGTCGAGGTAGAGCCGGAATCCGGCCCACTCGGGAACGGGCAGGGCGACGCGGGCCTCGGGCGAGGAGGGATCGAGCACGCGGTCGAAGACGGGCTTGAGCAGCACGGGCAGCATGGCGCGGCCGGCGCCGGAGATCATCATCAGGACGACCGCCAGGGCCAGGACGGGCGTGTAGCGGCGGGCGTAGGCGAGCAGACGCCAGGTTTCGCTCACCATGCGCGGGCCCTCAGCCGGTCCGCGGCGGCGACGGCGTCCTCCAGGGAGAGAGAAGCCAGCCCCTGCGGCGCGTGCAGCACTTCCGCACCGGCGCGCCACGGTCCCCAGATGCGCGGATCGGAGGCGCCAAACAGGACGAGCAGCGGCACGCCAAGCGCCGCGGCCATATGGGCCGGGCCGCTGTCGTTGCCCGCAAACAGCGATGCGCCCGCGATCCAGCCCTTCACTTCCGCCAGAGGCGCGCCGCGCAGCGTTTCAAACTCGCCGAACGGCGTGAAATCGTCGCCTGCCGCGCCCAGCACGACGACATCGAGGCCATGCTCCCGGCGCAGATGACGGGCCAGCGCAGCGAACCGCTCTGCAGGCCATTGTTTGGCCGGGGCGGCGGCGAAAGGATGCAGCACGGCATAGGGCCTGCGCTGCGGTTTCACCGCGCCGTAGAGCCGGGCGCGGGGAATGTCCGCGCGGGGCACGCCGAGATAAAACATGGCGGAGGCGAGATGTTCCGCCGTGTGGACGGTGCGTTCCTCGCCGAGTATTTCCTGAGCCCGCGGGATGCGGATGTTGTACGCCCAGCCGTGGCGGAAGTGGCCGAAGCCCGCGCGGAGCGGCGCTCCGCTCAGCCACGCAAGCCAGGCGCTGCGCGTGCCTCCATGAAAATTGATGGCGAGCTGCGCGCGCCAGCGGCGCACCGCCGGCAGAGAGGGGCCGAGAATCGCCGCCACGGCGGGGTTGTGCTCGAAGACGGCGGCGAAGCGCGGCTCGACGGCGACGGCCACTTCAAGATCGGGGCGGAACGAGTGGAGAAGTTCGAGAGCAGGCGTCGTCAGCACGCAATCGCCGAGGGAACGCAGGCGCAACAGCAGCACCCGCGCCCCCGGGCTCAGGCTGTCGAGCGCAGGCGCCATGCGAGCGGCTACTCTTCAATGACCGCCTCGCTGACCAGCATCACCGGGATGTCATCCCGGATGGGGTAGACGCGGCGGCACTTCGGGCACTTGAGGCCCTGCTGGTCCTCGGTGAGCTGGACGGGCTCCTTGCACACCGGGCACACCAGAATATCGAGAAGATCCTGACTGATGGCCATGGACTTCCTGATTGTAGCAGAGCGGCTTTACGCGCCCTTCATCTCTTCCCGCGCCTTGCGGATCACTTCCAGGAACTGGCGGGCGCGCTCTTCAAAGACTTCGAACTTGCCCTCCTTGATGGTCTTGGCGTCGACAAGCTCGCCGCCGACGGCGACGGCGCAGGCGCCGGCTTTGAGGAAGTCGCCGGCGGTGGTCAGGCTGACGCCGCCGGTGGGGATCAGTTCGATCTGCGGGAAGGGGCCTTTGAGGGCCTTGATGTATTTGGCGCCGCCGACGTTGTCGCAGGGGAAGACCTTGACGATGTCCGCGCCGGCTTCCCATGCGGCCAGCACTTCCGTGGGCGTAAGCGCGCCGGGCATGATGGGCTTCGAGTAGCGGCGGGCCATCTCGATCGTCTTCGGGTTGAGCGCGGGCGTGACGAAGAACTGCGCGCCGGCGAGCATGCAGATGCGGCAGGTCTCCGGATCGAGCACGGTTCCCGCGCCGAGAACCATTCTGTCCCCGAACTGATCGGCTAGCTTTTCGAGCACTTTCACCGCGCCCGGGACGGTCATGGTGACTTCGGCGGCGCGGATGCCGCCGTTGTAGATGGCTTCAATGGCCCTGTAGGCGCCTTCGGCCGAAGGAGCGCGGACGACGGGCACGATGCCGATCTCGATGATCGAGGAGAGAATCGTCTCTTTTTTCATGCTTCGATCCTATCATTGAGCCGCGCCGGCCGCGCTATGCTGTGTCCATGAAGAAGTTGGGCCTGATTGTTGCATCCGCTTTGCTCCCCATGGCGGTCTGCGGGCAGGAGGCGCAGCCGCAGGAGGCCAAACCGGCGCGGGAAAACGGGCTGTACGCCACGATCCAGATCGCGCACGGCAAGGAGCCCATGGGGAGCATCGTGCTGAAGCTCTATGAACTGGAGTCGCCCGTCACGGTGCGCAATTTCGTCGACCTGGCGCTCGGCCGGAAAGCGTGGACCGACCCGAAAACGGGCGCGCGCGTGCGACGGCCGCTGTACAACGGGCTGACGTTCCACCGCGTGATTCCGGGCTTCATGATCCAGGGCGGCGATCCGCTGGGCAACGGCACCGGCGGCACCGATGTGATCAAGGACGAGTTCCATCCGACGCTCAAGTTCGACATCCCGGGGCGGCTGGCGATGGCGAATGCAGGGCCGAACACGGGCTCCTGCCAGTTTTTCATCACGGAAGTGCCCACTCCGCACCTGAACGGCAAGCACACGATCTTCGGCCAGGTGGTGGAAGGGCAGGAGCTGGTGGGCAAGATCGCGCGCGTGCCGCGCGACGCGCGCGACAAGCCGAACGTGCCGGTGGTGATGACACGGGTGAGCATCGAGCGCGTGGGACCGGTGCCGGAGGGCGGCATCGTGCTGACCCCGCCGGCCAAGCCTGCGGCGGCGAAGAAGCCTGCGGCGCCCGCGGCGAAGCCCGCCGCGCCGGCAGCAGCGCCGAAGAAGTAGGCGGGGCTTCCGTCAAGGAGCGCGAAAAACGCTCTGATCATAGCGGTCCGCCAGACCGTGAATCGAGCCGCCCGCCGGCGGCGGGAGCGCGCGTACGGCGCCGGAAGGTGCTGTCCGGTGGCAGTCCTGCCGGAGCGGCGCACTGAGCGCTCTTGCTCAAAGGTGAGAAGTTCCCCGCACGTTGTCCGGAAGGCACGATTGCCGCGCCCGGGAATGGAAGCTGCATTCCTGCCCGCCTTTCGAAAATTGCGGATGGATTGCGTTTATTGCGGATGTATGCCATTCTCAGGATGGAGGCGCAGGCATGAGTCACCCACCCGTCCTGGTACCGGAATCCGATGAAGGGCAGATTCGGGAACCGAATCGGATGTTGCAGAGGGGCGCTCCCGCTCTGGTCGGTTCGGGCGGGGAGCGGCTGGACCTGCCCGATGCTGTCTACCGCCTGCTGAAGGAGATTGTGCGAAACATGCAGCTGGGGCGCGCGATTGTGCTGGTTCCTGAAAACCAGCAGCTGACGACCCAGCGTGCTGCCGATCTGCTTGGCGTTTCACGGCCATTTCTGATCCGGCTGCTTGAGTCCGGCGAACTGCCTTATCACAAAGTCGGCAGCCACCGGCGCATTTACCTCAAGGATCTGATCGCCTACCAGAAGCGGCGCGACGCGGAGCGGAAAGCCGCGCTCAACCGTATCGCCAGAGAAGCGTTCGAATCGGGGTTGTATGACCGCACGGCGATGCCGGAGGGCGGCGAAGACGAATGAGAGCGGACTACCGCGTCGTGCTGGACGCGTGCGTTCTGATTCCGATGCCGCTGGCGGACACGCTGCTGCGGATGGCGGAGGAGCCGAGGCTCTACCTGCCGAGGTGGTCGCAGAAGATCATGGAGGAAGTCACCCGGAACCTCGTCCTGAAATGGGGGATGCCTCCGGAGAAGGCGGAGCGCAGGGAAGCGGAATTGCGGCGTCATTTTCCGGAAGCCTGGGTGGAGGGCCATGAGCTCCTGATCCCCGTCATGAACAATGATCCCAGGGATCGTCACTTTCTGGCTGCTGCGGTGCACTCCCGGTCGGATCTCATCGTGACTTACAACCGAAAGGACTTTCCGGCTGAGTCGCTGGCGCCGTGGGGCATCGAGGTGCAGGGCCCCTCGGCATTCCTGCGCGGATTGTACGACCTGGATGCCGGGCTGTTCGTGAACAAGCTCCACGAGCAGGCCGCCTGTATTCAGGTGAATTTGCAGCAGCTGCTGCGCTCGCTGAAGAAAAACGTGCCGGCATTTGGTGCGTACTTCTGCCAACAGGAGGGTATTGCATTGGGCGGGGGGCAGAGTGCGCGATGATCGAGGCGTCAATTCCAGATCTCCCCTGCTCGCCGGGCCGTGCGCTTTGCTGAACATCCATATGCCAGCGGAGGCAGCACAGGATGCCTCGTGGACGGCGGCTCCGGAAGGCTCACCCGCACTCAGTCCGCCGGGCATGAATCGGAGTGCGAGGGTGACCGGGTTGCGGCGAGAACGGGGCGGTTGCCCCGAATCAATTGCGGGGGAAACCCTCGTCGGGACGACGTGCAGTGAAAGGCGAGGCGCGAGCCTGGCGTCTGCTCCAGGGCACTCGCGCCGCGATCGAGCTGCCGCCGCGAGGCGCGGGAAGACACCGATGGGAGGCTGCGCCGACGAAAAGCAGCAGTCTCCCTTTACGGTCAACGGCCGGTCAGACTGTTTTCGGGTCGGGGTGAACCCAGGGGGCGCGGTAGGGGCGCGCGAGGAGGCGGTTGGCCTCTTCGTCGCCGCGGATGCGGCCGGCGGCTGCGTCCCAGTGCAGGGTGCGGTTGACCTGCGCCGAAAGGTTGGCGAGGATGCAGGACGCGGTGGAGATGTGGCCCTGCTCGATATCGGCGACGGGGCGGCGGTTGTGGTCGATGGCTGAGAGCAGGTCCATCATGTGGTAGCGGATCGCCGGGGCGACGTGGCGCTCGAGCCGCTCCTCGGTCTTGTCTTCCGGGAACTGCTCGAGCTCGTAGGTGACGTCGCGGTGGACGGGATCGCCCTGGCCTTTGACGGGGATGAAGTCATACGAAAAGACGCTGGCTTTGAGGACGCCTTTTTCGCCGTAGAAGAATGCGGCCCAGGTGTAGTTGGGGTCGGGGGGCGGACCCCAGGTGCGGTGGGTCCAGACGACGTCGAGATCATCGTGGCGGAAGATGGCGGTCTGGGTGTCGGAGATATTCCCCTTGCCGCCCTTCGTGACGTAGATGCCGCCGGAAGAGGAGACGGACTTCGGCCAGCCGAGGTCGAGCATCCAGCGGACCATGTCGTACATGTGGATGCACATGTCGCCGACGATGCCGTTGGAGTACTCCATGAACTGGCGCCAGCGGCCGGGGTGCAGCATGGGGTTGTACGGGCGCATCGGCGCGGGGCCGACCCACATTTCGTAGTCGAGCCAGGCAGGCGGCTGCGTGTCCGGAGGCGTCTCGCGCGAGCGCATCGGATAGTAGCAGCAGATCTCGACGTGGCCGATGCGGCCGAGTTTGCCGGCGCGGATGATTTCGTCCCTGGCCTCGATCAGGTGCGGAGTGGAACGGCGCTGCGTGCCGACCTGGACGACGCGGTTGTACTTGCGGGCGGCAGCGAGGATGGCCTGGCCTTCAACGACGTCCACGCTGATGGGCTTCTGAAGATAGAGATGGCAGCCGGCGCGGAGCGCCTCGATGGCGGGCAGGGCGTGCCAGTGGTCCGGGGTGGCGATGAGGACGATGTCAAGGCCGCCGTCCTTGAGCATCTGGCGGTAGTCGCGGTAGGTGCGCGGCTTCTTCTTCGAGCGCTGGCGCTGGGCGGTGAGTTCAGCGGCCTGCTCGAGCATGCGCTGATCGACGTCGCACAGGGAGACGACTTCGACGTTGGCGACCTGGATGAGGCGGAACAGGTCGCACTTGCCGTACCAGCCGGGGCCAATGACGCCGACGCGGCGGAGTTTCTCGCGGTCGTAGGGCGGGCTGGGCACAGGCGTCTGTGCAGGGGCGCGGTTGAGGGCCAGCAACGCCGGCGCAGCCTGGACGAACGAGCGGCGGTTCATAGGCATGGAACGAGTATATCGACGGCGGGACGCAATGGAGTAGGATGAGGCGGCGGAGCGAGCGATGGCAGGCACGAGGCTGGAAGGACGGGTGGCTGTCGTGACGGGCGGGGCGCAGGGGATCGGGCTGGCCTGCTGCAGGGAGCTGGCCCGCGAGGGAGCGCGGGTGGCGATGCTCGACCGGAACCGGGAGGCGGGGGAGGCGGCGAGGCTCGGGCTCGAAGAACAAAACCTGGACGCTCTGTTTTTGCCCGCGGACGTGACACGGGAAGAGGAAGTGGCGGAGGCGTTCCAGCAGGTGGAGGAGCGGCTGGGGGCGGCGGCGATTCTCGTGAACAACGCCGGCGGCAACGTGTACTACGACCCCATCGGGATGAGTCCGGACGAGTGGGACGCGGCGATGGCGCTGAACCTGAAATCGGCGTGGCTGTGCGCGCGGGCGGCGCTTCCGGGGATGGTCCGGCAGGGAAGGGGAGCGATAGTGAACGTGAGCTCTCTGCACGCGCGGATGACGGCGCGGGGGATGTTTCCGTATGCGGCGGCGAAGGCGGGTCTGGCGGGGCTGACGCGGAGCCTGGCGCTGGAGTACGGCTCGGCGGGGGTGCGCGTGAACGCAGTGCTGCCAGGGTGGACGAGGACGCCGCCGGTGGAGGCATGGCTGCAGCGGGACGGGGATGCGGCGGGTGCAGAACGGCGTCTGGCGGCGGTGCATCCGCTGGGACGGATCGCGGAGGCGCGCGAGGTGGCGCGGGTGGTGGTGTTCCTCGCCTCAGACGATGCCTCAGCGATGACGGGGGCGCAGGTGGTGGTGGATTGCGGGCTCAGTGCGAGGTACGCGGGGCCGGAGGGGTGATGCGCCAGCGGAATCCCGGAGGAGATCACCCCAGCCATCCCACAGACGAAGGCGGGCAACACCCACAAACAACAAACCGTCTGTCTTCCGTTTCTTGAGTCCGATCGTCCTGTCAGGGCTCTGGCAGGCGTGCTGCGATCCAGTCGGAGGCGCGCTGGGCCGAGGGAGGAAGGTTGGACAGCACGGCAACGGCGTAGCCGGTTTCGGGGAAGATCCTGAGGTCGGCGTTGATGCCCGGAGCGCCGCCCCCGTGGCCGAACCAGCGCCAGCGGCCCTCGCCGCTGACGATGAACCCATATCCGTAGGCGCCGCGGCGGCCTGTGTTGGCGTGGGGCGCGGTGAGCAGCGCCGTGTGCTTTGCATCCAGCAGTTTGTGCCCGAGCAGCGCGGCCGCAAACCGCTGCAGGTCGTCAACAGTCGAGTATCCGCCGCCGGCCGAGGTGCCGCGCATGGGCAGGGTCGCGTCATTGCGTTTGTGCGATCCGTCCGGTCCGGGCTCATACCCGCGCGCGAGATTCTCAACCTCCTCGTTTTTCCAGTAGCTGTCCGTGTTCTTCATGCCGGCGGGCCGGAAAATCTTCTCGCGGACATAGTCGTAGTAGCTCATGCCGCTGACCTCTTCGATAATGCGGCCGAGCAGGATGAAGCCATAGTTGCTGTAAGCCCAGCGGGATCCCGGCGGGAAGGCCGGGGCGCGTGCTCCGTAAAGCGCCACATAGTCTCTCAGGCCGCGGAGCTTTTCGATGTTGCGGTCGAATTCGGGACCGAAGATGTCGCCTGTTCCGCCTGTGTGCGTGAGCAGGTGATGGATGGTGACCTTTTCCGCCACATCACGGTTCGGATAGTCCCTGAGGTACCTTCCGACGGGATCGTCGAAGCTGAGTTTGCCGGACTGGGCGAGTTGAGCGATGGCAACGGCCGTGAACATCTTGTTCATCGAACCGAGGTTGAATTTCGTGTCCGGGCGGTTGGGGATTTTCCTTTCGCGATCGGCCATGCCCCAGGCGCCGCGGATCATCTCCCTGCCGTTCCGCGTCACGCTGACTGCGCCGGAGAAACGGTCTTTTGCGGCCAACTCATCCAGGTGCTGGCGGAGTGCGGCTGCGAAACCGCCGGCGCTCAGCCTTTCGGGGGGCGGGCCGGCGGGCTCGTCGGGACGGAGGCCGATCATCGTGATGCGGTGCGGCGGCGCGGGATCCAGCTCGAGTTCGACGATGAATGCAGAGCCAGAGCTGTTCATGCGGAGCTGGGCGGAGGCGCGCTGATCCGTGGCTTCGAGCACCTTGATGAGCGTGAACCCGCCGGTCTGGCGGCGCAGATCCAGTTCCCGCTTCACGCGGTCCTCCAGGGGCATGTCGCCTTCGCCGATCCACTGCTCGTGGAAGTGGCGCGCCTGGGCGGCGTCGCCGCTGTTGAACATTTCAAGCCACGCCCGGAGGGCGCGCTCGCCGGTGGCGGGAGCAGGCTGGCTCCAGGCGAAAGGCACGGCGGCGAGCAGGAGGACGAGTGGGGAGCGGAGGGTGAATCTCATACGCAGAAAGACGCTGACGGAGGCGTAAGGTTCGGCCGGGCCGACGGATTCCGGAGCGAGGAATTTACAAGTGTATGTAATAATCGGCTTGGCCCGCCGTATGGCAGGGTGAGGCGCAACATGAGAATGTCAGCGAGCCCTGTCCGGCGGGAGGCGCCGCCGCCCATGACGCCGCCAGAAGATTTCACGGCGTTGTACGAACGCTTCTCCCCGCTGGTTTACCGGACGGCCCTGCGGATCACAGGCCGGCCGGAGGACGCCGAGGATGCGCTGCAGACGGTGTTTGCGCGCGTGTTGCGGCAGGGGGCGAAGATCGACGAAGCGCAGTCGCCGGAAGGCTACTTCCGGCGCGCGGCGGCCAACGCTGCGCTGGACATTCTCCGCGGGCGGGCGCACCGCGCCGAAGCGCAGCTCGATGAGAGCCTGCCGCACGCGGCCGCGGACTCATCGCCGTATCTGAAGGAACGCCTCCGCCGCGCGCTTGCCACGCTTGAGCCGCAGGACGCGGAACTGTTCACGCTCCGCTACATCGAAGGCGTCTCGAACACGGAGATCGCCGGCATGTACGGGCTGGAGCGCTCGACCATCGGGGTGCGGCTGCACCGCATCCGCCGCTGGCTTCAGGAGGAACTGGAGAGATGAAGCGGGAGGCAGACATGAACCACGAGGAAAGGCTGGAAAAGGCGCTGGAAGCGATGCGCGCCGAGGCCGTCCCGGAGACGGAAGAGCAGGCGGCGCGGGAGCGTGTTCTGGAGAAGCTGATGGCGTCGCCGGAGGCCTTGTGCGCGGGATTCCGGGCCATGCTGGCGCCGTACGCGGAAGGGCGGCTCGGGAAAGAGCGGCAGTGGCTGCTGGAGGACCATCTGGGCCGATGCGCCTCCTGCCGGCGCGCTTTTGCGGAGCTGCAGGGCAAACCGAAGGTAGTGGCGATGCCCGAGCGGCGGGCGGCGCTATGGCAGCGCGTCCGGCCGTGGGCTGTGGCGGCCGGGCTGGCCGCGGTGGCGCTGTTCGCGGGCCGCGACCGGATCGACCGCTGGATGGGGCCGTCGGGGCCTGTGGCCGTGGTCGAGGCGTTGCAGGGGCCGGTGTTTGACGATCAGGGCCGCACGCTGGCAGCGGGCGTCGCGGTGGGCGACGATGTGCGGGTGCGCACGGGAGGCGGGGCGCGGCTGAAGCTGCGCCTGGCCGATGGATCGCGCGTGGAAGTCAACGAGCGCAGCGAGCTGGCGCTGGTGGGCGCGTGGAGCGGCACCACGGTGCGGCTGGTGCGCGGCGACGTGCTGGTGGAAGCGGCGCGGCAGCGGCGAGGCGCATTGCGCGTGCAGGCGCCGGACGCCGAGGCGCGCGTGCATGGCACGGTGTTCGCCGTGCGGACGGGGTTGATCGGCAGCCTCGTGTCCGTCGTGGAAGGCACGGTCGAGGTGCGCAATGCGGCAGGGCGGCGGATGCTGAAGCCCGGCGAGCTGGCGGCGACGAATCCGGCGCTGGAAGCCACCAGCGTGCGCGAGACGGTTGCCTGGAGCTCGGAGGCGGAGAAGTACTTTGCGCTGCTGGCCGAGTTCGCGTCTCTGGAAAAGCAGATCACGGCGCTGACGTCCGCGCCGGTGCGGACGGCGCCGACGGTGCTGGCCGCGCTGCCGCGCGGCGTGATGGTCTACATCGCCGCGCCGAACCTCGGCCGCTCGATGGAAGATGCGCTGAACCTGATGAGCGAGCGGGCGGCGCAGAGCGCCGTGTTCGCCGAGTGGTGGAACGCCGCGTCGACGAAGGGGCTGCGCGAGGCGCTGGGCGATCTGGCGCGCATTTCGCCGATGCTCGGCGAAGAGGCTGTCTTCGTGGTGGCGGGCGGCCCGCAGAAGCCGGCGCCTGCCGTGCTCGCGCCGGTGAAGGCGGGCATGGAGAAAGAGCTGGACGCGGCGCTCGAGGAGATCCGCGCGCACCGCGCACCCCCGTTCGTGTGGAAGATCGCGGGCGGACGGCTGACGGTGGCGCCAACTCAGGCGCAGCTCGACTTTGTGCTCGGCACAGCGGGCCAGGACGCGGCGTCGCCTCTGGCGCAGGAGATCGCGCGCCACTACCAGCGGGGAACGGGATGGGTGGCCGCGTTCGCGCCGGGCGCGGGCTTGAATACGGATCAGCCGCGCGTGCTGCTGCCGCGGATGGTGCTCTTCGAGCAGCGCCGCACGCCGGCGGGCGACGAGAGCGAGATGACGCTGGCCTATGCGGGCGGTGCAAGCCCCGCCGGGTGGCTGGCTTCTTCCGGCAGTTCGGCCGCAGTCGAGTATTTCTCGGGGCAGGCGCATGTCGTGTTCGCCGCTTCGTCGCGCGAGCCGCGGCAGATCTATGACGAGTTTCTCGCGCAGGTGGTGAAGCTGCGTCCGGAGGCGGCATCGAAGATCGCCGAGATGGAGAGCAGGCTGGGACTGCGGCTGCGCGAGGACGTGGCCTCGGCGCTCGGGACGGACTTCGCGTTCGGCATCGAGCAGCCGACGCTGCCCGTGCCCGGCTGGCTGGCCGTGGTGGAGACCGTGCGGCCGGCGGCGCTCGATGCGGCCATCGTCAAAGTGGTGGACGCGGTGAACGCGGAGATGCCCGCGGACCAGGCTTCGAAGAAACTGGCGCTCGCGCAGGAGACGGCGGGCGGACGGGCG
>Ga0101944_10006739_pt1 | contig 11983 bp, 12 predicted proteins | sample DewCreD2012metaG_FD_75245 | JGI IMG/M metagenome (GOLD analysis project Ga0101944, IMG submission 75245) | Hot spring sediment bacterial and archeal communities from British Columbia, Canada, to study Microbial Dark Matter (Phase II) - Dewar... ... | reverse complement strand
ATATGGGTCTATGCTGATAGAAACCCAATCCGCTTCTGGTTTTACTCAGTATTAGTAAATGGAAAAGAGATTAAAGTTACAGCAGAAAAAGACCCAGCAAATATTCCCTGGAAAGACCTTGGAGCAGAAATAGTTATCGAATCAACGGGATTCTTTACTGATGCTGAAAAAGCAAGCAAACACATAACAGCAGGCGCAAAAAAAGTTATAATTAGCGCACCAGCAAAAGGCGAAGATATTACTATAGTTCTTGGCGTTAACCATGACAAATACGACAAAGCTAAACATAACATAATCTCTAACGCTTCATGCACAACAAACTGCCTTGCACCTGTCGCAAAAGTCCTTGTTGACGAGTTCGGGGTAAAACGTGGATTCATGACTACAGTACACTCATATACAAATGATCAAAAGACTCTTGATGCTCCTCACAGCGACCTAAGAAGAGCTAGATCCGCAGCTGTATCAATTATTCCAACAAGCACTGGCGCCGCAAAAGCTATTGGATTGGTTATTCCTGAACTAAAAGGAAAAATGGACGGTTTTGCAATGAGAGTCCCTACTCCTAATATTTCTGTTGTTGACCTTGTTGTTGAACTAGAAAAAGATGCAACAATTGCAGATATTAACTCCGCAATGAAGAATGCCTCTGAAACCAGAATGAAGGGAATTCTCCAATATATTGATGAACCACTCGTATCCGTTGACTTTAGAATGAATTCTCATTCATCAATTTTTGACTCACTTCTGACTATGGCTATGCCCGGCGGATTTGTTAAAGTCGTGTCATGGTATGATAATGAATGGGCTTATTCTACAAGAGTCGGTGAGCTTGTTAAATTCATCGCATAAATTTTGTGATTAAAGATTAGAAGGTTTATGGACTAAAATACTTTTAGTCTTGAATCTTCTATCTTCAATCGTTATGGAGAAGCCAATGAGCAAATTAAGTGTTGAAGATTTGCAGTTAAAAGGGAAAAGAGTTCTTGTGCGGGTTGATTTCAATGTTCCTCTTGACGGAACAAAGATCACTGATGATACTCGTATAATTTCAGCCCTTCCCACAATTCAATATATTATTAAACAAGGCGGTAAGGTTATACTTATGTCGCATCTTGGAAGACCCGACGGCAAAGTCGTTCCTAAATATTCTCTTGCCCCTGTCGCAGAAAGACTAAAAGAGCTATTAGGTAAAAATGTTATTCTTGCCCCTGATTGTGTTGGAAAAGAAACTAAGGCTATTGTTGATAAAATGAACGAAGGAGATGTTGTACTACTAGAAAATCTAAGATTTCATGAAGAAGAAGAAAATAACGATCCAAAATTCGCAGAACAATTAGCAGAACTTGGTGACCTTTACGTCAATGATGCCTTTGGTGCTGCACATCGCGCTCATGCCTCAATAGTAGGAATTACTAAATATATCTCTCAATCAGCCGCAGGACTTCTAATGAAAAAAGAGATAGAATATATAAAAGACAAAATTGACAATCCCGAAAGACCATTTGTAGCCATAATTGCTGGATCTAAAGTTTCAGATAAAATCGGAATTATTGAACATCTAATGCAAAAAGCTGATGCTGTGATAATCGCTGGTGCAATGGCGTATACATTCCTAAAATCTATGGGTAGAAAAGTCGGAAAATCTCTTGTTGAAGATGATAAACTCGATCTGGCAAGGGAGATTTTGAAAAAATCTCTTGATGAAAGAATACCTCTTTATTTACCTATAGACCATACCATTGCCGATGATTTTTCTAATAATGCTAATAGAATGGTCGTTATGAGGGGGCGCATACCGGATAATTGGGAAGGTATGGACATCGGTCCTGCAACAGTTGAACTATTCAAAAGCGTTCTTGAAGATGCAAAAACTATAGTCTGGAACGGTCCTGTTGGGGTCTTTGAATTCGATAATTTTGCCAAAGGTTCTATTGCAATTGCAAAAATACTTGCTGAATCTAATGCAATCACCATTGTTGGTGGAGGGGATTGTGTCGCTGCTGTAAATAAATCTGGCGTTGCAGATAAAATAACCCATATATCAACAGGTGGAGGAGCTGCCCTTGAACTTATGGAAGGCAAAAAAATGCCCGGAATAGAGGCATTAACAGATAAATAGTAATGAGTATTCACTCATTTACTTTTGGAGGAAATAATGCGCAAACCAATAATTGCCGGAAACTGGAAGATGAACAAGACCATTAGTGAAGCAGTTGCCTTAGTAACATCGCTAAAGGGATTAGTTAAAGACATAAATGATGTTGAAATTATTGTAGCCCCAGCATTTACAGCTCTTAATGCAGTTGCTGATGCTATCAAAGGCAGTAATATAAAATTATCTGCGCAAGATATGTATTGGAAAGAAAGCGGGGCTTTTACAGGGGAAATATCACCTTTAATGTTAAAAGATGTTGGTTGCCAATATGTCATTATCGGTCATTCTGAACGAAGACTCTATTTTGGCGAAACAAACGAAACAGTAAATAATAAAGTAAAATCAGCACATCAGTATTCAATCAGACCGATTATGTGCGTAGGCGAAAAGCTGGAAGAACGAGAGGCAGGAATAACTGAAAATGTTGTAAAAGATCATGTCGTTAATGGGTTGGCTGGGCTTACAGAAGAGCAGATGATTGAAACTATTATCGCCTATGAGCCTGTTTGGGCTATTGGCACAGGAAAAACTGCAACTCCAGAGCAAGCACAAGAAGTCCACAGTTTCATCAGAAGTCTTATTGCAAATATGTATTCGTCAGCAGTAGCAGATAAAGTTATCATACAATATGGCGGAAGCGCAAAACCAGACAATATTGCCGAACTCATGGCACAACCAGATATTGACGGTGGACTTATTGGCGGGGCAAGCCTTGATGCCGAATCATTTGCAAAAATTGTTAAATTCAAAGGTTAGTTTTAACTCCATTAGCATATAAAGGAGAGATTGCCTTATGGGCGTAATTATAACTATATTACTCGTGCTTTTTGTCCCCGTTTGTATATTGCTTATACTCATGGTTCTTTTACAGGCAGGTAAGGGTGGAGGACTATCTGGGGCATTCGGCGGGATGGGTGCAAATCAACCTTTTCTTGGTTCAAGAGGAACTGCTGACTTTCTCAGCAAACTTACTGTCTATCTCGCCATTGGCTTTATGGCATTGTCGCTTATTTTATCTGTCTTATATGGAACAAATAAATCTATTGTCAAAGAAAAAGCACCAAATGTTACAGATACTCAGGCAACAGAGGCTGAAGCTACCACAACTCAAACAAGTCCTCCAGCTACAAAAACCACTCCGAAACCAACAACTTCAGGTTCGGCTGGAAACACCCAAAAGCCCGCTTCTGCTCCTGCGTCTAATCCGTCAGGAAAATAAACATTATTTGCAGGGATATTTATTTATCCCTGCAATGTATATTGATTGACAACTAGCTTCCCATAAAATTAAAATTTCTTCTTCAAAAATCCAACCTATATGATAAAGCGGTGTTATGAAAAATGATATTGAATATGACATCAAATACAAATGGATAGATCATCCCTTAAAAGCAAACTGGAAAGTTTCTATCATTCTGATTATATTTCTTATTGTCTTATGTTCATCAATATATATAAGTTTTGACAGTATAACATTTCTAATTTTATCGATTATTTTTCTTTTTTGCTCTTTATCCTCTTTTTTTCTTCCTACTACTTACATAATTGATGAAGAGCAGATCATAGTCAAATTTATGTTTCGTAATCAAACGAGAAAATGGGATTCATTTAAGAGATGTTATCCAGATAAAAACGGTGTCTTTTTAAGCCCTTTTTCACATAAAACGAGGTTAGAAAATTTTCGGGGCTTATATATTAGGTTAGGGAAAAATAGCGAAGAAGTGCTTGATTTCATCAAACAAAAGATCGATAAATCACAGATGGAGGGGACTAATCAATGAGATGGTGGGAACATGGATTAGGAAATGAAGAGATACTTCCAGAAGATATTGATCCTAAAGAAGCAGAGGAAATATTAAAAAAATTTGCATTGGAAATTGTAAGGAGAAGGCTTACTGTTCCAGCCATCTTTGCCCTTGAATCAAGTATTCCTATAAATTTTATCAGTAGTCAAGCAATGATAGCACTTGAGCCATTTATTCGCACCATCTTTGATCTGCCAAATTATCGTAAATTTGCCTTGCTTATGGAAAGCGATGATAATGTAAAAAAGTTGATAACAATGATAGAGATTGCCAACCATGATCAGAAAACATCCAAGAAAAAGACTAAAAATAAATAGTAATGAATTGGCAAAATTAGTAATGTTGGCAATTATAATGATTCTGCCGATAATCTTTTTTCCACAGGCTCATGGCGGTTCTGAATTACCAAAACTTGCATTTTTACATATCTTGATATTTATAGTATTAGTTATTTTTCTTTTGACAAAGCGCACAATTACCTTTTCTATGCCTTTTATTCCTGTTTTAGCAATTTTTTTTACCGCTATTTTAGCAACATTGTGTTCTGTTTTGCCTTTTATCAGTCTAACAGGCACTTATCAGCGCTATAACGGTCTTATTCAGGTTGCCGATATGGTTATTATTTGCTTTCTTTCCGCAAGTATCTTCAATTCTTCGGACATACGAAAGATATTTGCAATAGCGACTTTATCTGGTTTGATCCTTTCAATTTACGGCATATTACAACATTTTGGCTTTGATTTTTTGAGATGGAATATTAGCGAATCAGCAGGGAATATCGCTCTAAAATACCGTAGTTTTGCGACATTATCAAGCCCTTCTTTTCTTGGGCTATATCTTGCAATGATTACACCTTTGACTCTTTCTGGCTCTATTGATTCAAAAAAAAATTTAAAGCCTTTTTGGTATATATCGCTTGCCTCAATTATAATTTGCTTAATATTTACATATAGTCGCGCCTCATGGATTGGGGCTTCTGTTGGAACAATTGTTTACTTGGCTTTTTCTATGTCTAAAAAGGAATGGACAAAGAATGGTAAATGGACTCTGCTAATTTTAGTTATTTCAGTTATTATTGGCTTTTTATTATCATCTATTGGTGATCATCCATCTGCTATTAGTCGTGCTATTTCAATTACAGACAGCGAAGTTGGTTCGACACAGATAAGATTTAAGCTCTGGCATAGTGCTTTAACTATGACTGCTAAAAGACCTATAGCAGGCTGGGGGCTTGGAACTTTTCGCTATGTGATGGCTAGATATGCACCTGCGGGAATGACCGATCTTGAAAGGCAAAATATATCTGCACATAACGACTTTCTGGATAGGGTTTCACAAACAGGACTGCTAGGCATTTTGGCTTATCTTGGTCTAATCGTCATGATAGCTATGGTTATAAGGGAAGCTTTAGCGAATAATGATGAGCAAAATATCATATTTACTATTATGGGCAGTTTAATTGTATATTTTATCGCTTTACAGTTTGGATTTAGTTCTCTTACACCGATGGCTTTATGGTGGATATTAATTGGCTGTTTGATTGGTTTATCTAAAAAATCTTCCCTATCAAATTCTGAAAAACCATTAAGATCAAACATAATTATAACATCTCTTTTTGCATTAGTTTGGTTTTTCTTGGCTATATGGACGTCTTCATGGTTAATAGCTGATATTCATTTTGGCAATGCTAGAATTGCCTTTAACGAGGGCTATAAATTAAAAGCCATTGAAAATGCCAAAAGGGCTATAAAATGGAATCCAAGACAAGATTTTTATCTCTCTTGGTTAGGACAAGCCTACCATGAGCAAGATAAAAGTGCATTTGATATTTGTTCCAAAACAATTCATATAAACCCTATTAATCCTGCAAATAGAGCATTGATGGCAAGGGCGTATCAGATAGCTGGACAGGATAACTTTGCACTGAAAGAATGGCAGACAGCTATTGAGCTAGACCCGCATTGGACGCAAGCCTACAATGAGTTAGGGCTTGCATATCAGAGATTGGATGATGCTGATTCGGCAATTAAATCATATTTGATGGCTATAAGTATTGATTCTGAATATGCTTACGCATATAATAATCTAGGCAATGCGTATTTGGATAAGGGAAAAATAGATGATGCAATTATAGCCTATAGGCAAGCATTGGTGCGTGATCCGAGATGTGAGGCATCGATTCGTAATTTAAATAAGGCGCTGGAAATTAAAGAAAAAAACAGGAAATAAAAAAGCAAACGTTGTATTATAAAATGGTTCTATGCTATATTGATATATAGCGGAAAATAAACACAGGATTTTGGAGGGATTTGGATAACAGATGGAACTAAATTCTATATTGGCGACTGACTGCGGAAGCACAACCACCAAAGCAATTCTTATAGAAAGGCGCAATGACGAATATAGGTTGATTGCAAGAGGCGAAGCGCCAACAACCGTAGAAGCACCTGTTGAGGATGTAACAGGCGGAGTAATCAATGCAATCACCGAAGTTGAGGAACTTACTGGTAGAAAAATACTAGATGAGAATCGAATCATAAAGCCCTATAAAGATAATGAAGGCGTTGATATTTATATTTCCACCAGTAGTGCAGGGGGAGGCTTGCAAATGATGGTTGCGGGAGTCGTTCGGAACATGACTGCCGAAAGTGCAGAAAGAGCGGCACTTGGAGCGGGTGCAATTGTTATGGATGTTATCGCCAGCAACGATGGAAGAATGATCCATGAGCAAGTTGATCGCATAAGGCAACTAAGACCCGATATGATATTGCTGTCTGGTGGCATAGATGGCGGAACAGTATCACATATAGCGGAGCTATCAGAGATTATAAGAGCAGCTGATCCAAGACCAAGATTAGGCATTACATATCAATTGCCTGTCATATATGCTGGAAATAAAGATGCAAGAGATATTGTCAAAGATACTTTGTCAGAAAAAACTGCCCTTGATATTGTTGATAACCTTCGTCCTGTTCTTGAGCGAGAAAACCTTATGCCTGCAAGATTGAAGATACAGGAGTTGTTTTTATATCATGTTATGTCCCATGCGCCCGGCTATAAGGACTTAATGTCTTGGACAGATGCCCCGATAATGCCTACTCCAGGGGCTGTTGGTGCAATGATGCAGACTGTTGCAGAAGAAGAAAATATGCAAGTCGTTGGCGTTGATATAGGTGGGGCAACAACTGATGTTTTTTCTGTTTTTGGAGATGTCTTTAACAGAACAGTCAGTGCAAATCTTGGGATGAGCTACAGCATAGCCAATGTTTTTGCAGAGGCAGGATTGGAAAATATAACAAGATGGCTACCATTCCAGATTGACGAAAAGGAATTAAGAAACAGAATAAAGAATAAGATGATACGACCAACCACAATTCCTCAAACTCTACAGGAATTGATAATTGAGCAGGCGGTTGCAAGAGAAGCATTGAGATTAGCTTTTGAGCAACATAAATCACTAGCAGTTGGTCTTAAAGGTGTTCAACAACAGAGGACGATCTCTGATGCTTTTTCACAGACACAGACAGGCAAAACGCTTGTGGATATGATGTCGCTTGATATGATTATCGGTAGCGGAGGCGTTCTTTCCCATGCACCAAGAAGAAGTCAATCAGCAATGATGATGATTGACGCATTTATGCCCGAAGGTGTAACAAGACTTGCGGTAGATAGTATATTTATGATGCCCCAACTTGGTGTTCTAGCGCAAGTCAACAAAGAAGCATCAATGCAAGTTTTCAAGAGAGACTGTCTAATAAACTTGGGAACTTGTATTGCACCTGTTGGAAAATCAAACGAAGGCAAACCTTGCATGGAAATTGAAATTATAAAGAATGATAATTCTAATATAAGAAAAGAAATTAAATTTGGTGAAATCATTGTTATTCCATTGGCAGACGGGGAAAAAGCAAAAGCGAGCATTAGTCCAAAGTCGGGCTTTGATGTTGGTGCAGGAAATGGCAAAAGATTGGAGACTGAAGTTGCAGGCGGAGTAGTCGGTATAATAATTGATACCAGAGGCAGACCATTACAGCTACCGCAGGATTCTACAAAAAGAGTGACCAAATTGCAGGAATGGGCAGAGGCAATGAATATTTATCCAAAAGGAGACTAAAATGAAAACAGTTGAGATAGAACTGGAAGATGAGCTAACGGGAGTTTTGCTTCAATTAAATCAACCATTGCAGTTATCAATTCGAGAATTGATTGTTTTAGAATTATATCGTCAAGGCAAAATTTCCAGTGGTAAAGCTGGACAAATTTTGAATATGCCACGTTTTGAGTTTATTCATTATGCTTCACGCTTGGGTATTCCATTTTTTGCAATGACAAAAGAGGAATGGGAAACAGAGAAAGAGGCAATCAAAGCACTATGATTTTAAAGGAGGAAAATGCAGGTAACTGCATAACAAAACTATGGAGAAGATAAAAATCGGTTACGTTGGTTGTGGATTCATGGCACAAAAGGTTCATATACCAAATTTTGTCAGTATCCCAGAATGTGAATTAATTGCTCTTGCAGAAGTGCGTCAAGAATTAGGTCGTAAGGTTCAGGCAAGGTATGGAATCCAAAAACTATATAAAGATCATATTGAATTAGCAAACGATCCAGAAATTGAGGCTGTTGCTGTTTCTGCAGATTTTGCATTGCAAGGAGAAATAGCAAAAGATTTACTTCGCGCAGGCAAGCATGTCTTTATGGAAAAGCCTATGGCTGTATCAATAGAACAAGCACAAGCTATTGTATCCGCAGGGAAAGAATCAGGTAAAAAGCTGATGGTTGGATATATGAAACGCTATGATGCAGGAAACGAGATCGTCAAATCCACTATTGAGCAATTTAAGAAGACTGGCGAACTTGGTAATATTACCTTTGCAAGAAATCATGGCTTTTGCGGAGATTGGGTTGCTAATCTTGATACGCCTATGGATTCAACTGATGAACCTAAGCCAAGTGCGCCGATGAAAGTTCCAGAGTGGCTACCAAAGGAATGGATCGGGGCATATCTTGGCTATTTACAGCAATACACTCATAATATCAACCTTATGAGATGGTTTCTTGATGCTGGTGATGATGTTAAAGTCAAAGTTGTCGATCTTGATGAAAATGGTTATACAGGCATTGTAATATTTGATATGGCTGGTGTTAGGGTTACGCTGGAAACTGGCGGAATATCCCATTATCGCTGGGATGAACATTCACAGATATATTTTCAACATGGCTGGGTGCATACATGGGCGCCTCCGCTTTTGTTAAAGAATACGCCTGCTGATGTTGAGATTTATCGTGCAGGAAGTGTTCAAGAATTTGAAAGACCAGTTCCAAAACCAAGATGGACTTGGTCATATCGTCGTGAGGCTGAATACTTTGTAACAAATATGCGAAATGATGAGCCTTTTCGATCATCTGGTGAAGATACACTTACGGATGTTAGACTGTTTGAGGAAATATTCAAAATATTTGTTGAACAACACAAAAAATAAGAGGAAATATAATGAAACCAAATAAACTCAGGCAATTATTAGACGAAGGAAAGCCAACACTAGGCACTCATGTTATTTGTCCTTGGGCTGGGACTATTGAGCTTATAGGAAATACTGGCGTATTTGATTATATAGAATATGTCGGAGAATATGCTCCGTTCAGTCTTGAGCAAATGGATAACTTTGGACGCACAATCGAGCTATTTCCCAATATGTCATCTATGATGAAAGTTGAAGAACAGACACGAGGCTTTATCGCACAAAGGGCGATAGATTCTGGTATACAAAATGTGCTTTTTACCGATATACGTTCTGCGGAAGATGCAAGAGAATGTGTTCGCCTTGTTCGTTCTGAAACTCCAGAATCAAAGGGAATTCATGGTGCTGCGATGAGACGGTCTGTTGGATATGTTCTCGAAGCGGGATCGCCAAATTGGGCGAAAGCACTAGACGAAACAGTCATTGCCCTTATGATTGAAAAAAAAGGCGCAATAGAAGAATTAGACGAAATTTTGGCAGTAGAAGGCGTTGATATGGTGCAATTTGGTCCCACTGATTATTCTATTAGTATTGGGAAACTCGGTGGTGGCGGGTCTGATGAAGTTCAGTCAGCACATATTAAGATGATCAAACGTTCATTAGAAGTTGGCGTTCACCCAAGAGTCGAGCTGGGCAGTTTCGATCAGGCAAAACGATTTCTTGATATGGGAGTCAGACATTTTTGCGTTGGTTGGGACGTTAGAGTTATATTTGATTGGTGCAAACAACAGGGCAAAATAATTGAAGAACTGGGTATTAGAAATTAACCGAGAGGAATTGTTAAACTGACAGAAATTTATATACTCGATCTGATAGGCACTTTTGCTTTTGCGGTCTATGGTGCGCATGTCGCTATAGAAAAGGAATTTGATATATTTGGCATTTTCGTTGCCACTTTCTTAACTGCATTTGGCGGGGGGACTATCAGAGAGATTATACTCAATAACATACCTTTCTATTTCTACGATAATAATTATATACTTGTATGTTTGGCAGGATATATATTTTCAATCGCTGTTTACAGGATTTTTAACAAAATTAACAAATATATAATTATTGTTGACGCAATTGGCTTATCGACATTTGCATTTATAGGAGCAGAAAAAACTAATGAGGTAGGTCTTGGTTTTTTTGCCATTGTTTTTCTTGCAACTGTAACAGCAGTAGGAGGGGGATTGCTTAGAGATATAGCAATAAGGGAAGTTCCACAGATATTTCATAGCGATTTTTATGCTTCACCAGCGATATTTCTGGGGATTTCCTTCGCCTTATTGCGTAAATATATGGACAATCTCATATTAGTTTATTGTCTTATATTCTTAACCTTCATATTGAGATTATGCGCTATATATTTTAGGTTTAGCTTGCCACGACCATGGCGAAAAAAAGCAGATTAGTATCGTTTTTTTGCTATATATTAACTTCTTTTCCTGTTCTTCCAGATTCATATATTGCATTGACGATTTCAACTGCATGTTTTGCGCTTTCTATTGTTATTATTGTATCTCTGTCTTCATGTATAGCCTGAACAATGTCCTCAATAATGCCAATATGCCCTGAAGAACCAACAGCCATCGGATCAGATGCGGTTGTTTCGCCACGTTTTTCGCTTGGTCCATAAAGACTTAGCATTTCTGCCTCTTCTTCTTTTTCTCTTTCACTAATAATCTTCCAAGTTTTAAGTTGATCCTCGTCTTTGGCTATTGTGCCTTTATCACCATAAATTAGAATCTGTTGAGAAAGCCCCGGATAAACACAGGTTGATGTCAATAAAGTTCCTAATGCCCCATTTTGGAATTTTAAAACAGCAACTGTATTATCTTCAGCACTTATATCATGCGCAAAAACTCCAAAAGAACCGAATACAGACTTTACTTTCCCACCAAACCATTGCAGAAGGTCAACGGAATGAACTCCCTGATTCATTAGTGAACCTCCACCGTCCTTATCCCAAGTTCCTTTCCATGAGCCATGAGGTCCCTCATAATAGCTTTGCGCTCTATACCAAGGCAAAGAACAATGGACACCAATTAGCTTTCCAAGACGACCTTTGTCAATGGCATCCTTTATTCTCTTGTTTAATGGAGTCGTTCTGGACTGGAATATTCCACTCATCTTTACGCCAGCTTTTTTGCCTTCTTCAATGAGCATATTAATCTTATCAACGCTTATATCCACAGGTTTCTCTACAATAACATGCTTTCCTGCCCTTACTGCCTGAATAGCCATATCAACATGTAAATAGCTTGGCGAACAAACATTTATAACCTCAACCTCTTTGTCATTTACCATGTCATCGTAATTCTTATAAGTTTTTACCTTATATTTTTCGTTTGTTTTGTTCAATCGATCTTCATCAACATCACAAATGGCGATCAATTTTGCGCCTTTAGATTTGCTAATTGCGTCAACATGATAAGCACCCATTCCAAGCCCAACAACACCAAAGCCTATTTCTCTTTTCTGTTCCATTACTTATTATAACCTCCAAAATTAT
>Ga0101944_10006736_pt1 | contig 11989 bp, 10 predicted proteins | sample DewCreD2012metaG_FD_75245 | JGI IMG/M metagenome (GOLD analysis project Ga0101944, IMG submission 75245) | Hot spring sediment bacterial and archeal communities from British Columbia, Canada, to study Microbial Dark Matter (Phase II) - Dewar... ... | reverse complement strand
TGACGACCAGCCGCTACTACCTCCCTGAGCATCCCGACGCCGAAGCCAACTGCCCGTACTTTCTCTCCCAGACCCTTCTGCAGTCCGTGAAGGGTCAAGGGGCGACCGGCAGCGAGACGGTGCTGTTGCTCCGTGTCTCCTGGTCCGCCTTCACTCCGCGTTTCCTGCACGAATACAAGGAACCCGGAACCTATACCCACAACGAGTTCATCAAGGGCGTGTCCACTCCGGTGGCCATCCGCGGCCCCTTCGATTGCGCCCAATACAACCGCGATATCGGCTATGACGCGAAGGTGGGCTGGAAGAGCGCAACCGCCAATCCGAGCGTCGAATGGCTGGAGTGTCTGCGTCCCATCCCTGCCCCCGGCGCGCAACCGCATTACACCCGGGGCGTCGAGTTGGAGCTGTGGAAGGGAACCGCCATCGCCGACCGCATTCCGGGCCAGGTCTACAACCCGGTCACGAATGCCTTCGTGGTAACGAACACCTTCACCGATCCCGCCGTCCTCAACACCTTCCCGCTCGACACGCGGGTCAAGGCTGCGGACCTGCGTTACTGCGTCCGCTTCCGCTACCCCGTCTCCCCGGATGTGGACTATAACGGAACGGGCAAATGGCTGACCGACGAGAAGGGACGCCCGACGGTCAATCCGGCACACCATTACCTCCTGGATACGCCGGTCCTGGACGACGTTTCCGTGACTTACGTCACCCGGGTTCGTTACCTGCAGTTCCGAGAGGTGCGCGAATAGCGGGATTGCGACCCACGTCGCTGCATCGAAAGAGAAAGGATGTTCGGAAAATGGCCCGTACGATCGCCCTGCTCTGCATCGTCGTTCTGTGGTTCCCGTTCCTGTCCGCCCAGGCGGAGGAACCGAACGAAGAGGCCCTTCAAGCCGCCAGGGAACAGGCCTTCGAAGACGCGCAAGGGTCCGAAAACTTCCAAGTCCTGTTCAGCGGGAAACTGATGATCAACCCTGTCGGCGAATCGTCTGGCGATGGCATCGTCGGCGCGTTCGTCTGCGACAAGCATGCCTACCAGCTGAAACTCCAGGATCCCTCGCTGCTGCAGCGTTTGATGCCGCACAACGGAAAGACGGTGACGCTGAAGGGCCGTCCTCGAAACAACGGCAAGTACTTCCTGGCCACGGATCTGTCCGAAACCGTCGCCAACCCCGTGGTTCCGCACAAACGGAGCCGCGGCGGGCTGTAGCCTCCATTACCATTCTCGCGGTCGCCGCCCCTCGTTCTTCCCGCCCATCCGCTGCATGCGGCTGCGACCGCACTTCGGACAGGTCCACTTGTGCTGCTTGTGAAACGAGCGTTTCTGTTCTTCCATCCGGATGCGGCAGCGTTTGCAGTACATGCCGCGCAGTCTAGCAGACCGCTGGAAGGGGGACAAAGGCGAACCGCACGCGAGGCCCTGCGTCGTGGGAGCGCCATGGACAGGCCCGCAGAGCCCGGAATCTGAAACCCTCCAGAACCGGACCTGTCATAGCAGCCGCAAGCCAAATGCCTCCGGCTTGCGCGCACAAACCGGAAAGAGGGGGAGACGCGGAACGGCGAAGACCGCGCTGCCGTGCCCCACTCCGCATTACTGCGCCACCAGGACGGGTATTTCGCCGGGCTTGCGCGTCTTCGGGACATAGCGCACTTCGCGCGTCTCCGCCACCGTGCCGTCCTCGTTCCGCCGCACGATCAGCCGGCCTTCCGCATCGAATTCCTCCGTCCGCTCCCCGTGCGTGCGCGTCCAGCCCGTGCACCGGCCCTCGGCGTCGTACCGGTACTCGTCACGCCAGCTCCGCGGCAGCTCGATGACCGGATCGACGTAATGCCCCGGCTCGTCGGCGCCGGTGTAGGTCACCGAACGGATCCGATCCTGTTCGTCGTAAACCCGCTCTTCATGATCCAGCGAGAAGAAGGTGATGAATGCGGGCGGAGACCAGTAGGTGCCGTTGTGCGCAAAGACGCCGATCTCGACGCGGTTCGATTCCAGCGGATGTCCCGGCGAGACCGGGCGACGGGGATGATACGGGACGCTGAGTTCGGCCTTCGAGCCCTTCTCGTCCAACGGGCGGATGCGGATCTTCCTGGCATCGCCGCGCAGGACCACCCAGCGCCACGCGAGCGGCCTGCCGTCGGCGTCCAGGCTCTTTTCGGCGCTCACCACCATCCTCCGTCGATAGGCGACGCCGCGGAAGATGCGCGCCACGGCGCAGGGCGAATCGAAGTGCTTTTCGCTCTTGTGCGCGCTGAAAAAGTCGCGGCCGGGCTTCGGCTGGTCCTCTTCCACCACCTCGATCTGCGCCAGCGGCGGCAGGATCCCGGGCATCATCTCGTGGGCCCGCGTGACCATCTTCTCGCGATCGATCTGGTTTCCCTGGAAGACAGCGTGATGCGCAACGCCCGTCAGGTAGATTTCCGGGTGGGACACCGCCTTGTTGCTCATCCGGAAGATCATCTGCACGGCCGGCATCAGCAGTCCCTGTTCGGCCAGGCGCCTCTTCGTCTCGGGGCGGAAGGCGGCCAGCGTCGCGGCAATGGCCTGGAGAAAGACCTGGTCGCTCCCCGACGAACCCTGCGAGGCGATCAGGTAGGGCGTGTTGGCGAAGAAGACGTCGCCGTGGCCGCCCTTCTCGCCGGCGAACAGGCCGTCGCGGCCGGGCGAGTGGTCCAGGTGGCCGGGATAGACATAGAGCCGGTTTCCGCGGTACTGGTCGTACAGCAGCGCGACGCCGTGCGCGCTGCTGCAGGCCATCCGCGGCATGCTGCGCCAGAAAGGGCCCCCCGTCTGCGCGACGGAGGCGTTGCCCAGCACGATGCCGGGATGGATCAGATCGTTCTGCAGACCCCAGTGCAGATTCGCCGCGCGCGCCTCGGTCGCGTATTCGATCCAGGTCAGGGTGGGAAACAAGCTCCGCGGGAGATCGGAATGATCGCCGTCGCGGTTGTCGTAGAGGTCGCCCCAGTTCCCCGCGGCCGTGCCATCCTTCTGCCACTGCAGAAGAAGCTCGCCCGCCGGGTCCTTCAACGTCGTGAAAGGGCGATCGGCCGGCGGCGCGGGATCGAAACGGAAGGCGCTGCGCAGCATGCGCCGCTGGCGGTCGTACTCCAGATTCTCGTCGCGGACCCACGCGGTCTGCTCGAGGATCGGCAGCGGCGTCGCCGGCCGGTCGGGGAGAAAGGCAGGGGCCTGCACCGCGCGTTCGACCGCCGCAGCGAAACGCGGATCGTCGCGCAACGCGATCCAGTCGGTGTCGGCCTTGAGGTGCTCGGACCGGTTGAATCCGTGCGCAATGGCCTCGTCGAGCTGCCGGAAGGCCTCGTCGCGGTTCCCGCGCAGCGCGTGCAGGCAGGCCAGATTGTAATAGCCGTTCGGCGCCCAAGGCGCCTCCTGGATCATGCGCCGACAAAGCTTTTCGATGGCGTCCAGGTTCCCGCGCGCCTGCTCGGCGGACATGGCCTGTTCCAGACGGTTCACGTAGCTGTTCAGCAGGACGAGCCGCTCCAACAGGCCGGCGGACGCACGGCTGGCGAGCGGCGGGGGCGTCGGCGACTTCTCGCCGCGGTTTTTGCGCCACGGCTCCAGGTGTTCCGTGCGATACGCCTCGGTCAACGGACGCACGGGGATGGCGGCGCGATAGAGGACCTTGTCCCCCTCGAGCGCCTCGAGGGTCAACCGGATGCCATCGGCATCCGGCGTCAGGGCGTGGCGTTCGAGCTGCGTTTCGGCGCGCGCACCGTCGGCCACGGAGAGGTCCTTTTTCTCCGCGAAGAGTTCCGCGCCTTTCGCATCCGTCGCCCGCACCCGCAGCGCAACGTTCTGCGCCCTGCCCTTCGCCGCGCAAACGGCGGCCCGCACCTGGAGCCGGCCCTCGGTCGGTTCCCCCAAGTCCAGCCACTGCACCGAGGGCGCATCGGGATCGAAGATCACTTCCGGGAAACCTTTCCACTCCAGCCAGGTTCCCGGACCCCAGCCGCAGAAGGCATGCGAAGCATCCATTCCCGCACCGCGGACATCCTTACCCGCCTCCGGACCGCGGGCGTCCCCGCCCGCCTCGGGACCATCGCCCACGTCCTTCACGCCATCGCACCGCGCGAGCTGCATCGCCCAGGTCTTGCCGTCGAGGTTGCCGACGCCGAGGGCGGAAAGGGCGACCGCGGCCTCCAGCGTCCAAGCCTCGGCGGTCACCGCGCAGCGCGCTGCACCGCCGCTCTCCCACAGGATCTCCGAGCCTGGCGTGCCGTTGAAATGCCAGGCGTCCTGCTGGATGCCGAACGGGTTGATGACAAGCTTGTAGAAGCCGAACCCCTGCTGCGTGGCCTGCTCGCGGCTGTGTTTGAGGATCTGCCATTCGACGCGATCGTCGTGCAGGATGCCTTCGCCGTCCGGTCGGACGCAGGCAGCGACGGGATAACGGCCCGTTTCCAGCGGAGAGCGCATGGCCAGATAGAGAAAGCGGGCGTCGTAGGCCAGGTAGAAGACGGCCTGCTGGGCGGCGGGGGCGAGCGCGCTGCCGAACTGGAGCGCGCGGAGCCCGGTCACGGCGGCAGCCCCGTCCCACTCGCCGGGATCGAGCTTGCCGTCCAGTTTTGGCGCCTGCGCCAGCCTGGGGATGCGCAGCACGGCCGGAGACTCAAGGTCCTCCGCGCTGCTTATCGAAGACATCGAGGCCGCCATTGCGGCGGCCAGGAGGGTCGTGCGGATCGTTTTCATTCCTTCAGGGTACCGGCGCAAACCGTCGAACGCCACTGCTCACGGCGCCTGTTCCATGACGGGGATGTTTACTCTTCCTTGTAGGCACGATCCTTGGGAGGAGGAATCGGGGCGTTCATATCGCTGCCACGGTTATGGACGGTTCGCCCATCGACCAGCATCAGCTTCCCGTTTTCGTACGTAGCCTTGTACTGCCGCCGGAACTGGACCGTCTTGAAGATCAGGGTTTGGTAGTGTTCGTCGAAACCCCACGCACAGGTCCAGATTCCCATGCCTCGCGCACCGCCGTAGATTCTTCCGCTGCCATCCGCTTTCAACTCGAAAGCCTTCCAGTCCGACGGCGTGTGCCTCCACGTGCCCACCAGATCGTTCTTGGTGACCTTGCGCGTCTCTTCGGCACGCAGACCCTGCAAGCCGAAACCGAGAATGCCCAAGCTCAGCAGGCCAGCGAAAAGCACTTTGCGTAACATGATCGACCTCCTGTCACTCCAACCCGGATGTAGACTCACTGCACCTGTGAAGTGCTGCTCCCTATCAGTCTAAACGTAAGAGAGTTTAGCCTTGGGGCCAAAATTCTGCTTTATTATTCTGCGAAAGTAAAGTTTATTACTTCTTTTAAAAGCAATCTATTATGACTTTAAAAATGCGGGCCGTACACATTGCACAAAGTGATTTTTTAAATTGCCGCAAAACGCTGTCAACGCATTTGAGATTCGGCGGTATGTTCGGGCCATGCGTTTTCCATCGGATGCCCCGGTTGCCCAAGCGAAGCTGGATCTGCTTCGTGAAAAGATCCTATCCCTGAAGGTGGATTTGACGGCCGTGGAAGAGCGGTTTCTCCGCTCGGGCGGCCCTGGTGGGCAAAAGCGAAACAAGACCGCCAGCGGAGTGCAACTGGTCTACCGACCGCTGCATCTTCAGGTGAAATCGACACGCGAGCGCTCGCAGGCCTTGAATCGCTTTCTGGCACTGCGGGAGTTGTTGGACGAGATCGAAAAACGGCTCGATCCCGACAACTGCTTGAAGAGGGAAGCCTGGCAACGCATCCGTCGGCAGAAAGATCGGCGCAGAAGGCGCCGATCCTGACCTTCCCATTGCACGACTGCTTGTGCTGCTTGAAGCGATTGGCGCTTGATGAGGCATTTGCCTAAGGTGGCGTGGTCATGGCGACCGATCCTTTCCAAGGTGGTTCCGAAGACGCATCCGCAGGAGTTGCTCAAAAAATCGGGACGAGGCCGTAGACGGTGCCGTTGGGAACTGGCCGCCGGGACCGTGTGCGTTATTCTCTCCGCAGGGGGAGGAACCGAAGATGGGTGGTGCTCGAGAACCGGGCGGCGCATGCAAGGCAGGCGAAGCGCTGAAGATCGGTGCGCTGGCTCGTCGCACGGGCTTGACCCGTCAGGCGATTCACCAGTATGTGCAACTCGGCCTCCTCCGTCCCGCGCTGCACACCCGCGGCGGTCAGCGGTTGTTCGACGAGGAAGCCATCCGGCGCATCGACCTGGTCCGGAAACTGCTGGATTCGGGTTACACCCTCCAATCGATACGCGAGACCTTTTTCCGGGAACGGTAGCCATGCGCCCGATGCTGCCGACCCTCCTGTTGTCGCTGATCCGTCTGCTGGCGGCTGCCGAGCCGGGGCAGGCTCCGCCGCTTCCGCCGGAGGATCGGGCGGCAGTGGATGCGCTTTTCGCGCGTCTGCGCGAGGGTTTTCTGGCCGGGAACCACCGCCTGTTTCCCGCGCTGCTGACGGCGCGCGACCCGGCCGAGGAGGAACGCTGGGACGAGATCGTAAGCGCGGTGCGGCGCGAGCTGAAGACGCGTTCGTATGCGGAATTCGAGGTCTGCGAGTGGTCGGTGGAGGAGATGCTGGGGCGCGGACGGATCGACCTGTGGGTGCGCCTGCGCACGGTGTGCGTCCTTCCGGACAAGGTTCGGGTGGAGAACCATCATAACGATTTCTTCCTGGTCGAGCGGCAGGCGGAGGGCGGGTTCCTGCTCGTGGATTCTCCATTTTTCCAAACGCTGGGCCGGCAGCAGGGGGTGGGATTGATCGCGGACGCATTGCTGGCGGCCATCGGTTGCCTGGTGGCGCTGACGTTCTGGGTCTGGATGGGGTTCGAGGCCTTCAGTCTGCGCCCGCGGCGCGCGGTTTGGCGCAGCGCCATCCTGCTGTTGCCGCTGCTGGGTGCGGTGGCGTTCTTCCTGTTCTGCTTCCTGCCGGGTCTGTTCCGGCCTCGTCCCGCGGTGGAAGAGAAGTCGCGAAGCGGTTTGACAAACCGCGTGTGACCCGGGAAACAGGGCGTACCGCAAACGGAAGGAGAAGCGCACCGATGGCTAAAACCGATTTCATGGCGCGCCTGAAGGCGGGCGAGATCCTGGTTTCCGATGGCGCCTGGGGCACCGAGTTGCAGAAGATGGGCCTGCCGGCCGGGGGCTGCGCGGAAGAATGGAATGCCTCGCATCCGGAGCAGGTCAAACAGCTCGTCCGCAACTACTGCCAGGCCGGCGCGGACATGGTTCTCTCCAACAGTTTCGGGGGCACGCGCTTTCGCCTGGCGCGACACGGGTATGGCGAACGGGTGACCGAATTGAACGCGGCCGCCGCGCGGCTTTCCAAGGAGGTGGCCGTCGAGTTCGGGGCCTTCGTGGTGGCCAGCGTCGGCCCGACCGGCGAATTCGTCGAACCGCTGGGGCTGATCGGCGAAGACGAGATGTACCAGGCGTTCAGGGAGCAGATCGCGGCGCTGAAGTCCGGCGGCGCCGATGCCGTGGTCGTCGAGACCGTCTTTGCGCTGGAGGAGATCCGGCTGGCGATCCGGGCGGCCAAGGATCTGGGCATGCTCTGTTTCGCGACGATGACCTTCGATCCCGGCGCGCAGGGCTTCAAGACCATGATGGGCGTGACCGTCGAACAGGCGGCGCGGGCGCTGGACGAATCGGGTGCCGATGTGATCGGCACCAACTGCGGCAACGGCGTGGAGAACATGGTCAAGATCGTGACCGAGATGCGGGCCCACACGCGCAAGCCGATCCTGGTCCATTCGAACGCCGGCCTTCCGCAACTTGTCGGGGGGCAGGTGACCTACCGGGAGAGTCCCGAGATCATGAGCGCCAAAGTCAGAGACCTCATCGCCGCCGGGGCGAATATCATCGGCGGCTGCTGCGGTACGACGCCCGACCATATCCGCGCGTTCCGGCGGGTGGTGGATGGGCTGGGACGATAGTGGGCCGGTTGCTCGCTTTGTTTGGCTGTTTATGGAAGGGCCGTCGGCTGACGGCCGGCCGCGCTGCCTTTCCCGGCACTCAACCGTTCCAGGATGGGTCGGTTTGCGCCGGGGAAGGGATAGCGGCGCAATTCGCCGATGCGGACCCACTTCCATGCCTGGCATCCTCGCGCCTGCGGACGGCCGCCCAGAAAGCGGCAGGCGAAGACATGCAACGTGATCGAGAAATGCGAATACGCATGACGTACGCGCATCAGCCTGCGGCCGACCTCCGCTTCGATGCCCAGCTCCTCGCGAATCTCGCGACGGCAGCATTCGGCCAACGACTCGCCGCGCTCGCGCTTGCCGCCGGGAAACTCCCATAGATTCGGCAGCAATCCCGTCGGCAGGCGCTGCGCGATCAGGATGCGCCCGTCGGCGCGCCGGATCACGCCGGCGGCGATATGCTTGTGGGGGATCGGTTTCTTCGGTTGCCGGACGGGAAAGTCCATCGTCCTGCCGAGCGCCCGCGCTCGACAGGCGGCGCGCAGGGGGCAGACGTTGCAGACCGGTCGGCGCGGAAGACAGATCGTGGCGCCCAGCTCCATCAGCGCCTGGTTCCAATCGCCGGCCGCTTCGGGCACCAGGTTTGCCGCCTGCCAGGCTTCGACGGCCGCCCGGCCGGCCTTCTCCCGGGGCGAGACCGGCAGCGCCAGCAGACGCGCGACGACGCGGTTCACGTTGCCGTCGACGACCGGCAGCGGCGATCCCAGCGCGATGCTCCCGATCGCCGCGCGCGTGTACGGTCCTATGCCGGGGCATCCGTCCAGATCCCCGATCCGGATCCGATCCCGCGTCGCCAGTTGCCGGGCGGCAGCATGAAGGTTTCGGGCGCGATGGTAATAGCCCAGGCCCTCCCATCGTTTCATGACCCGGTCGAGCGGCGCATCGGCCAGCGCCTGCAGCGTGGGGAATTCGCGCATCCAGCGCTCGTAATACGGCAGCGCCTGTTCGACGCGCGTCTGCTGGAGCATGTATTCCGAGACCAGCGTGGCATAGAACGACGGTTCGCGCCGCCAGGGCAGGTCGCGCCGGTGGATGCGATACCATCGCAGCAGCGCGTTGCGCAGACGACGGGCGAGCGGCGACGCGGTCTTCATGCCAGGTCAGCGATTCGGCAGCGGAGGCAGCCCGGCGCCGTAGAGCTTTTCCGAGAGGCGCGAGAAGGCGGCGTACATGGCCGGCTTGGTCCCGGGATCCCGCACCCCGATCGCCTCGTCGTCGCCGTAGTCGCTGAAGATGAAGCCGCCCTCCGGTCGCGCCCAGTGCCTCATCAGCGCCTCCGCGTCCGCCTCGATGCGCGCCCGGTCGCCGCTCGGCAGGGTCGCCTGGATGTCCGCGAGGCTTTCGAAGACGATCCGTCCGCCGTAGCGCCGCCCCATCTCCTCGATCCCCAGCGCGCGCGGCTGCTGCAGATTCACCACGTTCACGCCGGCGCGGATGTAACCCTCCACGATCTCGTTGACCTTGCCGCACGAATGGACCCAGACGTCGCAGCCGGCCGCGTGCATCGCATCGAAGATCCGCCGGTAGCGCGGAAAGAAGAAGTCCATCCACAGCTCGAACGAGACGAAGGCGGCCTGTTGCGTGCCCCAGTCGTCCGACATGCTCCACCCCTGCACGCGTCCCGGAAAACGCCGCGCCACCTCGCGCACGAACCCGGCGTGCACGTCGACGATGCGATCGGCCAGCGCCTCCATCGCCGGCCGGTCGTCGTACAGGTCGGCCAGCGTGTTTTCGAAGCCGTGCAGCGAATGCATCCGTTCGAAGAGCACCATGAAGATGCCGGCGACGACATACTTCCCCTCCCGATCGGCCTGGTCCAGCGCGGCGGGACAGTCCTCGTAGCGACTGTCGTCGAAATAGTCGGGCACGGGGTTGCGGTCCAGGCCGCCCACGTCCTCCAGCGGATGGCCCTTCACCTGCCCCATGTTCTTCATCGCCGTGTGGTTCCAGACGCAGCCCCATTCGTCCGCGCCCTCGCAGACGGGTCGGAAGGCGGCCGGCCGTTTGACCGGCAACCAGGCCGTATCCGACACGCCCAGACTGCCCATCTGCACCGGCAGGCGGGGCGGCCTCAGGAAGCGGATGGCGCGCTGGACGATCTCCCTCGAAGTCATCTTCGATTCTCCGCGAGTATCGAGCGGCGGCCCTTCCATCTTACCACCGGGCTTCGCGGGAAAGCAAGGTGGCCCGGGCCTTGCAGCCGTTCCGTCTTTTCGTAGGCTCCGCGCTCATGGATGTGTTGCGAGTGCCCTGCCCGGCCTGTGCGCGCCTGCTGATCAACCCGGTGACGGGCGCGGACGGACAGGTGCGGTGCTCGAATTGCGGGGAGCGGTTCGTCGCGAACCTGCCGGAGCCAGGATGCGTGACCGGGGCCGCGGAGGAGACCTCGACGGCGGCGCCGGCGGATCCGGCAAAGCCGGCCTCCTCCTCCGCGCCCGTGTTCGAGGCGGAGGGGGGCGCTGCGCTGGCTGCCGCCGCACCGCCAGGCCGCCCGCCGCAGCCGGCCAGCTACGGCGCGGTTACCCTGCTGGCCTATCTCCTGCTGTTCGCCGCATCGTTCGGATCCCTCTTGAACCTGACTTTCGCCGTGCTGGCGTTCCTGCACGACAACCGCTTCTACTGGGATGAGGCCTGGGGGGGCATTGCCTTCCTGGCCCTGATGGCAGCGCTTCCCCTGGTGGCCTTCATGCTGGTCCGGTCGGCGCGGAGTCTGCGGCGGATGGACGCGGCGGCGCTGGAACTCGCATGGCGCCTGCATGCGCTCCCGCAACCTCCGCCTCCGCCCGTGGGATCCGAGTTGCCGTACATCCTCCCCTGCATGGCTGGCGGCGGCCTGACGGTGATGATGGCCGTCATCGGCGCCACGCAGTTCGACTGGGATCCGGTTTCCGTTATTTTCGCGCTCGTCGCCGGCCCGTTGCTCTTCCTGCTGGGCCTGACCTTCGCGGACCTCCGGCGCTTCTGCTGGCGGACCGCGTGGCTGGCCAAGGCGGTCGAGGGCGCGACCCGGTTGCATGAGCCCGCGCCGCAAACCCACGGGTGGATACTCGGACTGGCGATCGCCGCGGCTGTCTTGTCTGCCTTGGCCTGGCTGATCCTCCTGCCTAATGTTCACCCTTTGGATTTCCATTTTTTCCTGATCTTCACGCTGGTGGCGATCGGCATCGATGCGACGCTCTGCCTGGCGATCCACCGGATCGCAGGCGCGGCGGGCGCGTGGTGTGTCGCGGGGCGGTCGATGGCGCGGAGGCGGTCGGTTGTGGCCGTTCCGGGCCCCGCCACGGCACTCAATGCCCTGCCCGTAGTGGGCGCCATCTGGGGCCTGCTGGTGATGGTGTTGGCCTTCCATGCGGCCGGCCGCTACTGGGACCATTCGGACTATGCGGCTGTGCTGCTCTGCCTGGCCGTTTCCCTTTTCGCGGTAACCGCAGGCCTGTTGCTGAACCGGATCCATCTCGCGTACCGCCTGACCTCTTGGCTGGTACCGTCGCCAGTTCCCCTCGCGCATCGCCACAAAGCGGGTTCGTTCTCCTTTCTTGGCCGCCTCGACTGGACCGCCTTGGCAGCGGCCACGGCGAGTTGGCTGAGCGCGCTGCTGATGATGTCTCAGAGCAGCGATGCCTTTGAAGCCTGGGTCATCCTCTCCGGTCCCTATTACTTCGCCTTGTGGCTGATCCTGCTGGCCGCGATGGTCCGTGGCATGGCCGACCGCTGGGAGGCGGCGGCGCGCGCCTATGCGAACGCATAGATGCGAAGTCTTTTCGTAACGAGGTACTGCCGTCGGCGGCATTTCCCATATGTCATTGAATTTGAAGTGGTTAATGGCTGATTTTCGGGAGTTCATGACCCCGTACGCCGTGGGTCAGGAACTTCCGCGGCGCGTACTAAAACCCGTCACCGTCTTCTCGGCAGCGGGCTCGGTCCCGGTTGCCGTGACGGGGGCCAGAAGCGGGCCCGCTTCGGCTGCCGCACTCGGGGCCACCGGAGTCTTTGCGCGGTT
>Ga0101944_10006734_pt1 | contig 11990 bp, 9 predicted proteins | sample DewCreD2012metaG_FD_75245 | JGI IMG/M metagenome (GOLD analysis project Ga0101944, IMG submission 75245) | Hot spring sediment bacterial and archeal communities from British Columbia, Canada, to study Microbial Dark Matter (Phase II) - Dewar... ... | reverse complement strand
GCGTCTTTGCCACGGCTCGGTCGCGGAGCAAGCGCGACCTGGCGCTGGCCCTCGGCGCGACGGCCGTCTTCGACCCGAAGAGCGAGGACGTCGTGCAGCGAGTACTCGAGTCGACGGACGGCGTGGGTGCGGGCGCGGTCGTCGACTACACCGGGGACCCCGAAGCGATCGTCCAGGGCCTGCGGATGCTCCGGCCGGCCGGCCGGATGGTCCTCGTCGCTCGCTTCACTGGCCCGCTCCCGGCGGTTGTCGGGTCGCTCTTCGTGAGCAAGTCGCCGCACGTGATCGGCCTCTGGGGGCGACGGCTGTTCCACACCTGGCTGCTCTGCGAAGACCTGCTGACGACCGGCAAGGTCGACCTTGCGCCTCTGGTGGGAAACACCTACCCGCTGAGCGAGTTCGAGGCAGCTTTCCAGGACGCGATCACGGACGGGACGAAGAAGGTGCTCTTGAGGCCGTAGCCCGAGCGGCGTTTTCGGGCCGGCGACATTCGCTCGCGAGGGCGACCAGCGCGAGCGCCGCGCCGGCCGCCCTCACTCACGGTTGCGTGGGCGGATGTCGATTGAGGCGCGGAGGGGCAGTTATGGCTGTTGCCCCTTGCCCCGCCGAGACGGTTTTACTTCAGGTCTGCGACGATCGTCCGCAGCGCCTTGCCTTCGCGGTTCACGTAGGTCGTGTGCGAGCGTAGCTCGTCGCCCAGGCAGAAGTGCTTCACGCCCAGGTCGATGTAGTACTTGGCGTCGTCCGCCGAGTTGATCTCGCAGCGCGGCTGGACACCGTGCGCCAGCGCCACCTTGATCATCTCCCGCTCGGCCGCCTTGAACTCCTGGAAGTGCTCGCTCGAGTTCCAGCCCCGGCTCATCGAGTAGTCAGACGGGCCGAACTGGACCATGTCGACGCCTGGCACGGAGCAGATCGCCTCGATGTTGTCCATCGCCTCGGCCTTCTCGATCATGAAGACCTTGACCACCTCGCGGACCATCGCGGCGTAGTCCATCTGCGGGGCGTTGGGCCGGTAGCCGACCCAGCGGCGGTTCGGGTAGCCGAACCGGCCCTTGTCCTGTGGCGTGTCCGGGCTGATGACCCAAAGCGACTCCCTGACCTCGTCGGCGGTCTTGTGGTCGGTGAACATGATCGCCTGGAAGCCGGATGCCATCGCCTTCTGGGCGACGAAGGCGCGGTTCTGGAAGTCGATCTTGATCATCGTGCCCATGTTGTAGAGCTCGGCGGCTCGGGCGATGTTCTCGAGGTCTGGCTGGGTGACCGGAGCGTACTCGGCGACGTACTCAACGTAGTCGAAGTGGCCGCTGACGCCGACGATCTCGGTGATGACTGGCCAACTGCTCTCGATTCTGGTGCCCATCGACGGCAGGCCCTTGTTGAGCAGCTCCCGGAGTCGGTTGGTTCTCATCATCGTGCGATTCTCTCCATTGGTAAAGTGACTGCACGTAGCGATGGTACGCTCGCGTTCAGTCCTCGAACCCGGTCATGATCCGGATCACGCGCTCGACGTCGTTTGTCGCGGCCATCTTGCTCTGCCGGTTGATCTCGACCTGCTGGAGCTTTTCCGCGAGGTCGAGGACCTGTGGCAGGTACTCGCGCGGGAACTTCACGGCGCCGTTCTCGTCCATGTGGATGATCTCGCCCGGGGCCACGTCCATCCCGCACACGCTCACCGGCACGTTGATCGCCTTGACGGCGTAGGCGCCGTGGCCCGGCGTGACGCCGGTCAGCATGTACTGGAACTTCATCGGCCGGATCTCGTCGACGTCGCGCGACGGGCCATCCGAGACGATGCCTATGCACCCAACCGCCTTCAGCGCGGTCGCCATGTTGCCGCCGGCGAGTCCGCTCTTCGCCTTAAGCGCCGGGGGCAGGTCCTGCTTAATGACGAGGACCACCGGCTTCGGCATCCGGTCGACCGCCCGCAGGACATCGCCGAACGAGAGCCGGTCGGCGTCCGGCGTCGGCGTGCCGTAGATGGCAGTCACGGCGAAGCCGGCCATCCGGCCAAGCTCGGGGTAGATGCACCGGATCGACTGGTCGGTGTACCAGTTCGTCTCCCAGGGGTTGTAGAGCCCAAGGCAGAGCTTCTTGTCCTTTGGGTAGGTAGCGACGACGTTGGTGATCGATGGGGTGTCGAACCGCTTGAGTGCCTCAAGCATCTCCTGCTCGGTCAATGTAGCCTCCCTCCAGTGGCACCGGGCCGCGGCAGACCGCCGGTACGGGGCATAGTCTACCGCACCGGGCGCATGAGCATGCGGGCAGCGGCCCTGTGCATCTCGTCGGTCGAAGCATCTCTGCAGATCAGGCACGGGCTGGGGGTGGGGGACGGGGGTGAGGACGAAGCCGGCGCCACCGCGTGGCGCCGCCCCCTTTGACCGTATCGCGCAGCGCGCGCGCCGAAGCGCGCCGACGGCGCCCTCAGGTTGCCGCGCGCCGCCAAGCCGCCGCCGCCGCGCGCAGGCGTTGCGACAGATGGCGTGCGAGGTTCCAGTGCAGCCGCGCCGCGAGCGCGGGATGCTCGTGCGACAAGGCCGTCAGGTCGTTCACGGACAGACGCCAAACCCGGCTCGGCATGTCGGCCAGTGCGCCGGCCGAGCGGCCGAGACCGTCGAGCACGGCCGTCTCGCCGAAGCACATGCCGGGCGAGAAGGTCACGAAGCGCTGACGGCGCGCGCCGTCGACGATACTGATCGAGCCCTCGCCGAGCAGGTAGATGGCGTCGCCCGGATCGCCTTCGGCGAACAGCAGCTCGCCGGCGGCGAGCTGCCGCTCGGTTAGTCGGTAGCGCAGGTGGCGCAAGCCATCGGCGTCGATTCCGGCCAGCAGGTCGTTGTCTTGCAGCGGCACTGCCTGCCCCAACGGCGGGACACCCGCGGCGGCGAGCAGCGCGCGCTCGGCGACCTCGATCGCGTGGTCGGCATCGGCATGCACTTCGCGCCCGGGGCCGCGCGGCGGCACCCCCTGCGCGGCCAGCGCGCGGCCGTGGCGGTTGTGCTCGTCGACACCCGCCAGATGCAGCGCCACGCCGTGCGCGGCCAGTCGCTCGCCGAGCTGCGCCAGCGCCACCGCGCCGGTGGCGTCGATGGTGCTGACCCGGCGCAGGTCGACGACCAAGTGCGCAAGCGCAGCCCCGCGTTCGGCCGCGCAAGTCTCGGCGGCGGCCACCAGCCGGTGCGCGCTGCCGAAGAACAACGCCCCTTCGAGCTCGAACACCTCGATGCGCTCGCGCAGGGGTGCCAACTGCCGTTCGATGCGCTGCGGGTAAATGCGCCGGCTCGGGATCTCGCTGGCGCGGTAGCGCAGCCGTACCACCGAGCGGTCCAGGGCGCGCACAAAGATCACGGCGGCAACCAGCACTCCGGCCAGCACGCCGGCCGCCGAGCCCCATACCAGCGTCACGCCGCAGACGACGCCGACCACGATCATGCTCGATGCGAGCTCGGGCGAGCGCTCGCCGCGCCACCACTGCGCGAGGAGCCGGCGTGTCCAGCGGTCCACCAGCGTCCACGCCAGCATCAGCACGATGCCGGCGACCACCGCCAGCGGCACCTCGCGCACCAGCGGCAGCCCGAGGGTGAAGACCAGAGCGATCGCGGCGCTCGACAGCAACGCCGCGCGCGGCGTGCGGCCGCCGGCGCCGAGCGCGGCGAGCGCCCGCAGCCGCAGATAGACCACGAACAAACCGCCGAACAGCCCGAGGACCAGGTTGGCGACGCCGGTGGCGCGCAGCTCGCGGTCGGGGTCGGGCCGGGCGTCGAGTTGCGGAGCCACCGATGCCAGCGCCAGCACTGTCTCCAGCGAGCCGATCAGCGTCAGCAGCGCCGCCGTGGTCAGGATCGCGCGGCCGTGGCGCTGCAGCAGCGCTGCCGCGTCCGCGCCCAGCCAGGGCGCCAGCGCGTCGGGACGCGGCCACTCGGTGACGATGCCGCCGACACGCGCCAGCGCGGCGCCGGCGTCGGGAAACGCCGTCTGCAGGGCCCACACCGCACCGGTGGCGACGACCAGCGCCAGCATCGGTGCCGGCAGCGAAGGCCATCGCCACGCGATGGCTGCCGCCAGCGCCGTCGTCAGCGCCGCCACCGCGAACGGCAGCAGGCTGCCGCCGCCGAGCGCCGCCAACCCGTCGCGTGCCCACGCGTCGGCCGGAACGCCGAACAGCGTGGGCAGCTGCGAGCCGACGATCAACAGCGCCACACCGTTCATGAAGCCGGCCAGCACCGGTTGCGGCACATAGCGCACCAAGCTGCCGGCGCGCAGCACACCGAGGACAACCATCGCTGCGCCCGCCAGCGCCACCGCGGCCGAGGTGCAGGCCACGAGCTGCGCAGCGCCGTCCGCGCTGCCGGCGGCCAACGCGGGGTCGCGCATCAACTGCACGACCAGCCCCCCGAGGATCAGCGAGGTCGACGCGCTCGGCGCCAGCGCCGGCAGGCGCACGCGCCCGACAGGCATGGCGACGACGAGGCCGCAGACCACCGCCAATACCGACGCCGTAAGGCCGATCGGAGCGGCCGCGACGCCCGCGCTGCCGTAAACGATAAGACCGAAGGTGAGCACGAAAGGCAGCATCGCCGCCGTTGCCGCGAGCGCACCCGAGATCTCACCGCGCCAGGTCCAGCGCGTCGGCGGCTTGCGCTGCGCCGGGGGCGAAGACGCTGACTCCTGCGCGCGGCTCACCGGAACAGCGGCTTGCGGTGCAACAGCGAGCGGGCGCCCGCATGGCACGGCCGCCAGCGGGTTGCCGAGCCGGCTACCCGACGCATCAAGAGATCCCGGTCGCTGCGAAGCGCCAGTGCGGTACCGCCTGCACAACGCGCGCGCGTGCCGCCTCGTCCGGCGCCTGCGCGAGTTGCTCGTCAAGGCGGCGGCGCAGCTCGGCCATCAGCGGCGCGGCACGTTCGCCGTAGCCGGCGCACTGAAGCGCCTGCGCGGCGCGCGCCAGCAGCTTCGGCGAAGCCCGCGGCCAGCGCACCGCGGCCGCTTCCGTCGAGTCGCCATCCGCTTCGGCGAGCAGCGCCTCGACCTCTCCGAGCGTGTGCGCTCGCGCGGCAGTGTCCGATCCCGCCAGACAGGCGCTCGCCAGCACGCGGCCTGCCTGCGCGTCCAAGCGTTGCGTCGGCACGTCGAGCGTGGCGTACAACGCGGCGACCTCGGCCCACAGCGCACACGCCGTCGAGAACTGCCCCGCGGCCTGCGCGGCTTCCGCGCGTTGCGCGACCGCGCTGGCGATGCCGGCCGCGTAGTCGCAGCTTCGGGCCAGCGTCTCGGCGGCCTCGGCCAGCCGTTCCTGCTCGGTCACCGCCCCGAGCAGGCCGTGCACCGCGGCCACCTGCGACGCGCTGTCGGCGCGCAGGCGGGTGATCTCGATCTGCTCGGCCAGCTCGGCCGACCGGCGCGCGGCATCCATTGCCGCGCCGAGATCGCCGCAGCCGATCTGCGTGCGCGCCAGTTGCAGCAACAGATGCACTCGGTCGCGCAGGCGGCTCGGCGCTAGGCTGTCGAGCGCGACCTGCACCGCGCGCGCCGCCTCGAAGAAGCGCTGGCGCAGCAGCAGCGACTCGATGCCGATGGCGCGCAGTTGCACCTCGTAGTCGGGGTAGCCGCCTTCGCGCCAGCTGCGCGCCGCGGCGCGCCGAGCCCAGGGCACGCCGCGCTCCAGGTGCCGCTCGGCCGCCGCGTGGTCGCCGCGCTGCACCGCGAGCCAGGCCAGCTCGCCGTGTGCGAGCGCGGCGGGGCCCGGAGCGTTGGCCGCTTCGGCGCGCCTCACCGCCTGCCGCGCCAGCCGCTCGGCTTCGACGACGTCGCCGGCGCGGTCGGCGGCGAGCATCAGCGTCACGTCGCAGTCGGCCCGCATCGCATCGTCGTCCACGGCTTCGGCGTAGTCCCGCAGGGCGTCGAGGGCGCGCTGCGCTTCTTCCACTCGCCCCATCGATTCGAGCGTGTTGTGACGGGCCGCGAGCAACTGGAAGCGCCACATCGGCGAGCGCAGCGCCGGCTGGGCGAGCGCGCGCTCGCAGTGCGCGAGTTGCGCCTCGTGCGCGTATCGGCGCTGGGCGTCGGCGCGCGCGCGGTCGTAGTGCTCGAGCGCCTGCGCGCTGTCGCCGGCGCGCTCGAAATGGGCGGCGGCGACCGCGAGGAACTCGCCCGGCCGCTCGGCAACACGGGCCGCGAACCAGTGTGCGACCCGCCCGTGCCCGGCGCGCCGTTCGGGCTCCACCACGATGTCGTAGATCACCTCGTGCAGGATCTGGTGCCCGAACGCGTACTCGGTGGCATCGGCAAACGCGCTGCCGCGGCGCGGCTGCACCAGCCCACGCGCGGTCAACGCCGGCAGCGCCCGCGGCGCGGCGTCGCGCACGGCGGCGAGCGCGGTGTCCCAGAACACCGGGCCGACGATCGCCGCGCACTGCAGTGCCGCGCGCTCGGCAGCCGGCAGCGCGTCCAGCCGCGCCTGCAGCACGCCCACCAGGGTCCCCGGCACGCGAGCCACATCCAGCGTATCGCGCGCGAGACGCCAAGGGCGACGACGCGCATCGATGACGCCGTCGTCGATCAGCATGCGCAGCAGTTCCTCCATGTAGAAGGGGTTGCCGCCGGAGCGCTCGACCAGCAGCCGGTGCAGCGCGGACGGCGCATCGGGCAGCGGCGCGAGCAGCGCGGCGGCCAGCGTCGGCGCGCTGCTGTGGTCCAGCGGGCGCAGCTCGATCGTCGCGGCCGCGGCCTCGCCTTCGGCCAGCGGCTCGGGATGGAGCTCGCGCAGCACCGGGCGCGCGAACAGGGCGACGAACATCGGCACCGGCGCCGCGCGCGCGAGCTGCCGCACGAAGGCGAGCGACCCGGCGTCGGCCCAGTGCAGGTCGTCGAGCACGATCGCCAGCACGCCGCTGCCGTCACCGTCCCCTGTGCCCGCGGCGCGGGCCAGCGCCTGCAGCGCCTCGGCCAGCGCGTCGAAGGCCAGTTGGCGCAGCTCGCGCGGCTGCAGCGCCTGTAGCGCCGGCAGTTCGCCGAAGTCCATGCCGATCAGCTGGCCGACCGCCTGCGCGCGCAGTTCGGCGCGCTCGCGCAGCCACGGCGCCAGCCCGGCCACGAGGCGCGTGCGCGCCGTGGCGGCGTCCAGATCGTCGGCGATGCCGAGCCAGCGCGCCACCAGCCGCCGCAGCAGGCCGTACGGCTGCAGCGCGGAGTCCGGGTGCGCGCGCGCCTGCAGCAACTGCCGACTGTTCTCGCGCAGCCCCAGGCGTGCCAGCAGCTCCAGCCGCAGCCGCGTCTTGCCGACACCGGCGTCGGCCAGCACCGTCGCCACGCGCACGCATCGGCTCTCGCGCGCGGCAGCGTAGGCGGCAGCCAGCGCAGCCAGTTCGGTGTCGCGGCCGACCATCGGCGTCATCAGGCCGGCGATGCCGCGCTGCACGCCGAAGTGCGCATCGGCCGCCTCGCCTTCGACGAGGAAGGTCTCCAGCGGCTCGTCCAGCCCCTTGAGTGCGAGCGGCGGCTGAGCCTGGACGCGGAACAGGCCGCGCACCTGCGCGTGGGTGTCGCGGCTGATGCGCAGACGGCCCACCGGTGCACTCTGCTCCAGCCGCGCCGCCAGATGCACCTCGGCGCCGAGCGCCGTGCGATCGGCTTCGGCGCCGCCGCCGAGCACCACGGCGCCGGTGTGGATGCCGGCGCGCACTGCGAACTCGACCGCCGGATGGCGCTCGCGCAGGGCGCGCGCGTGCGCGGCGGCAGCCTCGAGGATCGCCAGCCCGGCGCGCACCGCGTGCTCGGCTTCGTTCTCGCGCAGGCCGTGCGTGCCAAAGACGGCCTTCAAGCCGTCGCCGGTGAAGCGCAGCACCTCGCCGCCATGCGAACGCACCAGAGCGGCAAAGCGCGTCAGCGCGGCGTCCAACGCGGCCGGCGCCTCATGCACCGGTAGCGCACGGAGCAGCTTCGTTGACTCGACGACGTCGACGAAAAGCACGCTGACCTGGCGCAGCCGCTGCGGCTCGTGCCCGGAGGCGTCCTTCTCCGCATCGGCACGCAGCGCGGCAATTGCGCGCTCGACCGCCGCGTCGCCCAGCGTCGCCCGCTGCGCCTGCAGGGCGGCGATCACCGCAGCGTGAGTTTCCGTACCCATCGTTGGGCTGCGATCCTAGCCCGGATATTTCACGAGGTCGCCCCCGAATGCGGGGTGTCGCCAGCTTTGGCGAGGACTGACCGCGTCCGAGGCGCGCAGCCACTTTGGATCGCCGGGATGACGCGGGTTTGCGCGGCACCCGGTCGGCCGCTTTGCGCTCAAACGTCCGCCGACCTGTGATTGACTGCGTTCCGCGGCGGCTTCGTCAGACGATCACCGGCTCCGGCTCCAGCCAGACGCCGAACTTCTCGCGCACCTTCTCCTGCACCTCGCGCGCGAGCGCGAGGATCTCGGCGCCGGTCGCGCCGCCGCGGTTGACCAGCACGAGCGCCTGCTTCTCGTAGACGCCGGCGCGGCCGCGCGTGGCGCCCTTTAGCCCGGCAGCTTCGATCAGCCAGCCGGCGGCGAGCTTGAAGCGGCCGCCCGGCATCGGGTAGCTGACGAGCGAGGGATGGTGCGCGAGCAGATGGCGATGCTGGTCGCGCGAGACGATCGGGTTCTTGAAGAAACTGCCGGCATTGCCGATCGACACCGGGTCCGGCAGCTTGCGGCGCCGGATCGTGCACACCGCGTCGAAGATGTCGCGTGCGGTCGGCGACGCAATGCCGCGCGCTTTAAGTTCGTTGGCGAGTTCGGCGTAGCCGGTAACGGGCATCCACCGCTTCGGCAACGCGAGCGTCACCGACAGGATCACGCGGCGACCGGAAAGCGCGGTCTTGAACGCGCTGTCGCGATAGCCGAAGTTGCAGTCGTCCGAGGACATCGTCACCACGTCGCGCGCATCGATGTCCCACGCCGAGAGCGCATGAAAACGCTCGGCCAGTTCGAGGCCATAGGCGCCGATGTTCTGGATCGGCGCCGCGCCCGCCTGCCCGGGGATCAACGCGAGGTTTTCGAGGCCGGGTCGGCCCGCTTCGAGCAACCGCTGCACGGTCGCATGCCAGTTCTCGCCGGCGCCGACTTCGACGAACCACGCTCGCTCGTCCTCGCCGACCTCGCGCAAGCCAGGCACATCCACCTTAACGACGACACCGTCGACATCGCGCGTGAACAGGATGTTGCTGCCGCCGCCGAGGATCAGCCGCGGGACCCCGCGCAGCCGCGGATCGTCCTCGAGCAGCGCGAGGTCGGCGGCGCTGCGCACGTGGGCGAAGTAGCGCGCCCGCGCGTCGACCCCGAAGGTATTGAGCGCGCGGAGCGCGACGTTCTCTTCGAGCTCGATGGGCACGCGCCGATTATAGGAAGCGCCTCTCGGCGCCCTTCGGCGCGGTCGCATCATCTCCGGCGAAGCGCGTCAACGGCCGATCGTCGGGCGACAGGCGCCAAAGCGACGAATTGCCTGGCTTGTTCGTTGCTATTCAAAAAGCCTACCGTTAACATGGGATGTGGACGACGAGAAAAAAGAGCCATGAAGCCGCGCCTTCGTTCGTACGACCCGTTCGCGCGCCTGCCGACGCTTTCGCCGCCGGCGCGGACGGCTACGCCAACCGCACCCGGCCGCCGTTCAAGCGATGTTCGCGACCGATCGGTGCTCGAAACGCGTTATCCCGGCATCGCGCACGCGATCACGCTGCTCTGGGGCCACCCGGAGATGAACGAGTACTTCCGCAAACTCTGGCTCGCGGACGGCAACCAGACGCCGATCGAGCCGGACGCGATGTCGGAGCTGATGCTGCTCGCGCAGGTGCATCTGCACATCGTTCCGGACAAGCCGCAGCGCACGCTCGCGTCGATCTACGGGACGGCTTACAACACGCCGGCCAAGCGCGACGTTTGGGAAGATGTGAGCTGGCGTCGCTGAGATCTCAGCGACGCGGCGCAGTCGCGAGGCCCTTGCGCCAACGGTCGTAGAGGCGCGCCGCCAGCGCATTCATTCGGGTCGTTCGCGCCTGAACGTCGCGCAGCATTTCGGCGGCGTCCTGCACCGCCGGCCCGCCGTTGGTCCGCCGCTCCTGTTCGACTTCGGCGATCCACGTCTCGTCGGCGAGCCATGAGCGCACGAGTGCGGGCGTCATCTCGCAATGAAACTGCATGCCGAGGTGGGCATAGCTGCCGCGGTCGATCGCATAGGCCTGATGTTCGCAGTACGCGCTCGAAAGAAAGTTTCGCGCGCCGGGTGGCAGCGCGAACGCGTCGCCGTGCCACTGGAAGAACTCGACCCCTTCGACCGACTCGACGCCGAGCCACTCCGCAGCCAGGCGGGCGTCGGTCACGCGAAGCGCGCCCCAGCCGATCTCCTTGACCGGACTGCGCGTCACCCGCGCGCCGAGCGCCTTCGCGAGGAGCTGTCCGCCCAGGCAGTGCCCGATCACCGGCACACCGGCCGCGTCGGCCGCGCGAATCAGCGCGCAGGCAGGCTCGATCCAGGGAAGCGGATCGTTGACACTCATCGGGCCGCCCATGAAGCACAGACCGCTGAAGGCGGCCGGATCGATGGGCGGGGCCTCGCCTTCGTCGACTTTGACGAGATGCCACGGCAGACGGTGAGCTTCCAGGAAAGTGGCAAAATAACCCGGGCCTTCGCCCGGGTTGTGACGGAAGATTGCGATGGGCTTCATGACGATGCGAGCTGTGGACCATGGGCCGGCGGGCCGGATGAGCACAAGGATAGCAAGAGCCGTTCCTGTCGGTGTGGCGGCCTGGCTTGCCGTCGTCGCACCCGCGTTGGCGGTGGATGTCAGCGTCGAGTTGGGCAGTTGCCGGCTGCCGATGCGGGAGGTGTTGCAACTGGCGCCCGGCAGTGTCGTATCGCTGGAGAAGCCGACCGATGCGCCGGTGGATTTGTGCGTCAACGGCAAACCGTTCGCCCGCGGCGAAGTGGTCGTCGTCGAGGGCCGGATTCGGATCAAGATTACGGAGCTGCGGAAAGCGTGACGGCGAATCTGCTGATCCTGGCGCAGAGCGCGCCGCCGCTGCCGGATACCGGCGCGGCGGTGCTGCGCGTGCTGGGCGCGTTGTTGTTGGTGCTGGCGCTCTGACCGACCAACACAACTTCCGGGCCGGTGTTGGTGTCGCTCACACTGCCGTCGGACGCCACATACGGATCGGCGGGGATGGGCACGTCGAAGGGGCCGTAGCGGCCGGCCCATGTCACGGTTACGGAATCGGTCGGATAAATCGGCGCCGTCTTGTTGGCGACATGATCGATCAGCGTGCCGCCCGGCTCACCGTCGTAACGCTGGATCGCGATCGGCATCAGGCCGCCGCCCGCGCGCACATCGCAGCGCGCCTGCGCCAGCATAGGCGACGGCGCACGGCCCAGAAACTGTGTCAGCACCGTGGGCACCACACGCTGCACGGCCACGCGCACATCCGGGCCGGTCACTTCAATACCCTTGACCAACCCGCCGCCTGCGCCCAGATTGGTGCCGGGCGGATTGCTGCCGACATATTCCGCCCAGCTGCCCAGATTGAGCGCCACGACATTCTGGGCAGCGGCCAGCGGCGTGGTGGTGGTATCGTTCTGCGCGATGACCCGACAGGCCGCCAGTGCTGCGCTGTCGGCCACATTCTGCAAGTCGCGGCGAGCCAGGTACGTCATCGCGCCATCGATTGCCAGCGAGGCGAAGACCGTGAACACCAGGAACAGTAACAGCGCCACCAGCGCCGCTGCCTGGCCCGATTCATCCATCAGCGCTGGGCGTGTGGCGCGATTCATTGGATCTCCATGGTGACGCTGCGGATCACGGTCATCGGCTGAGGCAACATCGGCAGGGCCACGGCTACGATCGGCAGCGTGTAACGATACGTGATCTCCACCGTCAACCGGTCGCCCGGCCGCGGATCAGTCAGATCGCCGGCAGCGCCATCAGGGCGCAGCAAGGTGATCGCCACATCGCTGCCCACGTCGAAGGCAGAACCGGTC
>Ga0101944_10003753_pt1 | contig 11992 bp, 11 predicted proteins | sample DewCreD2012metaG_FD_75245 | JGI IMG/M metagenome (GOLD analysis project Ga0101944, IMG submission 75245) | Hot spring sediment bacterial and archeal communities from British Columbia, Canada, to study Microbial Dark Matter (Phase II) - Dewar... ... | reverse complement strand
TGCGGGTGAAATCGTCAAAAGAGTTGCTCAGGTTACCGGCGGGGGTGGTGGTGGCAGACCTGGTATGGCACAGGCAGGTGGCAAAGATAAAACGAAAGTTGATGATGCCCTGAAACTTGTTTATTCTCTGGTTAAATAAGTTCATGCTTTTAGATGTTTGTGCGGTGGCGAGTTGACCATGATTGTCCAGGTAATAGAGAAGACTTCGCAGATTTCCTGACCAATTGAATTTAACATAATATAATGCGTTTGCAGGTGTGGTTAAATGCGATATATGGGGCTGGATGTTGGTGATAGAAGAATCGGAGTTGCGCTAAGCGATGCGCTTGGATTAGTCGCCAGCCCACTACTCGTTATTAAACGTAAAGACCCCGCGGCAGATGTTGCGGCTATTCTTGATCTGGTCAAACAACATCAGGTACAGGTTATCATCGTGGGAATTCCTTTCTCGATGGATGGGACAGTTGGACCTCAGGCGAGTAAGGTGCAAAATTTCGCGGAATTGCTGAAAAAAAGTTCTCCTGTGCCGGTAGAATATCGGGACGAGAGGTTAACCACCATCACTGCCAGACAGTTGATGGAAGAGGCTTCCGGTAAGAAATATGCGAGAAAGGCAAAAATACAGGATGATGCTGCTGCGGCGGCGGTGATTCTACAATCTTATCTAAATGAACTAAAACCACTTGAATATCCTCCGGAGGATGGAGAACAGCTTTAGCAGTGGGGGATACAGTGCATTTAACGGAAACAGTTACTGGTGTAAAAAGCCGGGGTGGATGGGTTGAATACATCAGGGTGCTCAAACCGCGGGAGACTTCTCTGCTTGCCTTTATTGGATTAGCTACTGCGGTTCTGGCGGATCGGGGGACAGGCTCATTTTTAAATTATCTTTTTATTCTGGGTACTCTCATAATGGCCAGTGCTGGAGCCAACGGTATAACCAATTACCTTGATCGTGAGATTGATGCCCGGATGGTGCGTACCTGTCGCCGACCACTGGCAGTGGGCAGTATCGACCCTCCCGAGAAGGCTCTATTTTTCTGCATTGCTTTGTCTATTCTGGGAATGGGCATGGCATGGATGCTTCATTCATTTGTATTTGTTGCCGATCTGGTTGGAACACTGGCTGCGGTGATATGGCGCAAGCGAGCTACCTGTGTTTTCCCGCAGGGAGCGATCGCCAGTTGCGCCCCGGTTCTGATGGGCTGGCTGGCAGTTAGCCGGAGTTTTCCGGTAGAGCTCTGGCTATTATGTGCTTTAATTTCCTTCTGGTTACCCTCGCATATCTGGAGTATCATGACCTTCTACCGTGAGGACTATCGGATGGCGGGATTAAATTATTTCCCATTAAACGCAAGTTTCAAACGTGTGAGTCTGATTTTACTGGCAACCAGTCTGCTGCTTTATGGAGTCTCACTTGGGCTTTATTTTGTTCGGGATTCAGGCATGATATATCTGATTTCTGCTAATATTCTGGGCATCCTGATTGTTTATGCCAGTTGGCGAATGTTAACTACAGGACGATCCATTTCTGCCTGGCAGCTTTACCGTCTATCGGCTTTTCCTTATCTGGGTATGCTGTTTTTATCTTTGTGCCTGGATACCTTTTTCAGGATATAAAATCGCCAGTTTAACCGCCAAAAGGTGTCTTAATTGGAATATCTTTGACAGGTTCGACAGATGGTTCAATCAGCCATTCATCTCCCATTCATGGCTCTGGCAACGCCTTAGACGATGGATTTAATCACGTTTTCTAGAACACGGGAAGAATTCGGGTGGCAATCAGATTGTAGAGCGCCTGGCGATATTTGCAATCTCTACTGAACACTGCCTCACTTCCTTGTAAGGCTATACTTCAGTGCGTATGAGCTTGATTTTTCCCCATACCCCGATTTCTTCATCCTTGATAATAACGGCACCCCTGACACCCGGCAGTTTTTTTGCCTGTTCCAATGCCGCAGGGATATCAGAAACACTTAAAACCAGGTTGCCAATGGCTGTGGCAACGGCATCAGAGATGATGGCATTATCTGCTACTATCACTACCGCGTCTGCTTTACCGAAACTCAGGGAATGTCCTACCGTTCCAGAAGAAGTACTAATGCCGAGGGGTGTATCCTTCCCTTCAATTTCCAGCCCGAGTTTACCAGTAAAGGGTGAGTTTCCGGCAAAGATACCTGCCAGGCGGGTTTTCTGGCTTGCCAGATAGATGTCTCCGCCATTTTCAACAATTACTTCCGGTGAATAATTACGCAATTCCTTTCCTGCAAAAAGTGCAATCGCACCGGCTACAGCTGCCATAGGACCAACGTTAACCAGCTCCCCAGCTGCTGCCATCGCTTTAATAATTTCAGGAGCGTCTGTTTCAACCTTGATCGGTTCAAGTGAGGTCAGGAATAATGGATGGGTGGCAATGTATTTCTTCAGGATTTCCCGGTATTTGACGATTGCCCTGTGCGCCTTGTTTTCCAGAGGAGTCCTGGTACTGATCAGGCAATCTGATTCCTCTACTATCACCCTGTAAGTTATGAGGTCGCGTGCTCCGACCCAGTTGCGATATATTCTGGGCTGATACATGCTTAAAAATGCAATTCCATGGCTCTGGGAGGGCAGGCTTTAATGCACAGTCCGCAGGCGATACATTTAGCATCGTTAAATTTAACTATTCGGGTAATCGGATCTACTTCGAAGGCTCCTGCCGGACAAACAGTTACACAGGCTCCGCAGGAAGTACATCTCTCTTCGTTACGCGTGACATCCTGGCTGAGTGACTGGATGCGCACCCCACGCTTTAATAAATACTCAATCCCCTGGTCATATTGACTTTGATCACCCTTCAGTTCAACCACCATCAATCCTTCTGCTTCAGGAGTGATTGAGGCTTTGAGGATGTTAAATTCAAGGTCATAATCTTTGGTGAGACGGAAAAGGATGGGCTCATCTACCATGCGCCGGGGAAAATGCAGAACAATTTTACGGGCTACGATTCTTTTTGAAGGTTTATTATTCTCGGACATCTGCCTGCTGAGACTCCTGCTAATCGGTAATTGGTCGTTCGTTTAACGGTTTGAAGACAATCCCTGATTCCACTCCTGGCAGGGGTGCTACCGGTTCGGTCAGAAAGAATTTCCCGCTTTGGATCCACTCTTTTAAAATATTGGCAATTTCAAGCGCCCGGGGATAACTGGAAAGTGAGGCGGTTGGTACTTCTTTTCCCTGAATCCTGATCTTACCGCTTCTCAATTCTGCGTAACTGACTTCTCCCAGGATCCCGGATTCACGGTTGGGATACGCAGTCGAGTAATCAACGACCGGTGCGAAAATTTCTGCATCACTGACTGAGGTGAATTGCAAAATTTCCTCGTTGAGAATGGGAATGGGTACACCTATACCCACGGTAAGTGTACATCCGTAACCCAGCATACTGGTACCGACCAGATAGCGGGGGCTCATCTGTTTAAGGTCGCCAATGACTGCCAGAGTGCCAGCTCCTCCCCTTGGGGTACCGTTGGGCAATCTTGGCACACACGGATTATGCTGTGTGCCGTGCCAGGCTACGTAGCCTATTCCTCCTCCCAGAAATATGCGCGTACCAACTCCGATCGTTTTATAATAGGGGTCGTTTAGAAGCGGAGAGAGTTCGCCGGCACTTGAATACCCTGCATTTCCCATTCTGGGTTTCAGGACTCCCATGTACGTATAAATAGTCCTGTCTGAAAGGTTCACCGCTACGTTATAATTCTGGTAAGCGTTCCGCATATTAAAAAGAACTGCTTCATTCAAATCCTTGATATTGATCCATGTCTCCAGTTTTTTACGCGGATAACAATCCGTTCCGTAAGCAGTTGCCACAAGGCGGATATCATGTCCGGCAACCAGTTCCTCGATAACATGACCACCGCCGTAATTAAAATCCCCCGGATAGTTGCGGTTGCGCGGGTCATCATCGGGTAATGCGTTGGCACCGATAAATAGATCGGCAGCGGCGAAAGCGGCATAAGCCGGTACATCGTTCAGATAGGCTCTGCCTCCTCCGAGCTTAATGCGTGGTTTGGAATGACCGATATTGAAGTATGCCCCTGAGGAGCACATCGGTCCGAAGGTACCGGTGGTTACCACATCGACTTTTTCAGCGGCTTTCTTCAGTCCATCTTCCTTGACTATATCAATTATTTCTACGGCATTAACAACTACTACCTTACCCTGCCGTATTTTTTCGTTTATTTCTTTGATCGTTTTCGCCATATTTTCATCCTGATAATAATATGATTGTTTTCAGAAGTCAATCGAACCGGCAAATATTAGGTTTATAGAATGGCTAAATTCACGATTCGTTGACAATTTCATAATAGATACATATACTTCACTGCAAGGGCGTTTTAATAACTTGTTATATGAATATCCGCTCTGAAGTCTACCGGTTGTCTTCTTACTGCTCTGGTAATGGTAATGATTTTATTCTGCAGATAATTACCGGTTTCGGATGAATGTGACATAAAAGGAGCATAAATGATGTCTGGTATCATCTCATATGGAGCATATGTGCCTTTGCGCAGGCTTGGGCCTGGCACGAGGGGATGGAATTTGCCGGTGGAAAAAGCAGTAGCAAACTGGGATGAAGATAGCCTGACCATGGCGGTAGCCGCTGCTGAAGATTGTTTGAAGGGGATTGATCGGCGGAAGATTAACGGTCTTTATTTTGCCTCAACCACTCCACCTTACAGGGAAAAGCTGGCGGCGACCACTGCAGCCTGGGCGGCGGATTTGTCACCGGAGATACTGACTGTTGATATTGGAGATTCCCTGCGAGCGGGAACAATTGCTCTCAGGTTAGCCTGTGACTCGGTTGCAGCGGGTTCAGCAAATCAAATTCTGGTAACTGCCTCTGATGTAAGACTGGGGCAACCACGCAGTGGTTACGATTTTGGGCTGGGAGATGGAGCGGCGGCTTTCCTGATCGGCAATACCGATTTAATTGCAACCCTGGAAGGAACCTATTCCCTTGCCGACGAATTACTGGATGTCTGGCGGGCTGAGCGAGCCCGCTATGTCCGCACCTGGGAAGATCGCTTCGTTTATGAGGAAGGTTATCTGAAAATTTTACCGGAAGCGGTGCAGAAATTCCTGGCAGGTTATAATCTTTCAGTCAAGGATATAGATAAGGTGGTATTCTCCGCTCCAGATGCCCGGCGTCACAGGGAAATGGTTGCCAGGCTGGGGTTGCAACCATCTCAGGTACAATCGCCTTTTTTCGATAAGCTGGGTGACACCGGATGTGCTTTCAGCCTGATGCTGCTGGTTGCTGCACTTGAAGAGTCTTCTCCGGGGCAAAGAATTCTAGTTGCCAGTTATGGTGATGGAGCAGACGTCCTGCTTTTCAGGGTAACTGACAGGATACGTGAGATTCCTGGTAGACGCGGTGTCAGACAGCATCTGGCTTCCAAAATGATCATGTCGAGCATTGATGAGTATCTGGCTTTTCGCGAATTCGCGATTTCGGATCCGGAAGGACCTTTTGGAGCTTCAGCGTCGGTGATTCATCGTGAAAGGGATAGTATCTACCGGCTGTACGGCGTAAAGTGCCGGACCTGTGGTACGGTACAGTATCCTCCTCAGAGGGTATGCACCAGATGCCAGTCTAAAGATAATTTTGAAAGTTTCCGGTTCGCAGATAAAAAAGGCAGGGTCTTCACCTATACTCTAAAATACGGCGCGGATATTCCTCCATTTGCTCGACCGATGGTAGATACCATGGTGGATTTCGAAGGCGGAGGAAGAGCAATTTTCGGCATGACCGATGTGGATATTCGGCAGATTAAGATTGGCATGGAGGTTGAAATGAGCTTCCGGACGTTGGGAGTCGGTGGAGGCATCCACAATTACTTCTGGCGCTGTATGCCTTCTAGAGATAGCTGGTTGACAGGAGAGGTGAAATAGACATGGAGAGTATTAAGGACAGGGTAGCTATCATTGGCATGGGGTGCACCAAATTTGGTGAAAACTGGGGGAAAAGTGCCGAGGATATGCTGGTCGATGCCGCTTATGAAGCTTATCAGGATGCGGGAATCGAACCGAAGGATATCCAGGCGGTCTGGTTTGGCTCAACGCGGATCAACACCGCCGAACCCTGTGCTACTGCCCTGAAATTCGATTATATACCGGTTACCAGGGTAGAAAATCTCTGTGCCACTGCAACAGAAGCCCTCAGGAACGCCTGTTTTGGGGTGGCTTCCGGAGTTTATGATATCGTGCTGGCAATTGGGGTTGAAAAATTGAAGGATCAGGGAATTGGTGGGCTCGGCACGGTAACCGGAGCAGGTGGCAATGGTACTCTGGAGTGGGGAGTGTCCGCTGCCATGTTCTTTGCCAGGATGGCAACCCGGTATATGCATCATTACGGTCTCACTTATGATGAGTTGAAGCGGACGCTGGCAAAAATTTCTGTGAAAAATCATCACAATGGTTCACTAAATCCAAGGGCTCATTTTCAGCGCGAAATCACGGAGGAGCAGGCGATCAATGCGCCGATGGTTGCCTGGCCGCTGGGTTTATATGATGCCTGCGGAGTAAGCGATGGGGCAGCCGCAGCGATTCTGTGCCGGGCAGATCTGGCAAAAAGCTTCCGCGATGATTATATCCTGATCAAAGGGCTTGGGTTGGCGGTTGGTGCCAGGCAAGGTTATCTCCAGCCAGAGTATGATATGGTACACATGGAGGAAACTGTGCGTGCCAGTCGCCAGGCTTATGCGATGGCAGGGATTAAAGATCCTTTTAACGAGATTGACCTGGCTGAAGTCCATGATTGTTTCACGATTACTGAACTGGTAATTATGGAAGACCTTGGATTTGCGCCACGTGGAAAAGCTCCCGAGTATGTCAGTCAGGGAATTTTTAACCTCGATGGTAAGCTGGCGGTTAACCCCGATGGAGGATTAAAGAGCTTCGGACATCCCATCGGAGCCTCTGGTTTGAGGATGATTTATGAAATTTACAAGCAGATGCAGGGTAAAGCCGGCCCGCGGCAGAGGAAAAATCCCCGACTCGGACTCACCCACAACTTTGGTATGAATCCTGGTAGTGGAATCGGCAGTGTAACCATTCTGGGACAGAGGGATTGAAATCAAGATATATTTGAGGAGTCATGATGATCAATAAGATAATCGAATCTTTTGATGAGGCTGTAGCGGATATCTTTGATGGAGCCGTCATTCTCATGGGCGGATTCGGTCCTGCTAATGGTACCCCAACTAATCTATTAAGGGCTCTGGAAAGGAAAGGAGTTAAAAACCTGACCCTGGTTGCCAACACTCCCGGTTATGGGAGACTGCCGCCGGGAGCCAAACCCTTCCGAAAAACGCCGCCGGATTATGATGATGGCGGTATCCTGATTCAAAGCGGGCAGGTCACCAGAGTAATCTGCGCTTTCCCCGGTATGTCCAGACCCGGTATCAGTTCACCCGTGCATGAGAAATTTAACGAGGGCAAATTGCAGGTAGAAATGGTGCCACAGGGAACGCTGGCAGAGCGCATCAGGGCTGCTAAAGCCGGCATATCAGCTTTTTATGTTCCCACGGGTGCGGATACAGTGCTTGAAAAGGGCAAGGAAACCCGTTATTTTGACGGACGAAAAAATGTACTGGAGTATCCGATTAAGGCAGATTTTGCTCTGATCCGGGCTTATAAAGGCGATAGATATGGTAACCTGGTTTACCAGGGTACCTCCCGCAATTTCAATCCGGTCATGGCGGGGGCGGCTAAAATCACCATTGCCGAGGTAGACATGACTGTACCACTGGGGTCGCTGGATCCCGAAGCAATTGTAACCCCCAGCATTTATGTTGACCGGGTGGTTCCCCGGAAACGCATGGATCAAGGAGTGTGAGATGAAAGCCAGATTAGATGAACAAACCATGGCTTTAAGAGTTGCCAGAGAGTTCCAGGATGGAATGGTAATTAATCTCGGTTACGGTATCCCAACCCTTGCGGCTAATTTTATCCCGGAAGATAAAGAAGTGATCTTTCACTCTGAAAATGGTTGTCTCGGCTATGGTCCCTCTCCTGCTTCAGAGGCTGAGGAAGATTTCCATCTGGTGAATGCTACCGGCAGTTTTGCAACCAGAAAACCGGGGATGTCCTTTTTCAGCCATGATGAATCCTTTGCCATGATTAGGGGGCGTCATATTGATCTGTGTGTTCTGGGCGGTTTGCAGGTTTCTGAAAAAGGTGATCTCGCCAACTGGGCAACTTCGTACAACAATATCGGCAATATTGGAGGAGCCATGGATCTGGCTTCCGGGGCTGCTCGCCTGATAGTGGTGATGACACATACAACGAAGGATAATAAGCCAAAAATCCTGAAGGAGTGCACTTATCCTCTGACTGCTCCTCGCTGTGTTAATCTGATTGTCACCGATATTGCTGTGATAGAAGTAACTCCTGAAGGATTGTTGCTTAAGGAAACTGCTCCCGGCTGGTCCGCCAAGGAAATACAGGCATTAACAGAGCCCCGTTTGTTGATTTCTCCCGATCTAAAGCAGATGGAAATCTAATATTAAAGATAAGTATTAATCATCAAATCCGGGCATTGCCGTTTAATTCAAACACAAGCTGGTTGTGAGCTCAAAGCCAGCTTAAATTTTTACCTCTTGTAAATAGCGCTATTATTGTTTATAATTTATCTGATAGTTAGATAGAATAAAATAATTAGCCAAGATATAATATAGTTCAAAGCACTAAAAGGAGTATTGAAGTTGAAAGAGAAAGAAAGGCTGGTAGAGGGCATCCTGCAGCTAGCGGATAAGCTTTTTCGCAAGTTATTTCCTACCGTCCCCGATGAATTACTGAGCATGGATATCACACTTCCACAATTTAAAATCATACTGCTATTGTTTTTCCATGGATCTCTGCGCATGAGTGATATTGCAGCTCAACTAGCTGTCACTCTTCCCACTGCAACCAGCCTCGTAGATCGTCTGGTGGAAAGGGATTACGTGCTGAGAGAGAGCCGGCTTAGTGATAGAAGGGTTGTCCTTTGCCACCTGTCCGAAAAAGGCAGGAAATCGATCAATCGCATCTGGGAAACAGCCAGTGCCAGAAGCAGGGAGCTTTTGGGTTCACTGGATGAAAATAGATTGAAAATGCTGGGAGATGTTCTGGAAACCATGCTGGAAAATGCCGATTTGAAGAACGGGCGTATCGTGGCCAGGTCTACAGAAACTGGTAGCGAGAACCAGTGACAGCCATGAAATGCTGGATGAAAGAATGCATGGGTTACCTGCGGAGATAGAAAATAACCGATATCATCAATTTTAATCCTTCTTCTCAGGATATATAATTCGCGTCTCAAGATTAAAAAGGAAGTCGCAAATGCGATTTGGGAGGGTATTTTTGTCTTTTTCAGGAGATTGAAGCGGAGGATATCATCCGTGTTGGGTTACAGGCGTTACCAGATTCACATTCGGGTTATCGTGAAAAGGAGGACTGCAGCATGTTTGAGAAAATAGGGAAGTTTGTGGTCAAGCAAAAATTGTGGATTATCTTAGGCTGGATTGTGGTAGCTCTGCTCATGTATTTTCTGGCACCTTCCCTGAGTGAAGTAGGGACAATGAATGAAAGCAATTTTCTCCCTCAGGATAGCGAATCCCTGCGTGCACGGGAGTTGATTGCGCAGTATTTTCCGCAAAATAAATCAACCTCGACAGTGACCCTCGTTTTTTACCAGCCGGGAAAGCTTGGCGAAGCTGATCTGGCTTTCGCCAGACAGGTAGAGGAATGGCTGAAATCCGGGACAACTCCGTTTAAGGTTGATAATGTCACCTCTATTTTTTCCAGTCCAGAACTCCAGACCCGCCTCTTAAGTCCGGATGGTACTACCATGTTGATGAATATCGGTCTGGCAGAGGCGGCTTTTGAGTCTGAATCTCTGGATACTACCAGGGCTATCCGTGAACATTTAAAGTCGCCTCCACCGGGCCTGGAAATTCACGTTTCGGGACAGGTTGGTGTTTACAGTGACCTGTTTGATTCTCTGAGTCAGAGCATTCATCTGACCACGCTGATTACTGTGATCCTAATCATCATTCTTCTGATCTTGATTTATCGTTCTCCGGTAGCGGCTCTGGTTCCGCTTGTTACCATTGGAATCGCTTTTCTGGTTGCCCGCGGGACAATGGGATTAATTGCCCAGGCCGGCGTTCCTATCTGGTCACAGATTGACGTGTTTCTGGTTGTGCTGGTTTTTGGTGTTGGCACGGACTATTGTCTTTTCCTGGTCTCCCGCTTTAGAGAAGAGGCTGGAAAAAGAAATAGTGCTGGTGAGGCCATGAGGCATTCACTGGGTAGAATTGGGACGGTGATTACAGCCAGTGCTTTTGCGGTGATTGCCGGAATGGCAGGAATGGCGGTGGCGCGTTATCAGATGATTCAAACCATGGGTCCATCACTCGCGGTTGCTATCCTGATCACGTTGCTGGCAGCTTTGACGCTTGCTCCCGCATTAACCTCGATTTTTGGCAGGAAGTTATTTTGGCCACGCCATGAAATTAAAACTCAAACGCCAACTTTGCAGAACCACAGCTTCTGGCATCGTGTCGCCAGTCTGACGGTAAATAAATCCGGGTTAGTGGTCGCCGTGGTGCTGGTGGTTATGTTTTTACCCTGTCTGGCGCTGCCGGGGTTGAACCGTTCATTTGATCAGATGGCTGAAATCCCCGCGAAATCAGATTCAGTCGCCGGGTTTAAAATCCTGGAACAGCATTTCGATATAGGTGAGATGGAACCATTGACGGTGATTGTTAAAACATCAGGCAGTCAAACTTTATTAAATCCCGAGTCACTCGGTACACTGGCGGCGATTGGGGACAAATTGCTCTCGATCAATGGAGTAGTAAAGGTGCAGAGTGTGGTTCAGCCGGAAGGATCGGGAGGGGTCCCCCGTGAATTAACTGCTGCGGGTCAGCTTTCTGCTCTGAGCGAGACTATGGCTGAATCCTTTTCTGGTCAGGGCAATCCGGGAAGTTTACCCGTTGGAGATTTAGAAAAAGGTCTTTCTCAGGTGGGAGAATATTTAAATAGACTCCCTGCAGATTTTGCCTGGGTAACCTCCAGCGAAAACTACCTGCGCAGTCTTGCTGATTTGGAGGCGATTGCAGAGTCAATAGCAATGCTCAATAGCGGGTCATCACCCGAGACTCAACTGCCGTTGATCCAGTTGCGGACTGGTTCATTAATCAAAAATCTCAATGCACTGAGCGCCGAATTTGTCGGAAATGGTAATCCGATTTATCTGCCGCCCACTATTCTGCAGGCTTCTCCACAGCTACAGAATCTGGTAGATCTTTTTTTCAGCAGAGACAGGCAGGCAACTATATTATATGTGGTACTGGATGCCTACCCACAATCAGATACGGCTTTAAATCTGGTTTCTCTGGTCAGGGGGGCGATTGCTGAATCCGTTGCTGAAAATCAGGAACATTGGGAGGTAGCAGTCGGGGGAACTTCTGCTGATCTGGCAGATGTTAAACAGGTGCTGGATGCAGATTTCAACATGGTTATGCTGGTAGTGCTGGCGGCAATCTTTCTTGTGCTGGTGATCCTATTGAGGAGTCTGGTGGCTCCAGTTTACCTGCTGATGACCGTTCTGCTGAGCTACGGCACCACGCTGGGGCTGGTGACACTGATTTTTCAGGGGCTTCTGGGGCAGGAAGGCATCAGCTTTATGATCCCGATTATCGTTTTTGTGCTGCTGGTGGCGCTGGGTTCGGATTACAATATCTTCCTGATGTCACGTGTCAGGGAAGAAGCGCTGGTGGAGGGCACACGTAAAGGGACGCTGATTGCGGTTGTGGCTACCGGAGGGGTGATTACTGCCTGTGGCATCATCCTGGCAGGAACTTTCGGTGCTCTGGTGGTAACACCGATCAGGACTCTTTTACAGATCGGCGTAGCGGTGGCACTGGGCATTTTAATTGATACCTTTGTAGTACGGGCTTTG
>Ga0101944_10006733_pt1 | contig 11993 bp, 6 predicted proteins | sample DewCreD2012metaG_FD_75245 | JGI IMG/M metagenome (GOLD analysis project Ga0101944, IMG submission 75245) | Hot spring sediment bacterial and archeal communities from British Columbia, Canada, to study Microbial Dark Matter (Phase II) - Dewar... ... | reverse complement strand
ACTTTATGGACGGGCTTCCCGGAGCGGTCCCAGACCTCCGTTTCACGCGGGAAGGCCATGTACGGGTGCAGGTACGAATAGGGCCTGTGGATCCATTCAACCAGCAGATACCGACCGTCCGGGGAGGGTTCCGCGTCGGCGAAGATTTTCGGTTCGCCCACCGTCTGGGCGCGCAGGGTATTGGCGTTGACGATGGCCAGCTGCGAGGTGCAGTAGTAGTCGAACAGCTTCTCGTCGTGAGCGTTCGTGAGCATGTCCTGGTAGGTTCGCACGGGGCCGGACTGCCCGGAGGACTCCTGGACGTTGGGGCCGGCCGGCGCGGATGGCCTGGCCGGCGGCGGGCCGCGCCGGGCGGGCACGGTTCGCACGAGCAGCTCGTCGCTGCCGCTCCACCAGTTCACGATGCCGTCCATGGTGTCATCGATGCGCAGACCGGGGACGCGTCTGAGGGCGGGTGAATCGACCGAGCCGAAGTACAGCTCGACGGCGTTCGGCGTGTAGCCGAGCAGGGCGAAGCGCTTGCCGTCCGGGCTCCAGGAGGGAGAGGTGAACCGGACGCCGGCCGGGAGGGCGATTCTGGTTTCCGCGCCCGTCTCGATCGACTTCACGCTGAGAGACGTGAGGACCCCGGCGGGCAGGTGTTTGCCATTGTTTGCCGGGTTGATGCGCAGGCCGGCCAGCCGGTGCATGGGTTTGGCCAGCTCGGCGATGGGCGGCATCAGCTCGCGCTCCGCGATCAGAAAGTGCGTCCGCGGCGGGTTGACGAGAGTCGCAGGAGGCGCGGGCGCGTGCAGGACGTCGAGGATCTCTTTCGGCGGCTTCTGATAGGGGAATTCGTCGGCGCGCAGGGACGCCGCGCATACGAACAGAGTCAGGAAAGCTCTGCGCCTGATGTTCATGGTCTGGTCCATCCGACAGGTGTGGATGACCGGAGTATATCAAGCAGCCGCAGCTCTCACTCAAGGCCGCGGATGCGGTCTGCCGCGGGCGGAATGGGAGGAAGGCCGCTCTCGGGCCGGTTGAGATAGAAGTACGCGACGCTGGACCAGTCGTCCTGGCGCTCGAAGAGGCCCGCTTCGAGCGGTCCGCGCTCGGCGAGGCCCGGGCCGGCGCGGTAGAGTTTCGTCCCGAGCTGATGGACGAGGCCCATCCATTGCGGATTCAGATAGCCGATCTGCTGGATGGTGGCGCGGATCTCTTCATAGAAATAGACCGGGTCCGGGACGTGGAAGCGGTAAAACGAGTACTGCATTTTCTCGCTGTCAGCGAGATGGCAGCCTTGCAGCAGGTGGTCGTAGCGCCCCTGTCCCCAGGCGGTGCCGATGTAATCTTCCGTCCCCGTGCCGGCCAGGGTCGGAAATTCCCGGTCGCCGTCGAGATAGATTTTCACCTCGCCCTCGCCCCACCAGGTGAAGCTGTATTTCTGCCTGTCGGCGGTCACGCCGAAAAAGACGCCCAGAAAACGGCCCCGGCCGCGGACGGGCGGGAGAAATTCGTAGTCTTTCTGCAGCGCCGTCGGGTTTTCCCTGCGGAAATAGGCATGGAAATAGAGCGTGTCTTCCGGGTGGGCGTCGCCGATCGTGTAATCGACGTCGTAATACAGGCTTTTCAGGTCCCGCGCGCTTTCGTTGCGCACGACGATGCGCATCGCGCGGCGGAACGGCATGGGGGCCGTACAGACAAAGCTGCGGCCTTCCGGGCTTGAGAAGAAAGCCGATTCGAACGGCGCCATGCGGCCCTGCATGTGGCCGAAGAAGTCTCCGATGGGCGCGTCCACGGCCGGCCGTTCCGCGCCGTCCCAGAACATCTGGATCCTGACCTCGCGGAGCGTGCGCGGGCTGCGGTCGGCGAAGGTCAGCCAGATGCGCCGCACCGTGCCGCTCGAGCCCCGCACTTCGGCCAGAACCGCCTCGCCGCCGGCGGCGACGTCGATGAATGGGCGGCCCTTGCGGCCTGCATTCTCTCTGGCACCCGCGCCTTTTGCGCCTGCGGGATTTTCCGGGCTCGCCCAGCGCGTTTCGACGCGCCCGGCGGGCATGCGGTAGATGTCCTGCGCGGCCAGCTGGAGCGCCGCGCAGAGCATGAATGCGAGTGCGGTGGATCGTCTCATGGCGCGATTCTATGGAAGCCTCTGCGGATAAGCAAGGACCCGCCGTCAGCGCCGCGGCGGGGCCGGGTACGGCCGCGCCGGAAAAAGGGAGTGCCAGACGGCGCGGTTGAGGAGCTGCTCGTCGGCCGCGTCGGGCTCTTCGAAATCCATCCGCGCAGACGCCTCCGCCAGCCGGCGCGCGAGGCCGGCGAGTTTTCTTGCGGGCGGATTCATTTCGTCGAGGGGAATCTGGTTCGGAAGCGCCCTGTAGGGCGTGAAGTCCGGCTGCGCCGTGAAAACCGTGAACATCGGTTCGGCGGCGAGGTCGAACTGATTGGAGGGCGGCAGGCCGAGGATCTGCTCCATGGTCCGGTACATGTTGATGGTGGTGTAGAACGTGCTGTCGACGGCCCGGCGGCGGACCCACGGGGAGATGACGAGTCCGACGGTTCTGTGACCAGCGACGTGATCGAGGCCGTTCTGGGCGTCGTCCTCGGTGACGAAGATGGCCGACTCGCGCCAGTACCGGCTGTGCGAAATGGCCTCGACGATGCGGCCCAGGGCGAGGTCGTTGTCGGCGACGGTGGCGCGCGGGGTCGGGAAGCCCTCGGCGGTGCCGTTGGTGTGATTCTGGGGCAGCAGCAGGATGACGAGCCTCGGCAGGTTGCCGTTTTTTTCGAATTGCCGGAATTCTTCCAGGAAAATATCAGCCCTGAGCTGATCCGTAATCCGCATATTGAATCCCGGGTAAACGGGGTGATAAATGTCCTTCAGGCCGAGTACAAGAGGCACGGCCTGGAGCCGGATTTTTCCGGTCCTGTTCTTCCAGTCCTGGTAAACGTCGGTCCAGGATGCCTGCGGCGGATCGATTACCGTGCGCCCGCGCTCGCCGTAGGCGCGCACGGTCACGCCGTGTTTGCGCGCGTTGTCCCAGAGGAAATCGGTCGGCGCGAACAGCATCGGGTTGGCGTCGTTGCGGGCGTTGCCGTACTTGTGGATCCAGTCGCTGGCGTAGCCCTGCGTGCACCAGCGGTGTCCAAGGGCGGACTGGTCGCCGGGTGCGTAATAGTTGTCAAGCAGAACGAACTGCTCGGCCAGAGCGTGATGGTTGGGCGTGACATCGCGGCCGAAGTGGACGAGCGACGGGTCGCCGTTGCCCTGCGGGAGATCGCCGAACACCTGGTCGTACGTGCGGTTCTCCTTGATGATGTAGAAAACGTAGCGGACAGGCGAGGACTGGCCGCGGTGCATGGGAACGGGATGGCCGGACTTCGCGGGTGCGGGCTGGGCGCTCTGGTCGCGGTTGTTTTCGAGCACCTGCCGGGTCATGCGGGCCAGTTGCCGCGCGTCCGGCAGATCGATGACGGAAACGACCCCGGCGCGGTCGCGGTAACTGCGCCCAGAGCGCCCCGCGGGCAACGCCGCCACCGAGCCGAAACCGTAGCCGCTGGCGACCCAGAGGCGCCTGCCGCTGCTGTCCAGAGCCACCGCGGTTGGATACCATCCGGTGGGAATGAACCCTTCCACGCGCCCCTTGCCCCTGCCGGTCCGAACGACGGCGACGGCGTTGTTGGCGGCATTCGCTACATACAGCGCTGATCCATCGGACGAAAGGGCCAGCGCGTTGGGCGAACTGCCAAGCGGCGCGCCGTCGAAGGGGCCGACCCGGATGGTTTCGATCACTCGGTCCGTGCGGGTGTCGACCACCGAGACCGTGTCGCTGTTGGCATTGGCGACGTAAAGCCTGGCGCGCTTCGCATCGAATGCCATGGCGCTCGGATGGAGGCCCACGTCGATGTCCGACAGCCGTTTGCCCGAGCTGGCATCGAACGCTGTCACGGTGCCGCTCGACGGGATGCCGCGCTCATCGAGGACGACGGGGAAGGCGCCGTCAGTGCGGTCTCCGGGCAGTGGTTTCCGTCCGCCCCAGTTGCTGACGTAGATTTTGCCGCCGGCGGCCAGCGCCGTGTACGGGAAACTGCCTGTTTCCAGCTCGCGGACTTCGCGAGTGGCCAGGTCGATCATCGCGACGGAGTGCTTCAGATTCAGCGCCACAAACAGACGCCGGCCGTCTTCCGTCAGCGCCAGGCCGCTGGGCGCCGAACCGGGGATTTCGATGCGGGCTTCCTGAGTGAACGCGCCGTCTTCGCGGCGGCGGAAGATTTTGACGTCATGCTCGCGGCCGCCGCCGACGCAGAGTTCGTTGCCCGATGCGCTGAAGGCGACGCCGACGAACGTGTCGCCCACAGGAAGCGTCTGCCGGATGCGCTGGTGCTGCGTATCGATGAGATGCAGGGCGCGGGGAGCGAAATTGCTTCCCGTCGCCACAGCAAGCGTTTTTCCATCAGGGCTCAAGCTCATCCCCATCGGGCGGTCGTTCACCTCAATGTGTTCGCCGACGGGCGTGAGCCGCTGGCCGGTGGGGATCAAAAACGAGCCATCGGCGAGCCGGCCGGCCTGCCGCGCCTGAAACCAGGCGATCCCGGCCAGGGGGAGCAGGAAGAACAGTCCAAACCAGGCCTTGCGCATGGCCACAGACTAACAGGGTTGCGGTCCGTGGAGCGCAAAACATGGATGAATCTTGCGTGAACGCCGCCGACTCCCGGCCCTGCGTTCGTGCGCATCCTTTCGGCCGCACCCATTTCGTTGCGACCCGCCTGGTTCCTGTCTCAGCGCAAAGACCCTCAAGGAATGCGCGCCGGGTGTCGATAAAGAAAGGAAAGAAACAGATCGAAGAATCTGAAATGATTCACGGAGGTCTCATGGGATTCACAGCTGGTGGAAACCGCTGCAAGGGCTTCGCTGCGCAGGCGTGGCGCAGGCATCGGGCGATGGTTCTCGTGTTGACGTGCGGCGTGGCGGTTCTGGCTCCGTGGAGGCTGGCGGCCGGCGAGGGCGTAGCGGGTGGGCCGAAGGCAGTCTGTCCGGCGGGCATCGAAACAGTGGCCGGCTTCTTCGCCCTTGGGGACGACGGTCCGGCTCTGGAGGCAAGACTGAAAGGACCCGCCGGGATGGCCTGGGACGCGGCGGGCAATCTCTACATTGCGGACAGCCAGAATCACCGCGTGCGGATGGTGACGCGCGAGGGCGTCATCCGCACAATCGCCGGCACGGGCGTGGCGGGCTCGTCGGGCGACGGAGGGCCGGCCACGGAGGCCAGCCTCCTCCTGCCGGTGGATCTGGCTTTCGACGCCCGAGGCAATCTCTACATCGCCGAGGCGCATGGCCACCGCATCCGCAAGGTCTCCACCGAAGGTGTCATCTCGACTGTGGCTGGCACAGGCGCGCGAGGATATTCGGGCGACGGCGGACCGGCCACGGAGGCGGCGCTCGACACGCCGCAGGGAATTGCGCTGGACGCTGCCGGCACTCTGTACATCGCCGACACGGGCAACCACCGCGTCCGCCGCGTGGATGCCGAAGGCCGGATCACGACCATTGCAGGCAACGGCGAAGACGGCAGCGCCGGCGACGGCGGGCCGGCCGTGGAGGCGCAGCTCAGCGATCCTTCGAGCGTCGCACTCGATGCGGCCGGCAATCTCTATATCGCCGACTCCTGGGCGAACCGCATCCGCAAAGTCACTCCGGAAGGCAGAATCGTCACTGTCGCGGGCACGGGGGCTCGGGGCTTTTCGGGCGATGGCGGGCCAGCCGCGGAGGCGTGGTTCAGCGGACCCGCCTGCGTGCGCGTGGATGCCGCGGGCAACCTCCTGGTTGCCGACCGGTACAACAACCGCGTCCGGAAGATCTCGCCCGACGGCCGAATCACCACCATTGCCGGCAACGGCTACTACGGCGCCGTGGGAGACACAAACGGCGACGGCGGCGCGGCTACGGCTGCCATGCTGCAGTGGCCCGGGGCCGTCGCCATCGCACCGGACGGCAGCGTGTACGTGGCCGACACCGGGGCGGATCGCATTCGCCGCGTCGCGGCCGACGGCAGGATCGAGGCTGCCGCCGGCGCCCGCCTGCCCGCCTTCAACGGCGACGGACAGGCCGCCGTCAAGGCCGTGTTGCGCTATCCGTTCGGGCTGGCGGTGGACTCGACAGGGACGCTGTACATTGCGGACACGATCCATCACCGCGTCCGGAAGGTGGATGCCGGCGGAGTGATCCGGACTGTCGCAGGCACAGGGCAGTTCGGTTACTCGGGCGACGGGACGGCGGCTGTGCAGGCGCAGCTCGCCAGCCCTCACCATGTGGCCGTGGATCCGACAGGCGCCATTTACATCGCGGACACTTACAATCACCGCATCCGCAGGGTTTCTCCCGAAGGCGTGATCACGACTGTGGCCGGCACGGGCGCCGCCGGCTTTGCTGGCGATGACGGGCCAGCCTCCGCGGCGCGGCTGAATTATCCATTCGCTCTCGCCCTCGACCGAGAGGGCAACCTCTATGTGGCCGACAAGGAAAACCACCGCATCCGCCGCATCTCGAAGGACGGCAAGATCACGACCATTGCGGGCACGGGTGCGGCAGGCTATTCAGGCGACGAGGGTCCTGCGGCCCGGGCGCAGCTGGACACGCCTTCCGGAGTGGCCGTGGACGCATCAGGCAACGTCTACATCGCGGATACCTATAACAACCGCATCAGGAAGGTCACGCCTGACGGCGTCATCGTTACCGTGGCCGGCACGGGCCGTTTTGGCTATGCGGGCGACGGAGGGCCGGCCACTGCCGCACGGCTCGCCTTGCCCATGGGTGTCGTGGTGGATCAGGAGGGCAACCTGTACATCGCGGACTATCTGAACCGGCGCGTGCGGCGCCTGTCGCCGGACGGCACCATCACCACGGTGGCGGGCGATGGCCGCGCAGGCTATTCGGGGGATGACGGTCCAGCCACGGCTGCCCGGCTCGACTACCCGCACGGCGTGGCCGCCGACGCTTCCGGCCGCCTTTATGTCAGCGACGTCGGAAGCCATGTGGTCCGCCGCATCTGGCTCAGCTGCCAGCCCGCGCCCGTGCTGGCTTTCGGCGGCGGGCAGGGCGTGCTGGAGGTGATCCGGCCTGCCGGGGGTCCGCGGTCGGGCATCGAGACCGCAGCCGATGGCGGGCCGGCGCTCGCCCTGGACGGCCGCGGCCGCTGGCTGGCGGTCGCCCGGACCGCTGAGGGCGCTCTCCACCTCCTCCGTGAGGACGCCGACGGGATGACCGAAACGCGGCTGCCATGGGAGCCTGATGCCGGCGGCAAGCCCGCGCTCGCCGCCTCGTATCCGGCCGCGGGCCGCCGGGCGCTTGTCGCCTATCGCAATCGCGACGGGATGCTCCGGGCAGGCTTCGTCGATCTTGCCGAGAACCAGCCCGGAGAGCCCGTTTCCCTCGAGAAGAATTCTCCTGCCGATCCCGAAGCCGTTTCCTGCGCGGACGGATCGCTGTATGTGCTCGCCGCCGACGAGGAGGGACTCCTGTGGAGCCGCCGCTGGCGTCCTTCCTCCGGCTGGGAGGCATGGAGCGCCGGACCAGCGGAGGTTGCCGAGAACTTTGCGGCCGTCTGCGGCACGGACCAGCGCGTCTATGTCGCCTGGCGGGACCGTTCAGGCCAGCTGAGGCTGGCGCGGCTGAACGGGAACCGCTGGGAGGGAACCGCTCTGATCGCGAAAGAGACGTCCTCCACGCCGCGGCTTGCCGCGGGGGTCAATGGAAGGCTGTACATCGCCTACGCCGACGGGGACGGCGTCCTCCGTCTGGCCGAGTTCCTTGAGGAGCGCCAGGAAATTTCGGCGCAGTGGAACACGGAAAAAGCCGCGCCGGATTTCGCGCTTGCCGCCGCCGCCGGCTCGCCCTGGCTGCTGGCGTGGAGCCCGGATGAGCCCGTCTCGGCATACCGCCCGGCGGCTGGCAAATGGCAGCTCCTTGATCCCGAGATCCGGCCGTCTGGCGCCGTCGCCGCGGCGCCGCGCTGACCGCCGCACGAGGTTTCCTCTTTTCGACAGGAATCTCCCTTCGGCCCAGCCCCGTTGTTGGGACGCACGGCCGGCGCGTCAGTTTCAGACCGTGCATGATTTCAGCTGCCCGGACGCCTGAGACGCCGCTGTTTCTCCCGCTCCGGTTGTCGCTCTTTGATCGTCACTGAGATGCCAGCTCCCGGCGAGGATTCGCGCCCCGGATGCCGGATCGTCCAGCTATCGAGCCGGCCGGCGGGCACCGGGAAAAAAAGTTCATCGAAATCAGACCGGCCTGTCCGATGAGAGCTCCGGGAGGCAGCCGTCATGAATCGGGCGGCAGCGGCCTTGTTGTTCCCGTTGCTCTTTTCGCCAGCCAGACCTGCTGGGGGCCAGCAGGTGGCAAAAACCGCGCCCGCGGCAAGAACCAGCCCCGGACCTGAGGCTGCCCGTGATGGCACGCCGCGGTGGCTCAGAATCTCCGGCGAGCTTCGCTCACGGGCGGAAGCTCCAACCGGCCTTGCATTCACCGCGAACCGCAACGACCTCGACCTTCTGACGCGGATTCGCGTCGGGGTGCGCGTGCTGGCCAGCCGCCGGCTTCGTTTTGCGGGCGAGTGGCAGGATTCGCGGGGATTCGGCTACGGCCATCCGGTTCCAGCTTCGGCCGCCAACCGGCTGGACCTGCGGCTCGCCTGGCTGGAGGCAGGAGTGGCGGAGGGCGCCGGCTGGACCATCCGGGCTGGGCGGCAGGCGTTGAAATTCGGCAAAGGCAGGCTCGTGTGGGATCCGGACTGGTCCAACACCGGGAGGGCATTCGACGCAGTCCGGCTCACCGTTGCAGGCAGGGCTTCGCGGCTTGATGCCTTCGCCGGTTCGGTGGTCGTGCCCAGGGACGGGAGAATCGATCGTTGCGACAGGAGCCAGATGCCGTACGGGCTCTACGGAAGCGCAACGCTCCGGACAGGAGTGATCTTCGAACCGTATCTTCTTCTCAAGAGCCAGGCAAGAGTCCGGAACGAGAGGGGCGGCTGGGGAGCTCTCGATGTCTACACGTCAGGGCTGCGGGTCGCTGCAAAGGCGGGCAGGACGTTCGATTGGGAGTCCGAGATGGCCCTGCAGCGCGGCAAGTCGGCAGGCGGCGCTGTGCGCGCCTGGGCCGCAGTCTGGCAGGCCTCGTGGCAGACGGGTTCAGGTCGGTGGTTGCCGCGGCTCACGGCCGCATATACGTTCGCCTCCGGCGACGACAATCCCTCGGATGGACGGAAAGGCACCTTTGACACGCTTTATCCGACAACGCACCTCCGCAACGGCGCCACCGACCGCATCGGTTGGGCGAACATCCACGACTGGATGCTGCAGGGGGAATGGAGACGCGGCAGCCGCCTGCGGTTTTCCATGAGCGGACATGATTTCCGCCTGGCCACGCTCCGCGATGCCCTGTATTCTCCGGGGGGAGTCGCACTGGTTCGCCACCCGCTGGCCTCCAGCCATCACGTCGGCTGGGAGATTGCTGCGACTGCCGACTACCAGTTGAGCCGGGCTGTCAATGCAGGGTTCGGCTGCGCCCATCTGTTTCCGGGGGCGTTTCTGCGGCAGGCGGGGAAAAGCGGCGCTACCCAACCCTATCTGTTCCTGAGTTACCGTTTTTGACCTTTGCATGCGGGGTGAGCCAGAAGAATGACCGGGCGATTCCAGGAAGGCGAGGCGGAGAGGAAACTCGGAAGGACCGTCTGGGACTGCGCCGGATTCTCCGCAGGCAGCTCCGGCAGAGAAGATCGCCGGTTCGCGTCCACGAGGCTGCCGCACCGGGGCGGTGGCCAGAACGGCTGTCCTCTGACGGGAACCGCGGCGGAATCGGGTGTCCATGCCGAGGTGGAAACCTCCGGGGGCGGAAGAGGTCCGGGAGAACACGAAATCAGCTGTTGAGATCGGAGAAGAACCATGACGTTGCAACAAAAGCTTTATACCTACGTTGGCCTGCTTGCAATGACGGGCATCGCCGTCGGAGCTGCCGGTCTGTATTACCAGCGAAGGCTGGGCGCCGAGCTGGACACGGCCACCGCAAAGACGGCTGTCAAGCTGGACCTGGTCAACGCATCGAGGGCGCGCTTCTGGGAGGCGGTGGCCTGCCTGCGCGGCGCATTCCTGTTCTCGAATCTCAAAGACGGACAGATGGTGCAGGCCAGCGCGTCGCAGCTGGAAAAGTCGCTGGGGCGGCTTCGGGAACAGATCCAGGAACTGCGGCCGCTGCTGGTGACGGCCGAAGGCCGCCGGCAGCTGGACATCATCGACGAAGCCGCCTACGAACTGCAGACACTGTCGGGTGAATACGTCCGGCTGTGCGAGGAGGGCCGCACCGAAGAGCTTGGCCAAAGGGTGGTGCCGCGGGTCCGCGCCATCATGAGCCGGACCGAGCCGGCGCTGCTGCTGCTGCGGGACCAGCAGCGGCAGTTCCTGCAGGAATCGCGCCAGCACGCGGCATCGCTCCGCGCCAACAGCATGATGGCGGGCATCTTCGCGCTGTCGCTTCTGGCCGGTGTCTCGCTGCTGGCATCGGCGCTGGTCGGCCGGGTGGGCAAGACGCTGACGGCGGCCGTGGCGGGGCTGGCTGACGGGGCTGCGCAGGTGGCGAGCGCCGCCGGTCAGGTTGCCGCAGCCAGCCAGTCGCTGGCGCAGGGATCCTCCGAGCAGGCTTCCGCCCTGGAACAGACCTCGGCTTCGAGCGAGCAGATCAATGCGCTTTCGAAGAAGAACAGCGACAGCGCATTGTCGGCGGCCGAAGTCGTGAAGGCCAGCGGGGAGAAATTCCGGCAGGCCGACCGGGCTCTCGACGAGGCCGTCCGGACCATGCGCGAGATTGAAGCGCAGAGCGAGCGCATTTCAAAGATCATCCGCACGATCGACGAGATCGCGTTCCAGACCAACATCCTTGCGCTCAATGCCGCCGTCGAAGCCGCGAGAGCGGGCGAGGCGGGCATGGGCTTTGCGGTCGTGGCCGACGAGGTCCGCAACCTCGCGCAACGCTGCGCCCAGGCGGCCAAGGACACCACCGCTCTGATCGAGGAATCCGTCTCGCGGTCGCACGAGGGCAAGATCCGGGTGGACGAAGTGGCCGAGCTGGTCCGGGCGGTCTCGGAGGAAGCGGCGCGGGTGAAGAGTCTCGTCGAGGAAGTGAGCACGGGCGCGCAGGAGCAGATGCGCGGGATCGAACAGATCAGCCGCGCCATCGCACAGATGCAGCAGGTGACGCAGCAGACTGCGGCCAGCGCGGAGGAAGGCGCCTCGGCATCGGAGGAGCTCCATGCACAGGCGCAGACTTTCGAGGATATCGTCGGCAGGCTCGAGGAACTCGTCAACGGACGCCGCAACGGCCTCGCTGCGCGCGGTTCCGCCGTGGATGCAGCGAGGGAAGACGCGTGGTTTCATGATTCCGGCAAGGACCCGAATCCTGCGAGGCGCCCCTCTCGGGCGGGATCCGGAGAGCTGGCGCTGGCCGGAGCCGGAAAACACGCGGCCGGATGGCGGAACCCCGCTGCGTTCTGAATCTGCGCTTCCCCCGGGCGGACTGCGGAGAACCGCGCGCTCCGATGCCGGCGCCGCGGCGAATCAGCTTGCAGCGGGCTGCCGGGCGGACTGGACAGGGTCTTCGTTGAACGAATAGCCGAAGCCGCGGACGCTGCGGATGAAGCTGAGAGACTCGTTCTCGCCTTCGAGTTTCTGGCGGAGGCGGAGGATGTAGACGTCGACGGTGCGGTCGGTGACGGCGCGGTCATGGCCCCATACTGCGTCCAGAAGCTGCTCGCGGCTGAAGACGACGCCCGGGCGGGACATGAGGAACTCGAGCAGGCGGAATTCGGTGGCCGTCAGCGAGACGGGCTTGCCGTCGAGAGTGACGCGGCAGGTGGCGCGGTCGAGCATCAGCGGACCGGCCTGGATGGGACGCGCCGGAGGTTGCGCCTGGCGGAACTGGATCTTGACCCGTGCGATCAGCTCGCGGACAAAGAAGGGTTTGACGATGT
>Ga0101944_10006732_pt1 | contig 11994 bp, 12 predicted proteins | sample DewCreD2012metaG_FD_75245 | JGI IMG/M metagenome (GOLD analysis project Ga0101944, IMG submission 75245) | Hot spring sediment bacterial and archeal communities from British Columbia, Canada, to study Microbial Dark Matter (Phase II) - Dewar... ... | reverse complement strand
CCTTTCCTCCACCGCTAACGATCGCAACCCTACCATTCAGGGAATTGTGTATCAGGTTGCCAGTGGCAATCAGCGGTATATTAACATTCATTTGAATCACCTTTTCCAGCCGAAAATCCGGCTCCATTCTTTTCAGGGGGCATTACCTGAGCAAACCTGGATTAGCCTTTTCTTTAATGTCAAACACGATATCTGGTCAGGATTTTTTCCACCAGCAACTTCGGATTTTCGCTGAGAACCTGCTGGCAAACTGAAGGTTCCACACCAGCACCCTGAATCACGGCGGCAGCAAAAGTATCTGTCAGCAGATCGTCACAGGTATGACCATCCGAATCCACAATCATTCTGGCTCCAGCCATCTGTGCCAGTCTGGCGACGTGTCCATTGGTCAGGGAATGCCCTTTCCGTGAACTGATTTCAAGGAATTTACCATTGTCTGCAGCGAGCCGGGCTTCCTCGTGTGTAAGCAGGCCCGGATGAGCCAGAATATCTACATGTGGACTGCTGATTGCGGCAAGGTTGGTACCCTTCTCGACTGGTTCCACAATGGTCTCTCCATGCACCACAACAACCCATGCCCCCAGTTCTTTTGCTTTCCGGGCAACTTCCGGAATTGCCTGAGCCGGTACGTGGGTCAGTTCAATCCCCGGAATTGCCAGAATTTTCCAGTAATTACGTGCCATCTCACATACTTTGATAATTTCCGGGATTATCCGCTCCATATCACCAGCGGAGGCATGATCTGTGAGAGCTATCGCAGAATAACCCTTTACTATTGCACGCCTGACCATTTCAATGGGCGAGGTATCACCATCACTGAGCGAAGTATGCGTATGGAAGTCAAAGACCATCTTTTTACCCTTTACAATTTTACATTGAGAATAACATAAAGTATTAAAAGCGGACAAGTGCCCGCCGGATGAGAAAGTTTTTATAATCATCAAGCTTCATTTTGAACATTGCCCTGCCTGCCGTAATATCTCAAAATCCTCTGCCAGTTCTGTATCTATCCTCTTCAATCACCCTGTCCGGTCGAAGGCTATAGCGATCGCGCCGGTCAATCGCCCAATCTGTCTCTTGATAACCTGGTTCAGGAAAATTCAGGCAAAGCAAACAAACATAGTGCTCATGACCTTCGACCTGCCGTACTTCATGAACCGTCTTCTGTTTGCACTTTTCGCACCAGATCCGCACTTTCTTGCCCAACTTCTTTCTCCTTCTCCGAACAGACTGCCCTTCATCCTGCTTAACTGTATTCACATAAATCTCTACGGAAAATCTTCTCGGGCTGCCAGTGTTGATTTATCGCTTCATATTTAACAATGCCCAGAAATGTGCCATCTTCTCCATAAGCCCTGTATAATGTCCGGGTCCCGACTCCTTCTCCTTCAACCGCTGTTTCCACCGGAACCGGTGCCCCATTGACCAGACGGCACTGCTGCTCTCGATTCACGATCAACATCGGAAAATCCATCAGAACATAATCGAGAGGATGAAGATACTGGTCCCACCTACCCAACCTGGCAATCTCTTCAATTTGAGGCATTGTTAAAGCCTCCTCAATGCTAAAAGGACCAACTCTGATCCTGACGAGGCTATTCATATTTGCCCCACAGCCCAAAACTTCCCCGATGTCATGAGCAAGAGAACGGATGTATGTTCCTTTGCTACAAACTACTTCCAGAGTGATAAATGGGGGTTCCCAGGCAATGAGGTCCAGTTTTTCGATGCGCACTGTTCTGCTCGGGCGGGCAATTACAATCCCGCTGCGTGCCATCTTATAAAGCGGCTGTCCTCGATGCTTGATTGCACTGTACATGGGGGGAATCTGCTTGATTTCTCCGCGGAAGTTAGACAAGACCGCCTCAACTTTTTCACGCGTGATACCAGTTACATCCCGCCGGGCAAGAACTTTACCACCAGCATCATAGGTATCTGTAGCCACACCAAGTTCAATTCGAGTCCGGTAAACTTTGGTTGCTTCAAATAGAAACTCTATAACCCTGGTTGCCTGTCCGAGACAAACGGGCAATACGCCAATTGCCAGAGGATCTAGAGTGCCGGCGTGGCCGACATGCCTTTCACCCGTCAAACGCTTTACCGTAGCAACAATAGCAAAAGAAGTCACTCCAGCCGGTTTGTTGATGTTGAGGAAACCATCCACAACCTGTCCCCCCGGTCTTTTAATCTTCAGAAGAAGGCTGTTCAAGATTAACCTTATCAATCAACTCAATAATTCTTGAACCCCGTTCGATGGAAGTATCCCAGACAAAAGTCAATTCAGGGACCCTCCTCATCCTGAGGTTTTTCGCCAGCAGACTGCGGAAGAAACCGGAGGAATGGGCTAGCGCCTCCATGATTTCTTTTTTCCTGGATTCCTCACAAACACAGCTTACCATCACCCTGGCATATCTTAAATCAGGGCTGGTGGTAACCGAATTGATTGAAATATAGCTGCTCAACCTGGGATCCTTGGTCTCACGCAGGAGCAACAGGCTGAGTTCCTGGCGGATAAGCTGATTCACCCTTTCTATGCGGTGGGTCTGTGGCATACTGTCACCACCCTTCAGGCAGTTTTCTTCTGGTAAAACTCCAGAATATCGCCCGGCTGAAAATCGTTAAAATCCTTGAGCCCGATGCCGCATTCAAAGCCAGCAGCCACTTCTTTAACATCATCTTTAAAGCGGCGCAGACTGATAACGGCGGTATCTGCAATCACCTTGCCTTTGCGTATCACCCTCACGGGTGAATTGCGGCTGATGCGACCATCAGTGACATAGCAACCAGCAACCCGGGTACCTTTGCCAGCCGGAAAGATCGCCCTGACTTCTGCATGACCCTCTATTACCTCGACGATAGTAGGTTCGAGCAAACCCTTGAGAGCTTTTTCCACATCATCGACCAGTGAATAAATGACGTTATATAATCTAATTTCAACCCCTTTAGCATCTGCCAGGCGTCTCGCTCCCAGATCTACTCCGGTATTGAATCCAATGATCAGAGCTCCTGAAGCCAGCGCCAGCATTACATCGCCTTCAGTAACATTACCGGTGGAAGCGTGGATAATCCTCACCTGAACTTCAGGGGTTGCCAATCTTTCCAGAGAAGTCCGGATTGGTTCGATGCTACCCTGGACATCGGTTTTCAGGATGATATCAAGTTCTTTGACCTTACCCGCTGTCACCTCATCGAACAATTTATCCAGTTTCACGATCCTGGTTTCTGGGGCTTTCTGCTGCTGCCGTCTGGCAATAATTGCCCGTGCCTGCGCCTCGTCCTCAACCACATTGAAGGCATCTCCGACCTCCGGGACTTCATTCAGCCCCAGCACTTCAACCGGCATAGAAGGCTCTGCTTTCCTGACCTGTTTGCCCTTGTCATTAAACATCGCCTTTACTTTGCCCCAAGTATTGCCTACAACGATTATATCGCCCGTCTTGAGAGTGCCGTTCTGAACTAGCACGGTAGCCAGCGGTCCACGGCTTTTATCCAGTTCAGCTTCGATTACCGTGCCGGTAGCGGGTTTGTTCGGATTCGCCTTAAGTTCCTCCATCTCCGCCACCAGGAGAATGTTTTCCAGCAAGTCTGAAATTCCCTTCTTCTCTTTGGCAGAAACAGGTACAGCAATGGTATCACCACCCCATTCCTCTACTACCAATCCGTGAGTGGCTAACTGCTGTTTCACCAGATCGGGATTGGCTTCCGGTTTATCAATCTTATTGATGGCAACGATGATGGGTACTCCTGCTGCCTTTGCATGATTGATTGCTTCAACAGTTTGCGGCATGACCCCATCATCAGCCGCGACAACCAGAACGGCAATATCTGTCACCTGAGCACCCCTTGCACGCATTGCAGTAAAAGCTTCATGCCCGGGGGTATCCAGGAAGGTTACTTTCTGCCCGTTGACTTCCACCTGATAGGCTCCAATATGCTGGGTTATACCACCCGCTTCAGAAGCCATGACGTTGGTCTGACGGATGGCGTCAAGCAGCCTGGTTTTACCATGATCAACATGACCCATAATAGTCACTACAGGCGGTCGTGGTTGGAGGTCTGCACCTTTTTCTTCTTTCAATTGTTTTTTAATCTTAATCGCGGCACTCGCTGCCACTTTAGCTTTGGCTTTTGGTTTGACTTCATAGCCGAAGCTGGTAGCCACCATAGCTGCCACGTCATAATTAATCACCTGGTTAATATTCGCCATGATGCCGTTGCGCATCAGTTGCTTGATTGTTTCAATTGGACTGATATGCAAAAGTTCAGCCAGTTCCTTGACGCTCAACGACGCCGGAATCTCAACTACAGGAGCTTTAGAAGTAGTGGAACGCTCACCCACCTTTACGTCACCCGGTTTCATTACGTTCGCCACTATCTTTCTCCTTCATTCCCTGACTAATAGTATTATCGAACCCTTTTGCATAACTTACAAGTTTTTCCTTATTTTCTGGTTTCAGGCTTGTCCGCAACGCATACTCAAGTTTACCAGTCTTTAAAGCAACTTCCCAGCACTGCCTATCCGGACACAAATAAGCCCCCCGACCGGATTTTTTGCCGGTCAAATCTACCTCAACCTCCCCATTCAGCAGGCGAACCAGGCGGACAAATTTTCGCTTGGCTTCCGTCTTACGGCAGGCTACGCAGGTTCGCCGGGGGATATGTTTGATCTGTGATGCCCCAGCTTTAGACTTCGTCATCGTAGTCTGAACGCTCTTTACCATGAGAAAATTTCTTCTTTTTCTTCCGGTGTTTATCGTCACCCCGCCCCGGTCGGCTGGCAAAGATATCCTCAGCAAACCTGATCTGTGCTTTGCCGCTTTCCCGTGGCTGGATAATCCTGTGCGGAATAAACGTGCTGCTCAGCACCGTGGCAGCTTCGCCCTCTTCAGCTTCAGGTTCGGCTTCTGCTTCGGCTTTTTCTACCTCAGCTTCAACCGGCTGTTCCTCCTCTATCAAAACTTCCTCCGGAGCCACCTTTTCAACAGCCTTCACCGGCTCTGCAGGAGCCTGAGCAACTGGCTGCGGCTGTGGCTCCTGAGCAGTAACAGCAGCCACTTCAGGAACTTCCTCCACCTTACCAACTTTTGCACTGGCTGCAGCCAGCGCAGCAGCTTCTCTGGCACGGGCTTCTTCCTCAGCCGCTCTGGCGGCTTTTTCCGCCTCGGCTACGGAAGCACTCTTGATATCTATCCGCCAGCCCGTCAGCTTTGCGGCAAGCCTAGCGTTCTGACCATCCTTGCCGATTGCCAGCGAGAGATGCCTGTCCGGCACCACCACTGTGGCGATGTCATCCTTCAGATCCACGCTCAGGACCTGAGCCGGACTGAGCGCATTCGCAATGAAAGTCGGTACATCCTTGCTCCAGGCAACCACATCTATCTTCTCGCCGTTCAGTTCATTCACAATATTCTGAATCCGGATTCCCCTCAATCCCACGCAACAACCCACCGGATCAATTCCTTCCTGGCGGGCTGCTACGGCTACTTTACTCCGGTAACCGGCTTCCCTGGCGACAGCTTTGATTTCAACAATGCCGTTAAAGACTTCAGGTACCTCCAGTTCAAACAGACGGCGCAGCAGATTCGGATGAGAGCGGGAAACCACCACCCTGGGACCTTTGGGAGTCTTGGCTACCTCAAGCACATAGACCCGTAATCTCTGACCGACGCGATATTTTTCACCGGGGGTTTGTTCAGTCTGAGGGAGAACCGCCTCAGTCCTTCCCAGATTAACAAAAATCTGTTTCGGTTCAATCCGCTGTATGACTCCGGCAATAATATCGTTCGATTTACCGGCATATTCTTCGAAAATAGCGCTGTGCTCAGCCTCATGCAATCTTTGGAGAATTACCTGCTTTGCAGTTTGAGCGGCAATACGACCGGCATTAGCGGGGGTTGATTCTACCATCAGGGTATCTCCTATTTTGGCTTCTGGATTAATTTTTTTTGCTTGAGCCAGAGACACCTCTTTGCGTTCATCAATCACATTTTCTACGACTGTCTTTTCTGCCCAGACCTCAACCTTACCTGTACTCGGGCTGATTTTTACCGAAATATTCTGATTCGGCAAAAAGTGTTCCTTCCGGTAAGCCGATACCAGAGCAGACTCAACGGCTCCCAGAACAACCTCTTTGGGCAGATTTTTCTCAGCCGATAACTGGGTTATTGCGAGCAGAAAATCGCTCTTCATTTTGAAAAGACCCTCCCGCCCTTATAATCAAGAAATCCAGCAGGCAAAGCCTGTATACTTAACATATTCATTCCATCAAATATAATTAAAAAAGTGGGCTTGAGTCCCACTTTTTGACAAGATTAGTATATCACAATCGATTAAAAAATTCAAACTTCAACCACAGGTAAAAGATAAGTTACTTTTTATAAACTCCGTACTCCTTAGCCGCCTCCATAACTGCTCGTAAATTCTCGGGATTTCCCCGGTCAATCTGGGCACCGCCGGTTAAAATATATCCTCCCCCCGGAGCACAAATTTCAATCAGTTTACGGCAGCTTTCTTTGACTTCCTGCGGTGTACCGGTGCAGAGAACTGAAACGGGAATGTTTCCGGCAATACAGGAATGACCACCCAGTACTTTCTTGGCTTTAGCCATATCAGTAGCTTCAAAATACCAGATCACAGAAGCTTTTGGCATATCTTTGATGATCTCCAGGCGGTTGTTGTAAACACCTTCGGCAAAAGGCATGGGCACACAGCCCTCGTTAATGAGTCCCATCATCACTTTCTTAAACGTTGGCCAGTAGAAGGTCTCATACTGTTTCTGAGACATGAAGTTATCCATGCCTTTGTGCAGTGGCATCATCACTACTGGACAACCCGAAGCATTGACCTGGCTGACCGCTTCTTCAATCACAATTGGTACCAGCCGCTCCATGGCTTCCTGCAGCTTATCTGGTCGCCGGTAAATATCTTTCATTATGCCTGAAGTGCCCCTCAGCATATCACCAATCATATCGAAGGGTGCTCCGGACATTCCCCCCGAGAAAAATGGAAGTCCCTCTTCAAGGGCGATCCTGCCAACCTCACCAACCACAGCCTGCCATCTGGCACATTCTTCTGCTGCTTCCAGCAGTGTTAACACAGATTTCCGAATATCCGGATCAGCGAATTGCGAGATGTAAAAGACCGGAATGCCTATGAATGGAGTAACGGGTCCCAGTTTGCGGAAGGCTGCAAAAGAACCAGCTGAGCGAGAGAGGAAATAACGGAAGAGATAATCTCCAGGATCCCGAATGAGAATATCATACTCCTCCGGAGGCATATATTCGCCTTCCACATACTGGTAGGAAGAAACATCGTCTGCCAGTCCATGACCCGGCCATTTTTCAATCCTGTAATCAATCAAATCAAGCACTTTGCCCGGCAGCACCAGCCCTGGACCCATAAAGGTATCCATCTCAAAATCCTGCATGAACTTCAACCAGGCTCGTTTCAACTCCTGGTAATCATACATAACCTTCTTTAAATTGCCACCCGCATAATAGGCAGCGAAAAATCCGGCAGGCAGGATTACCGGAACCCTGTCCGGCTCTTCAAGTTTGATCGTTTTGATAAAACGGGTAACCCTTTCCTTATAGAGTTGCTCAGCCCGCTGATTTTTAAACTTTACTCCAGGAGGTGATAACCAGATTTTAAACCGCTCTTCCCTTTTTTCTTCGGGAGTTAGTTGTGCCCACCCTTTTTTCACTTCCTGTCCAGTCTGACTTTCTTTCTGGAAAAACATTTTAACCTCCTGATATCCGGACCAGCCGGTATTCTTTTTGACCTTTACGCAGGATCAACGCCTGCCCTTCAATGGCATCCTGCAACGAAATAGTCCTTTTTACATCTGCTATTCGCACATTGTTCAGATAAATCCCACCCCCCTGGATCAGGCGTCTGGCTTCCCCTTTAGATTGCACCAGACCAGCGGCGGTGATCAAATCAACAGCAGGAATTCCTTCCCCACTGAATTGAGTTTTAGCCATTTCTACAGAAGGCACCTCGGCAAAGATCTCCAGGACATCGCGCAAAGAGAGATCGCTGATTGCCTCCCCAAAAAGTACGCGGGAAGCCCTTTCAGCCTTTCTCAAGGCATCCCCACCGTGAACCATACGGGTAACTTCCTGTGCCAGTTTTCTCTGGGCTTCTCTCTTTTCAGGTTGTTCGGACAGAGACCGGGAAAGAGCAGCAATTTCCTCCTGAGATAAGAGAGTAAAAAATTTGAGGTAACTTACCGCATCCTTGTCATCTGTATTAAACCAGAATTGATAAAACCGGTAAGGAGACGTTAGTCTGGCATCCAGCCAGACCGTTCCACTTTCGGTTTTACCGAACTTCGTGCCGGAAGCAGTGGTCAGAAGCGGGAAGACCAGCGCATGCGCCTGCGCACCATGCACCTTTCGGATGAGATCTATACCGGCAGTGATATTCCCCCATTGATCACTGCCTCCCATCTGCAGGCGACAATTATAACGTTCAAATAAAACCAGGTAATCATATGCCTGCAAAAGAATATAACTGAACTCAGTGTAGGAAATCCCTTCCTGCTCAAGGCGGCGCTTAATTGATTCCTTTGCCAGCAGCGCATTGACCGAAAAATGCTTGCCAACATCTCTGAGGAAATCGGTCACACTGATCTTCGTCAGCCAATCTGCATTGTTCACCATTATCGCTGGATTGGTTTTGGATTTGAAATCCAGAAATCGCTTCAACTGCTCCTTAATACCTTCCAGATTAGCCTGGACTTCCTCTTTGGTCATAAGCGGTCTTTCCTGCGTTTTTCCGCTCGGATCACCGATCAAACCCGTCCCCCCACCCGGAACAGGGATTGGGGTATGACCGTACCTCTGCATATGTACCAGTCCCATAATAGGCAACAATGAACCAACATGAAGACTGGGAGCTGAAGGATCAAACCCGATGTAAGCGGCAATTTTCTCTTTCGCCAGCAGTTCAGGCAATCCTTCGGTGGCATCGTAAACCATGCCTCTCCACTTGAACTCATCGAAAACGCTCATCATGGGAAATACTCTCCTGTATTCAACCTGGACGGTCTCTTACTAACAGATATCTTTACCGCGCAGGGGTCAATAAATTATAGCATACGCAAACAGTTCATTGCAGATTTGCCAGCAACAAACAGGAAATCGGGAAGAATGTCCTCGTCCGCTTAAAAGTATTTTTAAATCATTTTACAGGTCAGGAAACCTGTTGATATTTTTTCAACAACTCCGCATTGAACGGAGCCTTGCGCCCCGGGCATCTGAACTGCCGACAGAGTCGGCAACTGAGAAACCCCGATCTGGAAGGGAAATAAAGTGAAGAGCGAGATTTGGTGGGTATCAGAGCACAATTCTCTGTCAACTTCACGCCGATCATACCCTCGACATCGCCCAGAAGAGCAAAAAGATTCTTCTGCTGGATGCTCGGGAAAAGTTCGATTTCTCCAGGATTAAGGCTGGACAGGTTATTGATTCCATAGCGTTTGGAAATTTGCTCCTGGACATAATTCACCGCTTCAAAGACCAGCAGATTTTTAACCGCATCCAGACAGAAAGCCGTCATAATATCCTGTGATGGCACCTTCAGAGCATCCACTTCCACCCCGCAGGTAGCCACGCTGGCAAAAACCTGCCTGCTATCCTCCAGAACATCGCTGAGCAAACGGCTGCGGAAAACGATGCCATCAATCACCACGTAGTCAGCATTCTTTTCCTCTACCGAGCAAGGTCTGTAAACTGCCTTAGGTCTGGCAATTGGACTAACCATCTCAATTATCTGATTAATATAATTCTCGAAGCGGCGACTATCACCATGCAGGTTCAAATATTTTAAAACAGCTTCCTTTTCCAATTTGAAGGGAATCTTATCCATAATTACTACCTCAGGATATCCCATTTTTTCTTTTCTCCCCCGGCAACTTTTACTTACAATTTAATCAGGACAGGACAAAAGATGCCAATTATCAAATAATTTTCCACGCACTTCCAATTACCTGAAAAATACCTGGCAATCCAGTCCTTCTCTTTTACAATCCGCCTCCAGTTTCGCCGCCGTTTCCTGAAAGAATACTTCGCTAAGCTTGTCTTCCAGGTGATATTTTTTATAAACCCAATCCGCATAATGGTAATTCATCCGATCAACCTGTATCCGGTCAACTTTGCCCTTTAACCGCGATGGCAGAGTTTCTGCACCGGGTAGAAGAGGTGCTATCATTACTACTGTTCTGATACCTGCGTCGTGTAATTCCTGCAGGGCTTTGATCCTGGCTTCGATGGGTGGTGCACGCGGTTCAAAAATCTGCCTGATATTTTCATCTCCGGTAGCAATGGAAAAGCAGACCTCAGCCTGAGTGGCTTGCCGTATGATATCCCTGTCTCTTAATACCAGAGGAGAACGGGTCTGAATAAAAAAGTTCCATTCAAAGTGCACCAGTATCTCGAGGCACCGTCGAGTAAGGCAGTATCTGACTTCCAGCGGCTGGTAAGGATCACAGACACCGCTAATCCAGACCATCCCCAGCTTTTTGCGGATTATCTCCTTTTCCAATAATTCAGGGGCGTTGATTTTTACATCCACAAATTCTCCCCAGGCTTCCATGTGCCCTGTATATCTTTTCATAAAGCGAGCGTAACAATAGGAGCAACCATGCTGGCAGCCAGTGTAGGGATTAATTACGTAATCAGCTATTTTTGAGGCTGAAAGAATACTTTTAGCTTTAATCTCTCTGACAATCATGCCCGTTTACATTATGACGGAAAACGCTTCCGAATAAAAAGCAGGAAACTTTTTCGTTAATACCTTCCCTATATTTAAATTCACTCACTTTTATCCATGGTATTATTCTGGAAGGTGGCCATCTCAAGTTGTTCGCACTGGCGGAACCCTGTCTTTGGGTTTAGGATAAATCCTGCTAAGGGAGATCTCCAGGAAGACCATGGGTCTAACCACGTTTTTGATCGTGATTGGGCAATGCACTAAACCGGCAGGGATTGAAACTACACTGGGGCCATGGATTATATGTTTTTCATGTTCCTCACCCAGGCAAACTTCTACATCAGCTCCCAGATCCGTGATATCCAGCGGGTTTCCTCCAATAAAGCAAAGAAGCTCCGGGAAGTCATGGGAGTGTGAAAAATCAAAGCTAATCGGTTTCGCTATGCAGTGATAACCTATACAACAATCCACATCCAGTTCACCATCATGGGCAACAAGAGAATGACCGGTATAATGGGCAATGTCTTTAATCAATCCTGTTTTGATATACTGCCCGTATTTAGATTCTGACATCCCGTGATCCCTCCTTATTCTGCAGATTCAGCCTTTATTGTCACCTGCTCTTTGATATTAAAAACCGCTGCATTTGTTTTTAAAGGTCTTTTAATTTCTATGATCACTGATAGTCATACCGATTTATCATACAGGATATTGGAACATCAGAGAGTAAGTCAAGTCGCCGGCCGGTTGCAGATAGAACGCAGATCATAAGCAATCTCCTACCTGTCGAAGAAAAACAGGTTATCCTTTACTTTTCTGTGGTACAATGTACATATGGCACCATACAATTGGCTGGATTCTTTCCTGATGACCTTCATCCCTCTTTTTATCGTGATAGACGCTGTGGGGAATCTGCCATTTGTGATTACTCTTAGTGAAGGATTGACCGCTCCAGAAAGGCGGCGAATGATCATTATAGCCACACTAACCGCCCTTATAGTGGGTCTGTCCTTTCTTTTCCTGGGTCAATTTATCCTGCGTCTGATGGGAATCTCGGTGGGAGCCTTCGCAATTGCCGGTGGCATTATCCTGCTGGTGCTTTCCATACAGTATATGAGTACAGGCAGGATGGTGGAAATCATCAGGGAGGAAATGGTAGCTGTGGTACCCATTGGAACTCCACTGACCGTGGGGCCAGCTACTATAACAACGCTGTTGCTGCTGGCAACTCAATTCTCAATCTACTTTGTATTGCTTTCCTTCATATTGAATATTGGTATT
>Ga0101944_10006730_pt1 | contig 11999 bp, 7 predicted proteins | sample DewCreD2012metaG_FD_75245 | JGI IMG/M metagenome (GOLD analysis project Ga0101944, IMG submission 75245) | Hot spring sediment bacterial and archeal communities from British Columbia, Canada, to study Microbial Dark Matter (Phase II) - Dewar... ... | reverse complement strand
CGACGCACCTTGGTGCTTCATTCCCCTCGAGGGAGCACGCTACGCCGTCGCCGACTACGTGTGGGAGCTGATGCCCGAAGACGAACAGCGAACCGTCACGCGAAGGATTTCCGAAGTGTCCGACGACTACATTCGCACGCTTCGCGACATCGCGACCTTTCGCGCCGCGCATGCGGACCGCGCCGTGGTGCTCACCCAAGACCGCATCATGGACGATCCCCACTTCCACTTCGCCCGACGGCGCGTTCGTCTACGTCGCAGTCTCGGGCGGCATCGAGGTCAAGATAATCCGCACCTCAGACAACACCGTCGTCGGCAGCGTCGCGGTGGGTCAGAGCCCCTACGGCGTGACGGTCCTGCCCGGTGGCGCGTTCGTCTACGTCGCCAATCACGGGGCGAACTCGGTGAGCATTGTGCGCACGAGCGACCGCAAGGTAGTCAAGACCATCGCGGTCGAGGCCGGGCCGACGGCGGTTCGCGCTTCGGCCGACGGCCGTTTCGTCTACGTCACCAGCGGCGCGGCCGGTTCGGTCTCGGTTATCGGCTATTAGCGCCTGAAAGCAGGCCGGGCCCGAAAAAGGGCCCGGCCTCTGGCTGCAATCCCGAAACTAATCGAGCTTCACGAGCTTCTGCCGGAATACCGCACCGGGCGCAGTCAGCCGGCAGTAGTAAACACCGCGGCTCACTAGGCGACCCGAGTTGTCGCGGCCATCCCAGACCCCGCCGTACCAGCCCGCGGCCAACTCGCCGCTGGCCAGTGTGCGCACCCGGACGCCGGCGACTGAGTAGACCGCCAGGTCGATACTGGCCGCACGGGGCAGACCGTAGCGGATTCCGACCCGGCGCGAGAACGGATTCGGCCGGCCCGGTTCAAGACTGAAGACCTTCGGCAGATTGCCGCCTTCGGCAACACCCGAGAGCGGAATCACTCGGAACGAGTCCTCAGCCACGTCGTTGGCCGCATTCTCGTCGCCGGACAGCAGCGTGGTGCAGCGGGTGTCAAACCAGCCGAGAACAAACGCCGGCCAGCTGTCGAAGACCGCAGTATCGCCCATCCCGGCGCTGAGGGTCATGCCGACGGTATCAGCATAGCCGTCGCTGATCGTGAAGACGACATCAAAGCTCTCGTTTGTCGTCCCGAAGTTCTGTATAAGCGCCTTCGGCGCAACCACTTCGGCCGAGTCAATCAGCCCTATCGGCGCGAGAATCGCCGCGACTCCGACGTCGCGCACCTGCGCCTCCGCGAACGCTCCGATGGCGGCCAGCGCGAACGGCTGCGGGCCCTGCGGCACGTTGCGGGCCTTGACTTTGATTGTCCAGATGCCCGTCACCGGCGAGTTGCGGCGGGTGCACTCCTCGACATTGAGCGAGTCATAGACGCCGCCGGTTACCGACTGTCCGCCGGAGTAGACGCTACCCTTGAACGTGTCGCCGTTGGGCGCGATGACGGTCAGGTTCAGGTCGTTGACGATAATCCGCTGCGCCTGCATCACACCGGGGTAATCCGACCAGCAGAGCGCCACGCGGAACGGTTGGCTGCCGTCGACGACGTTGAGCGTGAACAGCGCCGAGTCGCCGGTATTCAGACCCACTGTGTCGTCATTCACCCAGAGCTTTGAGGCCTCGCCCGCAAAGTGAAGCGAGGAGTCGAGGTTCACCCGGCCCCAGCCGATGTTGTTGTCGGGAACGGTGTAGCCGGAGACGTCGTTCTGCGCGCCGACGATACCGACCGCCTTGTTCAGCGCTGCGGAGATGGTCATCGGCGTGCCGGTGAGAGTATCGCCGGTCGGATAGAAACCCTTCCGGAAATACTGACGGATGAGCGCCATGGAGGCGGTCATGTTCGGCGTCGCCATCGAAGTCCCCGACATCGCCACATAGCCGCTCTGGCTCGAGTTCGAGTTGGAGTAGACGTTCTCCCCCGGGGAGACGAGCTGCGGTTTTCTCCGGCCATCGAGGGTCGGGCCGCGCGAGGTCGAGGAGTAGATATTGCGGCAGGAGAACCCGTTCTGGGTTCCGCCGGTCGAGATGATGTTCTTGGCGATGACCGGATGGCCCATCGTGTTGTTGCCGTAGTTCCCCATTGAGTTACAGTGGAGGAACTTGCGATGATTCCAGACGAACTGGTCCGCGGTCATGTCGGTGAAGACGTAGGTGTTGAAGGTGTCCTTCCGCGAAAGCGACATCGAATGGTTCAAGGCGCGGAATGAGTCGTTGAGCACGTTCAGCCCTGAGTCCGGGCCGCGGAACCAGATGTTCATGTCCCAGCCTGTCGGAAACACGTTGTAGTTCTGAAAGTAAAGCCGGGCGTGCTTGGCCAGACCGTCGTGCCATGACGTGCCACCCACGTAGTCGTCGTCGCCGGCGACTGTCCCTGAGGTATGGGTGCCGTGCGCGTCCGAACCCTGAGTGCCGCGATAAGCGACGACCTTGCGGTGAGTCGGGCCGGGCACGTTGCTGCCGCCGGCGGTATCACGGACAGCGTTGTGATTCATCCACATCGGCGTATCGGTCAGTCCGATAATCATCGTCCGGCCGGTCAGCCCCTTGCGCCAGATTGTCCGGGTTGTATCCGAAGGCGAGTAGCCGTGCATGTTAACCCACTGCATGTTCTCGTTGTCGGGCGTGATTTCACCCCACGGCTCGACCCAGAGCACACCGGGCAACTGCGCCACGGCCGGGATTGCCGCGGCGTCAATGTCGAGCTTGACGCTCGAGTTCCACTGATTGAACTCGGTCAGGATGTTCGAAGCCCCGAGCGCTAGCAGCTGCGAAGTCACCTGCCACGGGTCTTCCGGCTTAAAGAAAACGACAATCAGGGTCTGACGTCCGGTCGCGGCCTCGAGCTTCGGGTAGAGCTTGTAGGCCGGCTGGAACAGACCGACCCAGCGCACCGCGGTTGCCGCCCAAACCGCAGCCACGCGGTCGTTGGGAATCCGGGCGATAAAGGCATAGTCGGGCAGATACCACATCAGCTCGGCACCTGCCCGCTCGGCCGCCTTCTTCCACTCCGGCCGCACCGGACCTTCGAACTGGACGATATAGTAGCCGTGCGTGCCGGAATAGCTCTGAACTGTCAGGTTCTCCGGCAGGTTCGGCTTCTCGCTCAAGGGGTCGAACGAATACCCCTGAACAAAACTTATTCTCGGCCCGGCGAACGCAACTGTGGCCGCCAGCACGAGGCCGAGCACCATCAGTCTACCGCGCATCTTTGCCATCCTTTCGGTTGCCTCACAGATTGCTGCTGAGGCGGATTATACAACGGCCCGGCGCCGATGACAAGAACAACCTCACCGGACAACCTGAACCCGGTGCACTTGCCCGGAGCGGGTCCTCAGAAAGTAGACGCCGGGCGAAAGTCCTCGTATATCATTCGAGCCGGCACCGAGCGTCGTCACTCTGCGGCCCGCGGCGTCGAGCAGAGTCACCGGAGTTCGCAGGTCGCAAATCGCAGATTGCAGATTGATTCTGCCCCGGACGATGGTCGGGATGGGCCGCGAGACCTCCGGCTCCGGGTGCTCGTCCTCGATGCCGTAGGGCTCGCCGAGGTCGTCGAGCACCTTACGCGCCACATCCCGGGCTTCGGCCTGCTTCATGTAGTAGAACGGAAACCCGAACGCGACCGCCCGATGCGGCCCGCCAAGCCAACGCACGCCCACCGGCTTACCCTGAAACGTATCGCCGGAGAAAGAGTTGAATGTCAGGATGGTCTCGGCGTCCGCCGGCAGCAGCGCGTCAACGTAGATTAGCCGCCCCTGCAGCGCCGGCAGCGTTCTGGTCGAGTCCACGCCGACCGAAGGATAACCGGCCCGGCCGGTCGCGCCGGTGAAATCGTTGGTTCCCGACTGCTCGGCGCGGTCGAGATGCAGCCAATCGCGGCAGAACTGACCGGCGGCGAAACTGAACGGGTAGGTGCCGCCGCCCATCAGGCCGAGAACCGGCTTCCAGCCCACCAGCCAGAGCCGACCGCCGTGGGCAAGATGATTGGCGAGCCCGGGAATCACAGCCGCGATTTCCTGCCGGGTGTAGTCGTCGGCGTGCCAGACTATGGTGGAAAACGGGCCGAAATCCGCGGCCAGCGGCAACCCCTCGGTCGCGACATCGCGGTCGGTGTAACGATAGCCGGCGAGCAGCGCATGCCAGAACTCATCCTGCTGCGCGTCCGAAGGACTCCCCGGTGCGCCGGACCCGTCGCGGGTTTCGTCCACGAGCAGGATTCCGTGGTCGAGCGTAATCGGCTTGCCCCTGACCGTAACCGACGCCGGGCTTTCATGGCCGGCGGAGTCAACTGCGGTCGCCCGGTAATAGTACATCGTGTCCGCAAGCAGCCCGGAATCGCGGAACGTCGTATCGGTCAAGAGCGCGGAATTGAGCCGGGCGAAACCGGCGTCGGGCCGGGTCGAGCGATAGATATTGTAACCCTCGAGGTCGGCCTCGCGACCTCTTCGCCAGATAATCCCGTTGCCGAACCGGAACGGCAGGCAACCGATTCCCGAAGGCGCGAGCGGCACATCGCGCGGAACGCAACTGTCTTCCGGTGCCGGCCCGGACTGATGCCCGGCCTCGTCAATGGCAACGACCGTCGCGAAATACTCTATCCCCGACTGCAGCCCGGTGATGCGGTGCGAATTGACCGGCCCGACCTGCACCGAATCGGTGTAGACATGACTGCTCGTGCCCCAGAGCAGCTTGTAGCCGGCAAGGTCGGGCTCGCGGTTCGCCGGCCACGATGCAACCAGCCCGGTCCCGTTGCCTGCGTCGGCCAGCCGGAAACCCGCCGGCGGCGCCGGTGCGACCGCCAGACTCGCCAGCGTCGCCACCGCCATCTTCGCCACGTCGGCGGCGAGTTCCATGTTGCAGTTGCCGAGCGTATCGCCGGTCGTGTGATACCAGATGTAAGGCTGCGGCCCGAACTCATAGCCGGAAGTCGCCGGATAACCCTGCTGGTCGAACGAGCGCGAGTCCGAAGGAAAACTGCGGTGACTGATGCGATAATCGAGCGGCGTGAACATCTCCGCCATCGCCGCCTCGTAAAGCACCAGTTGCCGGGCCGGCAGCACACTCACCAGCGACACGCCCCAGGCTCCGCCCGGCCACGAAACCATGTCGAAGTTCAGGACGCCGACGATTTCGGCGTTGCGCGCCCGCATCATCCGGGCGTAATGGTCCGAGCCGTTCAGGCCGGTCTCCTCGCCGGTGAACGCGATAAACTTCACGGTCAGTTCGAGCTCTTCCGGCGCCAGCACCCTTGCCGCCTCCAGCGCAACCGCAGTGCCGGAACCATTGTCCTCCATTCCCGGCGCCAGATTCATCGGGTCTTCGGAAATCGCATCCATGTGCCCGCAGACGATGAGAATCTTCTCCGGATGAACCCGGCCCACCTTCGTCCCGACCGCATTCCGCCACGTGTCTGTCCCCACCGGATAGCAGTCGAGCTCGGCCGAGTCGAGCCCGATAGACTCGAAGTAATCCCGGACGTATTCCTCGGCCCGGCGGCACGAATCGGTCGGCGAATAACGCGTCCGGAAATCCTCAAGCCGCGCCATCCTTGCCCGGATTGAATCCGGACTGACCCGGTTCACCAGCCGCTGCACAAACGTATCCTGAAACACCTGCCGCGGCAGGCACGGCGCCTTCACCGGCCGGATTGGAAACGGCTCATCCGGCAGGCGCACGACCTCGCAGCCCGCCCGTGCCAGATTCCTCGCTCCGGCCGCGTCGAGCTGCACCAGCCGCGCCGCGCCATCCTGGAACAGCGCCCGGACTGCGCCGGCGTCGCGCCCGCCGTAGACCGCAAACAGCGGCAGCCCCGGGTCCAGCTCTATCACCGTCCCGCCGCGACCGGCCTCCAGCAGCACGCAGTTATCGAGATAACCGTAACACGGCAGCCCGGCCAGCTCCTCCAGCGCGCCCGGCCGCGAAACGTCAACTGCCGCAAGCTGCCGCGGCAGCCCCGGCGCTGAAGCCAGTAGAACCGCCAGCAGCACAATCAGCCGGATCATACTTCTCTCCTCTCGTGAGTCCGACCCGCGCAACCCTACCTCCGAAACCGCCGCCGGATGGCAAGGAGGAAAAGGGCAAGGATGCCGACGCCGAACAGAGCCTGAATCGCCATCAGCAACACGACGTGCCAGCAGGTCATGGTCTCGCGCTGAAACCGGAAGTAACCCGGCACCATGTTCACGATGCTGGCGAGCAGCGCCCAGCCGGCGCGTTCGAGCACCTTGCCCCAGCCTGCGTCGGCCCAGAACCTCCAGAGAACCGGCGAGCAGTGGTCGTGCCCGAACCAGAAGTAAAGGTTGGCGGATGCAAGCCAGAGTTCGCCCAGCCGCCTGAGTGCCAGCGACGGCGACTCGCCGTAGTTGCTGATGACCTTGTAGAGCCAGAGGGCGAAACGGAAGAAACCGCGTGCCTGCACCCGGCGATACTCCATCTCCGCAACGTGATAGTCGCCCGCGTCCGAGTAGGAGCCATATTTCTCGGTGGCCAGCCGGATTTCCCGGGCGATGCGCTCCACGTCCTGCTTCACCAGCAGCTCGCAGTCCGCCATTTCCTGCGCTTCCCTCTGTGCCCTCTGCTCCGGAGTCTCCTTATCCGGCTCTGGTTTGTCGGCGAAGAATAACTCCGGAAGTTTCTTGATAACTTCCGGCGGCAGGCCGGTCATGTCCGCAAGGGTCTCTTCGTTCCACTCGGGGTGCCGGGCGAACGCGAACTTCGCGTCGAAGATGAACTCGCGCGGGTTCGTCTCCCACTTCACGTTGGAGAACCGGACAAGAAGCCGGTCGGTAAGAATGTCTGTGTGCAGAAACGAAACCCGGTTCATCCCTGCGGAGATGTCGCGGAACACGACCTGCCCGGCCGGCTCGATTACCTGCCCTTTCCTGTGTCCCTCTTCCAGCGTAACGTCCGATGTCCCGTGGACGAAATCAATGCTCCAGAGCAGAACTCGTGCTTCCTGAGCGAATTCCGTTCCCTCGAACAGCAGCCGGTTGCGCAGAGAAGCGTAGTAAAAATCCATGAGCCGCTCAACTCTTGCCCGGGTTATGTAGGCCGCGCCGTTGAACCGCGTGTACCGGAAGTACGCCGCGCCGCTGAACCGCGCGAACTGGAAGTCGGCCTCGTCGCTGAACTGCGCCCACGAGAACCCGACCTCGCCGCTGAACCGCGCCCACGAGAACCCGGCCGCGCCGCTGAACTGCGCGCCCAGGAAGTAGGCCGCGTCGCTGAACTCCGCGCCCCGGAAGTCGGCCGCGCCGCTGAACTGCGCCAACGAAAAGTCGGCCGCGCCGCTGAACCGCGCCCACGAAAAGTCGGCATCGCCGCTGAACCGCGCCCACGTGAAGTAGGCCGCGCCGCTGAACCGCGCCCACCTGAAGTCGGCCGCGCCGCTGAACCGCGCCCACCTGAAGTCGGCCGCGCCGCTGAACCGCGCCGACGTGAAGTCGGCCGCGCCGCTGAACTGCACGGCACCGAAGTTCGCCGCGGGGAAGACGACGAAGTCGAAATTGTGCTTCCGGTCCATTGCCGGGAACACGAAGCCGGCGAAGTCCCAAGGCTGGTCTGGTCTGACCAAGGCCGCGTATTTTTGCACAAGCTCTTCGTCCGCCTCGCCGAAGACCCAGTGGTCAGGATTGGCCTTTGCCCATTCTGCTGTCTCTTTGTTTCCGGCGTTGTCGAACAGGGCCTTGATGTAGCTGGCCAGATGGCGCCAGAACTCTTCGGGCTTTTTCTGGTCTACCGGCAGGTGGAAGATGCAGAGGTCGTGGCCTTGTTCGGCGTCGAACTGGCAAAACCAGTTTGGGCGCCTATACACGTAGCGGCACTCTCTTCTCGTCGCCCCGGTCGCTGACATCGGCTGGAGTGTATGACCCGCAGGCCGGCGTGTCAACCGGAGCAGGCCCGGCCCTGCTGCGGGCCGGAGGCGGAGACCTTCAGGTATACAGGCCTGCCCTGCGGTCTTCCGGGCTTACTTCCGCAGTTTCAATCTCTTGGCCGGTTTTCCCCGGAATCGCGCCCCTGTGGGGGGAGTGACCCCCCGGGTCATCCGGCAGATTGCCGCCGGCTCGGCCTGCCGAAAGGTTTCACGTCCCCTTCCGACCGCTTTGACTTGGGCCCGGCACGGCCTAAAATCTGAAACAGTGGACAGGTTCCTTATCCGCGGCGGCCGGCCGCTCAAAGGCCGCCTGACTGCGGCCGCAGCCAAGAATGCCGTCCTGCCCATCCTCGCCGCCTGCCTGCTCACCGACGAGACCTGCACCATCCGCTCGGTTCCGGCGCTGGAAGACGTCGCGGCGATGCTCGGGCTGCTCGAAACGCTGGGCGTCAAGGTCGTCCGTCGCGGCCGGACAATTGAAATCACCGCCGCCGGCAAGATTGCCCTCGGAGCTCCCTACGACATCGTCCGCAAGATGCGCGCCAGCTACTACGTCCTCGGCCCGCTCCTCGCCCGGTTCGGCGAGTGCCGCGTCTCGCTCCCCGGCGGCTGCGCCATCGGCCCGCGGCCGGTTGACCTCCACCTGCGTGGCATCGAGGCGCTGGGCGCGCAGGTCAACCTCGAACACGGCTACATCCACGCCCGCGGCCGGCCCCTCGAGGGCAACACCATGCTCCTCGAAGGCAGCCACGGCCCCAGCGTCGGCGCCACCGCCAACACGCTGATGGCCGCAGTGCTCGCACGGGGGAAAACCGTCATCCAGTCCGCGGCCTGCGAGCCGGAAATCGCCGACCTTGCCCGGTTTCTCAACCGCATGGGCGCGCAGGTGCGCGGCGCCGGCACGCCGACAATCACGATTCAGGGCGTCAAGCGCCTGCACGGCGCGGCCTGCCGGCCGATTCCCGACCGGATTGAAGTCGGCACGCTGGCCGTGGCCGCGGCGATTACCGGCGGCGAAATCGAAATCGCCGGCTGCCGGCCCGCCCATCTCGGCGCGGTCGTCGAGAAACTGCGCGAAGCCGGCGCCGCCGTCGAAACGAGCCGCACCGGCATCTGCGTGGCGATGTCCGGCCGACCCGGGCCGGTCCAGCTCGCCACCGCGCCTTTTCCCGGATTCCCCACCGACCTGCAGGCCCAGTTCATGGCGCTCCTCTGCCTCGGCCGCGGCACCAGCGTCATCAGCGAAGGGATTTTCGAAAACCGCTTCCTCCACGCGCTCGAACTCAACCGCATGGGCGCCGATATCGCCATCAGCGGCAACGTCGCCGTCGTCAACGGCGTCGAGAAACTCTCCTCGGCGCAGGTGATGGCGTCCGACCTGCGCGCCTCGGCCGCGCTCGTCCTCGCCGGACTGGCCGCCAAAGGCGAAACCGAAATCCTGCGCATCTATCACCTCGACCGCGGCTACGAAAAGCTCGACCGCAAACTCGGCCGTGTCGGCGCCGACATCAGGCGCATCCATGACTAGCCGCCGCCGGGCTGTTTCCGCGCCGAAGCCCCGGCGCACCCGCTCCGTTTGCATCGGCCCGCTGACAATCGGCGGCGGCGCTCCGATTGCCGTCCAGTCCATGACCACGACCCGCACCGACGACGTCAAAGCAACCCTGCGCCAGATTCGCCGGCTCGAAAACGCCGGCTGCGAAATCGTCCGCCTCGCCGTGCCCGACGAAAAGGCTGCCGCCGCCCTGCCCGCAATCCGCGACCGCACCGCCCTGCCTCTTGTCGCCGACATCCACTTCGACTATCGCCTCGCCCTCGCCGCCATCCGCGCCGGCTTCGACAAGGTGCGCATCAACCCGGGCAACATCGGCCCGCGCTGGAAGCTGCACGAAGTCATCGCCGCCGCTGCCGACGCCGGCGTCGCCGTCCGCATCGGCGTCAATGCCGGCTCAATCGAAAAGCGCATCCTGAAAAAGCACCGCCGGCCCACGCCGGCCGCGCTCGTCGAGAGCCTCGCCGCCTGCATCGAGCCGTTCGCCCGCCTCGGCTTCGAAAACCTAGTCCTCTCGGCAAAAACCGCCAGCGTCCCCGACCTGATTGAAACCTGCCGCACCATCGCCCGCAACTGGGACTACCCCCAGCATCTCGGCCTGACCGAAGCCGGTCTCCCGTTCGAAGGCGCAATCCGCTCTGCCGCCGCGCTCGGCGTCCTGCTCCACGAAGGCATCGGCGACACTATCCGGATATCGCTCGCCGGCGACCCGGTGCGCGAAGTCGAAGCCGCCTGGGAACTCCTCGCCGCCCTCGGCCGGCGCCGGCGCGGGCCGGTGGTCATCGCCTGCCCCACCTGCGGCCGCACCGGCATTGACGTCGTCGGCCTCGCCCGCCGGCTCAAATCCCGGCTGCGCCGCGAAACCCGGCCGCTGAAAATCGCCGTCATGGGCTGCGTCGTCAACGGCCCGGGCGAAGCCCGCGAAGCCGACTACGGCATCTGCGGCGGCCGGGGCAAAGGCGTCGTCTTCAGCCGCGGCCGGGTCGTCTGCACCTGCCGCGAATCCGAACTGCTGCCCGCGCTTCTCCGCGTTATCCGGGAATCATGATACGCCACCTGCTTCTCGCGCTTGCCCTCTGCCTGCCGACGCTGCCTTCGGCCCGCGCCTGCACCATCGGCGCGTTCGGCGCCGGCTCCACCCACGACGGCCGCATGCTCCTCTGGAAGAACCGCGACGTCACCAACCCCGACCAGGCGCTGCGCTTTTTCCCCGACGCGAAGTTCCCGTTCGTCGCCAACATCTATGCCGGCGAAAGCAGCGAAGTCTGGGCCGGCATCAACTCGGCCGGATTCGCCGTCATGAACTCCAACGCCTTCAACCTCGGCGGATTCGCCGACGCCGCAGCCGCCGCCGACGATGGCATCATCATGCACCTCGCCCTTGCCGGCTGCGCCACCCTCGACGACTTCGCCCGGCTCCTCGACTCCCTCAACATCGTCGGCCGCAACACGACCGCAAACTTCGGCGCGTTCGACTCGACCGGCGCCTGTGCCATCTTCGAAGCCTCCAACACGTGGTATGTCCGCTGCAACACCGCCGACGACTCTTTCGATTTCCTGCTCCGCGCCAACTACGCCATGGCCGGCGACACCATCCGCCGCCGCGGCCTCAACCGGTTCAAGCGGGCGATGGAACTGGTTCTGCCCCGGGCCCGCGCCCAGACGCTCGACACCCGGTTTGTCATCCAGAACCTCTGCCGCGACCTCGGCCAGGTCGGTTTCGACCCCTATCCGCTCCCGTTCACCGGCTCCTACGGAATCCTGCCGCCCGGATTCCTGCCCACGGACTCGACAATCAGCCGCAATTCGACCCGCTCGGTCGAGGTGATGGTCGGGCCGCCGCCGGGCTGCGGCCCGGGACGGGGAATGATGTGGTTTCTTCCCGGCTCGCCCGATGTCAGCCTGCCGATTCCGGTCTGGGTCGCCGGCGGAGCAGTGCCCGAAGTCCTCGGCCCGGCCCGGGCCCTGCTCTGCGACGAAGCCGGCCGCGTTCACGACTACATCCACTCCGACCCCGACTTCCCGTCCGCGGTCAACACCGTCGCGCTGGCACAGGTGCTGCGCTTCTTCGCCCCGCGCGAATCAACGCTCTTTGCGCTGGTCGACTCGGCCGAATCGAGCTGGTCGCCGGCCGGGCCTGATTCCACTCGTGCCGCCCGGCTCACCGCCCGCGTCTGCTCGCTCGCGCTCGCGGCCTATGCCGACTTCTGGGACTACATTGACGGCAGCCGACCCGGCCCTCTGCCGCCGGTCGAGACGATTCCGGCCTTTGCCCGCGGCACGGTTACATTCCGGCTGCCCGCAGACCTGCGCGGCCGCCGGCTGACCGTCTACGACGCAACCGGCCGCCAAGCGGCCGCAATCCCGACCTCCGAAAGTCAGCCGCAGTTTGTCTGGGAACCTTCCGGCCTGCGCCCGGGAACCTACTTCGTCGCTGTCCCCGGCGCCCGCGTTTTCCGGCTCACCTACCTGCGCTAGCTCTGCCCGCCCGTCACTCGACGTCGGCCAGCGCCGCGCCCATTGCCGCGGCCAGCAGCGGCTCGCGCGCGACCGCGACCGGCTCGCCCAGCGCCT
>Ga0101944_10006729_pt1 | contig 12000 bp, 9 predicted proteins | sample DewCreD2012metaG_FD_75245 | JGI IMG/M metagenome (GOLD analysis project Ga0101944, IMG submission 75245) | Hot spring sediment bacterial and archeal communities from British Columbia, Canada, to study Microbial Dark Matter (Phase II) - Dewar... ... | reverse complement strand
GGAGAGGAACCCCCGCGCGGCAAAGATGTGCTTCGCGAACTGGAAAAAGCCAAAGAGCGACTGGCCCCCACCTACCGCCTGGCCTATCGTGTGACGCCGGGCGAGGAACTGCGGACCAAAGTGGTCCATCTGGCGACGGTCGAAACGCGGATCAAAGGGGTGGCGCAGACCACCCGCTCGCGGACCCTCTCCACACGCCTGTGGCGCATCCGCGAGGTGGACGCGCAGGGGAACATCACGCTGGACCACGTGGTCGAACAGGTCGAGATGTGGAACGGCGTCGAGGGTCGTCAAGAGCAGCACTACGACAGCACCCAGGACAAAGAGCCGCCGCCGGAATTCGCCCACGTCGCCGGCAGTGTGGGCAAGGTGCTGGCTACGATCCGCATCGACCCGCACGGTCGTATCCTGTCGCGGACGAACGTCTTGCCGCAGTTCAACCCCGGCATCGGCGAGCTGACGATTCCGTTCCCCGATCAGCCAATTAAAGCCGGCACCAGTTGGTCCATTCCGGAAGAGCTGCGGCTGAGTCTGGAAGACGGCACGGTCAAACGCATCCAGACCCGCCAGCAATACCGCCTGGAGAAGGTCGAGGCCGGTATGGCCACGATCAGCGTCCAAACGGAGGTGCTCACGCCGGTGACCGATCCCAAGGTCCAGGCGCAGCTCATCCAGCGCTTGCAGCGGGGCACGATCCAGTTCGACGTCGATGCCGGACGGCTGATCCGCAAACAGATGGATATTGACGAAGAGGTGTTCGGCTTCAGCGGCCCGGACAGCCACATGCAGTATCTGGCCCGTTTCACGGAAGAGGCGTTCCCCGCGGGTCAGTCGGCACGCTCAACTGCCGGGCAGTCGATCCAGAAGTAGCCGCCGCGGGTAGGGAAGAACAGGCACTTGGGGGACGCTTTCCCGGCCACACCGCACCCCGGTGCCGGCGGTCGCTGTCAAAACGGCAGAGACGCACGTTCGCGGCGCGATCGCGCGCTAGGTGCCCCTCTGCCCTCAGTGCGCGGGCAAGATCGCAAATCTTTGAGCGACAATCGTTTGTGTCGCAAGGCGTGTGTGTCCGGCCCGTGAAGGAAGCTTTGGCGCGCCGGTTGCTTGCCGTGTCGAACGCAGGCCGATCGCCCGTGGGCGCTGGCCGCGGCCGGCAGATTTGGGGAGGCGGCCGGGGACGCGGGGTGCTGTCGGTCCAGGCGGGTGTAGCCCTGGCGGGGCGCTAGGCGCGGATTTTCGTCGGGCGGGCGGCCTTCGGTGCGAAGGTAAGGTGTGGAAAGCAACATAGAAGCTTTCGAGCGATCACGATGATGGTGAGGGAGGTGGGATCATGCTCAGCGTGCGTTTGAATCCGTGGAACGAGATGTATCGCGAACTGAATCGGATGCGGGAGGAGCTGGAGGAGTTTTTCGGGGCGCGGACGAATGGGCGTCGTCCGACGCGGGAAAGCTTCCCACCGCTGAATGTGTGGGAAGACGATGCCGGCTTCTATGTGGAAGCGGAATTGCCGGGGCTGTCGCTGGAGGATCTGGACATTTCGCTGACTAGTGACAACACGCTGGTGCTGCGTGGCGAGCGGAAGGAGCCGCAGACAGGTCAGGGGCAGTGGTTGCGGCGGGAGCGGACCTATGGCCGCTTCGAACGGACGGTGACGCTGCCCGGACCAGTGAATGCGGACCAGGTCGAGGCGAGCTTCAAGCAGGGGGTGTTGACGGTGCGGTTGCCCAAGGCCCCGGAGCTGTTGCCGCGGAAGATCGAAGTGAAAGGGGGATGAGATGCCACGCACGTATCGCGCGCCAAGCAGGCATTCATTTCGACCTCATCGTGCAAGGAGTCGTGCCATGAACGCTACCCTTCAGCGGACCCCGTCGCGGTCATCCGCACACGCTGCGGAGACGGTCACCTATTTTCCCCCCTTCGACCTGTGGGAAGGGGATCAGGAGTACCGGTTGATCGGCGATCTGCCGGGCGTGGCCCCGGAGGATCTGGAGGTGCGTCTGGAAAACGGGACGCTGTCGATCTATGGGAAGGCGTCTCCGCGGAGCCGCGGCCGAACCATGTTGTGGGAGGAATACAGCGTGGGGGATTTCCATCGGGCGTTCGAGATCGGTCAGGACATCGACGCTCAGGCGATCTCCGCGGAACTGCGCGATGGTGTGCTGACGGTTCGCCTGCCCAAGCGGGCGGAGGTCCAGCCCCGTCGAATCGCCGTACAAAGCGGCTGACGTCCGCGACGGCGAGCGCCTGTGCGGCGGCTTCCAGGGAGTGAAGAGGCGACCAACCAACAGGAGAAAACCACCATGTGGAAAGGCTTGATTCCGTGGAAAAACCCGTGGAAGAAGCTCACCGTCCGTCCGGCGGAAGCGAGCCGTCGCGAAGAGGAGGGAGCGCTGACCACAGACCTGTTCGAGCGGGAATTCGCCCGGCTGCGGCGCGATTTCGACCGGCTGCTGGAGCGGATGTGGAGCGGGCTGCCCGCCTTCGACGACGACTTCTTCCGCAGCCCGTGGGGCATGGACTACGAGGAAACGGACACCCATTACATCGCACGGGTGGCCGCGCCTGGCTTCGAGCCGGAGGAGTTCGATGTGCAGGTCAGCGGGGACAGCCTGATCGTCCGGGCCGAACACAAAGAGTCGCAGGAGGGCAAGGACGGATCGAGCTTCCGCTATGGCCGGCTGCACCGCGTCATTCCGCTGCCGGAGCCGGTCGAGCCGGAGAAGATCGACGCCCGCTACCACAACGGCGTGCTTGAGCTGCGGCTGCCCAAGACGCAGCCCAGCGAAAGCAAGCGGATCACCGTGAAAGCCGGCTGACGCCGTTGCCAACGTCACCAGACACGACGGCGCGTAAGCGCAGCGGTGCCCATCTCATCGCAGGGCCCGGCCGCCGGCTGCGCGTGGAATACCCCGGCCCGCACGAAGATGACAAGCTCGCGAGCGGCGGGCCGGGGTCGGAGGGTGGTTTCTTTCAGCGTGAGAAGGGCCCGGCAGTGCTTGCGCTGGCCACTCTCGGATCTTTGATTAGTGCGGCCTTCGGCGCTGGATCGGAGCCGTTCAGGTTCGCGCTGCCGTCACCTCGCTCAGGTGCTGCACCAGCGGTTTGGCCGGTGCACTAAGCTTGAGGATCGGTGCGAAATCAGTGAATTCACGATCGATCTGGGCAAACAGTTCCTCCACCGGCTTGCGTCCGCCGACCAGACGGCCGTAGTACGTAAGGAACTTGCTTTGTTCGTACCATTGCTCATCCTGCGCGGCGGGCAGCAGGGCCGAAAGAGCCACGGAGAGTTTGCCCACGTCAGAGCAGTTCGTCTCCACGAAATGGTCGATCTGCGTGTGCGCCTCGATCAGCTTGGCGAACTCCTCCGGCAGGCTCCACTGCCGGGCCATGTACCCGGCCGCCTCAGCATGCGTCCAGCCAAACTCGGCTCGTTCTAATTCGCTGAGCCGTTTCTCTCCTTCCCGGCGAGCTTCCAGCATTTTCAGGTATTTGGTGGGCTGCTCTTTGGCCAGCAGGGGGATGGCCATATCTTGCAGCAAAGCCCCGGCAAACAAATCCTCCGCGTCTTTCAGCCCCAACAGCTTGCCGGTCGCTCGGGCGAACAAAGCACGCCGCAAGGAGTCCTGCCATAGCGACTTGAGGTCGAACGGGCCGCACCGGGGGTTGGGCATCAGGCTGAACACCGCACTCCACAGTGCGAAATTCTTGATCGTGCGGATGCCCACCAGCGAGATTGCCAGCTTCACACTGGCAATCTCGCGTGAAAACCCAAAATAAGAAGAATTGACGAACTTCAGCACCTGCCCGGCCAGCCCCGGGTCCGACTCGATCGGCACGGCGAACTCGGCCGGCCCATTGTCAGGATTTTGCGACAGCTCCAGCAGCCGGATCGCGCTTTGCGGCAACGCAGGAAGCTGAGCACTGGCAAGGAGTTCCTTCAAAGCAGGGGTTGGTTTTGCAGACATGCCATCCGCTCCAGGTGGACGAAGCCCTCCATCGCGCGCCAGGAAAAATTGCAAAATCCCCACAAAACAGGGGCTGATGGCGGTCGCGACGGCAGTCGCTGAAACCCTACGACGCGGTTTGAGATCGGGCAAATGCTATGCGCGGGGTGCCCATTTGGCCCCAAGCTGTTGGCTCAGCGCGAAACAGTGTCGGCAGCCGGCCCGTTGCGCTGCACCGTTTCTGCCGTCACCCTGGGGAAACCTTGCTGCTTACGCTGTTAGTTCTTTCGTTTTTGTGTCGACTTGACCGCCGCGGTCGCCCGTCGTCGCCCGTCCAGGTAAAGGCAATTTGCTTGGAAACGAAGCGAAGTGAAAGTTCACGCCCTGAATCCACGACCGAATGCCAATTCAGGGCGACTGGGACAGTGGTGCTACCTGTGCGCTGTCGCAAAAACGCGACGTGCGAGGGTGATTGCTGTTGCGATCGGGAAGCGACTCGCCTCCTTGCCGTCGAAGTACCTTAAAGATCATAAATCCTTTCCTAACAGCATCTTGCGTCTTCTCCTCGCAGTGGGAATTCTCCCGGTCGGCCCTTGCGTTGCTCTCTCCCGTAAGCGAGTCGGCACACCGCCGGCAGCGTTCCTAACGCCCGTCGTGGCATGAAATGGCTTATCGCTCGGTGGGCGGGTCCGAGCGCAGCCGTGATCTTGACCGTGGAGGCTGAGGGAAAGGATGGCCGGACGAGCGATCTACAAGGCCGTCAGCCTGGGTTTGCTGGGAGGGTGCCTTGCCGCAGGGGTCGTCATGGTGAGCGACCGGCTCGAAAACCGAAGTGTGGCACGGGTGGACCGGGGCAGCGCCGGATCGCGAAGAGCCGACGACTTCTGGCGTCGGACAGCGGATGGGTGGGAGGATGTTCGCGTCTGGGCTGGCAGTGGGTCGGCGTCGACGATCCGTGTTTTCGAGGGGCCCTCCTCGTACGTTTCCGGTCGCAGGACGAATTTCGCGTGGGGAGAAATGCACCCCGCGGCTCTTGCGCTAGTGCAGTGGATGCTTTCCTTGTGGGGGCTGAGTTGGACAAAAGCGGGCGACGGCACGCAGCCCTACCCCGGCTGGCGGTCGGCCCTGGCGGCTTCGTTCCGAGCCTCGGCTTTCTATTGACCGACCTCCTGTGGACCAGCAAGTGCGGCTCGTCCTGTGCGCATGGTGTGGGAGTGTCCCAGCCGCGGCAGGTCGGCACCTCCGTCGACCAACGTCCACGAGCGAGCCAGCGCCGATGCTTGCGCGGCACATCTGGCGTGCGCAAGGCGGCTGCATTAAGATGCGGGCAGTTGGCAGGACGTTGCAAGCGCTCCGCGGACATGGCCTGGCCGTCATCTTCAAGGCGGCGGAGGCGGGCTACGGTTCGTGACCCGTTTAACGCCTTACCTACTTGGCGGGCCACCACGCTGGCCTCTTTCTCTTCGGCCCGGAAAGCGAAGGCGGGCCGGCTGTATCTTTCTCAAAGGAATGGTGCCGTGGGAATGCGCTTGTATGTGGGCAACCTGAGTTACAGCATCACCAGCCAGGCGCTGGAGGCTCTGTTCGCCGAGTACGGTCAGGTGAAGAGCGCCCAGGTCGTGATTGACCGAGACACGGGGCGCAGCAAGGGGTTCGGCTTCGTGGAGATGGTCGATGCCAACGAGGCGCGGGAGGCGATCGAAGGGCTCAATCTGCGGGAAGTGGAAGGCCGCTCGCTCACGGTGAACGAAGCCCGTCCGCGCGAGGAACGCGGTGGTGGCGGCGGCCGGCGCGGCGGGGGTGGTGGTGGCCGAGGCGGCTACGGCGGCCGGCGGTACTAACGCCAACCGTGGCCCGGGTCGCGCCGGGCGCCCCAGCAGCCACGTTTCGTTACCTAGGCAGACATCCTCTTGGGAACGCGACCAGGTTGGCGGCATCCGGCACCTGAAGGACCGGACGGCCGCCCGACCGTAAGTCCGTTTCAGGCCCGCGCCAGCCGGTGCGTGCGCGAGCCAGGGCGGACCTGTCATGGTGCCGCCCATAAACGTCCTTGGCAGCGGCAGGGCCGGCATCAGCCGGCCGCCTGGCGCAGGAAACCTTCCAGGTGCATGCTCCGCACGGGGTGCTGCAGCTTCTTGACCGCCTTGGCTTCGATCTGGCGGACGCGCTCGCGGGTGACCTTGAAGATCCGTCCGACCTCTTCCAGGGTGTAGCTGTAGCCGTCGTGCAGGCCGTAGCGCAGGCGGATGATTTCCCGCTCGCGCCAGGTCAGCGTTTTGAGGAGGCTTTCGATCTTCTGGCGGAGGATCGCCCGGTTGGCGGTGTGCAGCGGGCTATCGCTCCCCCGATCTTCGAGGAAGTCGCCGAAGCAGGCGTCTTCGTTGTCGCCCACCGGCCGGTCGAGGCTCATCGGATGCCGGCCGATGTCCAGCACGCGCCGCACCTCCTCCAGCGGCATCCCGCTGGCGGTGGCGATCTCTTCGGTCGTCGGTTCGCGGCGGAGGGTCTGCGTGAGCCGCCGCTGCACACCGCGCAGCTTGCTCAGCACGTCGATCATGTGCACGGGGATGCGGATCGTGCGGGCCTGGTCGGCCACCGCACGGGTGATCGCCTGCCGGATCCACCACGTGGCGTAGGTGCTGAACTTGAAGCCGCGGCGGTATTCGAACTTGTCCACGGCCCGCATCAGGCCGGTGTTCCCTTCCTGGATGAGGTCCAAAAACGACAGACCACGGTTTCGGTATTTCTTGGCGATCGAGACGACCAGCCGCAAGTTGCCGCTGGACAGCTCGCGTTTGGCCGCCTCGTATTCCGCCAGGTGCTTGCGGGCCGCCGCGAGCCGCTGCCGCAGGCTCCGCGGGCTTTCCAGCGTGCGGAGCATCAGCTCTTTCAGTTCCCGGCGGAGGTTGGCCCGTTCCAGACGGCGGCAGGGGTCGTGCCGGATGACGGCCAGGCGGGCCTGCACTTCGTCCATCCGCTCGGACAGCTCTTCCAGTTGCTTGAGCAGCGGCAGCACCCGCCGCGTCCGCAGCGACAGTTCTTCCACGAGCTGCAGGCATTTCCGCCGCCGGCGCAAAAACTGCCGCCGGGCCGCCTGCCGCAGTTCGCCCGGCGTCGACTTCCGTACCAGGCGGGCGAAGTCACGGCGGTCCGCCGCCAGAAGCTGCTGGAGCGTCGCCAGATTATGCGGCATCCGCGCCAGAATCTGCTCCTTGGTGAGCTGCTCGGTGAGCGACACTTTGATCGTCCGGTCGAACGGCAGCTCGCCGCGATAGACCTGCCCCAGCACATCGACCGTGGCCCGCAAGGCGTAGTCGCAGCCCAACAGCGCCCGGCGGAATCGCTTCCGCGTGACCTCGATCTTCTTCGCCAGAGCGATCTCCTCGGCCCGCGTCAACAGCGGAATCTGCGACATCTGCGCCAGGTACAGCCGGATCGGATCGCTCTTGAGCTTCTTCTCCACCTCCTCCGGCTTGACCAGCGAGGGAGCCTGCTCCTCGGCCGGCGGATAGACCTTCAGCGGCGCTTTGGCCTTGGCCGGCGGCTCATCCACCAGCTCGATCCCCATGTCTTCCAGCGCGTTGAGCAGGTCGTCCACCCGCTGGGAGTCGGCCTCCTGATCGGGCAAGTAGGCCGCTACGTCCGCGTACGTGAGATACCCCTGCGACTTGCCGCGCAGGATCAGGGTCTTCAGATCCTTGTCGAGATGACGCACAGCCGGTTCCTCCTTGAAACGGCGTGGCGGAATCCCTACGGACGTCCAGGGCCTCGACCCTGGAGGCGCTCCTGGGGCCTGGCCCGACAACCGGGCCAGCATCCCGCGCGGGTCCGACGTTTTCCGCCACAGGGCACACTTGCGCGGCCGCCGGAGACACAGGCGGGAACCCCCGGCGGGCCGCGGGCAGCAGGCCTATCCGTCCGTGGACAGGAAAATCCCCTGCTGCCGGCGCTTGGCCGCGATAACCTGGGCCAGCACCTGACGTTCGTCCTCCTCACTGGGCGCCGGGCGCGTCAGGGTCGCCTGGACCTGCCGCAAACGGCGCTGCTCCTCTTCTGCCCGGATACGGTCCAGGACCGATCGCAGCCGGCCTGGACCGTCCAGCAGCGCTTTGGGTGATTTTTCCTGGGCCAGCTCGTCGAGCTGCACCAGCACATGCTTCAGCTCCGGGTCTTCCAGCTCCGTGAGCACCCGCTGGAAATCCAGCGCCTGCCCAGCTTCCTCCAGCCGCCGGTAGGTCGCCAAGAGGGCACGGGCGGTCGCCGAATCGAGGTCCGCTTCGATCAGCTCGCCGACCGCCACCGGCACCAGTTCGGGATGCAGCACCAGCACCTCGAACAGCTCCCGCTCCAGCGGTGTCAGCCAGGCCAGCCGGTGCCCCTCGGACGGCGGTTCGTGTGCCGGCTCGAAGCGCGGCATGGCACGCTCGGGCTTGTCCTCGCGACGCTGCGCCGCCCGCAACAGTTGCCGGTAGCGCTGCCGCACGTCCGCCTCATCCAGGGCGAAGAACCGTGCCAGCCGGGTGAGCATCTGCTGCACGCGCAACGCCGACGCATCCATCCCGCAAGCCCGCGCGCTGCGCGCCACGGTCTCCAGCAGGTTCTCCAGCGCCTGATGCGCCCGATGCGTCTGGTGGGTCACGTCCAGGTCGCTGGTCAGCGCGCGGAACTTGAATTCCAGGGCGTCGACCGCTTCGTCGAGCAAAGCGGTTAGTGCCTGGCCGCCCCGCGCACGCACGAAGTCGGCCGGGTCCAGACCGTCCGGCAGCGTGGCGATCCGCAGGTCCACGCCGGCCGTCACGAATAGTTCGAGAATCTGCCGCGTCCGCGTCTGCCCGGCCGCGTCCCCATCCAGGACCAGATAGACAGTGTCCGCATACCGCCGCAGCACCTCCAAGTGCTCCTCGCCCAGGGCGGTGCCGCAGCAGGCCACCACGTCGGCGACTCCCTGTTGATGGCAGAGGATCACGTCGGTGTAGCCTTCCACGACCGTGATCCGCCGGCTGCGGCTGATCTGCTCGCGGGCCAGGTCCAGGGCGTACAGGGTGCGGTTCTTGATGTACAGTGGCGTTTCGGGCGAATTGATGTACTTGGCGGCGTCGGCCTTCGCCAGCCCCGGCAGCACCCGCCCGCCGAAGCCGATCGGCCGGCCCACCGGATCGCGGATCGGAAAGATCAGCCGCCCTTGGAAGCGGTCGTACCAGGTCCCTTGGCTACTGCGGGCGATCAGCCCCACACGCTCCAGCACGGCTGGGGAAAACGAAGCGGTTTTGGCCCGATCGACCAGCCACGTCCAGGAAGGGGGCGAAAACCCCAGCGCGAACCGGCCGATGCTCGTCGCATCGATCCCCCGCGACTGGAGATACCGTCGGGCAGTCTCCGCTTCGGGCGAAGTCGCCAAGCACTGCTGGAACTGCCGCGTGGCCCAGGCGCAGCACTGGTACAGCGTGGCTTTGTCGTCGGGGCTGCCCGGAGCAGCCGCCGTCCCTCCGCGCTCAGGAAGGGCGATGCCGGCGCGGTCGGCCAAGAGCCGCAGCGCGGTGGGGAAGTCGCAGTTCTCCCGCTTCATGACGAAGCTGAAGACATCCCCGCCGATGTCGCATACCCAGCATTTCCACGTCTGCCGGTCGGGGTTGACCTGCAGGCTGGGCCGGCGGTCGTCATGCCAGGGGCACCGTCCCACGAAGTGCCGCCCGCTCCGGCGCAGCTCCAGATACCGGCCCACCAGGTCGACGATATCGGTCGCCTGGCGCACCTGTTCCTTGGCGTCGGGATACGACACGCTCCACTCCTGGAATTGGCCTGGGTCAGCGGGGGCCGGCAGGCCCCGCGCGTCCAATTGCCGGAGTCTTTCACCGTTTTTGCCGGCCCGGGTCGGCCGACACTGTGCCGTCCTTAGCACATCAGCGCATTATGCGGACGCCTGTCGCCAGTGGTCAACCCCGATTTTTCCCGGCTGCCTGCGAGCATCGCCGCCCGCTCGATCGCCTCGTCTCGTCGCACACGCCACCCGCATGCAACGGGAAACGCATGGTCACGTCTCTGGCGGCAGTCGCTTCCTCGGCTGACGTGGCTCAAGGCGTCCGCTGGAGCAGCAGCACCACATCCTGCGTCTGCGGCCCCACCGTGATCGGACGGTCCCAGGCGTAGTGGAAATCGTAGGTGCCTACGAGCCGCCAGGCGGGGACGGAGGCCAACAGCCGCGAAAGCTGCGGCCAGGTGTAGGTGCGGAAGACCAGCTCGTCGACGATCTGGAACGTTTGCCGGGGGGTGTGGATGTCCATCGTCATCAGGCAGCGTTCCCGTCGCCGGCGCAGGTTCAGCTCGAAGGTCTTCAAGTGGGTGCGGACGTGCAGCCGGCCGCGGCGGGCTTGCCACGACTCTTCGTCCAGCGGCGCGCCCTCGGTGGGCGTCAGGTGCAGTCCCAGCACATACACGCCCCCCGGTCGCACGGCCTTTGCCAGGCACTCCAGGTGGCTGGCCGCCTGCGGCTCCGTGAGCAGATGCCGGAAGCTGTTGATCATGTTATAGGCCGCGTCGGCCGGTCGTGGCAGGGCAAAGTCGGCCATGTCTCCCACCTGCGCGGTCGGCGGCAGGCCATAGCGGGCCAGCCGCTGGTTGCAAAACGCCACCGCGCGCGGGTTGAGGTCCAGCCCGATCACGTCGTAGCCGCTGCGGGCCATCCGCACTAGGAGCCGCCCCGTCCCACAGGCCGGCTCGAACACCCGCCGCACCGTTCCCGAGACGACATGCTGGAACACCTTCCGCAGGAACTGGAATTCGCGTTTCCAGTCCGCACCGAACACCAGGTCGTAGTAACGCGGGTAGTCGTAAAGATTGGCAGGCATCGTCGTCCAGCGTGGGTCGGAGTGCCCAACATAGCTCACCCAGGAGCGTCCGGCCAAGGCACCTCGCCGAAGCGGTCGACTGCGACTCTCGGGGGAAGCGGCACTCCCCACTCGCGCCCCTGACTACCGCCTGCACTTTGGCCGCGGGCAACCCGGCCGGACATGCTCCCATCACCGCGGTCGTCAGGCGCGTGTCTTTTGTTTTTTTCTAGCGGGGGATCGAGTGGTTCGCGGCGACCCGTGAAGCCGCAGGCTCCCGAGAAAGGTCGCCCGTGTAACAAAGTGCCACGCACGGTATGCTGCTGTGCACCCATGATCCGTACAACAATCCCGCAAGTACGCCGCCCATGTTCCTTGCGACAATCCCCTTGGGCCTGACGATGACGACCCGACGGTGGGTGGCCGTGTGCATGCTGGTGCCGCTGCTGCCGGCCGCGCTGGGGGCCCCACTTCTGGCGCAGCCTCCGCAGCCGGCGGTGCCACACCCCGACGCACCCTTGCCGACCGAGACCAACTCCCTGGGCATGACGCTGGTGCGTCTGCCGGCGGGCCGCTTTCTGATGGGGGCCACGGAACCCGCCGACGCCCTCTGCGCCGCGTTTGCCCAGTATGGCCGCAAGCCGGAGGAGTTCGCCGATGAATATCCGCAGCACCCCGTGGAAATCTCACGCCCGTTCTGGCTGGCCTGCCACGAGGTCGCGGTGGGGCAGTTCCGCCAGTTCACCCGGCAGACCGGCTACCGCACGCAGGCCGAGCGCGACGGCCAGGGCGGCTGGGGTTACGACCCGCTGACAGGCCGATGCTCAGGACGCCATCCACAATTCACATGGGAAAACCCGGGGGTTCCTCAGACAGACCAACATCCCGTGCTCAACGTCACATGGAATGACGCCGTCGCGTTCTGCCAGTGGCTCAGTGAAAAAGAAGGACGCCGCTACCGCTTGCCGACCGAAGCAGAGTGGGAGTACGCCTGTCGGGCGGGCAGCCGTACGCGCTATCCTTATGGCGACGATCCTTCCGGTCTTCGCCAGTTTGCCCATCTTCGCAACATCGACCGAGACGCCGCCTACGCCGACGTTCAAGACCAGGTGCATCGGCTTGGGCGCGCAGGCGGACTGGTAGATCGTCCCCGCGGCGTAGACGTAGGTCGGCTTGACATAGGCGTGCAGAGAGCCGGGGTCCACGAGATAAACGCTGTGCAATTGCGACTG
>Ga0101944_10004589_pt1 | contig 12001 bp, 7 predicted proteins | sample DewCreD2012metaG_FD_75245 | JGI IMG/M metagenome (GOLD analysis project Ga0101944, IMG submission 75245) | Hot spring sediment bacterial and archeal communities from British Columbia, Canada, to study Microbial Dark Matter (Phase II) - Dewar... ... | reverse complement strand
TCCCGGCGAATCAAGAATCATCCCCTGCTCTGCAAGCTGTCTGTAAAGAGTCGGCAGGGGGCACCTTGTGTTCCATTTCAGAAAGTACCACTGAGAAGGATCGGATGTAACGGCAGTTTCAAATTGCACGTTGGTGATTTTCCAGTATTCCAGGAAATCTGTCCGGGCATCTTTTATGCCAAGGTATTTTTCGGCATAAGCGGCATAAGGCCCGGGAATGAAAATGGTTTGTTCCGTTTCAACCCGAATAACAAATGTTGTAAGGGGCAGGGAATAGTAAATTCCGGATGCAGCGGGAATTGCTTCCTGTGCCGGCACGGAAGAAATCTTGGTTGTCTGGTAACAGGATGTTGCCGTTGCCAGGATGACAATTACTGCAATGGGAAAAATGGTACGTTTTGTCATAGTTTATTAACAGGAAGGCAAAGGTAGAATTTTTTTCTTATTGGCTACTTTTCTTTTCCAGCAGGAGAAATGCTTCTCCCAGGTGGTTCGCAATATCTCCGGCAATTAAGGCATGCTGTCCTGTTTTGCGGGCGGCAAGGTCTCCGGCAAGTCCGTGAACGAATACCCCCAGTCGGGCTGCATCCGGTGGCGGATATCCCTGTGCCAGGAGCCCGGCAATGATACCGGTAAGTACGTCTCCGCTTCCTCCGGTGGCCATGCCCGGATTTCCGGTACTGTTGAACCAGACGGTTTGGTCGGGACAGACAATGGCAGTATAGGCGCCTTTCATTACCAGAATAATACGGTACCGGGAAGCAATTTCCCGGGCTTTTTGCAGACGTTCCCATGGATTTTCCCAGAGGCCGAACAACCTCGCAAATTCCCTAGGGTGGGGGGTCAGAATGCTGTTTTCCGGTACAAGCTCCAGGAGGGAAGCGTCGGCTGCCAGCATGTTCAGGGCATCTGCATCAAGAACCATCGGCCTGCGCCAGGCAGAGAGCAGAGAAACGAAGGCTTCCTTTGTTTCCTTGCGGGTGCCCAGGCCGGGTCCTATGCCTACTGCAGTATATTTGCCCGTTTCAGGCAAACGGGAAAACACTTCCTTCGAGGGATCAATGCTGATAATAACTTCAGGGGCCGAAACCTGCATGATCATTTCAGACGATGCAGGCAGGTGGGCGGTGACCAGCCCCGCTCCGGCCCGTGCTGCCGACCGTGCCGCCAGCACAGCTGCTCCCATCATTCCATGGCTTCCGGCAATGATCAGGGCATGACCGTAGGTGCCTTTGTGCGAAAAGGTACCCCGCGGTCTGACCCATGTCATGGCGTCGGCTTCGGTTTGAAAGAAATAGGGGGTATCCGTATTCCGGATAGCGTCCTCATGAAGGCCTATGGGAATGATGTGCCATTTCCCCGTGAATTCATAGTTCTCGGCAAAAAAGAAGGCCAGCTTCGGAAACTGGAAACTCAGGGTATGACAGGCTCTGATAATTGCTTCTCCGGGGTTGTTTCCATTGTCTTCCCCAAACAGACCGGAAGGAATATCAATAGCAACGGTGCAGGTGCTGTGACGGTTGATATGGTCTACCACCTGCGCAGCGAAACCGGAGAGGGGCCGGGAAAGCCCTGAACCAAACAGGGCATCAATAACTACCGTGCTGTTACCGGGCATTGGAAGATCCTCTGCACGGGAAGGTTGAAGAATCTCAATGCGGGGAATTCCTTTCAGCCTCTCAAAATTCGCTTCAAAATCACCCGAATGTTTCAGGCCCATTTCCGGAATGCAAACCGTAACTCTGCAGCCCCTGTTGAACAACTGACGGGCTATTGCCAGACCGTCTCCACCGTTGTTTCCTGCACCTGAGAAGATAAGAAAAGAAGTTTCCGGGGGAAAATGCCTGGTGAGCCAGAGGGTACAGCCTGCTGCCGCTCTTTCCATGAGATCAACGGATGCAACTGGTTCACGGGCAATGGTAAAAGCATCCAGTTCCCGTATTTGTTGTACTGTAAAAACTTTCATTTCTCCGTAGCTTTGAAACAAAGGTAATGATAATCCCTGATTGCGCATAAGAAGAGCAAGCGAACTGATGCGCAGTGTGGAATAATAGCAATGCATGCGGCAGGATGACACCTGAACCGCATGCATCTTACGTGGTATCATTTAAAATTCAAACCGGACACCTGCCAGAAAATGCCGCTCTGCCTGAGGGAAATAATAGGCCCAGGTCTGCTCCCGGCCATCAACATACCAGTTGCCCCCGTATGCGTTGCTTTCGTAAAGTTCATTAAAGAGATTGACAATCTGAAACTGAAGAGCTATATTTTTCAGGGAACGCGGATGCAGGTTGTATGCCAGCCGCAGGTCGCTGACAAAATACGCATCAATCATCCGTTCCCTGCTGGAAGTATTGTCAAAATACTGCGAACCAACATACCGGTTTGTCAAGGTGACAGAAGCGTTTTTCAGAAACTGAAACTCCAGGTTCGAAGCGCCTGTTATGGAAGGAGAATAGGAAATGTCCGTTTCGCCAAGGTCTTTAGGTTTGTTGCCCAGGTAGTTGTAATCGGCATCATAGTAATCGGCATATTCGGTAAAGTTTCTGATTTTGTTTCGGCTCAGGGCCAGATTTCCCTGCCAGGTAACCCAGCCGGCCGGCCGTGCTGTAACTGCCATCTCAACTCCGGTGCGGTAACTGCTGGGAACATTGGTCATAATGGGATATGCCACATCATTGAGTTTCCCGGTATAGACCAGCTGGTTCCGGTAGTCCATGTAAAAGAGGTTAATATTTGCCTTCCACCTGGCACCGCTGATGTTGATTCCTGTTTCGTAGTCGAACAGGCGTTCCGGTCTGGGTTTGACAGAGGATGGGGTGGCATCGAGGTAATTTTGCCGTGTAGGTTCCCTTTGCCCGGTAGAAAAGGTAAAATAAAAATCCTGTCCCGGGGAAATGGTCCAGAAGATTCCAGCCTTCGGATTGATAAACCGGTAGTCATGCGTTTGTTTAATATCGACAGGCAGGCCATTGTTGTCCCGGTAGTCGTCGATTCCGCTCAGATGGTAGGCAATGCCTCTGAACTGAAGATCGGCAAACAACGACAAGGAGGAATTGATCTGGTAATTTACTTTTACATAGGTATTGTAATCGAGTTTGTCACCTTTGTTCCGGTACCATTCGTGGCGGATGGGGTTTTCACCGGCATACTGCGCCCAGATAACCTTTCCGAAGTGGTTGCCCAGATAATTGTTTATTCCTCCGCCGGCAATGGCTTCTATTTTGCCTGTGCGATAATGAAATGAGAGAACCGCTCCATAGAAATCGTTATCCATCCATTTTTGCTGGATGAGGTCAGAAATATCGAAAACCGTATCAGAGGTCACGATTGGTTTCATCCCGTAATCGGGAAGATAACGGTCTTTCTTGTACTGTTCGTAGTAACCTTTACCGGCAGTGTAATGCAGGGCAGCATTCAGATAAAAACGACGCGAAAATTCCCTTGACCAGATAAGCTGGTAATGTGTTTGCCGGTAGTTGTCGGTTTCGTTGTCGTAGGTATACGGATTGTACCGGCGGTTGGTATCGAGAATGGATTTTTCCACTCCATACCATGCCTGGTAGGTGCGTTCGTTCCCTGAAAAAACATTCAGTCTGATAATCTGGCCCTGACCATACCAGGCTCCTGAAACAAACCAGGAATCGAGGTTGCTGAAAGCCCGGTCGATGTAACCGTCGGAATGAATCCTGGAAAGGCGGGCATCGAAGGTAAAATGCTTATTGATAAGGCCGCTGCCAAGTGACACCGCAGTACGGCGGGTATTGTAGGAACCTCTTCCGAGATCGACGGAAGCATAAGGGTCGGGCCGCAGGGTATTTGTCTGAAGGCTGATGGTCGCGCCAAATGCTCCTGCTCCGTTGGTAGAAGACCCTACACCCCGCTGAATATAAATGTTTTCGGTCGAGGCGGCAATGTCGGGAAGATCGATCCACCATACACCCTGTGACTCGGCATCATTGAGGGGAATGCCATTCACCGTCACGTTCATCCGGTATGCATCGGAGCCCCGGATTCGGAAATTGGTGTATCCTATTCCGTTTCCGGCATCAGATGTCGGAACCAGCGAAGGAGTGAGGGAAAGCAGGAAGGGCATATCCTGACCGATATTGTTTTGCTGAATTTCTTCCCTGCTGATGAGGGTAACTGCCGAAGGGGTTTTTCCTGCCATCCGTGTTGCCCTTACTACTACCTCATCGGCCAGAACCGGTGAAGGTTCCAGTACGAAGGACAGTTCTCCTTCATGCGGAACCGTTACTTCCCTGATGGCTGTTGCATAGCCAAGAAAGGACACCCGGAGGGAAACCGTTCCGGGCTTCAGTTTTTGAATTGTAAAGGAACCATCAGGTCCTGCTGAGGTTCCCTGAAACGTCTGTTCCACAACAATGCTTGCCCCCGCCAGAGGATCTCCGTCAGTGCTTTTGACGGTTCCATGTAGAGCGAATTGTCCCCACGCCGAAATAACCATGGCATGGAAAAAGCCAAATAACCATGCTTTTTTCATGACGCACAAATTTTTGGTTAATACTGCGGGGCAATGTGTTCTTCATTGCCTCCAAATCCCTACGCCGGCATTACCCGGATCAGGTACTAAGGGTATGATCTCAGCCCGTACTATTAAGGCACCCCCTTAGAGAACATGGCAAATATAAACAAAAACGGGCAGAAAAACCATTCTGCCCGCAATGCGTTAATAATCAATAAGAAATTATTCAACCTTCAGAACGTCCTTGATGGCCTTTTTAAAGGTTTCCTTGGGAAGGGCACCCATAGCCATCTGCGGCTGGCCATCCTTAGGAACGAAAAGAAGGGACGGAATGCTCTGAATACCGAATACCATGGCCAGTTCCTGCTCCTTATCGGTATCAACTTTGTATATGTTCAGTTTTCCGTCGTATTCCTTCGCCAGTTCCTCGAGTATGGGCGCTACCATACGGCACGGTCCGCACCAGTCGGCATAAAAATCGATCAGACAGGGTTTATCTCCTTCAAATTTCCATTCTTTGTTGACGTCGTAGTTGAATACTTTTTCCTTGAAAGTTTCTGTTGTTAAATGTTCCAGCATGTTGTTATTGTTTTATTTGTTTGTTTTTTTACAGTTCAAATATCGTTCCACGGTGTATCTTTGTGCCAATATTTTTGAATGCCAATGCATTTTCTGTAATTTTGGCGCAAAGATACGACAAAATTTACATATGTACATATTTTGATATGAAAAATTTTCTTAATCATAAGATCTTTCAGATAATAACGGAGGTTTGTGCGGAGGAGGACACGGAAGCCTATGTGGTGGGCGGTTTTGTGCGCGACCGTTTTCTGGGAAGGGATTCGAAGGATATTGATATTGTAGTGGTGGGCGACGGGATAGAGTTGGCGCAGAAAGTAGCAAAAAAAATACGTCCCGGATTAAAGGTGGTCAGTTACAGGAATTTTGGAACAGCCATGTTCCGGTTTCATGGGATGGAGATTGAGTTTGCGGCCTCACGTAAGGAATCGTACAAGGCAGATTCGCGCAAGCCGAAGGTATTTAAGGCCACGCTGGAAGAAGACATGCAGCGGCGTGATTTTACCATCAATGCCATGGCCATAGGGCTTCATCCGAAGAATCACGGACAGCTGATAGATCCGTTCAATGGTCAGGAAGATCTGAAGAAAAAGATCATACGTACTCCGCTGGATCCGGTACATACCTTTTCCGATGATCCTTTGCGCATGATACGGGCGATTCGGTTTGCTACCCGGCTGAATTTTCGCATTGAGGAGAGAACCCTTGAAGGAATCAGGGAAAATGCAGAGAGGCTCAAAATTATTTCGGCGGAACGTATTGCGGAAGAACTCACCAGGATATTGCAGTCAGAGAAGCCTTCGGTTGGATTCCGGTTGCTCGACAGCACGGGTTTATTGCCTGTTTTTCTGCCCGAGCTCTCCAATCTGAAGGGAGTGGAAGCCATTGACGGGCGCATGCATAAGGATAATTTTCAGCACACCCTGATGGTGTTGGACAATGTTGCCGGTGTTTCAGAAAATATCTGGCTTCGCTGGGCTGCCTTGCTTCATGATATTGCCAAGCCGCTTACAAAAAAATATATTTCGGAGCAGGGCTGGACATTTCATGGCCATGAATACCTCGGTGCCAAAATGGTTCCGGGAATATTCAGGAGGCTTCGTCTTCCGATGGGAGCCGAAATGCGTTTTGTACAGAAGATGGTCGCTCTTCATTTGCGCCCCATTGTTCTGGCTTCCGAAGATGTTACTGATTCGGCCGTACGGCGGCTGCTTTTTGAAGCCGGAGACGATATTGATCAGCTGATGACCTTGTGCGAAGCCGATATTACTTCAAAAAACGACCGTTTGCGTGCCATTTACAAGGCCAATTTTGCCCTGGTTCGAAAAAAACTGAAAGAAATTGAGGAAAAAGATGCTGTCCGCAATTTTCAGCCCCCTGTGACCGGAGAAGACATTATGAAATATTTTGGCATTCCTCCCTGCCGGGAAGTGGGAATTATTAAAAATGCCATTAAGGAAGCCATCCTGGACGGGGTCATAAGAAACAACAGGGAGGAAGCATGGAAGTTTATGCTGGAAAAGGGGAAAGAACTTGGACTTACGCCCGGAACTCCAGAAGCCGGGTAAAGGATTTCTGATTAATGTGTTCCGGTTTTCATAGCATGATCCCCTTCAGGAAATAGGAAATGGGAAATAGGAAATTTTCAGTGATTTTTGATTTGTGATTTTTAATTTGTGAATTGTGATTTTACTGGATTACGTTCAAAATCAAGAATTTAAACTTAAAAATCTCTGATCTTCTATGCCTGAATAAATTGAGAGGATTTCGTTTTCACAGCATGCTTCCGAATGGGAAATTGGGAATTGGAAATAGAAAATTCACATAGATTTCCATGTTTTGGTCATTAACAATAAAATCATTTCCGAACCAGTTTTATAATGACGGGAAGATGGTCGGAGTACCCTCCCTGATATTGCATTCCGTTGTAAGTCCTGAACGGTTTGTATCCCATCCAGCGATCGTCTTTTTCTAGAAGAAAATCGGGAGGAAAAACTGACAGTTTTGATGCGTCGGTACAGATGTGTTTTCCTTTTTGCAGAAGGCTGCCCGAAACGATCACCTGATCGAGTATGGCCCATTTTCCTTCATATTTATGTGTGCCTCTGATTTTTCCGTTGAGGGAAAGCAGGGCGGAAAGATTGTATAATCCGTTGCTTTGGGCTCCGGCGGTATCTGTTTTAGCCCCGAGGCAGCGGATAATGCTTTCATCAGTGGGTTCATCGTTAAAATCGCCGGTAATCAGGATAAAGGCTTTTGGATTACGGCGCAGAATCGAGTCGGTTTTGCTTTTCAATGTCAGGGCTACGCGGCATCGTTTCAATTCACTGTCGTTTTTTCTGCCTGCACGGGAAGGCCAGTGATTAATAAAAATATGCAGGGTATCGTGCCCTGTTATACCGGCAACATAAAGAATTTCCCTGGTGTGTTCAATTTTCCCGCTGGCATTATAAACGGGAAAATACCGTTTATCAATCACTCGGAAACGGTCTTCGCGGTAAAGGAGAGCTACATCGATGCCCCGCGGATCGGGCGAGTTCTTATGAACAATACGGTAATTGTATTTTGCCAGGGGGGTATTGTCCACCAGATCGTTCAGTACAAAACGGTTTTCCACTTCAGCAAGGCCTATTACATCAGGAGGGTCCCAGCCGCCAATAGCTGCAATTACCTGATAAATATGGTTGCGCTTGGTTTCGTATTTTTTAAAATTCCATGCGCGCAGTGCGCCGGGAAGAAATTCTTCATCGTTTACCGTGCTGTCGTTAAAGGGGTCAAAGAAATTTTCCGTGTTCCAGAACATCACCTGCAGAAGGGGTTTTTCCGCTGAAGAGGGCTGCTGACAATATGCCTCGTGGACGGCGAGAAAAAAAGCAAGAAAAGCCGTTACCCAGGTTTTCATCTGCGGGAACTTTTACGCCGGGTGGTGTCACCGGGTATCCATTCAAAAGCACCCAGATCAGGCTTGCCGTCGGCCAGACGGTTCTTCCCTCTTATATCCTGGGGTACCTGGCTGGCAATGAAAAGGGAACCTTTGTTGTTGGAAAAGGAACTACTGTCAGGGATGAAATTCCACTGGTTGGCATCCCGGAATAAAGGAGCAGTGCCGTACCATACCGAATCAAAGTGCATGGTGTCGGTGACGGGCAGTTTGGAAGGGTCGAGTCGGAGGAGGCAGTTTTTGAAATGGTAGTTGGCCGCACCGGAAGACGGCTTGAATGCAAACGCCAGCTCATTTTCATAATTGCCCCAGATGATGCAGTTGCCAAAAGAGGCCTGCGTCATGTCTCCTGCATATTCTTTTTTGTTCTGATCAGTAAAATAGTTGGAAAGAATTACCGAAGGAGCCGAGCGGTTGTAAAACATGACTCCCTTATTAACGAGGGTGCAGTGGTAAAAGCGATGTGTTCCGCCCCGGAAGAGTCCCAGAAGTAGGGTTCCGGCATCGGCAACTACCAGGTTTTCTGCCGTAATGGAAGCGCCGAAAGCATAAATTCCCGCAAAACTCATGTTGAAGATCTGACAGTTTTTGAGTGTAACGGCTACGCTCCGCGGATCTTCCAGACGGCCGATCTGAAGAACCACTCCGTTCCGGATATCGGTGTATTCCAGTATATTGCCCGTGCTGGAGGGGCTGAACGCGAGAGCCAGCCACTGGCCGGGTATATCTTTGTAATCTTCTTCAAGCCGGTCTCCCTGGATACGAACAGGCTGGTCAAGTGTTCCCTGAGCGCGGAAGGTGCCTCTGACTTCGATAACGGCATCCCGGTGCATATAGATACGCGCTCCCGGTTCTATGGTTAACGTCTGCGCGCTGTCAACAATCAGATAGTAGCGAACAAGATAAGGCTTGTCAGCCGGCCATACAGTAGATTCGTGGATCGTATCGGCCAGAATCAGATGCATATCCTGCCCCCAGGCAACCAGATCAACATCCTGAACCGTACCATTGGTGGTGAAGAGAATGGAATCGTGAACCAGCACCGGAGCGTTGCTGTTTTTCGGATCAATGGTTACCTGAACAAATATATACAGGCTGTCTTTCGGGAGAATTTCAACATTGTTTTGCCTGAAACTGCTAATCCCGTCAATATTGATCTGGAAGGGGCTTGATTCTCCTCCTGCAAGCCTGATTTCCGAAATCCGGAGGGTTTTGTTATACCGGTTGTATACTTTAAGTTGCCGGGTTGTTGAGCCTATGGAAGTAAATATCGTGTCAAAACTGATGGTGTCTTTTGAAAAACTCAGGCGTGCTTCAGGGTCTTTCAATATTTCTTCCTGCTCGCATCCTCCGGCCACCAGAGCAATGAAGAATCCAAATATTGCTGACCAATGTAACCAGCGTGTAATCATAGCCGTAAAAATACATAAAGCAGGTCAATCCAGGAAACGCAAAAAACGGATGAAAATTACCGGAATCAGAAAAACATTTTACAGGATTGCCTTCCGATAATTACTATAATGAATTTTAGAAAATATAAGAGAATGCCGCATAAATTTTTTTACTACAGGGAGATGGATTTTTTTGTTATCTTACGCCAATTTTCGCTAGGATGTTTGTGGGAGCATAAAATTTATGCACTTGTCTGATTAGTATATTTAATTGTATCGGTTTCTGGACAATATTTTCATAGTCAGGTATATGGATACAGAAACACTCCCGGCAATATCTAGAAGGATATCAACGAAATTTCTGGCAGTTGTTCTCATTCTGTTTGCTGATTTTCCTGCCGGAGCAAAGCTTTGTTCCCAGGATTTGTCAGGATTGAATTTCAAGCACATTACTTACCGGGAAGGACTCGGAGGGAACCGGGTGTTTTCCATCATCAGGGATGCCAGGGGGTTTATGTGGTTTGGCACGGAAAACAGTCTGGCCCGTTTTGACGGACAATCCCTCCGCACATATCATTATGACATCAATGATTCTACGAGCATCAAAGGCAATAATATAAATACTATGCTGATTGATCGTCAGAATCAGCTTCTTATTGGTACTGACCTTGGTCTGGTCAGGTATAACAGAAATTGCGATCGTTTTATTCCTATTCCTGATTCTGGCATCAGTTTAAAACGCAGAAATGTTATTGACCTGGATATAACCAAGGATGGAGCCATATTGATAACTTATTTGTATCACGTTTTTTTGCTTGCAGAAGGCCAGGCATTCATGGTTCCCTTCCTCGTCCTTCCATCGGAAAAGAACCTTTTTACCGGTGACGATTATTTATGCCAGACAGTTGTGACTGAATCAGATCAGGTTCTGGTATTTTCTTCAAGGAAAATTGTACAGATGGATCTGTTAAAACATGTTGCGGCACAAAGGGAACATAATTGCGGGATAATTCATAGTGTTACTGCTGTTTCAGGAGGCAGGTATCTGGTATCGGGTAGAAACGGATTGTTTTTATTCAGTCTGAAGGATTTTTCCATAGAGTCTTTTTCGCGTTTAACCGGTTTTGCCGATTTTGCATTGCAGGAGTTCTGGGATGCCATTGAAGATCCCTGGGGGAACATCTGGGCAGCTACTGATCATAACGGTATTCTGGTTTATAAACCCGGCGGGAAAAAACAGATCTCCATTAAGGCTGATCCTTTTAACCCCAAATCTCTCAATGATGATTTTGTCAGGAAGTTTTATCTTGATCGCGAAAATACATTGTGGATAGGATGTTACAGGAACGGAGTCAATTATGCCAGTTTAACCCCTGCGAAAAAGTTTGTGATTTATGATCATGTTCCGGGAAAGAACCGGTCCCTTAGTTCCAATTCGATTTTGTCCATACTGGAAGATAAAAGGGGGAATATCTGGGTTGGTACCGACGGGGGAGGATTAAACTGCATCAGTGCGACAGGAGAGGAAATTCGTCATTTCAGGTATGCGGGAAAACCCGGGATTCCTTCGGATGCTGTGCTGGCATTGATGGAAGACCGGTTGGGCAAAATCTGGGTGGGCGGATATATGGGAATAATTGCCTTGTATGATCCCGATAAGGATACGTGGAAAATGATCACACCGGAATGTTCATTTTTCGGTTGTACCGGGAAACATGACATCCGGCAGATTTTTGAAGATTCACGCGGGAAGGTGTGGATTGTAACCAACGGACATGGTCTCCTGAGGTTTGATCCCGATAAGCAGAGATGGGATTCATACACTACCCTGAACTCAGCTTTGGTTGATGATTATGCACTGACTATTCTGGAAGATGAAAATTACCGTTTCTGGGTAGGTACTTATAACGGAGCATGTTTGCTGAATCCGGAAACCCGGCAGGGTCGTTCATTTGTTTATTCGGAGAAAAAGGCCGACGGACTCAGTCATAACTGGGTTTATTTTCTTTATCGCGACCGGAAAAAGCGTCTTTGGATAGGCACTGCCAATGGTCTGAATCTTTTTAGACCAGCCGATACGTCTTTTATACATTTTACCACTTCGCAGGGATTACCGGGTAATGTAATCAATGCTATTACGGAAGACTACAGAGGAAATTTGTGGATCAGCACCGATAACGGGCTCTGCAGCTTCAATCCCGATTCTTCTTCTTTCTGGAATTTATACCAGGACGATGGCCTGCCCGGGAATTATTTCTCCAGAGGAGCATGCTTCCAATCGAAGTCCGGAACTCTGATGTTCGGTACAGATCAGGGCATGGTGCGCTTCGACCCGGACGATATTAAGCCGGATACCACCATATATCCGGTTTACATAAAAGATGTTCTTGTCAATTACAAAAGCTTTCTGCATGAGGCGATGTGTTCGCAAGGTCAGCATGCTGATTACCCGGTCATTGTTCTTCCCTTTGGAAAGAGGTCTGTTACCATTCAATTCGGAACATTGAACTATCTGAATCAGAAAAACAACCGGTTTGAGTATTTGCTGTCAGGATATGAGGAAAATTGGATTTCAACCGGTACCAGAAGGGAAGTAACATTTAC